>OFHO01002059.1_pt1 | contig 12986 bp, 19 predicted proteins | sample 1521531 | NCBI WGS metagenome assembly OFHO01 (sample SAMEA3504124, study PRJEB24116) | mouse gut metagenome | biome: mouse gut; feature: mouse-associated habitat; material: faeces | place: Denmark | collected 2011
TGGTCCCGGGCGGCGGGCCAACGCCGCCCGGAACCTTTAGAAAGGAGAAAATCGCTATGTGGTACTATGAAACCCCCATTGGCATTCTAAAAATCGTGAAAACGTCATATGGGTACGGCTTCCTGTTTGGCGATGACCCGACCGACTGGACGGGCCATGATGACCCCCGCGCTTTGGCTGATGATGTATACTGCCACGCTACCGGCTGTATCAAATGGGACAGTTCCAGCATTGAGGGCCCACAGGATTTGAGCGAGTGGGTCTACTCTCCGACCGCCCCGTTCTAATCCGGGTAGTTGCTGTGGAAATTCCCGCTTCGGATCGCCTGGATTCTCCCCGCCATACATACCAGCGTCTGGAGGTTCCTGCAATGCTCGCCGGTCAACCTCTCCGGCGTTTCCAGCAGTTCCTCAACCCCTTTCAGAATGACATCTTCGGCTTTGCTGAGGATGTCATTTCCTTTTCCGGTCAGTTCCACGTCCCTCACCCCCTTTACAGCAGTCTTTTCCAGCGGACCGGCTACGCCCCGGGCCGCTCCGTCGCATCAAGCCGCTCCTGGGCGGCCATACCATCAATGAAAAAGCCCCACATCGTCAGCGCCGCTTCTCGGTTTTTCTGCGAGAGCTTGTCGAGTTTTCGCAAAAACTCCCTCTCACGTTCGCCCTGTGAGGTTGCCTGCTTGATTTCATTCATTTCAGATACCCCCTTCTTCCTTGTGTTCTATGTCGTAGCGTTCTTCTTTCTTGACCCCTCTCCCCGCCTCTGCTATACTGGTCCCGGGCGGCGGGCCAACGCCGTCCGGAATCTACAGAAAGGAGATTTCCAAATGAGTGATGAAGCGAAAAAGATTCTTCCTGGATCCACTTGCGAGTTTTTGGCCTCCACCTGGTTGCAACAGCAAGACTTACGCGGCAAATCTGCAATTGAGGTTGCAGATTTGTATTACTCAGCGCTGACCCAAATCTGGGAAAAATACGCTCCTCCCATGCATACGCCTACAGGCAGGCGTATGCGCAGTCCCGGTATTAAACCGGACGAGTTGTAAACTCTCAGCTCACCCCAGGCCGACTGTTCTCTTGCCGGTCTGGGGCTTTATTCACCCTGTGGATTCAAGCTTCCGCGCGGTATCAGCTAAAATTTGCGCGGTTTCCGCGTTTTCTTTGGTAATGCCCGGCGTTTTTGCCAGTTCCTCAACTTTTTCCAGACAGGCAAATATCGCGTTAGCCCATCTTGGATCATCTCCGACGCGCACCGTGTCTTCCGGTATAAGCTCTCCCATGGGTCTCACCTCCTTCCTCTTGGCTATGCCACAACAATAGCACTCTAAACCTCACGCCCCGGGCCGTCCCATCAGCCTTGACCCCTCTCCCCGCCTCTGCTATACTGGTCCCGGGCGGCGGGCCAACGCCGCCCGGAATCTACAGAAAGGAGAAGCTTACATGGATGTTTGCCCGAAATGTGGAACACCTTACAAAAGCAAAACCGCTGTGAAGTGTTCCAACCCGAATTGCAGGGCCGGCAGATCGTTTGGAAGGAACTTCTGCGTAAACGAAAACTGCATTGGTTTTGTCCACGACCTTGATCCGGACGCAGATGTGTGTCCCGTCTGCAAAGGCCCTACTATCAAGCGTAAGATCCTTGACGACCAGACTTGATGGGTTCTCCTGCCCCACGCCCTCTGTCAAGGGCGTGGGGACTTTTGTCAACTTTCCGCTTCAGCGTCGGGCCATCCCATAATGCTGTGCGCCTCTTTTGCCGCGCTGTCCAGAACGTCCATCAGCTTTGCGAACTGTTCGTCGGTCATGGAAGCAGTATCAATGACCAGATTAAATGCAACAGTCTGCGTGTGATACCCGCCTTCTTTTTTGAATTTTGCGTTGCTGCTGTAACAGGCGTGGTCGATAAAGCGTTTCCTCAGTTCCAGCATCACGTTCACCTCCTTTCTTTGTTTCATTGTCGCTATTATAAGCGACATACAGGCATTTGTCAAGTGCTTTTTTGCGACATTGAAACTTTTTGTTGACATGTTGCATTCTTTGTAGTATAGTTAAATCGACAAGGGGGTGATAATTTGAAGGAGCGCCTAAAAAAATTGCGCAAGGCGCTGGACCTTACGCAACAAGAATTTGCAGACCGTATTGGCATTAGCAGAGGAAATATTGCAACCTATGAAACTAGAGATGGTAGCCCTGGAAATTCCGTAATCAACCTTATCTGCCGCGAGTTCAATGTAAACGAAACATGGCTCCGCACCGGGGCCGGAGAGATGTTCGTGGAAGCGCCCAGCGATACGCTGGACGCGCTGGTGCAGGAATACCATCTTGACCGCTTCGGCCGCACGGTTGTTGAGAAAATGCTGAACCTGAACGAAAAGCAGTGGGCGGTGTTTCACGATTTTGCTATGGAAGTGCTTGAATCTCTTTCGGACGGCCCCGCCGCCTCGTCCTCAACTCCAGTGCATACGCCCGCCAAGGAAGAGGAGGCCCGCGCCGAAGCAGAGCCTGCCGCGGATATTGCATCAGAGCTTGCTGAGCTGAAACGACAAAACCAGGAGATGGCGGCAGAAATCGCGGCCATGAAGGAAGAAGACGCTATCAAGGCTGCACAGTCACCTTCGGTATCCACTGGGAGCTTTGACCCAGCCCAAAGGGCAAAAAAATAACCCCGGCGAGGCATAAACCTCACCGGGCAAACGAAAGGAGTATGTTCTATGAGCGGTAACTTAGCGTATCAGGAGGAACGGCGCGAGGAGCTGATCGGCGGCAAGGTAGTCATGATGTCTCCCCGGCCCAGGTGGAACCACATGTCCGTTGCGGGGAATATTTACAACATTTTTTCCAACTACCTCCGAGGGAAAAAATGCACCCCCATTCAGGACGGCTTTGACCTCTATTTGGATGATGAAAACCGGTTTGTCCCCGATTTTATGGTGGTCTGCGATCCGGAAAAAATCAAGAGCGACGGCGTGCATGGCGCTCCCGATCTGGTGGTGGAGGTCCTTTCTCCCAGCACCATGCGCGACGACAAGACCCGTAAAAAAGACGCCTACGCCCGCTGTGGCGTCCGGGAGTATTGGCTTGTGGACCCAGTCAGCAAATCTCTGGAGGTCTATCGCACCGATGGAGCAGAATTTGTCCTCCACGATATCTACGCCATGCACGCCGACTGGGAGCTTGCGCAGATGTCGGAGGAAGAGCGGGCCGCTGTGGTGACGCACTTCCAATGCAGTCTCTTTGACGACCTGGACATTTCTCTTGACGAAATTTTTTACCGTACTTTTTAACAAAAAAATCCGCCCCCGGTGCGCCAACACCAGGGACGGAAATCAGGGGGTAGTAATTATCTTGCCGGATCACTACTACCCCTCTATTATACCGCATATTTTTTCGGTGTAAAGGGGGAATTTTTATGTCCGGGAAAAAAAGTCCCGTCCCGGAGGTCCGCCGCGCGGCCCTCTACATCCGGGTATCCACGGAGGAGCAGGCAAAAAAGGGCTATTCCCTGCCCGCTCAGAAGGAGGACCTGGAGAGCTACGCGAAGAAGAACGGCTACGCCATCGTCGGCTACTACATCGATGAGGGCAAGAGCGCCCGCAAAAAGTACACCAACCGCAAGGAGTTCATGCGCATGATAGAGGATGTCAAGGCGGACAAGATCGACGTGATCCTCTTCATCAAGCTAGACCGCTGGTTCCGCAGTGTGGCGGACTACTACAAGATTCAGGAGATTCTGGACGCCCACGGCGTCGCCTGGAAGACCACCCAGGAGCACTACGACACGGAGACGACGAATGGCAGGCTGTACATCAACATCCGCCTGTCGGTAGCCCAAGACGAATGCGACCGCGACAGCGACCGTATCAAGTTCGTCTTTGACAGCAAAGTCGCCCGGGGAGAACCCATCACCGGTTCCATGCCCTTCGGCCTGAAGATCGAGAACAAGCGGATCGTCCGTGACCCCGAGACAGCACATATTGTGGAGGAGCTGTTCCGCCACTATCAGGAGCACGGCACAGTTGGCGGGGCAATGCGCCACGTCCGTGAGACCCTCGGCATCTTGCTTTACGACCACGCGGTCCGCCGGATGCTTCGCAATCCCATGTACAAGGGGATGTACCGGGATAATCCCGACTACTGCGAAGCGATCATCCCGCCGGAGGAATTTGACGCAATCCAGCAGTTGTTGGAGAGCCGGTCCATCCGCAGCAACCCCACCGGTCGAATCTATATCTTCTCTGGTCTGCTGGTCTGTGGTGCCTGCGGGCAAAGGCTTTCCGGTCACTACACCTCACCCAGAGGCGGCAGGCAGGAATACTATCTCTATCGCTGCCGCAACGCTCTGATCTATCACAGATGTTCCAACCACAAGTGCATGAACGAGGAGAAGCTGGAACAGTGGTTATTGCTCAACGTTATGACAGAGCTGGACAATTGGCAGACCGAATGGGAGATCGAAGCGGCGCGGGCCCCCAAGCCCAAGGTAGACCGTGCGGCCATCCGCCGCAAGCTGGAGCGGTTAAAGGATTTGTATGTTGAAGACCTGATCACGATGGAGCAGTACAAGGAGGACTTCACCCGGTACAACCTCATGCTCCAGCAGGAGGCGGATGAACCTCCCCCGCCCCCAGACTTCGAGGGACTGCGTAAGCTCCTGTCAGGCGACCTCCAATCGATCTACCGCACTTTCGACCGCGAACAGCGCCGCGACTTTTGGCGCAGTATTGTTCAAGAAATCCGCCTCGACGGGGAAAATGACCCCCGTCTTGTCTTTCGGAGATAATTGTACTAATACTACATCACCTACCCGCCCAGCAGGACCTATTTGCCATGGGAAGTTTCCTCCACCTCCGCCGGTGAGGACCACACGGAGAAATACACCGGAACGCTCAAGACCCTGACAGAGCGACTGGAGGCTGGAGAGCGGGAGCTTATACGCCGCCGCCACGGACACGCTCAAGGGCATGGAAAAGTTTTCTATGGACCTGCCTATGCTGGGGGTGCTGACCTTCCGGCAGAGCGACCTGGACGCGCTGTACGCCGCGATTAAGGAGGGCTGATATGGAGTACAGAAAGTTTGCTGAAAAGGCGATCGAGGAGATCAAGGCCGAATCCCCCAGCTACAAAAACTGCGAAATGCTCTCCTGGATGTACGCGGTGCGGAAACACTGCACAGAAAAGCTGGACCGGGAGACCGCCGTGGAGTGGGTACACGGCATGGAGAACGCCGACGGGACCACCGGCCCCCACTGGACCATGACGGAGACCAGGGCCCTCCTGGAGCACCGGGGCGGCGGGGTGGACCCCCTTGCCTTCTGGGTTTCCATGAATGCCATATACAGCGACCTTGGGCTGCTCTTTAAGAAGTATGGGAGCGATACACCAGGGGCATACGCGGACTTCGCCTGCGCCTTTTGGCTCCATGATAAGGACGCCGTAGAGGATAAACTGGCGGCATATTACGCGGGTGTGGTGAGACACTAGATATCTCGATGTTGCTCCCACGTTACTAACAAACTCATTTTGTGAGAAAAAGAAAAACTCCTAGAACCGTTGCGGCTCTAGGAGTTTTTTGGTGGCTCAAAAGTGCCTCTATACGAACTTTTCCCTCGGCATTATTCTCTATCTCATCTACCAGCGATGCGTCCAACGGTACTGTCAATGTATTCTTATTTCCGGTGAAGCTGAAGACGATTTTCATGTCATCGTCGTATAAGTATACCGCCACCAGGAACGTATCAAATAACCGCGCCTGGTGCCGCTTGTCTGTCACGTTGCCATCCCGGAACATCTCCAGACCAGAAACCAAGTCCTCCCTGGAAATCGTGATGATGTCCGCCCGGCCGGCCGCGATCTGACCAGTGAGCCGGGCCTGTTCCGCTTCCAGTTCCTGAAGCCGCCTCTTGGTGGTATCAGTGATGATACCCTGCTCGATGGCCGTCATAATGTTTTTGATAGCCCTCTTTGTCTCGACCAGCTCATCCTCCAGGATAGAAACATGGGACTGCTCCTCCTGACGGCGGTTATAGGCCAGAGTACTGTCAGCGATCCAGGCAATCACATCGTCCTGGAGAGCGTAATTCTGGATAGCCCGGGCGACCGCCGTCTCCAGATCGTCCCGCCGGACGTTTCTCTTATTGCAGGTCTTTTCGATCCGCTTCTGCTGACAGGCGTAGTAGAAGTGCTTGTCTCCGGTCCGGCTGGTGCCGGAGAGGCCGACCATCGGGCTCTTGCATTTCCCACAAAACAGTTTCCCGGTCAGCAGGTAGTCGCTGTTGACGTGATGCCGGCCCTGTGGATTCCTTTTCGTTTTCAACACCTCCTGAACTTTGAAGAACAGCTCATCGCTGATGATGCGGGGGATGCCGCCCTCAACACGGATATCATCGTAGATATAGATGCCCCGGTAACGCTCGTTGAGCAGCATAGCATGGAAACTGCCCTTTCCCCAGGTCCTGCCCCTCGTCGTCCTGATCCCCCGGGCGTTGAGGTCATTTGCAATGTCGATGAAAGGCTCCCCGCAGGCTACCCGGCTGAAGACCTCCCGCACGATGTCATCCTTGGGCGGGTCCAGCGCATAGCGCATATCCTCCCCCTTCTTGTAGCCGTAGGGCAGGTTCCCGTTGGTGATCTGGCAGTTCTGGGCGTTGTCCCGCAGGCCGCGTCGGATATCCTCGGCCATGTTCTCGCTGTAGAACTGGTTGACGTTCATCATGGAGCGGAGGGCAAAGCGCCCCGCCGCCGTGTCGTCGAAGTCCTCCTCCGTGTAGAGGACGCGGATGCCAAGCTCCTGGAGCCGCGCTTCATTGATCATGGCCTGGAGCATATTCCGGCCCATGCGGTTGGACTTCCAGGCGATGACATATTGAAATTTCCCCTTCTCCGCGTCCTTCATCATCTTCTGGAAGTTTGGCCGCCGGTCAGTCTTGCCGGAGATGGCCCGGTCTGCGTAGACTTCATTGATTGGCAGGCCCAATGCGGCGGCGTAGGCCTGTGCCTCACTGACCTGCTGTTCAATGCTGGCGTCCTTTTGGGCGTGACTGCTGTACCGGGCGTAGATGACGCCGCTTTTGCCGCTAAAATCCAGCGGCTTTCCGCCTTTTGGCTTTGGCGGTTTTTTGGGCCGTGCCATTGATTTTTCCTCCAATCTGTGCTATGATAGGAGGGCAGTGGGACGGGGTAAGTCTGCTGCCCTCTATAGCCGCTCCTGGTGTTGGCGCACCGGGGGCGGCTTTTTCGCTTAGAACAGGTCGCCAAAAATGTCATCCAGACAGATGATCAGGTCGTCAAAGAGGTGGCATTTGAACTCTGTGATCACCGCAGCTTTCTCCTCCTCGGTCATTTCTGCCAACTCCTCGGCGGGGTAGAGGGTGTAAACGTTATCCAGCCTATACGCCCCGTCCTCCCGCAGATACACCTCAATGGACTTGTCTGCGGGGTTGACGATCCAGTATTCCGGGACGCCGCTGCGCTCGTAAACGTCTTTCTTGTATCCCTTGTCATTTTTGGCGGTGCCGGGGGAAAGGACCTCTACAACCAGGTCGGGCGCACCATCGATATAGGTTCGCTTGATTTTGCTGCGGTCGCAGACCACCATCACATCCGGGACAAACTTTTCATCATCCGTCAGGCGGACCAGAAGGCCGTCGCCAAACGGAATGCACGGCTTCCCCCTCAGGTAGTGTCTGAAAATACTGAGGATGCCATCGGCAACATATGTGTGGCTGGAAGAGGCCGGGGCCATCATGACCACTTGGCCGTTGATCAGCTCCTCGCGGCGTTCCTCCTGATAGGCTAGATTTGTATCCATTGGGTAACTCCCTTCTGTGTGATTAATGCGGTTGTTAGTTACACTGAGGATAGTTTTCATTATTTTGCTTGTTCTAATAATTCAATTAACTTATTGCGATCCCAAAGAAGAACCCTGGTCTTTTCTGCAAGCTTCCTTGCACCTTCCGTAAAATGCCGATTTGTCATCACAGCCCCCACCTGACAGTTGTACATCTCTTTTCCAGCGTATACCTCCTGGATTGGCGTGTTGTCAAGATCAGAGGAATAGCACTTGCATTGGATGGCGTAATATACACCTTCTTTTACTGCAAGAATATCCACACCCTGGTCGCCACTGCCGGGAGTAACTTCGACTTCGGTAAATCCAGTCTGCTTCAAAAGTTCCGCGCACCAATTTTCAAAAGCATGACCGTCCATGTTGTCAACTTTTTCCATCTCACTCTCAATAGGAGACAGCCCGCGTTGTTGCCTGCGCCAATCATTTTCCTCTTGGATGATTTGGTTAAGGTCAATCGTAGCAACTGCCGCTTCCGGGGCACTCGGTACAACCTTAACGCGACGTTCATATTCCTGCCTTGAAATGAGAATCAAACGCGGACGTGTCCCTTCAAATGGTCCTACAATACCGGCTTCTTCGAGAGAATCTACTATTTTTGCTGCCTTAGAATAACTCCATTTTCCACGCCGTTCCAACATTGAGACAGAAGCCTGTCCAGTTTCAAAAATAATCTCAACCGCTCTATGTGCATCTTCGTCAAGAGCTATAGTTCCAACAAGCGCATCTAATGATTTTCCTGTCATTACACTTTTTCGAAGTTGCTCTATCCGTTGCCGATTGTTATCTGCCATCAGTTTAGCAAGATATTCGTCTTTTTCTATTTCATCAAGGAGAACGATAATAGCATCTTGTCCTGCACCAGACTTTCGAATTTCCAGCAGTGTGCGAGCAATAAAGTCATTTACTGTTGCTCCAATTTTTGCTTTTGCATTTTCCAGTTCATCCCTAGGCGTTGGATACATAGAAATATGCTTCTGCTCATTTAGATAAATTAGCTCTTCAGTGGCTTTAACAAACTCCTGGTATGAATACGTAAAATCAAATATAGATGTTGATTTGTTAATTTCATCCGCATAATACTTAGCATCCTCAATAAGCTCCTGCGCACGTTTTTTCAAATCGGATGGAGATTGGGGCAATAGAAAATTTACCTGCGCTTCCCTTGCTTTTTTGGGGATATATCCCAATATTCGTTTTAACAAATAAATCACCCCCGTTTTGCTAAAGAAATCCTGGAAATAGGCCAAATTGTAGATATTATTCGTGGCCTGGACATAACCGATGAAATCATAATCGATAGGGGCGGAAGAGGGGTAAAGTGGCCGGACTCCCCTATAAAGTGGGACATCTCATGAGCAAGTATCACTGCTGACAAACAGATTTTCTGTCACTTGGACCCGTTCATACCACCTGTTTTCGGGCAAACGGAGCAGGATTGCTTGAAGTGGCCTGATATGCCGTGCTATACTTTACTCACGCGAATACATAGCCCACAGGCGCCAGGGCGGAAAGGAATTGCAATGTCTGAAACCGATACTAAGATTCTGGAAGCATTCCGTCTTCTGACTCCTGACCAGAGGCAACTGGCAATTTTTTCTGCGCTGCTATCATCACCTGCATCTGGGCGAGAAGCATCTGCTTCTGATCCTCCGTCAAATCCTTCACATAGCGCATAAGGAGCTTTTCCATCCCATCCTCGGCAACGGGGGTGGGATGTTCTGCATTTTCATCATCGGTGATGCCACAAAGAAACAGAAAAGAAACTCCAATTTCAATTGAAATCTCATACGCTTCTTGTAATGATAGTTGGGGCTTTCTTTCGGCAATATCCAAAAGTTTATATATATCAAAATCTAAATCTTCCGGCATTGCGCCATCTATATTACTAAGAATTGTGTCAAGTCTATCATAAAAGACGTGTATCCATTTCTCTGCCTTAGATTCTTCATCACACCCGATAAGATACGCAGGAGAAACGCCAAGCGCATTGGCAATGGCAATAAGGTTATCAATCGGGATATTTGTAATAATCCCGTTTTCATATTTGTACAATGTTTGTTTTTTGATGCCAACAGAATCAGCTAAGAAGCTCTGAGGATACTCCCGCGCATACCTAAGTGCTCGTATGCGTTCACCTATAGTCATAAAGCTTCAGTCCCTTCAAATATTTACTACTCTGTATCGCCAATCTGACTCTCTGCTGCTCCCTATCATAGCACATATCCTGCAAAGTTACAATACTTTCTGGAAAATTTACACAAATAACTTGACAAGTTACCGTGGGCATGGTATAGTTGGAATGACCTCAAAAGTTACGAGTCAAAGGAGGTGATGAAGTGTTTTCCGAAAAAGAGCTAAAAGCCCAAATGGTATCACAGCCACAAGGGGCTCGATAGCCTCCAGGAGGCCCCGGAACGCGGCCATAAGCGGCTCGAAATCGAGCCCCTTCGCCCACTCCAGCGTTGACGCCGTAAGCCGTTCTAGTGGCCGCTCTGGTAGGTGCCGCCGGCATCGTAGTTGTAGGAGTACTGGACGCCGTTTGCCTCGATGTTGATCCGGGGGGAGCCGTCATCCACGGGTGCGAGAAGCTGCATCCGCATCCGCTCCGCCACGACACGCGCGCCCTCCACCAGGGTGTTGGTGTCGTCGTAGACATGGTTCAGGACCTCCAGGGCGTAGGGGTCGCTGGCCTCCCGCACCCGCATGATGTTCTGCTCGTCCTCCTCCTTGACCAGCATGGACTCCCGGAAGAAGGCCATCTGGGTCTCGTCCATCTTGATGCCCTCCCGGCTGCGCAGGGTGGACTTCGCGTCGAAGTTGGACGGCGCCAGGGACACGGGCAGGCCCTTGTGGGTCTTGATCCACTTCAGGTCCAGGCCCATCTTCTTCCTGGGCGGGAACAGGCCCTCGCCGAAATACGCCTGCCGGTTGCCGGCGGCCTCCGTCTGCTGAATGGCAATCGCCTTCGCGCTGTAGATTTCAGTCAGCCTCATGTTCTTTTCCTCCTCGTCACATAAATACAACGTTCTTCAGCGCGGCCTTGACCGCCTCGCTGATGGTCACGCCGGAGTGGGCCTCCGCCGCAGCGGTATTGATGTAGCCGCCGACGACCACCGTGCCCTGGGGGCGCTTCTGGTCCACGTCGTGGAGCAGGATGCCGAACGCGTCCGCCCCCGCAGCCTTGGTCCCCTTTGCGGCCATCGGCGTGCCGGCCTTGCACACGCCGTCCGTGAAGGAGGCGGCGTCCAGCGTTATGGCGTCCCCTACGAACTCGCTGTTGTAGAGGATCTCCACATCCGCGCTGACGGTTTTGGTTTTGTACCCCATCGCTTCAAGTGCCATTACGATTTCCCTCCTGTATAAGCAGAAATGATGTCATTGGCGGCTTTGCCACTCTCCGCGTTGGCCTTGCCGATGGCCTCCGCCATCAGCTCCGCCGGTGTTTTCGTCCCGCCACCGCCGGGAGCGCCGTGCCCGCCGCCGCCTCCGGTGATGAAGCGCGGGGACGCCTGGTCGGGGGCAAAGGCGTCCGGGTCCGCCTCCCGCTGGGCCTTGATGAAGTCGTCCAGGCCCGTGAGCTCCCCGTCCGTCAGCTCCAGCTTCTTCTCCTTGACGCGGGCGATGAAATCCCGCTCCGCCGCCTTGCTGGAGAATTTCAGCGCCCTGCCGGAGATGGCCCGGGTGATGGCGTCGGAGTAGTCCCGGTCCGCCAGTTTGGCGTCGCGCTCAGCAATGTCGGTCTTGTACTTCTCCTGGAGCTCGGAGAGCTGCTTCTTGATACCAGCTGCATCGCCATCGCCGCCGGCATTTTTCAGCTTCTCCAGCTCCTCGCTCGCGGTGGTGAGCTTTCCCTGGGCCTCCGCCAGAGCGGTCTGGGCGGTGGTGGTCTGGGCCTTCTCCTGGTTGACGTCCTGGGTGTTCTCAGCTAGAATCTTGTCAATGACGGAGTCCTCCAGACCGAGGTTTTTCAGAAACTCGCGTGTCATGATACCTCCTGTTTCTCCCGGATTTTTGTGACGCCGGGCCGTCAAAATTGGCATAATAAACGGGACCAACTGTCGGGAGGTCCCGATAGTCAGCCCCTATGGCGCTCTGTTTGATGTCTTTTTCGTTTGTAACAATTTTCCTCTTGCCAAATCAGCAGTTAAAGAATCTTGCAGGCGGTTTGAAGTGTGTCCACTATTTCAGCCTCCCTTCCAGCGCCATTTTGGCGATGGTAGCCATTGCACGGTCGTGGTCGCGTTCCCCATCCCATACCTCCCATATGGGATCATCTTCCGGATAGGGCTCTGCCTTTTCCAATATCGCTTCAAAAAAGGCTCTATCTTTGGCAGATAAATCGGATGCCATACTTTTCCGCCCCCTCTAAAAATTGATTGAGTTCTTCTGCATATTCCAACGATGTTTGGATATTTTTCAGCTTCATTTGTTCCATCAACAGTGCTTTAGAAAAACCGACCGGGTTATATGCCCCCGTTTTCTGTAACAAATAAATTGCCCCATCGTTTCCAATAGCTGTCATTGTCTCCAAGTTAAAACGTGTTCCAAAGTTTTCAATATCAGCCATTGAAAATGTCAGTCCTGAAGGATGGTTGTGTATAAAAATATGCGGCATCTGGTATCTCGGCATAACAATCTGGTGCCCCGCATTCTCCCCGATTTTCCGCTCAATCAGCCGCATATCCGGTGTATAGACCGCCCCGGCCTCCGTACCCACCGACTTGTCCATCACCGCCCGCAGTAACTCCCTATGGGCCGTTTGCAGCCGCTCCGCCTGCTCTTGGCTCCAGCCGTCCGGACGGACTTGCGGGACGCGCCGGATGGCTTCTTCGGTGATCGGGATGCCCTTGTATCCCTTATCATTCAGTATACCAGATTCTGTCCGCTTTGCAAGAGGTTTTGAAGTTTTCCCAACATCACCGCCGTCTGGATACAGCACCCGCATCCGCTCCCGCTGCTCCTTCAGCCCTGCGGTCCTGCTGAACGCGCGGTACTCCTCGTTGAGCCGCCGCAGGCGGATGTTCGCGGCCTGGGCGTCCTCGGTGAGCCCCGCCGCCTCGAAAGCGGCCTTGCGGCGTTTCAGCTTACGGATGGTGCGCTCGATCTGCCGCTGCTTCTGGGTGGCCTGATAGTCGTCATAC
>OFHO01002060.1_pt1 | contig 12978 bp, 9 predicted proteins | sample 1521531 | NCBI WGS metagenome assembly OFHO01 (sample SAMEA3504124, study PRJEB24116) | mouse gut metagenome | biome: mouse gut; feature: mouse-associated habitat; material: faeces | place: Denmark | collected 2011
CGAGGCGGCAAAGGTAAAATAAGATTTATGCCGGGGCCGCCCCGCAGGGGCGGCAGAAGAAGCAGGGCCGCGTTTACTCTTCCTCCCCGTCAACCGGCGCGGCGGGGACTGCCGCCTCCTCCACGGCGGCGGCCGCCTGCCGGTTGACGTATAAGCCCTCCTGCCCCCGTGGATGCTTCCGCTTGTTGACGATCCACACCGCCAGCGCCGCGACAGCCAGCAGCACGCTGAGCAGCTGGCTGACCAGAATGGGCCGCCCAAACAGCTCCCAGCCGAAGAGCTTCAGCGTGTCCGTCCGGACACCCTCAATCCACGCCCGGCCCAGGCCGTACCAGATAAAGTAGAAGCAGGCGTTCTCCCCGTCGAAGGTCCGAAGCTTGGAAATCACAAACACAATCAGCAGCAGGCCGGCCAGATTCCACAGGCTCTCATAGAGAAAGGTGGGGTGGACCTCAATGGACTGGGACTCGGTGACCCATACCTTCATCCGCCAGGGCAGGGTAGTCTCCCCGCCGAACACCTCCCGGTTGACGAAGTTCCCCCACCGGCCCACGGCCTGCCCGATGAGCAGGCCCATGGCGCCCAGGTCCGCGAAGGCCCCGAAGGAAATCTTCTTCCGCTTGCAGAAGGCCATCAGCACAAAGAAAGCTACGATCACCGCCCCGTAGATAGCCAGCCCTCCGTCCCAGATGGCGATCATCTTGCCGAGGTTGAGGCTACCATCCGTGCGGCGGAAAAAGTCCAGATTAAATAACACATAGTAGACTCTTGCGCCGATGATACAAAGAGGAATCTGCCAGATCATCATGTCGTAGACATTGTCCTCCGTGATGCCGTACTTCTTGCTCTGCCTGCAGCAGAACAGCACCGCTAAAATCAGTCCCGCGCAGATAATGATGCCGTACCAGCGGATGCCGTTGCCGATGGGGATGGCGACCGGGTCGGGGTTTATGGACCACTCCCCGAACAGGCCGGGGAAGCTGATGGGCATGTCGGTTCTCGCGTATTCGTACATTTTGGGTCCTCCTTGCTATTCTCTCGGTTGGATCAGGGACAGCGCCGACTTCTCCGGCGCGATATTTTCCCGCAGAAACGCCTCCACGTCCGCCTTGCCGACGGCATCAAAGACTTCCGGGAAGCGGAAGTAGTCGAAGCCCCGGAAATAGGCTTCCGCGATGCTGACGGCGATGTTCTCAAAGGAGTTGAGGCTGCGGAGCATCCCGCCGTAGGCGGCCCGGCGGATCTGGCGGTAGAAGTCCTCGCCTATACCTTCCTCCCCCAGCTTCCGGGCCTGCCGGGTGATCTCCTCAAACACCCGCCGGGGGTCCTTGGCGTCGCCGCCCACATAGACATAGTGGGCGCCCGGCAGCATGTCGAAGTTGCCCCCCAGGCTGCTGTTGACAGCGCCCTCCTCGTAGAGGCGGATATACAGAGGGCTGCTGTCGCCGAACAGGGCGTCGCAGGCCAGGTCGCCGACGATGCTCTGCCGGAGGGCGTCCTCGCCCTCGTCCACAGCTTGGCACTTGTAGCCCGCCAGGAACATGGGCATGGAAACCTCCATGGCCTGGCTGGCCTCGCTTCCGGCGGGGCCGGCGGCGTCCTCGCGGCCGTAGTCCCGGATGACGGCGGGCCCGCCCTCCCGGGGCAGGATGGCCTCCGCCTCCTCCGCCACACGGGCCTGGTCCACATTCCCCACGCAGACCAGGATCATGTTGGAGGGCGTATAGAACGCCTTGTGGCAGTCGTAGAGGGTCTGGGGGGTGATCTGCCGGATGCTCTCCAGGGAGCCCACCACCGGCACGCGGGCCGGGCTGTCCTGATACAGCCGCTCCATCAGGTTGGCGTACACCCGCCAATCCGGATCGTCCTCCGTCTCCTGGATTTCCTGGGCAATGATGCCCTGCTCCCTGTCCACGCTCTCCTGGGTGAAATAGGGCGTGGACACAAACCGCAGCAGGATGCGGAGATTTTCATAGAAATTGGCCGTGGAGGTAAAATAATAGGCGGTCATGGCGTTGCTGGTGAAGGCGTTGTCCGAGGCCCCGTTCCGGGCGAAGGACTGCATGACGTTTTCCGAGGCCATGTCGAACATTTTGTGTTCCAGATAATGGGCGATGCCGGCGGGGGTTTCCCGCCACCGGCCCTCCGTCTGGAAGCGCAGGTCCATGCCGCCGTAACGGACGGCCAGAAAGGCGTAGCTCTTGGCGTGGAAGGGCTTGCGGACCGTCACGACCTCCAGGCCGTTGGGAAGGGTCTGCCGGAAAACCGTTTCCCCCAGACGGGGATACTCCGCCATTTTCATGCGCAGCCCTCCTTTCCCTTCAAAAAGTAAATGGTGTCGGGCTTGACGGACTCCGCCGCCGCCCGGACCCGCTCCGGGGTCACCTCCGCCAGGGCGGCGATCAGTCCCGGGATCGTCTCGTCGCTGCCGGCGGCGGCCTGTCCCATGACGAAGTCCTCCATGGACCCGGCGGAGTCCTCCATGGTCCGCAGGCTGTTGACCAGGGACTGCCGCGCGCCCTCGATTTCCCAGTCCTCCCAGTCTCCCCGGCGCAGGGCCTCCAGCTGGCGCAGGATTTCTTCCACCGCCCGACCGTAGTTCTGGAACTCGATGCCGGAGGACACGGTGACGAGGCCCTTGAGCCGGTGGTAGGCGCTGTCGGCGTAGTAGCACAGGCTCAGCCGCTCCCGGACGTTTACGAAGAGCTTGGAGGTGGTGGCCCCGCCGAACATGGCGTTCATGAGCATGGCGGCGGCCATGTCGGTGCAGTCCGTGCGGCAGCCGATGCACAGCTTGCCCTGGCCCACGTCCAGCTCCTCGGTCACCACCCGGCAGGTTTCCCGGGCGGGACGGCGGATGGTCTGTACGGGCTCCAGTGCGCCCTGCCGGGGCAGGGCGGCGAAGGCCCGGGCGAAGGCCCCGGCCACCCGTTTCTCCGGCGCGGAGCCGCAGTAGAACAGCTCCAGCCGGCCCTTGGGCAGGGTTTCGCGGTAGTGGCGGTTAAGCCGCTGGAGGGAGATGTTCTCCACGTCCCCGGCGCTGCCCATCCGCCGCAGGCCGTACCGCTCCCCGGCGCACATCTCCTCCAGCAGCCGCCGGGCGGCGTAGGCCCGCTTGTCGTTGATGTCGCTGCGGATCATATCCGCCAGGTTTTCCCGTTCGCTCTCCACATACGCCTCCAGCAGTCGGCCTCCCCGGGTAACGGGCATACAGAAAAATTCCCCCAGCAGGTCCGTCAGCTTTTCCAGGAGCTTTTCCCCCTTGGGCAGGAAGCGGTCGTCGATGCAGCTGGCTACGAAGCCGAAGAGCTGGTTTTCGCCCTTCTTCCGCACCGTAGGCTCCAGCCGGGCGCCGTAGAGAAGGTCCAGCTCCCGTCCGATGGAGGCCATATCGGGGCACCTGACGGTGCCCCGGCTGAGGACATTCACCATCAGGGCGTTGCAGCCGGCTGTTTCTTTCTCCAGCGGAGCGGCAATCTGGGCGCTTAAGAAGCTGGTTTTGAACTTTTCCGACGGGATGCAGGTGAGATAAACGCGGTCCATGAGCTTCTGTCGAGACATGAGGGTTCTCCTTCTTTTGTCAAATCGTTAGATAGTATATACCTTTTTGGCCGGAGTTTCCATAGGGGGAGGCAGATTTTTTCCGCAGTGTGGAAAATTCTTCTCTGCCGCCTTTCGGGCGGCACGGGGGTTATTTCTTGAATCGGCCCGGGACCTGCGCGGCCCCGGACTCCGCGCCTACTTTTGGCGCACGCCAAAAGTAGGCAAAAACGTGCTTAAACCTACGGTTTAAGAATCCCTTATTTATTACGAGGGGTATTTTGTTTTTGCGCTTCCACTGCAGTCCGTCCGGTCTGAACTGGACCGGCTCCCATGGATCGGGCGAAGCGTCTATTTGAGGATGTAAACGGCGGACCCTACCGTCTCACACGGAGGAGCTCCCGAAAAGAACCCCGGGAGATTCAGCGTGTATAACGGTAGGCACTGCAGCATGCTCGTGGGTAGACGCAGAAGTCCGGCGCACCAACGAAGGCACTAAAACAGAACAAGTAGAGTACGTCGGAGCGTAAAATAATCACCCCCGTCATTCAGGAGGATTCTTAAGGAACGTAGTTCCTTAAGCGATCTTTTGCTTCTTTTCGCTCGCGCGAAAAGAAGGCCCCGCAGGGGCGGCAGGAAATATTATCCGTTCTCCGCCTCGAACTTCTTCAAAAATTCCACCAGCGCCTCAACGCCCTCCTTGGGCATGGCGTTATAGGTGGACGCCCGCAGGCCGCCCACGCTCTTGTGGCCCTTGAGGTTGTCGTATCCCGCCGCCTTGGTAGCGGCCACCACCTTGGCATCCAGTTCCTTGTCGCCGGTGACGAAGGGGATATTCATAAGGGAGCGGAACTCCTTGTCCACGGTGCCGGTGAACATCTTGGAGGCATCCAGGAAGTCATACATGACCTTGGCCTTCTCAATGTTCAGCTTCTCCATGGCCTCCAGCCCGCCGATGCTCTTGAGATACTTGAACACCTTGCCGCAGCAGTAAATGGCCCAGCAGTTGGGGGTATTATACATGGACCCGTTGTCCGCGTGGGTCTTGTAGCTCATGTACAGCGGGGTCTTGGGGTCCAGCTCCGCATCGTCCCGGATCAGGTCCTCCCGGATGATGACCACCACCATGCCGGCGGGGCCCACGTTCTTCTGCACGCCGGCGTAGATGAGGCCGTAGTCGCTGACGTTGCAGGGCTTGGACAGGAACATGGAGCTCTGGTCGCTGACCAGCACATGACCCTTGGTATTGGGCAGCTTGTTCCAGGTCACGCCGTGGATCGTCTCATTCTCGCAGATATAGACATAGTCGGCATTCTCCGGAATGTCCAGATCATCGCAATTGGGCACATAGCAGTAATTCCGGTCCTTGCTGGAGGCCACTACATGCACGTCGCCGTACTTCTTGGCCTCGGCAATGGCCTTCTTGGACCACGCGCCGGTTTCCACGTAGCAGGCCACGCCGTTCTTCATCAGATTCATGGGGATCATGGCGAACTGCAGCGTCGCGCCGCCCTGGATGAACAGCACCTTATAGTTGTCGGGGATGTGCATCAGGTCCCGCAGGTCCTGCTCCGCTTCGTCGATGATCTGCTGATACACCGGGGAGCGGTGGCTCATCTCCATGACGCACATGCCGGAGCCCCGGTAGTTCATCATCTCGTCCCGGATCTCCTCCAGGACGGGCTCGGGCATGGTGGCCGGGCCGGCGGAAAAGTTATACGTGCGGTTGTATTTCATTGCGCTTTTTCCTCCTCGTTTATGTTGAGAGGCGTCCTCTCCATCTGCCCTCCAGTATAATACAGCTCTGGAAAATAATCAACAGGGAAAACAAAACTATTGCCGTTCTCTTGAAAATTTTCAGAACATCAGACAAAAAACGCCCCGCCTCGGGAAGGCGGGAGCGTTTCATCAGTCTGCAGGCTGGTTTCCCATTACGCCGTCGACCAGTATTTGATCCATAACAGCCATCTGCTCCATGACAGTAAAAGTGGTGGACAGGCTCTCGCCGGACTGGGGCGCCAGCGTATATGTCCGCCCGTTCAGCGCCCGGTCCCGCAGGCACTCCACTTGATAACGGACGGTCACCGCCTCCCCGTAGCCCGCGCCGGCGGGAACGGCGCTCTCAAGAATCACACGGCTGAAGCGGTCGTTGTAGGCATCGGAACCGTTCTCCTCCACATACGCCTGGTAGTAATCGCCCAGCGCGGATATGACCGCTTTCTCCAGTCCGCCGTCCTCCATCCCGTCATACACCAGCTCCCGGTCCGGCATGGCGGGGATCGCAAACACAAATCCGGTAAAACCGCGCTGCCATTCGTTGAGCAGCTCGCCGGACGGCTCTGCGGCATCGTCCCGGGGCGCGCCCGCGCTTTCCCACTGGCACGTCACCCGGCAGGCGAACTCCTTCGACTGCCCTGTTCCTTCAAAGCGCATAGTAATGACCGCCTCGCCGGGGCTGACGGCGGTGACTGCCCCACTCTCATCCACGGACGCCACGCCGGGATCGGAGGAGGTATACGAAACGTCATAAACGCCGTAAACGTTTACAGGCTGGAAATAAAAGACCTCCCCCGCGCCGCTCAGCGTAATCTCGCTGGCGCTCGCGCCGACGCCCGCCTCCAGATCAGCCGCCAGCTGCGTGGCCGCCTCCTCCCGGCTGGGCGCGGTGTCCTGATAGGGCTCCCTGTGGAACATCCACGCCCCCCGGAAGCGGTCCAGAATCTCATTCCGCTGCACCTCCGGCAGCTCCACCAGCGCCACATAGGCAAACAGGCCGGGGTTGACTGCATACAGCTCGTAGATCATGGAGCCATACCCCTCCGCCGGCGCGCCGTCCAGCCCCGTGGAAGCGGAGAGGATGCAGATATATTCCTCCTGGGTCAGGGCAGAGCCCTGCCGCTCGATATATTGGCTGATGTCCCATATGACGTCCGCAATGGCTGCGGACCCGTCGCCCTCATCCAATCCGGCCTCCACCGCCGCCCGGGCCAGGACGCCCCAGTCCATGTAACGTATCAGCGGCAGCCACTCGCTTACATCCTCGCCCCGCCGCACCTGCTCCGCGATGGACCGGGCGTTGTCCGCCACGCTCTCCCCGGCGGGGTCCGAACCGGCCGGCGTACTGGGTCCGGTCTGGGCCAGTCGGAGAAATTCGGCGTAAATATCATCAATATCCTTAAGCCGCAGGCTCTCGCCATCCTGGGTATAGATCCCGTGTTGGGATAGGATAAAAAAGGTTTCGCCATCATCCGCCGAATCTCCGTAGCGGAAGGAGACGGAAACGGGCCAGCCTCCCATTCCATCGGGATCGTAAGAGCCTTCGTACTCGAAGCTCTGGTACAGCGCCCACAGCCGCGCCACCTCCGCCGGATCGGTGATGTAAGCGGCGTTATTGGAGTCGGAGCTTGCTGGCTGGCCGACCGTGACAGCGGCGGGCATCCTCTCCTCTCCGGCGGCGCACTGCAAAAAGAACACATATTCCGAGGCGTCCAGACAGACCTGGTTGAAGGTGGTGCTGAGCCTCATCCAGTTCAGGGGCGCGGCGTCCGCCCAGAATACCCGGACCATGGGCTGGAGCCGGAAATACTCCCGGGACGTCTCCGGAGAGACGTCAAAATGCGAATTTTTCGAAAACCAGTCGGCCGCCCAGGCCAGAAACTCCTCCGGCAGCGCGCCGCTATCCAGGGACCAGTGCCAGCTGTGGGGACCCGGCTGCTCCAGGATCTCCGCCCGCCGGTCCAGCGTCTCCTGACCGTAGATGTCCAGCATCAGCTGGGAAAAGCCCGAGCCGGACTCCAGGGACCAGTCCTGGGAAACCTTCTGGAGCTGGCCGCCGTCGGTAAAGGTGTAGGCGTCGGCGGCCGTCTCGCCGCCGGGGCCGTACTGCCGGACCATCTCCTCCCGGACCGCGCCGAAGTCCTCATCGTTGGGGTAGTCCAGACGGACGGAGTACAGCCCCCACTCCGAGCCCTCGTACTGCCGGAAATAGAGGTAGGCTTTTTCCGCCGTCCCGCCGAAGGCGGGGATGTTTTCCGCCACGACGCACCAGTTGTCCCCGGATGCATCCTCGCCCTGCTCCAGGATCTGGTCCTCGGTAATATCCAGTGCCTTAATCACCGTCTCCACACTGTCGTTCCAGCGGAGGCCGGGAAATTCCAGGGGCCGGAAGGGGTCCGTCTCCTTCAGCACGGCGGCCCTGCCGCCGAAGGCGCAGGAAACCAGGAAGCACGCCGTCAGGACTATGGCGATCAGCGTCGCCTTCCTCGTCCGGGGCGCTTTGACGATCAAGGCGATGCGCTCGGCCATGGCCCGCTTCCCGGCGGTCATGGTGGTGGCCGTCTGGAACAGGGCGGCGGGATGGAGGCCCTTGGACACCATGCCCAGGAGGGTCTGGCCGTAGTCAATGCGCTCCGCCTCCCCCAGCCGCCGGAGGGCGGCCTCGTCGCAAGCCAGCTCGCAGTCCCGGCGGCTCAATGCCGCCGCCCACCAGACCAGGGGGTTGTACCAATGGACCGCCAGGCAGACGCTCCGCAGGACGGACCACACGTGGTCCCCGTGGCGGTAGTGGGCGTACTCGTGGGCCAGAATGTGCTCGGGATGCTCCGCGTCCATAGCCGCCACATTGAGGTAGACGGCGGGGCGGAACAGGCCGAAGAGGCAGGGCGAGGCCAGGCCCTCCGCCTCATATACCGGCAGCTTCCCGGACCAGACGGCGGGAAGGTCCAGCCGCCTCCGGACCTTTCGCAGGCGAAGGTAGAAGGCCAGATTGGAGATCGCCAAGGCCCCGCCGGCGGCGGCCATGCCGGCCTTCCAGACGAGGTCCGGCCAGCTTGCAAGCTCCCGCATGGAAAGCCTGGAGAGAGACGAGATATTTTCAGCGGGAGCCGGTTCCTCCTCCGGCGGCTGGTACGAGGGCTCCGTCCCGGCGGCGGGCGGCGAATCGGGCGCGGCGATGTCGGGGACCGGCAGCGTCTCCCGGATGGAGATTCGCAGCTCCTCCGCCGCCCCCAGCACGGTCACCGGCGCAGTGAACAGGGTTCCGGGAATCAGCAGCCGGGCCGCCGCCAGCAGCCAGAGGGCGTACTGCACCCGGGGGCTGACCCGCCCCCGCAGGACCCGCCGCAGAAGGATCAGCAGAATAATCAGCGCCGAACCGGTGAACATACATTCCTTCATTTTCGTTCCCTCCTGGCCTTCTCCAGCACGGCGGACAGCTCCTCAATGTCCTGGTCGGTGAGGCCCCGTCCGTCCGCCAGGGTGTTCACCATCATCCCCACGCTGCCCCGGTAGACCCGGTGCAGCAGGGACTCCGTCTCCTCCAGCGCCGCCCGCTCCCGGGGGACGGCAGGGGCGTAGAGCCGGGCCCGGCCCCCCTCGGTCCGGGTAACCGCCCCTTTGGCCTCCAGTCGGCCCACCATAGTGACAATGGTGGATTTGCTCCACCCGGTGTCCGCGCCCAGCGCCCGCACCAGCTCCGTCAGGGTCTGGGGATGCCTATCCCACATCCGCTCCATGATCCGCCACTCCCCGGCGGAAAGGGATATGGACCGCTCCACGATCATCCGCTCCTCTCTGCAGTTGGTTTACATCTGTCAAACAAATCCTACCACATTAGTCTACATTTGTCAACCAATATTTTTCCGGCATGACCAAAGGCGGAGCCGTGAAAAAATGCGGCCGAGCGGAGGGAAGTTTATTCAAAAAAGTGGCTGTGCCACTTTTTTGATACGCGAGGCCGCCGTACCGAAAGCAGTACGGCGGCCTCGCTTTATGCTGGATTCTATCGATCCGCTTACTTCGCGTGGGCCGGGTCCAGGCCCACCATTTCCAGAATCTCGCCCTTGGACTTACCGCCCACCTCCCGGCGGACGGACTCGCCGCCCCGGAATACCATCAGGGTGGGGATGCTCATGATCCGGTACTGACGGGCCAGCTCTGGCTCCTCGTCCACGTTCACCTTGCCCACCTTTACCTGATTCTGCTCCTGGGCGATCTCGTCGATGGTGGGCGCAAGGGCCATGCAGGGGCCGCACCAGGAGGCCCAGAAGTCCACCAGAACCGTCTGTTCCGAGCGGAGCACCTCCTGTGCAAAGTTGTCCTTAGTCAGTGTGATATACGCCATTTTTTGTTCTCCTTTCCGAATTTTGTGTTTAGTATGCCTTGTTTCTCTCAAAAAAACAAGGGAATTTTTGCTTTCTGTCCGCGCGATGCCTCAGGGCTCCACTCGGGGATTGTAGTAGCGGCCCCGGGCCTCGTCGGGCTTCTTCCAATGGATGGCCTGGGCGGGACAGCGGTGGAGGCATCCCAGGCACCGCACGCACTGGGGCTTGATCCACGCCGGCCTGCCCCCGGAGATCAGGATGGCCCCGCAGGGACAGATCTCCTGGCACAGCCCGCAGCCGATGCAGTGGTCCGTCACCACAAAGGGCTTGGTGGACCGGCCGTGGGCGTACAGGGGGTAGAGGACCGCCGTCATGGCTCCGGAGGCCGTGCCCCGGCAGCGGTTGTAGTCCCCCAGGCCCTTGGCCCGGATGGCCCGGGCGGCCTCGTCGATATACTCCTCCGCCGCGTCCAGACGGGCCTCCGCCTCCTCCGGGCCAACAACCTTGAACATGGGCACGTAATTGTCCACCATGGGGATGCCGAACTGGGCGGACAGGGACAGCCCCTTCTTCTCCAGTAGCCCCGTCAGCTGGTCCGCCGCGCCGCCAGTGCTGCCGCCGCAGGTCATCACCGCGTAGATATACTGATCCCGATAGCCCGTCAGCTCCAGCTTCTCCACAAAAAAGCGGAGAATGCTGGGCAGGCCCCAGAAGTAGACGGGGAACACGAAGCCAATGCGCTCCTCCCGGGATACGTCGTAGCGGTAGCTGCGTCCGCGGACGGCGTCCCGGAGGAACACCGTCCGGTCGCCGGCGGCGGAGGCGATGCGTTCGGCGGCGTACTTGCTGTTGCCGGTGGCGGAAAAGTAAAAGATCATTTTGATAACTCCTTCTGACCGGACTGCCGGTCATGGCTACAAGATTGCAATTTTCCGGGATTGCTCAAAAGGGCGCGGGTCAGGCCCACAGGTCCTCCGGATACAGGCCCTGCTCCGTCTTTTTCCGCAGGGCCTCCACCACCTTGGGCTTATCCTCCCGGTAGGTGACGCCGAACCACTTCTCCCCGCTGGACAGCACCCGCACCTGGGCCCGTCCCCGGTCCAGCATGTCCGCCACCATGACGGGCAGCTGCACCTCCCCCTTCTCCGGGTGGTGGCCCAGGGCCCGCCGCAGCAGCAGAGGGAACCGCTCCCGGGCCTCTTCCAGGAAACTGCGTTGGAAGCCCCAGAAGTTCATGGACACCAGCGTCTCGCCGGAGAGGTGGTTCCAGTTCTGGCCGTCGTCGGTGGTGAAGCGGCCGCCCTCCCCCTCCCTCTCGATGCTCTGCTGCTCCACGATGCTCTCCAGCAGGCCGTCCCGGTTGATCCGGCACACGCCCCGGGTCACGCCGCCGTTGTCGCTGAGGGTTTTGCCCAGGTAGTAGCCCACCATGGCGTACTGGAAGCAGTCGGGCCGGTCGGTGTGGTGGGCCAGGTAGTCGTAGAGTACCCGGTAGGCCTCGGGGCCGTAGTAGTCGTCGGCGTTGATGACCGCGAAGGGACCGTCTATCAGCTCCCGGGCCGCCAGCACCGCGTGGGTGGTGCCCCAGGGCTTGGTCCGGCTGGGAGGAATGGGCACGTCGCCCACCATGTCCTCCATTTCCTGGAAGGCGTAGCGGACCTCCATCCCCCGGCTGATCCGGCTGCCCACCAGTGTGCGGAAGTCGGCCTCCAGCTCTCTGGTGATGACAAAAATAACCTTCTCAAACCCGGCCCGCCGGGCGTCATAGATGGAATAGTCGATGAGGCATTGCCCACAGCTGCCTACGCTGTCCATCTGCTTCAAGCCGCCGTACCGGCTGCCCATGCCGGCAGCCAGAACGACCAGAACAGGTTTTTCCATAGGGTGGTTTCCTCCATCTGTATGTAATAATTTGCAGGTTTCGGCATCTTTCACAGCCGCTGCGCCTTCGCGCCGCAGCTTCCTATTAAAAGATACCATACAGAAGCGGGAATGTAAACGGCAAATCGCTTTCTTAAAAAAAGTTTACAATTTCCACACGACTCCAGACGCCCCCAGCGGGAGAGCGGGACAAATATATAGTCGAAGAGGAGGAAAAGAATAGACTGCGGAAATTAGCTGCCAACGCACTGACTGCTTTCCAGGAACAGGGTCGCCCTTTTGGAGGGCTATCGCATTGGTCCACCTCGAAATGATTCTGATACGCGAGGTTGGTCTGTTGCCCCACCGTCTTGGAGAGCGGCGTTTTGGGCGACTCTAAAGGCCCCCGGAACCGAACATTCCGGGGGCCTGCGCTTGGCTTTTTACAGGGGATTCTCGTCGATCCACTTGGAGATCGCGGCGCCGATCTCCTTGATGCAGCCGGCCTCGTAGGGCAGCTTCATGCCCGCGCCGGTGACCAGGTCCTCGAAAGTCTTGGTGCCGCCCTGGTCCACGAAGGCCAAGTACTTCTTCCAGGCCGCCTCCCGGTCGGTCATGGAGGCCAGCCAGAACTGGTGGGCCATAGTCTGGGCCATGCAATAGTCGATATAATAGAAGGGGCTCATATAAATGTGGGTCTGCTGCTGCCAGCGGGCGCCGCGGCTGTAGGAGGGCAGATCCTCGTAGTCGATCCAGGGACGGTACTTCTTCTCCAGCTCCAGCCACGTCTGGTTGCGCTGCTCCGGAGTCAGCTCCGGCTTCTCATACATGATGTGCTGGAATTCGTCCACCATACAGCCGTAGGGGATGAAGATCAGGCTGTCCTCACAGTGGCCGATCTCGTACTTGCGGGTGACGGGGCCGAAGAACTTCTCGTGCCAGGGGGCGGTCAGGAACTCCATGGACATGGAGTGCGTCTCGCAGCCCTCCATAGTGGGGCTCATCAGAGAGGAGAGATATCCCTTCCGGGCGGCGCGGTAAAAGGCGAAGGCGTGGCCCGCCTCGTGGGTCAGCACGTCCACGTCGCCGCTGGTGCCGTTGAAGTTGGAGAAGATGAAGGGAGCCTTGTACAGGTCGAAGGAGGTGCAGTAGCCGCCGGGGGCCTTGCCCTCCTTGCTGAGCACGTCCAGCAGCTCACCGTCGTAGAGGAAGTCGATGAATTCCTTCGTCTCGGGGCTGAGCTCGTGGTACATCTCCTTGCCGGCGGCCAGGATGTCGTCGGGAGAGCCCTGGGGCTTGGCGTTGCCGTCGGGGAACAGGAGGAGGTCGTCGTAGATCTTCAGGCTGTCCACGCCGATGCGCTTGGCCTGGTCGTCCTTCACCCGGGCCACCACGGGCACCAGGTCCGCGGCGATCTGGCCGCGGAAGGCGGCGCACTCCTTGGGGCCCCAGCAGTTGCGGCCCAGGCGGTCGTAGC
>OFHO01002063.1_pt1 | contig 12969 bp, 12 predicted proteins | sample 1521531 | NCBI WGS metagenome assembly OFHO01 (sample SAMEA3504124, study PRJEB24116) | mouse gut metagenome | biome: mouse gut; feature: mouse-associated habitat; material: faeces | place: Denmark | collected 2011
CCTGGCAGACGCAGGCCAGCCGCTCCAGGCCCATGCCGGTGTCGATGTTCTTCTGTTTCAGCTCCTCATAGTGGCCCTCGCCGTCGTTGTCGAACTGGGAAAAGACCACGTTCCACACCTCGATATAGCGGTCGCAGTCGCAGCCCACAGTGCAGCCCGGCTTGCCGCAGCCCCACTGCTCCCCCCGGTCGTAGTAGATCTCAGAGCAGGGGCCGCAGGGACCGGAGCCGTGCTCCCAGAAGTTGTCCGCCTTGCCAAACTTGAAAATGCGGTCCTCTGGGATGCCGATGACCTCGTGCCAGATGCGGAAGGCCTCGTCGTCGGCGGGGGTGGTCTCGTTTCCGGCGAAGACGGAGGGGTACAGCCGCTCCGGGTCCAGGCCCACCCACTCCGGGCTGGTCAGAAACTCCCAGGCATAGGGGATTGCTTCCTTTTTAAAGTAGTCCCCGAAGGAGAAGTTGCCCAGCATCTCGAAGTAGGTGCCGTGGCGGGCGGTCTTGCCGATGTTCTCGATGTCGCCGGTGCGGATGCACTTCTGGCAGGTGCATACCCGATGACGGGGGGGCTCCTCCTCCCCGGTAAACCAGGGCTTCATGGGGGCCATACCGCTGTTGATGAGAAGCAGGGACGCGTCGTTCTGAGGGATCAGGGAGAAGCTGGGCAGGCGGAGATGGCCCTTGCTCTCAAAAAATTTCAGGAACATCTCCCGCAGTTCGTTCAGGCCGTAAGGTTTGGGTTCTTTCATGGTAATTACCTCCAAAAATCAAATTATTTACCGTACTGTAATCTGAATGCCCATCAGCTCCATGTCGGTGCTGTAGGCGATCCGGTACATCAGACTCTTCTTCTCATGCTTGCAGTAAAATACCGCCGTGCCGTATTCCTCGCCGGTCTCCTTAATCTTCTGCCCGGTGGCCATGGCCTCGTCCTCCTCTTTGAAAGCGCCGGCCTTGTCCAGCCGCTCCTCCATATAGGACTGGATGCTCTCGGGGCTGGAGGTCTCCTGGGCGTCGGAGCGCAGGCGGTCGTATACCGTCTGATACTCCCCGGCGTTCAGCAGGGACACCACCTCCCGGCCCTGTTCCAGGACGGTCTCCTCCTCCATCCCCTCCGGCAGGGGGTTGCCGGAGACCTTGCAGCCCGACAACAGAAACAGTGCCGCCAGCGCGGCCAACAGCAGAGCAAATTTTTTTCTCATGGCAGCTCCTCCAGCGTCAGTTCGGACCGGGCATACAGTGTCGCCCGACCGGCCAGCTTCACCCTGTCCCCCTCCAGCCGACAGTACAGAGTGCCGCCCCGGGGGGAGGCCTGCCGGGCCACAAACTCCGTCTTGCCCGTCTTCGCCGCCCAATAAGGGATAATAAGGCAATGGGTCGAACCAGTCACCGGGTCCTCGGGCACCGCGCATTTCGGGGCAAAGCAGCGGGACACACAGTCAAACCGGCTTCCCCTTGCGGTGACACAGCACACCGATCCTTCCAGATTTTCCATCGCCGCCAGATTCGGCTGGAGGCGGACCACATCCTCCTCCCGCTCCAGAACACACATCAGATCCCGGGCTCGCCAGGCCTCCAGGGGCCGCACCCCCAGAGCGGCGGTCATCTCCGCCGTCACCTCGGTCTGAACAGGAACATAGGCAGGAAAATCCATCTCCAGCAGCTCTCCCCGCCGCTTCACGGTAAGCGGGCCGCTGAGTGTCTGAAAGCGGACATCCTCCAATTCCGGAGCCACGAAGCGCAGTATAGTATACGCCGCAGCCAAAGTGGCGTGGCCGCACAGGTCAATTTCGCCCTCCGGCGTGAACCACCGCAGCCGCCAGCTGTCTTTCTCGAAGACGGCAAACGCAGTCTCTGAAAGGTTATTTTCCATCGCAATCTTCCCCATCAGCTTATCTGCCGGCCACCGGTCCGGCAGGCATACCGCCGCCGGGTTGCCTTCAAACAGTCGGTCGGCAAAGGCGTCCACCACATATTGCTTCAACAGCCGCTTCCTCCCTTCAATTTCCTCGCCCCGGTCTCCAGGGCGGGGCTCAGTTTTTTAAGTGGTATAATGAAAACCCGCCCCTGACATACTGTCAGGGGCGGAAAACATCCACGGTACCACCCTGATTATCCCCGCGGCGCGGGGCGTCTCTTTCGTCCGTAACGGGGGCGGGCCGTCCCGGTCGTCCCGGGCCGCTGGGGAGTGGCTTGCGCAGACAGGTCCGGCCGGGGGCTTTCACCCTCCCCCCTCGCTTGGGGCCGCTGTCTCTGCGCTGGGCTCCTTCATCGCGTTTCGCGGGACTTATTTTATCATATTTTCTCCGCTTGTCAACTGTTTTCTTCGGCAGATATCCCCTTTTCCCCATCCATTTCATCCCGCAGAGGCTAAAATTGTTTTTCCCGCCCGGCAAAATGACCAAGCGGGCCGTCTTTCACAGGCGGACATTTGACCGCAAAAACCAGCCCTATCCCCTGTCCGGTCCGCAACAGACGGACACGAATTGGAAATCTGTCCCGCCGGACGCCCCCCGGAGGAAGGGGAGGGGAAAACTTTCTGTCAAATATTCGGCTTGAAAAGTGGGGAAAAATACCTTAAAATCTCTCTATCACCCTGGGCCGAAAGGTCCTTGTGAAAATAGGAGGAATAAAATGAAAAAGCTTCTTTCTCTGGCTCTGGCCTCCGCGATGGTCCTGAGCCTGGCCGCCTGCGGCGGCGGCAATCCCGGCGGCAGCAATCCCGGCAACCCCACCGGCTCCGGCAGCGCCGCCGGCGACAAGGTCGTGAAGATCGGCGTGTTTGAGCCCCAGTCCGGCGACAACGGCTCCGGCGGCAAGCAGGAGATCCTGGGCATGCAGTACGCCAACCAGAAGACTCCTACCGTGGAGATCGGCGGCGAGACCTACACCGTGGAGCTGGTCTACGCCGATAACCAGTCCTCCAACGACAAGGCGCCTTCCGCCGCTCAGACTCTGGTGGCCGGCGGCGTGTCTATCGTGCTGGGCTCCTACGGCTCCGGCGTGTCCATCGCCGCCTCCGACACCTTCGGGGACGCGGGCGTGCCCGCCATCGGCGTGACCTGCACCAACCCCCAGGTCACCGCCGGCAACAGCCACTACTTCCGCATCTGCTTCCTGGACCCCTTCCAGGGCACCGTTCTGGCCAACTTCGCCAAGGATAAGTTCTCCGCCTCCAAGGCCTACTGCCTGGCCAAGCAGGGCGACGACTACTCCGTGGGCCTGTGCAACTACTTCATGGAGGCCTTCGGCAAGGACAACTGCGTGTACGAGACCTTCCCCGAGGGCACCTCTGACTACAGCTCCTACGTGACCAACGCCAAGAACTCCGGCGCTCAGGTCTTCTTCGCCCCCGTGTCCACCGAGGCCGCCGCCCTGATCATCGACCAGGCCGCCACCCAGTCCCTGGGCATGCCCATGCTGGCCGGCGACACCTGGGACTCCAACGTCATCACCGCCGCCGCCAAGGGCAAGGACGTGGACGTGAACGTGACCACCTTCTACCAGGAGGGCGGCAACCCGGAGTTCGACGCCGGCATCAAGGAGTGGATCAACGCCGACGCCACCAACCTGACCAACAACAACGGCAACGACGAGGTGGCCGCCGTCACCGTCATGGGCTACGACGCCTACTACGTGGCTCTGGAGGCCCTGAAGGCCGCCGGCTCCACCAAGCCCGCCGACGTGATGGCCGTACTGGGCGGCGTGGAGTTCGACGGTGTGTCCGGCCACATCGCTTTTGATGATGTGAACGGCGACGCCATCCGCGACGTGGCCTACGTCAAGCACTGCAACACCGAGACCGGGAGCTGGGAGTTTGTGGCCCAGCAGGGTGTGTAAGCCTTTTTCCCACACAAAACACACCGGCGGGGGCCGCCTGGCCCCCGCCGGCGCTCACATCCCAGGCCCTCACGGGGCTGTCCCGAAAGAGCGCCGCTGCCGGAGTTCTTTCGGGACAGCCCGGTTTATCCAAAACTGCTACAGAGAGGAAGAAGCCCTATGGATCTGATGAATACCGTCCTGCCGTATCTGCTCTCGGGCATTTCAGTGGGCGGGCAGTATGCCCTTATCGCCATCGGCTACACCATGGTATACGGCATCCTGCGCCTGATTAACTTTGCCCACGGAGACGTGTTTATGGTGGCCGGACTGATGATGGTCTATCTCTCCGCCTCCATGCCCCTGTATCTGGCAGTGCCGCTGATGATTGTTTTAACGGTCCTTCTCGGCTTTCTTATCGAGCGGGCGGCCTACAAGCCCCTGCGCACCGCCCCCCGGATGTCGGTGATGATCTCGGCCATCGGTGTGAGCTACCTGCTGCAAAACCTGGCCCTGTATATCACCGGCGGCCTGAACAAAAATTACCCCACCATCCCCTGGGTTTCCGACCCTATCACGGTGTTCGGCTCCCCCACCAAGCGGGTCACCCTGATTACCCCCTTCCTCACGGTGGCGCTGGTGGTCGTTCTGGTGTGGCTTATCAATCACACCAGAGTGGGCATGGCCATGCGGGCCGTCTCCCGGGACTTTGAGACCGCCCAGCTCATGGGCATCCGCATCAACAACGTCATTTCTGTCACCTTTGTAATCGGCTCCTTCCTGGCGGCGGTGGGCTCCATGCTCTACTTCTCCAACTACCCCGGCGTGGTTCCCACCTCGGGCGGCATGCCCGGCCTGAAGGCCTTTGTGGCCGCCGTCTTTGGCGGCATCGGCTCCATCCCCGGCGCGGTGGTGGGAGCCTTCATCATCGGCATATGCGAAAACATCATCAAGGGCCTGGACATCATTCTACAGGCCGTAGGCGTGCTGAAGGAGCCCCTGGAGCTGGCCACCTTCTCCGACGCATTCACCTTTGCGCTGCTGATTATCGTTCTGGTCTTCAAGCCCACCGGCCTGTTCGGTGAGAAGACCACCGACAAGGTATAGGAAGGGGGAGACAGCTATGATTACAACCCGCAAAAAGACCAATCTTATCTCCCTGCTTCTGGTGGCCGCCATGCTGGTACTTGTCATCGTTCTGGACCAGGTCATCCAGCCCACTGACAGCATGTCCATGCTCCTGAAGGTGCTGCAAAAGGGCTCCATCTACGCCCTGGCCGCCGTATCCATGAACCTGCTCAACGGCTTTACCGGCCTGTTCTCCCTGGGGCACGCCGGCTTCATGCTGATCGGCGCTTACACCTACGCCATCCTCACCATCCCCTCCGAAGCCCGGGATGTGGTCTATCAGTACTACGACGCCGCCATCCGTCTCTCCTTCCCGGAGACGCTGGGCAATGCCATGGGCCCGGCGGGCACCCTGCTGGGTGTGGTGCTGGCCATTATCGCCGCGGGGCTGGCCGCCACCCTGGTGGCCTGGCTGATCGGCCTGCCGGTGCTGCGGCTGAAATCCGACTACCTGGCCATCGCCACCCTGGGCTTTGCCGAGGTGGTCCGGGCGGTCTTCCAGTGGGGCAAGCTGGGCCCCGTCACCAACGGCTCCAACCCCCTGAAAAGCTTTGTGCGCATCAACTCCTTCCAGCTCAAGCTGGGCGGCACCACCATCAGCCTGACCACCTTCGTCCCGGTGCTGCTGGCCACCGTGTGCATCGGCCTGATCGTGTTGCTGGTGAATTCCACCTACGGCCGGTCCTTCAAGGCCATCCGGGACGACGAGGTGGCCGCCGAGGCCATGGGCATCAACCTGGCCAGGCACAAGATCATGTCCTTCTGCATCAGCTCCTTCTTCGCCGGAGTGTCCGGTGCCGGCATGGCCATGGTGCTGGGCATCGCCCAGGCCAGCAACTTCAAGTCCGCCATGACCTATGAGATCCTCCTCATGGTGGTGCTGGGGGGCATCGGCTCCATCTCCGGCAGCTGCATCGGAGCCATGCTGTTCATTGCCGCCTCCGAGTGGTGGCTGCGGGGCCTGGACTCCGGCAATTTCCTGGGCATCAACGCCCCCGGTATCTTCCGCAACGGCTTCCGCCTGGTGGTGTTCTCCGTCATTATTATGATTGTGGTGCTGTTCTTCCGCAAGGGCATCATGGGGGACCGGGAGCTGCCCGACCTGTTTAAAAAGCGCGCCAGGAAGGAGGGGGCCGGAAAATGAGCAGTATCTTAAAAGTGGAAAATGTCACCATGCAGTTCGGCGGCGTGGTGGCTGTGGACAACCTGAATCTGGAGGTCAACGAGGGAGAGATCGTGGCCCTCATCGGCCCCAACGGCGCCGGCAAAACCACTGCCTTCAACGTGATTACCGGCGTGTACCAGCCCACCAACGGTGCGGTGTGGTTCCAGGGGGACAAAATCGTGGAAAACCACCCCCAGGGCAAGATGAAAAAGCTCTACAAGGGGGAGGAAGCGGGGAGCTACACCCACGTCCTGGCTCCCACCCCCGACAAGATCACCCAGCTGGGCATGGCCCGCACCTTCCAGAACATCCGGCTGTGGAAGTCTCAGACGGTGTTTGACAACGTGCTTATCGCCATGCACTGCCGCACCCACACCAATTTCCTGGCCGCCTCCTTCCGCATGAACCACAGGGAGGAGCAGGAACAGCGGGAGCGGGTGGCCCAGCTGCTGGAGACGGTGGGTCTCTACGACGTGAAGGACGAACTGGCCACCTCCCTGCCCTACGGCAAGCAGCGCCGGCTGGAGATTGCCCGGGCCCTGGCCACCGACCCCAGGCTCCTCCTGCTGGACGAGCCCGCCGCCGGCATGAACCCCCAGGAGACCCAGGAGCTTACCGCTTTTATCGGTCAGATCCGCAGCGACTTCCACATGACCGTCTTCCTGATCGAGCACCACATGGACCTGGTTATGGATATCTCCGACCGCATCTATGTGCTGGACTTCGGCAAGCTTATCGCGCAGGGCACGCCGGAGGAGATTCAAAACAACAACCGCGTCATAGACGCCTATCTGGGGGTGGTCGAGGATGCTTAAAATTGAAAATCTGCACGTGGCCTACGGCGGCATCCAGGCCCTGCGGGGCATCTCGCTGGAGGTGCCCGACGGCAAGATCGTCACCTTGATCGGGGCCAACGGCGCCGGCAAATCTACCACCCTGCGCACCATCACCGGCCTGGTGAAGGCCCAGAGCGGCTCCATCCAGTGGAACGGAGAGGAGCTGCTGGGCAAGTCCATCGACCGGATTATCAGCGCCGGCATCGCCATGAGCCCCGAGGGGCGGCGGGTCTTCCCCGACATGACGGTGCTGGAAAACCTGAAAATCGGCGCCTACCTGCGCAAGGACAAGGCGGAGATTGAGAAGGACATCAAATGGGTATACACCCTCTTTCCCCGCCTGGAGGAGCGCAGCTGGCAGCTGGCCGGCACCCTGTCCGGAGGCGAGCAGCAGATGCTGGCCGTGGGCCGGGCCCTCATGTCCCGCCCCAAGCTGATGATGCTGGACGAGCCCTCCCTGGGCCTGGCCCCTCTGGTGGTGCAGGATATCTTCTCCATCATCGGCGAGATCAACCGCCAGGGCGTCACCATCCTGCTCATTGAGCAGAACGCCAACATGGCCCTGAAAATCGCCGACCTGGCCTACGTTCTGGAGACGGGCAACATCACCCTGTCGGGCACCGGCGCGCAGCTGCTGGCCGACGAGAAGGTGAAGGAGGCCTACCTGGGCAAGCACAAGAGCTGAAATGACAGACAAGAACACCCGAATGGCCCGGCGCAAGCGGGTCAGCGAGATTATCGAGGTGGGCTACGACCAGGACTGGCTCAGCCGGCTCTACGACCTTATCAACGCCCTGGCCATTGTGGCCAACCTGGCTGCCAGCATTCTATACACCTTTGAGGCGGTCCGCCTCCCCTTTGGGTGGCTGGTGCTCACCCTGGAGCAGGTGACGGTCGCCTTCTTCGCCGTGGACTACTGCCTGCGGCTGTGGACCGCCCGGGCCCTCTTTCCCGACCTGTCGGAGCCCCGGGCGGTGCTGAAATACGCCCTGTCCTTCAGCGGGGTGGTGGACCTGCTCTCCTTCCTGCCCTACTACCTGCCCTTCTTCTTCCCTGCCGGGGCGGTGGCCTTCCGCATGTTCCGGGTGGTGCGCATTTTCCGGCTGTTCCGCATCAACGCCTACTATGACTCGCTGAATGTCATTACTCAGGTCATCACCAGCAAGGGGCAGCAGCTGCTGTCCTCGGTGTTCATCATTCTGGTGCTGATGCTGGCCTCCAGCCTGTGCATGTACAGCTTGGAGCACGAGGCCCAGCCCGAGGTGTTCACCAACGCCTTTTCCGGCATCTGGTGGTCGGTGTCCACCCTGCTCACTGTGGGCTACGGGGACATCTACCCCATCACCACCGTGGGCAAGCTGTTCGGCATTATCATCAGCTTTCTGGGGGTGGGCATGGTAGCCATCCCCACCGGTATCATTTCCGCCGGCTTCGTAGACCAGTATTCCCGGATTAAACGGCTCAGCGAGTACGCCCACGAGTCAGATATCCACTTTATCAAGGTCTCCCTGCTCCCAAAGGACCCCTGGGTGGGAAAGACCATTGTGGAGCTGGGCCTGCCCGCCGGCGTCATTGTGGCCGCCATTCAGCGCAACAGAAAAATTGTTGTGCCCCGGGGCAGCGTGGAGCTCCGCGCCGGCGACACCCTGGTACTGGGGGCCAAGTCCCTGGGGAACGACAAGCACATCGACCTGAAGGAGATGGTGCTGCGCAGTCAGAACCCCTGGAACGGCCTGCCCATCCGGGAGCTGGACATCTCCCGCCAGACCATCATCGTCATGGTCCGGCGGAAGGGCAACATCCTTATCCCCAACGGCGACCTGGTCCTCAAGGAGGGCGACAGCATCATCCTGTACACACAGTCCCACCTCCGGGACGCCAACACCATTGAGGTATAACAACAGGCTGGAAGGAAATCCCTTCCAGCCTATATTTTTCTAAAAGTTCTGGCAAAGTTGGCTTGCATTACCAGAAATTCCGTGTTATAATCGACAGGAAAACAAAAATGCGGCGGCTTACGGGTATTGGAGCACCCGCAAGCCTGCACAGGTGAAAACCACACTTATACAACAGCAACCAACCGTATCCGCAGGGATATTATACGACATTCCACCCTTATTTGTCAAAGGGTGCCTTTGCTGTATATGCTTTTCCCATTTTTTGTTAGCTGGACTACGTTTCTCACACTGTGTAGGTTTGCGCTACGCAGTGTTTTTGTTTTTCCCGGCACCCAGCTCCCTGGGTGCTTAAAATATAGATTCGCAAAAATTACACACACTATGATGTGGGGGAATCATTCAGTCCCATCACAGAATTATTAGGAGGTTACATTATGAATGAATCAAAGCCTAAAAACTTGCAGGAAAACAAACCAAACACAGAACACATTAGCATTTCACTTTCTCCGAACAACAAGAAATTTCTCCCTTGGATAATTGCGCTCATATCAATCGTCTGCGTCGTTGCTCTTTTTATATCCTTGAATTCCCATCGTCAAGCACAGAAAGAGATGCAAGAACAGTTAGAACGGCAGAATCTAGTTATTGATTCTCTGGAAAAAAAGCAGGGAGAGAAAGTCGATACCTCAAAATCAATTCCCGTTATTACCAGCGAGACTCTAAAAAGCCAGCTTAATTCCCTCCAAGAACTAGTTACGCAGGAATACATCTATACAAACGCCGATAAACGAACTGATAATGCAAAGTGGCTTTTTGGCTGGACACGCCCTTTTAGTGATACTAGTCTAGTGCTCACATATGACGGAGTAATTAAAGCTGGCATAAACATGAACGAGGTGCAAATTGACATAAATGAGGATACTCGAACAATTACGGTCACCTTGCCTGATAGTAAAATTATGGACAATAATATTCCTCAGGAGAGCATCACGGTCGTTGAGGTAAAGAATGGACTTTTCAATGAAATAACTTTTGATGATTACAATGCCTTTATCAGCGAACAAAAAATTATTATGGAGCAAAAGGCAATTGACCGAGGGCTTCTCGAAACTGCCGATAAAGAAGCTCGGGAAACGATACAAGCTTTTCTTTCCGTCATGCCTGGCATGACAGGTGAAGATGCCTATACATTGATAGTTCAGTAAAATGTGCTCAAATAAATCCCGTTCTTCTCATGAACAGAAGGACGGGGTTTCATTAGTTTACACTTTTTGTTATCACTTCACCCCTCCCCTGTCATAGAATGGTAGGGCCCCTCCAGGCCCCGCCGCAAAGGAGGCTGTCATGAAACTTGACTTGGAGCAGCAATTCCTCACGGAAAACGACTGCTATAAAATCGGCCGGACCATCAAGCCCAAGGGGGTGATGGTCCACTCCACCGGGGTGGCCCAGCCCGATCCGGAGGTGTTTATCAGCCGCTGGAACAGGCCGGACGTGGAGAAGTGCGTCCATGCCTTCGTCGGCCGGGAGCAGGTGATTCAGACCCTGCCCTGGACCATGCGGGGCTGGCACGCCGGCACCGGCACCTCTGGCCGCAGCGCCAACAACACCCACATCTCCTTCGAGTGCTGTGAGCCCGCCGGCCACACCTATCAGGGCGGCACCATGATCGGCTACGACGTGGAGGCCAACCAGCCCTATTTTGACGACATCTACCACAACGCCGTCCAACTCACTGCCATGCTGTGCAGCCAGTTCAACCTGGACCCGGCGCAGCCCGGGGTGGTCATCTGCCACGCCGAGGGCTACCAGCAGGGGGTGGCCAGCAACCACAGCGATGTGCTCCAGTGGTGGCCCAAGCACGGCATCACCATGGACCAGTTCCGCCGGGATGTGGCTCAGGCGATGGACGACGGAGACGAGGAGGACAACATGACACAGGAACGCTTCAACGAGCTGATGGAGGGCTATCTGGCCCAGCGGGCCGGGCTCCAGCCCGGGGACTGGTCCGCCCCCGCCCGGGAGTGGGCGGAGGACCAGGGCATCGTCTCCGGGGACGGGGACGGCCTGCGCTACCGCTCCTTCGCCACCCGGGAGGAGACGGTGCAGATGCTCTACCAGCTGAGCCGGAAATAAGCGAAGCGCCGCCCCGGAGGGCGGCGCTTTTTCATGAATCAATGAAGCTTCGGATGCGCAGCGTCACACCCAGCCCATCGGCAATTTTCTTGCAGTTCTCGATTTCCTCCGGGGTCTTATCCTTGTCCACAATAGTCAGCACCACATTGGGGACATAGGTGGCGGACTCCCTGGCAAAGTCCAGCATGGCCTGGTAGGCCGCCTCCCCCTGGACCGGGTGGCACAGGGCCACATAAGCGGCGGCGTTGTCGTTGTTCAGCGAGATGGACAGGGTGTCGATCCGCCCCTTCAGCTCGGGGCATGTGTCCCGGCCGTGGATAAGGTTGGCGTGGCCGTTGGTGTTGATGCGCACCGGGGGCAGCTTATCCCCGAACTTCTCCTTCAGCCGGTCCACCAGCCACAGCAGATCATCCAGCCGGTAGGTGGGCTCGCCGTAGCCGCAGAAAACGATCTCCCGGTAGGCACACACATCCCGGCTGAGAAAGCTGTCCAGGGCCTCCTCCCGGGTGGGCTCCCGCTCCAGCCACAGGGAATCCTCGGTGTAGATGGAGCCCTCCGCCTTGCCCTGACGCAGGCAGAATTCACAGGCGCAGTTGCATTTGTTGGTCAGGTTGACATACAGCGCACCCTCATACTCATAGGTAATGGTCATCGTGTTTCCTCCTCAATTCCAAAAAACCGCTTGCCGTTTTCCAATGTGATTTCCGCGACCTCATCCAGGTCCATCCCCTTTACCTGGGCGATGGTCTCCGCCACCCGGTACACCTTGCCCGAGTCGTTCCGCTTGCCCCGGAAGGGCTCCGGGGTGAGGTAGGGGGAGTCGGTCTCAATCATGATGCGGTCCATGGGCAGCCAGTCGATCACCTCCAGCGACCGCCGGGCGTTTTTATAGGTGACCACCCCGGTGAAGGACAGCATCCAGCCCAGCTTCACCAGAGTCTTGGCGTCCTCCAGGCTGCCGGAGTAGCAGTGGTACACCCCGGTGACCTTGGGGTGGGCACGGACTACCTCCAGACAGTCGCGATGGGCCTCCCGGTCATGGACAATCACGGGCAGCCCCAGCTCCTCCGCCAGCTCCAGCTGGGTGTGGAAGACCTTCTGCTGGAAGTCGTGGGGCGGATTCTCCTTCCAGTAGTAGTCCAGACCAATCTCTCCGATGGCCTTCACCCTGGGATGGGCGGCCAGGGCACGGAGGGCGTCCGCTGTATCCTGAGAGAAGCCCTCACAGTCCGAGGGGTGGCCCCCCACGGCGGCGTAGACAAAGGGAAACTGCTCCGCCAGCTCCACCGCCGTCCGGGAGCTGTCCAGATCGCAGCCGGGGTTGAGAATCAGCTCCACCCCCTGCCCGGGCATGGAGGCGAGCACCTCCAGCCGGTCGGTGTTAAAGGCCCCGGAGTCGTAATGGGCGTGGGTATCAAACAGACGCATGGGCGTCCCTCCTTACAAAGCCGGCTTGACAGACAGCCGGCGGTTGATTACGGTTCTCCATATAGCAGCTCAAAGCTCTCATAGTGGTCGTCGGTGTAGTAGACCAGTCCGTCGTTGGAGAAGACAATGCGCTTGGCCCCCCGGGAGTTCTCCCCCACGGTGTCGATGTCACACTCGGTGTAGGTCCGTCCCTGCTCCTTGGGCAGCAGGCCCTCCCGGTTGCCGAAGCGGGACCCGCCGATGGCGGTGCCCTCGCCAGTGTAATACTCCACATTGCCCCCGCTCCAGCCGGCGTCCTCCGCCTCGTCCTTGGTGACATAGTTGTCAGGCAGGTCGCCATACAGGTGGATGTACAGGGCCACCTCCTCCTTGGAGGTGTACCAGCCGTCCTCGTCAACGGAGGCGTTGCCCTCGTCGCTCTTGCCGTCGGGACGGTTGTCCACAGACGCGTTGCCGTCCGGGTCCTGATTGGAGGGGACCTGGCTGCTGTCAGGGGCGCTTTGACCGTTGCCGGGGAGGTCCCCACTGTCCTCCGGTTCCTGGACGGGCAGGTCAACCAGCTG
>OFHO01002064.1_pt1 | contig 12968 bp, 9 predicted proteins | sample 1521531 | NCBI WGS metagenome assembly OFHO01 (sample SAMEA3504124, study PRJEB24116) | mouse gut metagenome | biome: mouse gut; feature: mouse-associated habitat; material: faeces | place: Denmark | collected 2011
TTCGCGGCTGCCATGGCTCTGCCCGCCTAGTATTTAGCCGGAACGGAACGGACCCTGCGCCCGCCTGATACTGGTTAAAGATAATTCTGATAGGAGGAAAATCATGATGAAGAAGTTTCTAAGCCTGGCTCTCGCACTGGTCATGGTGCTGAGCCTGGTCGCCTGCGGCGGGAATAACAATCCCCCTGCTGCGGACGACAACAAGACCCCCGACACCCCTCCCGCGGAGGACAACAACACCGATGCCCCGGAGACCCCGGACGATACCCCCGTGTCCTACACGGACGCGAGCCATGACAGCCAGGAGATCTATGAGATGGTCCTGGGCGAGTTTACCGAGGCTTATGCCAAGGCTTTGGCTTGCGACAACGAGTCTGAGCGCTTTGCCCTGATGGCCATCGCCGAGGCGAAGCTGCTCCAGTCCGGCGTGTTCGTGCCCACCACCTCCAAGGGCGGACGCTACGCCATTGGCCGCGTGGTCCCCTACTGCGTGACCCCCACTCTCTGGGGCACTGACGACGCCCGCTTCTACCGCAATATCGTCCTTGCCGACGGTCTGCTGAAGGACGCCGACCGGGTAGCCATGAAGACCCACTGGAACGAGATCAAGGATACCGCCACCGACGAGGCCGAGTATCTGGATTGGGTCCGCCAGTATCTGGCCGACCACGGCTATGAAACAAAGGACAGCTACGGTATCCCTTACAGCGACGACCCCAAGACCTTCGATGCTTTTGCCACTTACCGGGCCAGCGACCATGAGGTGCTGGTGAACACCTTTGACGGTCTGCTGGAGTACAACATCTACGGCCAGCAAGCTCCCGCCCTGGCGGAGAGCTATGACGTATCCGACGACGGCCTGACCTACACCTTCCATATCCGCGACGCCGTGTGGACTGACTCCCAGGGCCGTGAGCTGGGTCCCGTCACCGCCGACGACTGGGTGGCCGGCCTGCAGCACCTGATGGACAACCCCGGCAACCTGGAGTACCTGTTCAGCGGCATTATCGCCGGCGTCAGTGAGTATCTGGACGGCACCAGCCTGGACATGTCCAATGTGGGCGTGAAGGCCGTGGACGAGAAGACCCTGGAGGTCACCCTGGAGCACCCCAGCACCTACTTCATCACCATGCTGGGTTACGGCGGCCTGCTGGCCCCCCTGAACCGGGCCTACTATGAGTCCCAGGGCGGCACCTTCGGCGCCGGCGCTACTTCCGGCTCCTACGGCACCGGCCCCGACACCATCGCCTACTGCGGCCCCTACCTCATTACCAACTGGACCGAGAAGAATACCTTCGTATTCAAGGCCAATGAGAAGTACTGGAACGCCGACGCCGTCAACGTCAAGACCCTGACCTGGTACTTCAACGACGGCTCCGATGTTATGAAGAGCTACAACGACTGCATTGCCAACATCACCGACAGCTGCTCCCTGAATGACTCCAACATGCAGCAGTGCAAGGCCGATGGCAATTACGATGATTATCACTATATCTCCTCCACCGAGGCTACCTCTTACATGGGCTGGCTGAACGTGAACCGCGGCGGCACCATGGAAGTGGACGGCGAGATGGTCGAGGTGGGCTTTGCCAACTTCAACGACGACACCAAGGCCGTCTCTCCCCAGGACGAGGAGGCACGTGCCCGCACCCATGCCGCCATGCTGAACCAGAACTTCCGTATGGCGATCTGCACCGGCTTTGACCGCGGCGCACACAACGCCCAGGTCGTTGGTGAGGAGCTGAAGGAAAAGAGCCTGATCAACAGCTACACGCCCGGCGACTTCGTCCACCTGAAGGAGGACGTCACCGTAGACATCAACGGTACCTCCAAGACCTATCCCGCCAACACCAACTACGGCGTGATCCTCCAGGATCAGCTGGACGCTGACGGCGTGCCTCTGAAGGTCTATGATCCCGCCGGGAACGACGGCGCCGGTTCCTCCTCCTCCTTTGAAGGCTGGTATAGCCCTGCCAACTCCAAGGCTTATCTGGACAAAGCCGTTGAGGAGCTGGCCGAGCAGGGTCTGGAGATCTCCGCGGAGAATCCCATCCAGATCGACATCACCTTCGCCTCCAACATTGAGCAGTACAGCAACCGTGCCAACGTCTTCAAGAAGTCCATTGAGGAGAGCACCGGCGGACTGATCCAGGTCAACCTGGTGGCCTGCACCGATGCCCCCGAGTGGAACGACGCCACCTATTGGCCCACCAGCGGCGCCGGCATGAACGGCAACTACTCCGACAACTCCGGCTGGGGCCCCGACTACGGCGATCCCGCCTCTTATCTCGACACACTGTACGCCGATGGCGACGGCAGCATGCTGAAGTGCCTGGGTCTGTTCTGATTTACAGCGTGCAGATCACCGGCAGTATCGATTCATAATGTTATGCTGTGGGAGAATGGAGACCCTTCCATTCTCCCGCAGCCATATAGAGACGGGGTGAACCAGCCATGACAAAATACTTGCTCAAACGAATCCTATACGGCATCTTTTCCATCATCGCGGTCGTCGCCATCGTCATGGTGATGATTTACGGACTGCTGGACCGGAAACAGGTTTTTGCCCAGGACGGCGCCTGGGGAAAGCAGTCCAACAATCAGAAGACAGTATATGAGTACACCAAATGGGAAGAATTTGGCTATCTGGACTTTGTCCAATACGCGGAATGGCTCCAGGAGCTGACCGACAACGGCGAGCTGGACGAGGACACCCGTTCCGAAGCCGTCAACATCGGCAGAACTGCCGACAAGGACTCGGAGCTTGTCGCGGAATATGTGGCAAAATTCACCGACTATTATCAGTCCCGGGGCTACACCGTGCGGCGGATGGAAGCCGTCCTCAACGGCAGGAAGCTCGCCAAGGGCGGACAGCAGCAGCTTTTCGCCCATAAAGACATTCCTCTGGCCAGCCGTCTGCTGAAGTATTTCACAGGACTCTTGACCATTGATTCCGTACACTACGTGGAAGAGGATATCCCGGATCGGGGGCTCCAATTTACCTGGAACGACCCCGTCTACGGCGGAGAAAAATTCTCGCCGGCCATTATCGGCAACGGGACCAACCATAAATATCTGTTGTATGTGGATTCCATCTTCCCGTTCATTCATCAGAATATAGTGACCCTTAACCTCGGCACATCCTATTCGGTCAACAAAGGCACCGACGTATTTAAGACGATGACCCGGTCTCAGGGCTCCTACGTGCTGCAGCCCACCACCTTCCCCTCCGGGCTCCATGAGAACAGCGCGGACAATCTGCACTCCGCCACCTATCAGGCAAATTCCAGGGAGGGCAACATCATCTACGCTGACCGCTTTCTGGATGACTATACCAATGTAGAGACTTATCGCGCCGGCATGTCGAAGATGGGGTATTCCTTCGTTATCGGTATTATTGCCACTATCATGGCCTATCTTGTGGGCGTCCCCATCGGCATCGTCATGGCCCGGAAAAAGGATAAGCTGATGGATAAGCTGGGCACGGCCTATATCGTCTTTATCATCGCCGTGCCGTCCCTGGCCTATATTTTCCTGTTCAAGGCCATCGGCGGGAGCGTATTCAAGCTGCCCACCACCTTTGACATGGAATCCTCCAGCAAGCTGATGTTCGTTTTGCCCATCGTGTCCCTGGCGCTGACCTCCATTGCCAACCTGATGAAATGGATCCGCCGGTACATGATCGACCAGATGAACTCTGATTACGTGAAGTTCGCCCGCTCCGGCGGTCTGACGGAGGGCGAGATCTTCACCAAGCACATCCTGAAAAACGCGGTGATTCCCATTGTCCACGGCATTCCAGGCAGCATCCTGAGCGCCATGATCGGCGCCATCATCACCGAGCGCGTGTACGTGGTCCCCGGTGCCGGCAATCTGCTGACCGAGGCGATCAACAAGTATGATAACGGCGTCATCGTCGGCGTGGCGCTGTTCTACGCGGTGCTGAGCGTGATCTCCCTGATCCTGGGAGACCTCCTCATGGCCGCAGTAGACCCGCGGATCTCTTTCGCGACAAAGGATAGGTGACCGGTATGAAATATGATTACAGCAACTTGGGCCTGAGCGAGGCGGAGCTGTTTTCCGTGACGGATCACAGCGACTTGGAGTCCGAGAAGATCACCGCTCCCAGATACTCCTATTGGCAGTCCGTGTTCCGGGTGTTCTTCCGGAAGAAACTGAACATCATTATCCTGGTGGTCCTGGCTACGCTGATCCTCTTCACCTACCTCTACCCTGCCTTCACAGAGTACGACCGGTTTGGGCAGCTGATGAACGCGGAGGCCAAGCATCTGGCGCCTGCGGCCGCTTTGAGTAAGTTCGGTTTTTCCATAAAGTGGATCCTGGGTACCGGCGCGTCGGGCAACTCTACCTTTGACGCCATCTGGAACGGCGCGCAGATATCTATCTCCCTGGCGTTTATCTGCGCGGCCATCAACATGAGCATAGGCGTGATCGTGGGTGCCATCTGGGGTTTTTCCAAGAAGGTAGACATGTTGATGACCCAGGTCTACAACATCATTGGCAATGTCCCCTATATTCTCTTTATTTCCGTAATGGTCATGCTCTTCACTGCCAGCTTCTGGACTATGGTCCTGGCACTGACAATCACGGGCTGGCTGGGCATCGCCTATTTTATCCGCACCCAGGTCATTATTATCCGCGACCGGGAGTACAATCTGGCCTCCCGGTGCTTGGGCACCTCCACGGTGAAGATCGCCATGAAGAACATCCTGCCCTTCATGACCAGCGTGATCGTGACCCTGCTGGCAACCGAGATCCCGTCCTATATCTCCTATGAGGTGTTCCTGGCCTATATTGGCATGGGTATGACGGATATGAGTCTGGGCCGCCTGATCTATGAGTCTGAGAGCGCCATGGTGACTCCGGGCTGGGGCTTCGAGTTCTGGAGCCCGGTGGTCATCTCAGCCGTTATTACTGTGGTGCTGTACGTGGTCGGTCAGAACTTGGGCGATGCGTCCGATCCGCGGACGCACATGTAAGGGGGAGTGGATATGGCAGAAGAGAAAAAGGTTTTGCTGTCCATCAATGACCTCTGGGTCAAGTTCCGGGTGCGCGGCAGGGTGCTGACAGCCATCCGGGGAGTCTCCCTGGATATTTATGAGAATGAATCCATCGCCATCGTAGGCGAGTCCGGCTCCGGTAAGAGCGTGTTTACCAAGACCTTTGCCGGGATGCTGGATTCCAATGGCTTTATCGATAACGGCAGCATCATCTTCAACGATGAGGAGCTGGCCGATACCCGCGTGCGGCTGACGCCGGTGGCCCACCGGCTCATCGGCAAGGCGCTGCACAAGCTCAACGAGGCCTCCAAGCTGGAGGCCGGAGCGGACGTCTATCAGAAGATCCTGGAGCTGGAGGCGGAAAAGCGCCGGAAGACCAGCCTCAGCGACGAGGAGAAGGCCGCGGCCGAGGCGGAGTACAAGGACCTGGTGGCCAAGCGCACTGACGCCTTCAATCTGAAGCAGACCTTCGACCCCGCTCACGAGAAGGACAAGATCCGGGAGACCGCAAAGCTCATCAAGGATCTGGACGAGCAGATCAAGGCCTTCAAGAAGAAGGAGGAGCAGCTGGCCCACGACCGGAAGGCCGCCGCCGCCAATGACGCCGCCTTCAACAAGAAGTATCAGGAGCAGTCCGCCGCGCTGAAGGCCCAGTATCAGAAGGCCATCGCCGGTGAAATTTCTCCTGCGAAGGTGAAGCGCAACGAGATCCTGGCCAAGGAGATCTATCTCTCCGTGGGCCGGTATGGCATCTATGAGCGGGTGAAGATGGTCAACAAGCTCCTCAAGGGGCTGGAGGAGGCCATGAAGCTGGGCGTGGACCTGGACGACGAGAGCCAGCGCAACGCCGTCTTTGACAGCGTCACCTTCCGGGTGCGCTATCTGGATGAGACGGCGGAGGCCCTCCACGGGACCTGCGTCCTGAATCTGGCCCGGGTGCAGTACGCCAAGGACTGGTGCCAGATCCGGGGCCGCCGGATCGCCACCGTGTTCCAGGACCCCATGACCAGCCTCAACCCCATCATTACCATCGGCAAGCAGATCACCTCCATCATCCTCAAGCACCAGAACTGCACCGAGGCGGAGGCCCGCCGCCGGGCGCTGGAGCTGATGCGGAAGGTGGGCATCCCTAAGGCGGAGGCCCGGTTCGACGACTACCCCTTCCAGTACTCCGGCGGTATGCGCCAGAGGATCGTCATCGCCATCGCCCTGTCCTGCCAGCCCAAGATACTGATCTGCGACGAGCCCACCACCGCTCTGGACGTGACCATCCAGGCCCAGATCCTGGAGCTCATCAAGGAGCTGCAGAAGGAATTCAACTACACCATCGTCTTCATCACCCACGACTTGGGCGTGGTGGCCAACGTGGCCGACCGGGTGGCGGTGATGTACGCCGGGCAGATCATCGAGCTGGGCACCGTGGAGGAGGTCTTCTACGATCCCCGCCATCCCTACACCTGGGCCCTGCTCTCCTCCCTGCCCCAGCTGGCGCAGAAGAATACCAAGCTGTACTCCATCACCGGGACCCCGCCCTCCCTCTACAACCAGATCGTGGGCGACTCCTTCGCTCCCCGTAATCCGTACTGTCTGAAGATCGACACCCTCATGGAGCCGCCGATGTTCAAGGTGACGGATACCCACTACGCCAAGACCTGGCTGCTGGATCCCAACGCCCCCAAGCTGGAAAAGCCCGAGGGCATCCAGGATATCCATGAAAAGCTGATCCGCGCGTTCAATATTTAGGGGGAGGAGAAAAACGTGGCTACACTGAAACAAGAAAATCACGTCCGTTCCGGCCGCCTGCCGGAGCACGGGCCTGTGGCAGAGAACGGCAGGGAGATCCTGCTGTCCCTGAAAAATGTGGACATCACCTTCGGCAAGGGGGACGACGCGGTCCGCGCCGTCCAAGACGCCTCCTTCGACATCTACAAGGGGGAGACCTTTTCCCTGGTGGGCGAGTCCGGCTCCGGCAAGACCACCATCGGCCGGGCCGTCATCCGGGTCAATCCCCTGGCCGGCGGCGAGATCGACTATAAGGGCGTGCGCATTTCCGGCAAGATCCCCCACGCGCTGGACCGGGAGGTCATCCGGAATATCCAGATGGTCTTCCAGGACCCCGCCGCGTCCCTGAACGAGCGGGCCACCGTGGACTATATCATCTCCGAGGGCCTCTATAACTTCCACCTCTTTGAGAACGAGGCCGACCGGGTGCGGAAGGTGGAGGAAATGATCGAGGAGGTGGGCCTGCTCCCCGAGCACCTGACCCGCTATCCCCATGAGTTCTCCGGCGGACAGCGCCAGCGTATCGGCATCGCCCGGGCCATGGTCATGGAGCCGGAGCTGGTGGTGGCCGACGAGCCCATCTCCGCCCTGGACGTGTCCATCCGCGCCCAGGTGCTCAACCTGATGAAGAAGTTCCAGGAGGAGAAGGACCTCACCTACCTGTTCATCGCCCACGACCTGTCGGTGGTGCGCTTTATCTCCGACCGTATCGGCGTCATTTACAAGGGGCGCATCGTGGAGATCGCGGAGGCGGAGGAGCTGTTCAACTTCCCCCTCCATCCCTACACCCATTCCCTGATCTCCGCCATCCCCATCCCCGACCCCAAGCTGGAGAAGAACAAGGTGCTCTATACCTACGATCCCTCCATCCACGATTATTCCAACGAGCAGCCGGAGCTGGTGTGCATCGGCTACAACCACTATGTATACGGCAGCAAGAAGGAGATCGAGGAATATAAGGCCGTCCGGGAGCGGGGCGTCCCCGTCAAGCCCATTCAGATCCTGGACCCGAACGATCCGGCGCGCGAGGCGCGCCATCAGGAGGCGGAGGCCGACAAGCTGGCGGAGGAGGAGTTCCTGATCCATCCCACCCACGATACCGGAAGCATCTGGTATACGATCCTCTCCTTCTTCCTGCCGGTTTTGGGCATCATCGCGGCGTTCCTGTTCAAGAAATTCAAGCACACCCGCAACTATAAGAAGTGCATGAAGGGAGCCGTTACCGGCTTTGCGGTGATCGGCGTGATCCTGCTGATCTTCCTGCTCCTGCTGTGGAGAGTGGTGGCGTAGCTTGAGCCGTACAGCCAGGGACAACCGGGACCGGGCCCGCCCAAAACCGGTGGAGCGTATCGAGCTCAACGAGAAGCACCCGGGACTGCGCCTGGTCCTGGCGGCCGTCTTCCTTTTGATCGGAGGAGCGTCGCTGGCCTATGGCGTCTCCCAGCTCTTTACGCCCCAGTCGGATTGGGTCACCATCGAGGCCGGGTCCAATCAGGGGATCACCTGCGCCTCGGAGTTTGAATTTCTCTACCATCTGGGCGGCGGGGAGCTCTCCCCTGCCGCGGAGCAGAAGGCCGTGAGCGCCGCGTACACGCGGCTGTGCCGGAACGCCTTCCAGGTCTTCCACAACCAGATGGAGGAAGAGGGCGTCAACAACCTCTACGCCATCAACCGGCATCCCAATGAGGAGCTGGTGGTGGACGGGGCGCTCTACGAGGCGCTGGCCGCTGTGGAGCGCAGCGGGAACCGGGCGCTGTATCTGGGGCCGGTGTATGAGCGGTACGGCGGGGTGTTCTCCTGCTGGGAGGACGGCCAGCTGGCGGACTTCGACCCCAGGCTCAGTCCGGAGGTCGCCCGGGAGTACCGGGAGTACGCCGCCTTTGCCAACGATCCCCAGGCGGTCCGGGTGGAGCTGCTGGGAGAGGGCCGGATCCGGCTCTTCGTCTCCAAGGAGTACCTGGAGTTTGCCCGGCGGGAGGGCGTGGAGTGCTTTATCGACTTTGAGTGGATGCGCAACGCCTTTATCATCGACTATCTGGCCCGGGAGCTGGCGGCCCAGGGGTACACCAGCGGCGTGCTGGTCAGCTATGACGGCTTTGTCCGGTGCCTGGACGGGAGCGGCGAGGGCTACTCGCTTTCGGTATATGACCGGAGCGGCGAGGATGTCCGCGCGGTGGCGCTGATGGGCTATCAGGGTCCCATGAGCATCGCGGCGCTGCGGGACTACCCGGTCAACGCCATGGACGAGGCGCGGTTTTACCGGCTGCGCACCGGAGAGATACGGACGCCCTATGTGGATATCGCGGACGGCGTGGCAAGGAACGCGGTCTCCGGTCTCACCGGGTACAGTGCGGACAAGGGCTGCGGCGAGATCCTGCTGGAGATGATGCCGGTGTATATCGCCGATACGCTCCAGGAGGACGCTCTGGAGGCGCTGGTGAGGGATGGGATCGACTTCCTGTACTGCGAGGACGAGGTCATTCACGCCAGCGAGGATGGAGCGGTATTTTCCCATATTTATGAAGGATACAGCGTAGGCTGATCGAAACGGACAGGCCGGGGGCCTGTCCGTTTTCTATGTGTCAAAAAAGACGCGGAGTGTTTTTGAGGCGTTAAGGAGATTTGCGGGATGTTTCGCTGGGCTGAGCGGGCCTTCCAGGCGCTGGGCGGCCTGCCCTATAGGGCATCTAACAGACATTGCGGCAAAAATTATGAAAAAATTGTGGGATAATCCTGCAATTATGCTTTACAATAAGAAATAGCTGTGTTATAGTAACAGAGTACGCAGTGCGCGTTCCCTGGCCCCGCCGCAGGCGGCACCTGCCCCGGCGCAGCCAGAGGAGAATTTTTTGAAAAGGTGGTAAACTACCCATGATGCAGAAAGAGCAGAAGACTTCTATCATCGAGTCCAACCGTACCCACGAGAGCGACACCGGTTCCCCCGAGGTCCAGGTCGCTATCCTCACCGAGCGGATCAACCAGCTCACCGAGCACCTGAAGGTCCATATCCACGACAACCACAGCCGCCGGGGCCTCTATAAGATGATCGGTAAGCGCCGCAGCCTCCTGGACTATCTGGCCAAGAAGGACGTCGAGCGCTATCGTGCCCTCATCGCCAAGCTGGGTATTCGTAAGTAACAAAAAGCACGGGGAGGAGGGCGGACCCTTCTCCCCGTCTTTCCGTGCCCTCGGTCTGCGCCCTCCCTTCCGGCGGCGCGGGCCGGGACCGGCTGTTGGGCGAAGCACGAAGGCAGTCCTTCCTGTACCTCCGACGTCCCCAGGAATTGGGAAAGCCGCTGTTTTAGCAGTTGATCTTGCGCCCGAACCGCCGGGGATGAGATCAAGTGCTAAAAAGGCGGCTCTGACTGAACAAAAAGTACAAATGAAAAGGAGTACGCTATGTCTACTATCATCACCAAAAAGCAGTTCCCCAACTACCGCAAGTACACCATGGATCTGGCGGGCCGTCCCCTGACCCTGGAGACCGGCAAGCTGGCCGAGCTGGCCAACGCCGCCGTGCTGGTCACCTACGGCGAGACCACCGTCCTCTGCACCGCCACCGCCGCCCCCCGGCCCCGGGACGGCATCGACTTCTTCCCCCTCAGCGTGGACTTTGAGGAGAAGATGTATTCCGTAGGCCGTATCCCCGGCTCCTTCATGCGCCGGGAGGGCCGCCCCGGCGAGAAGGGCATCCTCACCAGCCGGGTCATCGACCGGCCCATCCGTCCCCTGTTCCCCGGCGATTTCCGCAACGACGTGTCCATCATGGCCACCGTCATGAGCGTGGACCGGGACTGCTCCCCCGAGGTGGCCGCGCTGATCGGCACCTCCGCCGCCCTGGCCATCTCCGACATCCCCTGGAACGGCCCTGTGGGCGCGGTGAAGATGGGTCTGGTGGACGGTAAGATCGTGGTCAACCCCAACGCCGGGGAGGCTGAGGCTTCCGATATGGACGTGACCGTGGTCTCCACCGGCAAGAAGGTGGTCATGATCGAGGCCGGGGCCAACGAGGTCTCCAACGACGTGATGTTCGAGGCCATCAAGACCGCCCACGAGGAGAATCAGAAGCAGGTGGCCCTCATCAACCAGATGGTGGCCGAGATCGGCAAGGAGAAGTTCGACTATCCCCACGCCGACTTCAACCAGGAGCTGTTCGACGATATCGTGGCCAACTTCATGGACGAGGCCAAGACCGCCATGGACACCGACGACAAGAACGTCCGGGAAGCCCGCTGGAACGCCATGATCGAGCACTGGCATGAGAAGTACCTGGAGCAGTACCCCGACATGGACAAGTACCTGGAGGAGTTCACCTACAAGTTCCAGAAGAAGATCGTCAAGGCCTGGCTCCTGGAGGGCCACCGTGTGGACGGCCGCGCCAAGAACGAGATCCGTCCCCTGGGCGCGGAAGTGGGCGTGCTGCCCCGGGTCCACGGCTCCGGCCTGTTTACCCGCGGACAGACCCAGGTATTGAGCGTCTGCACCCTGGATACCCTCTCCGCCTGCCAGAAGCTGGACACCATCTGGCCTGAGGAGTCCAAGCGGTATATGCACCACTACAACTTCCCCGGCTACTCCGTGGGCGAGGCCAAGCCCTCCCGCTCCCCCGGACGCCGGGAGATCGGCCACGGCGCCTTGGCCGAGCGGGCCCTGCTGCCCGTACTGCCCAGCGAGGACGAGTTCCCCTACGCCATCCGGGTGGTATCCGAGGTGGTCAGCTCCAACGGCTCCACCTCTCAGGGGTCTATCTGCGGCTCTACGCTGGCCCTTATGGACGCGGGCGTGCCTATCAAGGCTCCCGTGGCCGGTATCTCCTGCGGCCTCATTCAGGACGACGACGGCTCCTTTACCACCTTTATCGACATCCAGGGCGTGGAGGACTTCCACGGCGAGATGGACTTCAAGGTGGGCGGCACCAAGAAGGGCATCACCGCCATCCAGATGGACCTGAAAAATGACGGCCTGACCATGGAGATCATCCGCAACGCCCTGGACATCACCTACGACGCGCGGTGCGAGATTCTGGACCAGATCATGCTGCCCTGCATCGCCCAGCCCCGTCCCGAGGTCAGCAAGTGGGCCCCCAAGATGATTACCATGCACATTGATCCCGACAACATCCGGGACGTGATCGGCAAGGGCGGCTCCGTTATTCAGAAGATCGTGGCCGACACCGGCGCGAAAATCGACATCGAGGACGACGGCACCATCCGCATCGCCTCCCCCAACACCGAGTCCGCGGAGGCCGCCAAGCACGCCATCGATCAGATCGTGTTCGTGCCCGAGGTGGGTTCCCTGTACTATGGCCGGGTGGTGCGTTTGATGCAGTTCGGCGCGTTCGTGGAGCTGGCCCCCGGCAAGGACGGGCTGGTGCATATCTCCAAGCTGGCTAACCACCGGGTCGAGAAGGTGGAGGATGTGTGCAAGATCGGCGATATGATGTGGGTCAAGGTCACCGAGATCGATGAGAAGGGGCGCGTCAACCTCAGCCACAAGGACGCCCTCCGGGAGATCGAGGAGAAGAAGGCCCGGGGCGAGGTCATTAAGTAATCCCATCATATAAAATTCATAACCGGGCGGGGGTGTCAATACCCGCCCGGTTTCTCTTCAGGAGGAAAAAGCTATGCTGTACTTACAGCCCGTGTCCCTGACCGACGGCAGGGAGTTCTACGACATGCTCCAACGCATTCCGCCGGAAAACGGCTTTCTAAATTCCGCGTACCAGATGGATTATGCCGCATTTCCCGCATGGCTGGAGAAGAAAGTCAATATGGCCCAGGGGATCGGCCTGGAGGACTGGATGGTTCCCTCCAGCACCTGCTGGCTCATGGCGGACGGCGTTCCCGTAGGCATGGGCAATCTGCGCCACTATCTTACCGACGCGCTCCGGGAGGCGGGCGGCCACATTGGTTACGCCGTCGCCTCGGATCAGCAGGGGAAAGGTTATGGCAAGGCCCTGCTGCGCCTGATGCTGGAGGAGGCCCGCCGCATGGGGATCACAGAAGAAATTCTGGTGACCGTCCATCCCGGCAATACCGCCTCCCGCCGGGTGGCGGAGGCCAACGGCGGCGAACTGCGCCGGGAGACGGAGAAGCGGGTGTACTATTGGTTCCGATAACCGCGCCCTTCCGCAGGAAATATAAAAACGGCCAGCAGCGTGCAGCT
>OFHO01002065.1_pt1 | contig 12963 bp, 14 predicted proteins | sample 1521531 | NCBI WGS metagenome assembly OFHO01 (sample SAMEA3504124, study PRJEB24116) | mouse gut metagenome | biome: mouse gut; feature: mouse-associated habitat; material: faeces | place: Denmark | collected 2011
CCCCCGGGGCCGAGGCTGCTTCTGCCGCCGCTGAGTAAGAAATGTTTGTGTAGGGCGTGACGACCCTGGCACGCCGTCTTCTCTCCTGAGCAAATGCGGTGTGCGGCGCGCCGAGTCGTCGCGCCCTACTGTATTACAATAATTGGAGGTAATTTATTATGGCGATTTCTGCAAAAGATGTACAGAAGCTGCGCGAGATGACCGGCGTAGGTATGATGGACTGCAAAAAAGCTCTGGTCGAGGCCGATGGCGATTTTGACAAGGCCATTGAGTGGCTGCGTGAGAAGGGACTTGCTGCACAGACCAAGAAGGCTGGCAAAGTAGCTGCGGAAGGCGTGTCCTTCGCCATGGCTGCCGAGAACGGCGTGGGCGTGATTATTGAGGTCAACTCCCAGACTGACTTCGTGGCGAAGAACGAGGTTTTTCAGGGCTTCGTGAAAGATGTAGCCACTGTGGTTGCCAATGAGAATCCTGCCGATGTAGAGGCGTTGAAGAATAGCAAGTACCCCGGTACTGACCGCACGGTGGCAGATGTTACCGCCGACAAGGTGCTGGCGATTGGTGAGAATATCCAGATCCGCCGTTTTGTCCGCTATGGTGAGGGCGTCAATGTGCCCTATATCCACATGAACGGCAAGGTGGGCGTGCTGGTCAATATGGCGGTAGAAGGCATCGACCCCGCCAAAGTTGTTGAGCTGGGTAAGGATGTGGCTATGCAGATCTGTGCTATGAACCCCACTTATCTGGACAAGTCCGATGTAAGCCAGGAAGTGCTGGATAAAGAGAAGGAAATTCAACTGGCGATTATGGCAAACGACCCCAAAATGGCTTCCAAGCCTGAGAAGGTGAAGGAAGGTATTGTTATGGGCAAGCTGGGCAAGTACTATGAGGAGAACTGTCTGCTCCAGCAGGCTTTTGTCAAGGAAAACAAGATTTCCGTGGAGAAGCATGTGGCCGATTTGGCTAAGGAGCTGGGCGGTACAATCACGGTGAAGGCGTTTACCCGCTTTGCCACTGGTGAGGGCATTGAGAAGAAGGAAGACGACTTCGCCGCTGAAGTTGCTTCCATGATTAAGTAAGAGATAGTGCTGTTATTCCCCCGCAAGTCAGACACAAGCTCCAAACTAAAATGACTTCAAATGGGCCTGAGGAAATTACTCAGGCCCATTTCGTCGTTTTATCGCATGATCTCTTGTCCGACAGATATAACATGGAAGACGCAGTCCTTTCCACGCACCTTAGAGATAGGGATAGCATAGGAAGCTCAGGCGGAAAGGCGGCATGTCAATGCCTTTGGATGTAGGCTTCCAACTTTGTATGATATTCAGCCAGCGTGTCAGGCATGGGTTCCCCTGTTCGGTCAAGCAGCAAGTCGGGCAAATAGTACGGGGTTTTTCCCGCAGAAATCATGGCTCTTACACACCCGATGCAGTACACAACAACCTTGTCACAGGGAAACTGACCGGCCCGCATCCGGATACGCGCCTCAACTTGTGCATCTGGAACTGCGCCATAGAAGTTGTCTCCACAGCATACAGATTCCGTACCGCTGAATGGAGCTTCGTCCACTGCGATGTTCATTTTAGTCAGGAGACTCCTAATTGCCTTATGAACCTGGGGTTTATGGCGATAGCCGCAGGAATCATGGATGGAGACGCTCAGCCCGCTGTGATCGGGCAGTGCAAAATTTGGAATGCTGTCGATTATCTCCCAATAGGAGATTGTACGAATTCCTTTGTATAGAGAACGAAAACGACGGTCGCATCCGGCGCAATTATTGATAACCGTGGAACCGGGTTCAAGGCCGGGCGTGTGCCGGCAGCAAATGTTATGAAATTTTACGCTGCCAAAATGCGCCCGCAGCAGGTTCCACATTTTCTCCGGTACATCGGGCTTATAGAGACTTAAGGCACACCCGGGATTGAAATAACACTTGTTCCAATCAATTTCCTGTTGAGGTATGCTTTCTCGGATGTATGGAGTGCGGCGCACTGCGCCGGTAGGACACAAGATGGAACAGGTTCCACAGTCGATGCAGGAAGACGGGCGGATTCGATATTGAGTAACGTCCCGCTCAATGAATTGGGAAGCATGGGGTAAAAAACGGCCCTTGAGCATAGAGCGATTTTGTCTGCCCGACCACTATAAAACAGCGCCCGCAGAAAAGCAATTGCTTTTCCGCAGGCGCCGGGCACTAATGGGTATGGTTGATTTACGGTGCTCCATACAACAGTTCAAAGCTTTCATAGTGGTCATCGGTATAATAGACCAAGCCGTCGTTCGAAAAAACGATACGTTTTGCGCCTCTGGAGTTTTCTCCCGGTGTGTCAATATCACATTCAGTATAGGTTCGTCCCTGTTCTTTAGGAAGCAGGCCCTCACGGTTGCTGAACCGGCTGCCGCCAATTGCGGTACCTTCACCGGTATAGCGTTCCACATTGCCACCGTGCCAGCCGGCGTCCTCGGCCTCGTTCTTGGTTACATAGTTGTCTGGCAGGCGTTCGTAAAGGTGGATGTACAGGGCGACCTCCTCCTTAGAGGTGTACCAGCCGTCCTCGGAAAGGGTTTTGTTGCCCTCACTGCTCTTGCCGTCGGGGCGGTTGCCCTCATCGGTACGTTGACTGCTGTCCGGGTCTTGGTTGCTGTCTGGAGTATTTCCGTTCTTCTGGCTTGTGTCCGCAGTGCTGTTGTCCTCCGGTTCTGCTACCGGCAAATCCACCGGCGGGATTACGGACACAATTGCGTCATTGGAAGCCTCGGGGACAACATTGTGGATGCCCGTGCTGGAGATTGCATCAGGTTCCCCGCCGCAGGCGGTGAGGTTCATCATCAGCAGCAGAGACAGCGCCAGCCCATAAGCGCGTCGTTTCATAAAAATCACCCCTGTTTGATTCGTTTAAAGTCTAGATAATTCTCCAAAATCAGAGAAGCGGCCACAGAATCCACAATTTTCCGCCGTTTTCTGCCGTCCTTTCCCTGGTTGAACAGAATCCGATGGGCGTCAATGGTGGTGCGCCGCTCATCCCAGAGGATAATTTTCATCCCGGATGCCTCTTCCAGCAGGGCGGCCAGCTGCCGGTAGAGGTCCGCTTTTCGCCCATCGGTGCCGTCCATATTTTTGGGGAAGCCCAGTACTATCTCCTCTGGGCGGTGTTCTTCAATCAGCCGAAGCAGCTGGTCCAGCACAATTTCTTGCCGCCAGCTGTTGATGGTAGTGGTAGTCCCAACCAGAAAGCCAGTGGGGTCGGAGAACGCCACTCCGGTGTGGGCGTCGCCGTAGTCAATCGCCATAATGCGCACAGTATCGCTCCTCCCGCCATTATACAGGAAATCCGGAAAAATGGCAAGTGGAATCCTCCGCCTGTTCGGGCTGGGCGCTGTTACGATTAGGGCTTATTTAGAAACATGTTCCCTTGGATATTCTACGCTTGTTTACACAAGCTCCTGTGCCACCGCCTCGGCAACTCGAATTCCGTCTACCGCAGCGGAGACAATGCCCCCAGCGTAACCGGCCCCCTCCCCGCAGGGGTAGAGCCCACGAAGGGCGGATTGAAACCGCTCGTCCCGAAGGATGCGTACTGGAGAGGAGGACCGGGTCTCGACTCCGGTCAGCACGCCGTCGGGGGTGGCAAAGCCGCGCAGCTTCCGATCCAGCTGGGGAATTGCCTGAGCAAGCGTATCCGATACATAACCGGGCAGACAGGGGGAAAGGTCTGTCCACACCACGCCGGGACGGTAGGTGGGCTGAATGCCTCCCGGTCCTTCAGAGGGGCGGTTTTTGAGGAAGTCCTCCACCCGCTGGGCTGGGGCCTGAAACCCGCCGCCCCCCAGGCAGAATGCGGCCTGTTCCCATGCCTCTTGAAAGCGAACCCCAGACAGTACGTCCCCTGCGGGGAAATCCTCTGGCCCCACGCCCACTAGAAGGCCGCCGTTGATGTTTGTGCCGTTTCGGGCACGGCGGCTCATGCCGTTGGTGACCACACCGCTCTGCTGGGAGGCAGCGGCCACCACTTCTCCTCCTGGGCAGACGCAGAAGGTAAAAGCGGACCGCCCATTGGGCAGATGACAAGCCAGCTTGTAGTCAGCGGGGGGCAGGATTTCCCAGGCCGGTCCGTACTGTTGAACACTAATATCCCGCTGGAGATGTTCCACCCGAACGCCGATGGCAAATTTTTTCCGTTCCATGGGGATGCCTGCATCACGGAGCATGGCAAAGGTGTCTCGGGCGGAGTGCCCTGGAGCCAGAACTAAGGTATCGCAGACCAGCCGGGATCGGCCCTCGGGGCCTTCTACCTCTAATTCTTCTAATGCACCGGCAGAGGATATCAGCCCAACAAGCCTATGCCCGAAGCGAATGTCGCATCCCAGCGCAATCAGCTCTCCACGGATGGTTTTAACCACCTCGCGCAGTACGTCGGTGCCAATGTGAGGCTTATGGGAGTATTTTACATCGGCAGGCGCTCCGGCTTCCGCCAGGGTGTCCAGTACAGCGGAGATGCGGGGGTCGTGGGTACCGGTAGTCAGCTTGCCATCAGAGAAAGTGCCCGCGCCTCCCTCTCCGAACTGAACATTGGAGTTTTCGTCCAGCCGTCCGGAGCCCCAAAAACTTGAAACATCCAGGGTGCGCCGGTCCACGTCTTGGCCCCGTTCCAGCACAATGCAGGGCAGGCCGTTTCGGGCCAGAAACAAAGCAGCGAATAGTCCCGCAGGCCCCATCCCCACCACCACCGGGGGCAGCGAGGACCGGCGGACCGGGGTCGGAAAGAGATAAGGTGTCCGGCGGACCAAAGTGATGTTCCGCCCTGGTGCGGACCGTATCACATGTTCTTCGTTAGGAAGGGAGACCTCCACGGTGTATTGGTAGTGAATATCGCTCTTCTTCCGGGCGTCAATGGACTGCCGTATAATTTCCAATTCCCCCAGCGCCCCAGGGCGCACCCCAAGGGCATTGGCCGCCCGCTTCCGCAAGAGCTCTAAATTTCCGTCTGGCGGTAGCACCAGATTTCCAATCCGTATCATGCCGCAATCCCTCCTATCAGATACCGATTTTACCATAAAAGTTCCTCTGCTTCAAGATGTTTCCTCTTTATGGGACTTTCCCCTTGCCTTTTTCTAAAAGCTGTGGTATAGTTGTCTAACCCCGTGGAGGAAAGGAGGTGTCCGCTATGGGTGAAGCGGTAAAAACGATCGCAAAAAACAGCAAGGCTTATCACGACTACTTTATTGAGGAGAAATATGAGGCCGGCATTGAATTGGCGGGCACCGAGGTTAAGTCCATCCGTCTGGGCAACGTCAATCTGAAGGATTCCTTCTGCCTTGTGAAAGATGGAGAACTTTCCGTTCTTGGAATGCACATCAGTCCCTATGAAAAGGGAAATATCTTTAACAAGGACCCGCCGGCTGCTGATGCACAAGCGGGAAATTATGCGGCTGTTCGCCCGCGTGAAACAGGATGGCTACTCACTTATCCCTCTGTCCGTTTACTTTCGCGGCCCCAGGGTAAAATTGGAAATTGGTCTGGCCAAGGGCAAAAAGCTCTACGACAAGCGGGAGACTGCTGCTCGTCGGGATGCCAAGCGGGAGATGGACCGGGTCATGAAGACTAGAAACCGGTGATATACCAGGAAAGGATGATAACAATGGCACAGAATCCCATTGTCACCATTGAGATGGAAAATGGTTCCATCATTAAGGCGGAACTCTACCCAGAAGTAGCGCCCAACAGCGTGAATAACTTCATCGCGCTCATAAAGGAAGGTTTTTATGACGGACTGATTTTCCATCGCTGCATCCCTGGGTTTATGATTCAGGGCGGCTGTCCCCAGGGGACCGGGACGGGAGGTCCTGGCTACTCCATCAAGGGTGAGTTTGCACAGAACGGCTTCCAGAATGATTTGGCTCACGACCGGGGTGTGCTGTCCATGGCTCGGGCTATGGACCCGGACTCCGCCGGCAGTCAGTTCTTCATCATGGTGGACAAAGCACCCCATTTGGACGGCGGCTATGCCGCTTTTGGTAAGGTCATCAAGGGTATGGAGGTTGCCGATGCTATCGTCTCTGGCAAAACCGACTGGAACGACCGCCCTCGAGAGAAGCAGATGATGAAGAAGGTTACGGTGGATACCTTCGATGTAAACTACCCCGCTCCCGAGAAAGTATAAATCCGAACGTTGCGAATACGAAGATGGCTGCTGCGTTTTAAAGCATAGATGTATTGTAATAGAAGCCAGTTGGTATGCCGCAGATGAATAAGGGTGGAAAGTTTCTCGATAATTAATAAGGTCCACTGTATGATAACAGCTTTAACTCCGGCGAGGATGCCGTCTCAGCGGCCTATAGCCGCCTCGACGGGGGCGTACCGGTTTCGACGGGGGCATAGAAGCAGGAATAGCGAGCGGATGCGCCTAACATCCTAAAAATGGGCAGCTTATAAATTAAAGAACGACGATAACGTAGTTCTCGCTGCGGCTTAACGCAGCCGTCCTGCCCGGAAGGACCACGAGCCGGGTCTGGGCGTCGCCTTAGTGGTGCCCGTGCGTTCGGAAAGAGTTGACCGGGCCACGCATTATGACTCTACCAAGCTCAGTAGTGTGACGACCCACGCCTGAGTGAGGGAATGTAAAGGATCGTCTGCGTTCGGAGAAGTTCCTGTGGAAGTGCTTTCGGACGGGGGTTCAACTCCCCCCGCCTCCACCATGATAAGTTGACAAACCCAAGGGCCTGAAAGTGCCTGTTTGCAAGGGTTTGTCAACTTTCATTTTACTTATGATTACTTTGGGTATGCGGTGATGTTGATGGTACAGGTAGAACAGGAGTAAGATCAATTTTTATAAGCCTATAGTCTATCGTACCAATTTTGCAGAGCGCCTACAAGTGGTCGGGCCTCTACTATAAGGAGGATCACGGCAACGCCACGTCACACTGACAGAAATGTGATCACAGCTCTAATTAAAAACAGCCGCTTGAAATTTCATATTAACTTGATTTTTTTCATAATATAGAGTATTTTATTTTCATCATATGTCAGCGGCTTCCTGTGAAGGGAAGGGCGGCTTAAAAAGGGAGGAAACCCAGACGTGAGAATTGCAGTACCTTATGAAAACGGTCAGGTGTTTCAGCACTTCGGGCATACCGGCCAGGTGAAAATCTATGATGTAGAAGACGGGCAGATCGTCAAGGAGCAGGTGGCCGACACCACCGGCAGCGGCCACGGCGCACTGGCAGGCTTCCTGTCTGGGGTGAAGGTGGATGTGCTGATTTGCGGCGGTATCGGCGGCGGCGCTCAGGTGGCATTGTCCCAGACCGGGATCAAGCTCTGCGGCGGCGTAACCGGAGAAGCGGACGGCGCGGTCCGCGCCTTCCTGGCAGGGACCTTGACCTGCAATGCGAATGTCCACTGCGACCACCATGAGCATCACGGCCATTGCGGCGAGGATAAGCACGGCTGTGCCGGAAATGGGGGCAAATGCGGCGGATAATGGAGTTTCAAAGCTGCTTCCCTGTATGGGATAGGTTGTCAGCGGACCAGCAGAGACGCATTCTGGACAATCTGGTTTTTCGTGAAATAGAAAAGGGGACGGTAATCCACAACGGCAGCGCGGACTGCACCGGGCTGCTGCTGGTGCAGTCCGGGCAGCTCCGGGCCTATATCCTTTCCGACGAGGGGCGCGAAATCACTATTTACCGTCTGTTTGACCGGGATATCTGCCTGTTCTCCGCCTCCTGCATGCTGCGGAGCGCACAGTTTGACATCACCATTGAGGCAGAGAAGGACACCGGCCTTTGGGTCATCCCCGCAGAGGTGTACCGGAGTATTATGGAGCAGTCCGCTCCGCTGTCAAACTACACCAACGAGGTCATGGCCGCCCGTTTTTCCGAGGTCATGTGGCTGGTGGAACAGGTTATGTGGAAAAGCATGGATAAGCGGGTGGCCGCTTTTCTTGTGGAGGAAGCAGCGATTGAAAAGACGGACCGGCTGTCCATCACCCACGAGACCATCGCCAACCACCTGGGGACCCACCGGGAGGTGGTCACCCGGATGCTCCGCTACTTACAGGGCGAGGGCATGGTCAGGCTGTCCCGGGGCACGGTGGAGCTTCTGAATGAAAAAAAGCTGACAGCCCTGCGGGATACATGAAAATACCCCTCCTCAGCTCCGCTGGAGCTTGAGGAGGGGTGTTCACCATTTACTGGTCCATCCCACAGGCTGTGGCCGACTGGATCAGCCGGCGGTCATTGGTTACCGCGTCATAGAAGCGGAAGCCTCCGGCGAAATTATAGACCTCATAGCCATACCCGGCCAGAATCCGGCAGGCGATGTAGCTGCGCAGGCCGCTCTGGCAGATCACATAGACCGGCTTGCCGGGTTCAATCTCCCCCAGCCGTTCCCGCAGTTCATCCACAGGGATGTTTTGGAAGCCCTCGATATGGCCCCCGGTGTACTCCCACGCCGTCCGGGCGTCCAGCAGTGTCACGCTGCCGTCCCGGGGCAGGGCGCCCACATCCTCAGTATGGAACTGCTTCACAATTCCTTTTGCCAGGTTTTCCACCATAAAGCCCGCCATATTTACCGGGTCCTTGGCGGAGGAGTAGGGCGGCGCATAGGCCAGGTCCAGGTCCTTCAGCTGGATGGCCGTCATGCCGGCGCGGATGGCGGTTGCCAGCACGTCGATCCGCTTATCCACCCCCTCATAGCCCACAAGCTGAGCCCCCAGGAGACGGTAGGTCTCCCGTTCAAAGACCACCTTCACGGTCATCAGCTTTCCGCCAGGGTAGTAGCCCGCGTGGCTCATGGGGGACAAAACCACCGTATCCACATCCAGGCCTGCCTTTTTGGCGTTGGTCTCGTTGACGCCGGTGGCTGCCGCTGTCAGGTCGAAGACCTTAATGACGGAGCTGCCCTGGCTGCCCTGATACCGGCTGTCCCCGCCGCAGATGTTGTCCGCCGCGATGCGGCCCTGCTTGTTGGCGGGCCCCGCCAGGGAGATCACCGCATCCTGTCCGGTGACAAAGTGCTTCACCTGGACCGCGTCCCCCACGGCGTAGATGTCCGGGACGGAGGTCTCCATCCGGTTGTTGACCACGATGCTGCCCTTGAGCCCCAGCTCCAGCCCCGCATCTTTGGCCAGAGCAGTGTCCGGGGTGACGCCGATGGCCAGCACCACCATGTCGGTGTGGAGCGGGGCCGCGTCCTTCAGCAGTACATCCACGCCTCCGTCCTTCTCCTGAAAGCCCTCCACGGTTTGGCCCAGGGCCAGATGGATGCTGTGCCGCCGCACCTCACCGTGGATGAAAGCGGCCATGTCCGGGTCGAAGGGGTTCATCAGCTGCCTGGGCCGCTGGACAATAGTGACCTCCATCCCCAACTCCCGCAGGTTCTCCGCCAGCTCCAGGCTGATGAAGCCGCCGCCGGCCAGGACGGCGGACTTGGGATGATGGGCATTGATATAGTCCTTGATGCGGAAGGTGTCCTCCACGGTGCGCAGGGTGAACAGCTGCTCCAGCCCCACGCCGGGGAGCCGGGGCTGGGCAGGCTTGGCGCCGGGAGAGAGGATGAGCTTGTCATAAACTTCCTCAAATTCGTCCCCGGTCTCCAGGTTCTTGACGGAGACAGTTTTTCTGTCCGGGTGGAGAGCGGTGACCTCATGGCGCACCCGCATATCCACCCGGAAACGGGTAAAGAAACTCTCCGGCGTCTGGAGGGTCAGGGCTTCAGGGTCCTCAATCACCCCGCCGATGTAGTAGGGCAAACCGCAGTTGGCGTAGGAGATGTACCCCGACCGCTCAAAGACCACGATCTCCGCCTGTTCGTCCAGCCGGCGCAGCCGGGCTGCCGCCGTGGCTCCTCCCGCCACGCCGCCGATGATGACCACTTTCATTTCAGTGTTCCACCTTTCCCTTGTAGGCGGCAATGCCGCCGATATTTTTGGTATTGGTATAGCCCATTCCGGCCAGCAGCCTCACCGCCTGAGCGCTCCTGGCTCCACTGTAGCAGTAGACAAAAAGCAGGGTATCCTTCCCGGCGGGAATCTGATCCGCTGTGCTCAGAGATTGCAGAGGGACGTTGATGCTGCCGGGGATGTGACCCTCCCGGTACTCCTGGGGCGTGCGGACATCCAGCAGAACCGCCCCCTCCAGTCCGCCATATTCTTCAACGCCCTGGTTGATATCAGGGCCATGCAGAAAATCAAAAAATCCCATCCTTTATCCTCCTCTTTCTTATGTAAAACTGCAATAAAATTACTGTCCGCCGCTTTTGGCTTTACAAATCAGCTGGGTCATGGTACCCATGGGACAGTAGACACACCAGCTTCGGGGCTTGAACAGGACCATGGTAATCAGGCCGAGAATGGTAGAGGTCAGCATGACACTGTAAAATCCGAACGCGAACTGGGCAACGCCGGGGGAAAAGAGGGTCCCGTGATAGGCCCAGTGCCAGGGCAGCTTGAAGGTCCACAGCAGGGTCACCGCCTGCCTGAGATGCTGTACGCCGGCAAAGACAAGATAGGTATTCCACAGCATTTGGAAAAACATGATGAAGAAGAAAATCAAAAACCCATAGCGGAACCACTTGCTTTTCATCCACTTGGGAATGTCCTTTTTCCGGGACAGGCCGAAGCGTCCGCCCAGCAGGCTGAACAGCTGCCCACGGCCGCAGTAACGGTTGCAGTAGCCCTTTGTGCCCCAGACCAGGGAGATAATCAGCGGAACGCAAAAGAAGACCATGCCCAGCCAGGCGAACAGGATATTGAAAAACCCTAGGGCCATGTAGGTTAATTCCACGATCCACAGGTAGTCATACCAGCGCTTTTTCATCCCCGCACCTCCTGAATTTCAATCACGGATGCGGGACACTCCTTTGCACATTTGCCGCAGCCTACGCACCGTTCCGGATCAACCTTCGCACAAACCCCGCGCCAGACTTGAATGGCGGACAGGGGACACACTCTCACGCAGCATCCACAGGCGACGCAGTCATCCGTACGAATGAAAGCTCTCCGCTTCATTCTAGTTTTGGTTTCCATATCATGACCTCCCAGAAATTATGTATTTATTATACTACCAATACCAGTGATCTTCTGTGATAAGATTACATAAAGAAGGCGGCAAGCTGGGCAAGAGACTGTCTGGACAATTTCCAGATCTTGTCCAGACGCTTCTGCAAATCTTCAATGTCCGCCGCAATAATAATGGCTGCGAAATTTTTTCTTGCCACTTCTGCCATCTTATGGTACAATAGCTTGCCAAAGAGAAAAAGTGGCATCCCCGCCTGATGGGTGGGGATGCGCAACTATAACGTAAGCAAGGGAGTGGACCCTTTTGTCGAAATGCGAAGCGGAAATCAAGCGCCGGCGCACCTTTGCCATCATCTCCCACCCAGACGCGGGCAAGACCACCCTGACAGAGAAGTTTCTGCTCTACGGCGGAGCCATCGCCCAGGCGGGCCAGGTGAAAGGGAAGAAGAACACCCGGGCCGCTACCTCCGACTGGATGGAGATTGAGAAGCAACGCGGTATCTCGGTAACCTCGTCGGTGATGCAATTTCAGTACGAGGGCTTCTGCATCAACATTCTGGACACCCCCGGGCACCAGGACTTCTCCGAGGACACCTACCGCACCCTGATGGCGGCGGACAGCGCGGTGATGGTCATTGACGGGGCCAAGGGCGTGGAGGCCCAGACCCGGAAGCTGTTCAAGGTGTGCGCCATGCGGGACATCCCCATCTTCACCTTCATCAACAAGATGGACCGGGAGGCCCGGGACCCCTTCGAGCTGTGCCAGGAGCTGGAGCACGAGCTGGGCATCGACACCTACGCCATGAACTGGCCCATTGGCTGCGGCAAGGAGTTTATGGGGGTGTACGACCGGCAGAACCGGAAGGTGATCCACTTCACCTCCAACACCAACGCCCGGGCGGCCACCGCTACCCAGATCGAGCCGGACGATCCCGCCCTGGCCGACCTCATCGGCGCGGGGAAGCGGGACCAGCTGGTGGACGAGATCGAGCTGCTGGACGGGGCCTCCTGCGACTTCGACCTGGACCGGGTGCGCCACGGCAAGCTGTCACCGGTGTTCTTCGGCTCCGCCCTCACCAACTTCGGCGTGGAGCCCTTTCTGGAGGAGTTCCTCCGCATGACCACCGCCCCCCTGGCCCGGAAGGCCGGAGAAGAGATCATCGACGCCTTTGACGACGACTTTTCTGCCTTTGTTTTCAAAATTCAGGCCAATATGAACAAGGCCCACCGGGACCGTATCGCCTTTATGCGGGTGGTGTCTGGCAAGTTCGAGGCAGAAAAGGAGGTATACCACCTCCAGGGGAACAAGAAGATTCGCCTGTCCCGCCCCCAGCAGCTGATGGCCGCGGAGCGGGAGATCATTGAGGAGGCCTACGCCGGCGACATCATCGGCGTGTTCGACCCCGGCATCTTCTCCATCGGCGACACCCTGTGCGCCCCGGGGAAGAAATTCGCCTTCGACCCCATTCCCACCTTTGCCCCGGAGCACTTTGAGCGCATCCGCTCGGTGGATACCATGAAGCGCAAGCAGTTCCTCAAGGGCGTGGAACAGATCGCCCAGGAGGGTGCCATTCAGATATTCAAGACCCCGTACTCCGGCATGGAGGAAGTGATTGTGGGCGTGGTGGGCACGCTGCAATTCGACGTGCTGGAGTACCGGCTGCGGTCGGAGTACAATGTGGAGCTGTACAAGGAGGGCCTGCCCTTCGAGTATCTGCGGTGGATTGTCAAGGAGGACGAGGACGCCCCGCCCCTGAAGGAGGAGGACCTGCTCCTGCCCAACGACGCCAAGCTGGTGGAGGACTACAAGGGCAATCAGCTGCTGCTGTTCGCCTCCCAGTGGTCCATCCAGTGGGTGACCGACCGGAACAAGGGCCTCAAGCTGGCCGAGTTCGGCGGTGCGAAGTTTTAACGGACAAAAGAGAGTGAGGTAATTATGAAAAAAAGT
>OFHO01002080.1_pt1 | contig 12910 bp, 8 predicted proteins | sample 1521531 | NCBI WGS metagenome assembly OFHO01 (sample SAMEA3504124, study PRJEB24116) | mouse gut metagenome | biome: mouse gut; feature: mouse-associated habitat; material: faeces | place: Denmark | collected 2011
AAGTTCTTTCCCATCTGTCAAAAACAGATTAAAGCTGACGCTGATTAACAAGAGAAACACAATGGCCTTTAGTCCTCTGACCATGAAGCTAAAAGGCACTTTGGACAGTCGGATGCAAAAAGCCAAAAATACGGTTGCCAGTGCATAAGCTCCTAAATTATCTGCCAGAAACAACGAGATAATAAATACCATGGTTCCAAATAATTTTGTTCTGGGGTCCATTCGGTGAATCACAGAGTCTACGGGATAATATTGTCCCAATGTAATGTCTCGAATCATATTTTCCTCCAAAGAAACACAGGGTTATTTTCCAAGAAGCTTTAAAATTGCGTCTCTGGCCTCTTCCACCGTTGTAACATCCTCTTTTACAGGCACGCCATATTCCTTTAAGGCATGACTGATATAGGTTACCTGAGGGGCTGCCAGCCCCATTGCTTCCAATTCCTTATAATGCTCAAATACCAATCTGGAAATTCCGTTAGCAGACTTTTCCAACATCTGAGTAACAGTCACTTTCCCCAATCCACCATGTGATTCCCTCATCTCACGGTCATAAAATTTGTATACCCCCGTTGTCCCTAAATCTATCGTATCCTGCGGAGTGACATACCCGTCTTCCAATAAAGCAATCATTGACGCAGCCTTTATGACAGAACCGGGCTCCCCTGCACCATTAATAGCAAAATTCTGGTTTTCTACATATTCCCCATTCTTATCCCTGGCCAGATTAGCAATCGCTTTTATATCACCGGTCTTTACTTCCATCAAAATAGCCGTTCCATGAGTAGCCTCACTTTTTTCCAACTGTTTTTTCAGAGCATGCTGGACAATATCCTGATAATCCACATCAATGGTAGTAATAACATCATGTCCGTCAACAGGTTCTTTTTCTGTCAGCACCATCCACGTACCGGACATCATCCTTTTTATCCCCCAACCATTTTCACCTTTCAATTCACTCTCAAAAGCAGCTTCCAGCCCAACCCGTCCCTCCAATACTCCGTCTTTTGATTCATTCAAATAACCTATGGTACGAACAGCCAGATTCTTATGAGGCTGAATGCGTTTATTATAAACAACCGCCTGAAAACCTCCTTTATTTTTTCCCAACCGGAAAATCGGAAATTCACGGATACATTTCAATTCTGTATGATTGACTTTTTCCCGGTTCAAAAGCAAATAACGATTCGGATGTTTCCCTTTCCGCGCACTGACCAACTTATTTTTATAAAACTCTTTACTACCATCCCGGAAAAAAGCGGAAAGCCGGTAAGCCAGACTATCTATCTGTTCCTGAAATATTTTATTCTTCACGGCCAGCGGATCAAAACGCAACTCATAAAAAGGGACGGAAGTGGCTAAAATACGTCCGTCATCCGCACAAATATCCCCCCGGTTAGGCGGAATAACAACAGGACGTGCAGGCTCGCTTGCCGCAGCTTTACTCCTCCATTTTTTCCCTTCTACCGTCATGACCACCACAGCTTTGCCCACAATAAGACAACCAAACAAAACAATAACAGCATACACAATTACTGTCCGCCATGTTATGTCATCCTGTATTGCCATATTATTTCCTGTACAATTTTACCGGTGGTTCTTTACTTTCTTCTAAATTTAATCCTTCGGCTTTTATTCGTTTAATAACCTCGGATTGTTTACGGATAAACATCAGATCGGCAGCTTTGGTTATCGATTCAAATCTCAGGTCCTTTACCTCCTTCTCCAAAGCAATCTTCTCCCGATGAAGCTTCTCTGTCGAGTATCCGTTAGTGATGTATAAGATTCCCAACAACGTGGCAAAAAGTACAAACCAAATGTTCCGACGTAACTTCTCTGCCAGCAGACTACCTTCCAGTACACTTTTCACAGAAGCACCCGTCCTGAATTCCCCCGGTCTCTCCTGCTCTTGCGTGTCAGTAGCTGCATCTGCATCAAAATCTTCATTAGCCATAACCCTCAAATCAATGTTATAGTATCTCTCTATTTCACTTTTTCAGCAATTCTTAACTTTGCACTACGGGCTCTCGGATTCTGTTCAACCTCTTTCTCCGAAGGCACTATTACCTTACGGTTCACCAATTCAAAATTATGATTGACATGTCCGAACAATAAATCTTTCTCCATTTTCCCTTCCGCATTCCCTGATTTCAGGAAATTCTTCACAATCCGGTCCTCCAATGAATGATAAGTAATCACCACCAACCGGCCTCCGGGTTTCAACACCACCATGGCTTGCTGCATCATCTGCTTCAACGCTTCCAGCTCTCCATTCACCTCTATTCTCAATGCCTGATAAACCTTTGCCAGATATTTTTTTTCCTTTAGTTTCGGAACACAGGGAGCTATTACCTGCATAAAATCCTCAGAAGTCCTGATTTCCGAATTTCCCCTTCTCTTCACAATCAAATCGGCAAGGCGACGGGCATTTTCTACTTCCCCGTAATTTTTGAAAACAGCAACCAATTGCTCTGGTTCATAAGTATTAAGCACTACAGCAGCCGTCAGCTTACTCCTCTGATTCATCCGCATATCAAGCTCCGAATCAAAACGAAAAGAAAAACCTCTGTCTGCTTCATCAAATTCATGAGAGGAAACACCTAAATCTGCCAATATTCCATCCACCTCTTCATACCCATAATAACGCACAAAATTATGCAAATATCTGAAATTATGGTTGACAAAAATAAAACGCTTATCTTCAGGCAGATTAGCCATTGCATCCTCATCCTGGTCAAACCCTATCAGACAACTGTCGGCATCCATCCGCCGGAGTATTTCCCCGGAATGTCCCCCTCCTCCGAATGTCAGATCCAGATACACTCCTCCCGGCCGTATATTCAATCCCGAAACCGACTCGTCCAATAACACCGGTATATGATATTCTGACATAATCCTATCCTTTAAATTTAAAAATCATCCGTTCCCCAAAATCTCTCCGGCCAACTCGCCTAATTCTCCGGGAGACAACGCCACCTTGTCATAGGTATCCGCATCCCATATTTGTATCATAGCATCCTGAGCTGCCAAAACCATTTCTTTTTGGATACCAACTTCTTCAAGCATTTTTCGGGGCAAAAGAATACGTCCGTTAGCATCCATCTCCACCTCTTGTGTCCCCCGGCAAAACTCCCTCAAAAAAGCAACATGCTTAGCATTAAAACGATTCAACCTCTCATTCAAGCCAGTCATCATCTTTTCCCACTCATCCATCGGATACATGTCAATACATTTTTCGAAAACATTTTTACGCAGGACAAATAGCGACTGTTGCGACACCGCCATCACTTTCCGGAAAGAAGACGGTACTACAACACGACATTTATTATCTGCCTTACAAGTATAATCCCCGATAAAAGAAGACATATTCATCTCAATTTTTTATTCACCCGATACGAACCATCTGTCTAACCATCTGTTCAACAATATTTTACAATACAACACATTTCATAAGAGACAGACCTGAATTGATGATGTAAAATTAGGAAATATTTCCCACTTTTCACCACTTTACTCCACTTTTTTATAAAAATTAACCTTAAAAACGGGAATCCTTTCGCAATACACAACACAAGTAAAAATCACCTCTGCCTGAATCCGGTGATTACCAATGATTATTTCCCTATTTTATAAAAGAAGAATTACTCCCGAATTATATTACATTTGTTCCGAAAATAATTAAACAGCATCCAAATTTTATACAATATGGGAGAATACCTCTACTTAACCCGTCCCGCAAAAAAAATTAAAACTCACGATAAAAATAACTACATTGACAACATATTCCGGATTCTGAAAAGTTCAAAAATCCTGGTTTAAACCAGCAACCAAAACCAACAAATTATTAAAACCGACACGCTAAAATTTATGAAAAAAACAATCACAAACAGGACTCATCATCCGCAATATATACAGCTCTTCCTGGCCGTTCTCTTTCTTGTCCTGTCGGCAGGACAAAGTCTTCAGGCTCAGCAAAATGAACAGTCCAGGCAGGAGGTCAGTGCCGACAGAATTTTTTCCGGGGAAGACCTCCGGCAAATAAACCCTGTCAATCTTTGGGAGGCCATAAAACAACTGGAGCCCTCACTTTCAGAAAGTGACGAAGAGTCATACGGCTCTGACCCCAATCATATTCCGGACGGTATAAATTTAAGAGGCAGTCACCACTGGCCTTCACAATCTGCACAGCCTGTATTTATCCTGGACAACGCTATAGTCGACGCCCGAAGAATCCGGGACCTGAACATCAACGAAATAGCAGAACTCGCCATCCGCAAAGACGCAGCAACATTAACCACATACGGTTTGCGGGGAAGCAACGGAGCAATTGAAATCCGGACCATCCGCCCGACCTCCGGTCCTATCCGTCTTTCTTACAGTTTCGACGGCTCTTTCAAACGGGCAGACCTCAGTAGCTGGAATCTTCTGAATGCGACAGAAAAACTGGAACTGGAAAAAGAACATGGCCTATATCAGTCACAAGAACCGGAAACTCAACAACAACTGCAACAATGGCTTAGGGAAAGGGAAAACGCAATAGCCGGAGGAATAAACACAAACTGGCTGAAAGTACCGCTTCAAACCGCTTTCAGCCACCGGCACAAAATCGACGTCTATGGAGGAGACGAGTTTATCCGTTATAAATTCACATTACGGGCTGCACCCGGAGCGAAAGGTGTTATGAAAAAATCCAAACGGGACATTTACGGCGGCGACGCTTACCTGGAATACCGCTACCGCTCATTCACCTTATCAAACTGCATCAGTATCGATAAAATCCACGCCCAGGCATCTCCCTATGGCAGTTTCTCCTATTATAGCATGCTAAATCCCTATTTTGCCGGACAAGACGCAGAAGGATTACTGTATAACTCATTGGGAGAAAACAGTTTCAACGAACAGGCAAATCCACTGTTCGAAACTTCCCTGAGCTCCTTTTCAAAACAGGAGTCCATACACCTTTACAACAATTTCACGGCGGGCTATTCCTTTCTGAATCACTTTCGCTTAAATGGCAGATTTATCTTTATACGCGACCATGCACAAAATGATTTCTACCTTTCACCGGAATCCTATGTATTTTCAAAATCATCCTCCAACGAAAATAAAAATGCCGGAGTATATGAAATCACCCACAACAACCGGCTCACCCTCGAAGGACAGGCCAATCTTTCTTATAACCAATCTTATATACGCTCGGAATTCGGAGCCAACATCGGTCTGAATGTTTTTCAGGGAAAATACGATTACGACACATATGCCGGAACAGGTATTCCAATCGACCGGATGAGCTTTATCTCCTTCGCCACGTCCTACGATACTTCACAGAAACCGGATGCACAGGAAGACCACGACCGGATGTTAAGCGGAATCTTATCAGCCCGTTACAATTTCGATAAACGCTACGAAGTCCGCCTCCAAATGCGGGTAGACAAATCCTCCCTACTGGCACCGGAAAAATGCCGGGCCGGTTTTTACGGAGGTTCAGTAGCATGGAATATACACCGGGAAAAATTTCTGAAAGACAAACGGAGCATTAACCGGCTGACATTGCAGGCAGCTATCGGCAGCAGCGGTGATATCGGTTTCACCTCAAGTGCCCATACCCTGACCTACAGTTATAATATCGGAAATGAATACATATACAATTATTATCTGCTCGGAGCAAAAATCAACTCCCTGAACAATCCTTCCCTAAAATGGAGCACTACACAAAATAAAAATATCACCTTACAGGCAGAAACCCACGGAGTAATACTGGGAATCCAATATTACGACAACACCACCCGCAATCTTCCGGTAATTGTCCCCGCAGCCTTAGCCACCGGATTTGACCATATGCCCGGCAACGGCGGCCGCATCCGGAACAACGGCATCGAATATTCCTTATCCGTAAAGATTCTCGGACAGAAAGACGGATTCCGCCTGAATGTCTTTACCAACGGAGTGCACCACCAGAATAAAATCACAGCAGTACCCGCCTATTTTGCAAACCTTTATAACCAAAATGCCGGCAAACAACAATCCGATAAAATTTTATACCCAACTCTGCTCCGGCAGGGAGAGTCTGTCAATACCCTATATATCGTTCCGATTTATACAGCAGACAAAACACTATCTGTCAATCAGAAAAAAAGCCGTAACTATGAGGATTCCTGGCAAAATGTTATCGCAGCAGGAACAACCACACCTAAATTAAAAGGAACTTTCGGTTTTCAATTCTCTTATAAACAATGGCATCTGAACACACATTTTTATTACAGTACAGGCGGAAAAATCTACAATTCCACATTAGCAAATACATTATTGGGAAATCCGGCCTATAACATGGACCGGCGGATACTCAGCCAACCAGATATAAAGCAGGGACATTTCTTTGTTGAAAAACGGAACGAAACAGGTTTAGGAACCGTCCGGGCCGGATATGAATTTACTCCCGAAACTGCCGCTAAATTACACATGCAGCAATGCAGCATCTATCTCACCGGAAATCAACTGTTTCACTACTGTTCGGCCAACTACCAGCGGGGATTGCTTTATCCTTTCGCCCGGACAATAACCGTATCTTTAAGAGCAACTTTTTAAACGACTACTTATGAACAAATCCATATATTTATTCCTCGTCCTGATATTAAGTTCCTGCAACGACTGGTTTGACGCACAGCCACAAGGCAATATCGGTGAAGAACAACTCTTTTCCGACGAAACTGCTTTCCTGAACGCCCTGGCCGGCATATATACCCAATTGCGGGAAAACACTCTTTATGGAGAACAACTCTCTGTCTCTTCCCTGGAATTCATGGCACAGAATTTCGTTCCGGACGATGAAATCAGTAAGTCTTTAACAGCTTACGACTATTCCACCCCTGAAAATCAAAAAATGATTCACGATATCTGGCGGGATATGTACAACGCCATTGCTGCCTGCAATAAAACCTTGGAACACATCATTGCCACAGAGATTGTTTTTAATTTCACCGGTCAACGGGAAATCATCACCGGCGAACTCTATGCCTTAAGGGGAGCCTTGCATTTCGAACTCCTCCGGATGTTTCATCCCCACCCGTCCGTCGCTCCTTCCTTTAAGGGTATGCCCTATATGACAACCTTCGGTTCGGAAACAGGACCGGCCCTCTCTACCGGTGAGTTACTGGAATACATCATCCGCGATTTGAAACACGCCGCAAAACTTCTGTATAAAACCGACCCTCTGTTTAGCGCATACAACAATAGCGACGAGCAACCCGGCAAACTCTCCCGGAAACTCCGGACATTCCACATGAATTATTACGCCGTGACTGCCGAACTGGCACGAATTTATCTGTATAAAAAAGAATATCAGCAGGCATACAACTATGCCGACACAACCTTTCATCACATTCGGCAAATGAATCCTTCCTACCAAGTCTTTTATTATTTCGGTCCAGGAAAATACAACAGCGACAAAAGTTTTTCCCGGGAACACATTTTCGGAATCGCTTCCGGTCCGACCGGCCTGACTCAGGTGGCCGAAAACATGTTCGGGGAGCGGCAGATTGAAACCTGTCAGAGTTTTAAAATCATCTATCCCTCTGCCAAAGACACCCGGTACCGGGACTGGTTTCAACTCAAAGCCAACACAACAGACCGTTTTATCCTGTCGGAGAAATTTTCCAGGGAATCGTTACTATCCGGTTATACATCGACAACCAGTGAAACCAAAGAACTGCCCGTACGCATCCCGTTTATAAAACTGGGAGAAGTAGCCCTGATTGCAGCAGAAGCTCTCAACGAACTCAACCGTACAAACGAGGCAGCAGAATGGGTCATCGAATTGCAGAACAATCGCGATATTGACTTTATTAAAGATTTGAAAAACACCGGAACCCTCACAAAAGCCAGACTGGCTGAAGAAATCCGGGCCGAATACCACCGCGAATTCTATGGAGAAGGACAATTGTTCTTTTTTCACAAACGCATGAATGATACTCAACTCATCCGCTACGACGGGAAACAGTTCGATATGCCGGCGACAAAATATACTTTACCGATTCCGGCTAACGGATTATCAGTAAACTAAATTCAAACTCAAACAATAACACATGAATAAACAACCCTGTATAAAATCGGCCAGATACCTGAAAACAATTCTGTTCTCTCTGATTCTGTGCGGATGTTTGCTGTTAAATCTGGAAACCCAGGCCCAGAAAAACCTGACACTCCGTTTCCGTCAGCAATCTCTCCGGGAAGTTCTTCAGGAAATTAAACGGCAATCCGGATATAAAATCTTTTATAACGAGGAAAAGGTGAATACTCACAAAAACATTTCCGTCTCAATTTCCGACCAACCTCTGAAAGAAGCTTTGAGGCAATTACTCACCCCGTTGGAACTGGATTTTGAAATCATCAATAATACCATTGTCATTTCCGTTGCCAACGACATTGCTGCCGCACACGGCAAACCCCAGAACATCAAAATCACAGGTTCTGTGAACGACGAAAAAGGACAGCCTCTTCCAGGGGCCACCATCCGGCTGCTCGGTGCTCAAAGTGTCGGTAGCGTCAGCGATGAAGAAGGAAATTTTAACATCCGGGTAACCTCCTTACAAGATGAACTCTTGTTTTCTTTTATCGGTTACAAATCCCTGACAGTAAAACTCAACGGTAAAACAAACGTACAGATTAAACTGGAACCGGAAATCCTGGAAATGGAAACCGTCATTGCAAGCGGCTACTATCCGAAAGCCAAAAACAGTTTTACCGGAACCGCCGTTGTCGTTAACGGAGATGATTTAAGAAACATCAATAACACCCATTTTTTTGATGCCCTGAAAGTTTTCGACCCTTCCTTTAAAGTGATTGACGAACGGGGAATATACGGTTCTGACCCGAACCGGATTCCAGAACGTATAGAAATCCGGGGCCAGAACAGCTTTCCGGAAATCTCCGAAAGCAATCTGAAAACGGTTACCAGCCTTCCGGTTTTTATCCTCGACGGTTTCGAAATCAGTGTTGAAAAAGTATACGACCTCGACATGAACCGCATCGCAAGCGTCACCATTCTCAAAGACGCATCAGCCGCAGCCATCTACGGTTCACGCGCAGCAAACGGCGTCATTGTCATCGAAAGCAGAAACCCGGAAACCGGCAAATTACAAATCAGCTACACTTTTAACGGCAGCCTGCAAATACCGGACCTGAGCTCCTACAACCTGATGAACGCTGAGGAAGTACTGGAATTTCAGCGTCAGGCCGGAGTTTTCGATGCCTCTGTCCCAGGGGAAGATGCCGGAAACAAACTCAATTCATACAATGTCATCCGGAAAGAAATTATGTCCGGAGTAAATACCTACTGGCTCTCCAAACCTTTGCAGGTTTCTTTTCAACATCATCACTCCCTGTTCATTGAAGGAAGCGTAAAAAAACAAAATAAAGAAACTGGAAATCTGCGCTATCAAATCAACCTGAGCGGAGGAGGTACCAAAGGAGTGATGAAAGGTTCGGAACGCAATCAGTTTAGTGCCGGAACCAAATTATTGTACCAACACAAAAAACTGAACATCACCAACGATTTACACTTCAGCCGCGTAACCAGCCAGGAATCTCCCTACGGTTCTTTCAGTAATTACACCCAAGCTTTACCCTATCACCGGGAAAAAGATGAAAACGGGAAATATTACCGAACCCTGAGCCTGCAAAATGTCGCTCCGTCAGACATGAGTCTCGGTATTAACGATTTTCAGCTATCCCCCGTGTATGAGGCTAAATACCTCAGCAGTTTCACAACCAGTGAAAATCTTGATTTTTACAATAATTTGGGAATCAACTGGGAATTAATTTCCGGCCTGAGACTGAAAGGCAACTTTAAAATCAGCAATGAAACCAACCGCACCGATGCCTATCTGTCACCGATGAGCTACTACTATATCAAAGACAACGACAACACGGTCAATGAGCCGGACGTATTATTCAGTCGGGGACAATATAACCTCAGCAATTCATCCGGCCTTGTCCTCAGTGGAAATGTTATCATTTCATATACATTAAGCAGAAACAAACATCTGTTTCAGGGGATTATAGGCGGAGAACTAAAACAACAGGACAACCGGAGCGACTCATATGCCGTCACCGGATTTATGAACGACGCCCTCACCCACCTTTCCTATGCCGTTCAATTCAAACAATATAGCCGCCCTGCCGGTACAGAAAACACCATCCGCAGTGCCGGAGCTTTCTCAAATCTGAATTATTCTTTTGACAATCGTTATCTGCTCGATTTGACAGGACGACTCGACGGTTCTTCCCTGTTCGGACGGAATCAGCCGACAACCCCGTTTTGGTCCGTCGGTATCCGTTGGAATATCTCCCGGGAAAAATTTATGGAAAATCAGAATTTTATTCAAAATCTGGCCGTCCGGGCAAGCATCGGAACCATCGGCAACCAAAATTTCACATTGAATCAGGCCATGAGCCTGTATTCCTGGTTAGGACCGACCTATGGTCCGTTTTCAGGAGCTTCCATAATCTCCCTGGGCAATCCCAACCTGAAATGTCAGGAAACACTGAACCGCAACATCGGCATCGAATTTAATTTGCTGAAAGGAAGCATCAATCTGGACCTGAACTATTACAACAACATCACCAAAGGCAATCTGACCGATATCTCCATTGCTCCTTCCATCGGTTTTGAAACTTATAAAACCAATATGGGAGACCTGACCAACAACGGAATTGATTTCAGCCTGACCATTACACCCGTCAGGACAAAAGACTGGATGCTGACCCTGAATCTGAACGGTTCCCACAACACCAATAAAATCAAACGCATATCGGAAGCACTGAAAAAATACAACGATATGGTGGGAAAAAAAGCAGAGAAAGAAAACGTAAATGTATTCCTGTTCGAAGAAGGACAATCCATGAACACCATTTACGCAGTGAGAAGCCTGGGAATAGACCCGGGAACCGGAAAAGAAATATTCCTGACCAAAAACGGAGAACAGACTTTCACTTGGAATCCGGACGAACAAATTCCTGTTGGATGCAAAGAAGCAGACCTGGAAGGTTATTTCGGCTTCAATCTGAAATACAGGTCGTGGGACTTGGGCAGCAGTTTCCATTACTCCACCGGTGCAGACAAATATAACTATACCTTGCACGAAAAAATAGAAGGAGTCAACAACATGAAAAACAACGACCGCCGGGCTTTGACCGAACGCTGGAAAAGACCGGGAGACGTAGCCCGCTATAAAAGTATCAAAGACACCTCGCCAACCCGGTCCACCTCCCGGTTTGTCCAGAAAGAACACATGCTCAGTCTGAATTCCTTACGGCTAAGCTACACCCTGCCCACCGAAAAGCTGAAACAGAATTTCATCTCCATGCTGAGACTCTCAGCCACCATGAACGACCTGTTTTACATTTCCACCATCAGGCAAGAACGGGGCCTGTCGTATCCTTTCGCACGTACCATTCATTTCGCAGCTCAGATAAACTTTTAAACCCAAGACAGATGAATACTAAATCATATATTCTGATATTACTAAGCGGGCTTTTACTCATATCCTGCGGAGAATGGCTGGATGTTCTGCCAAAATCCGAAGTCGATGAAAAAGAAATGTTCGAAACCGCCAATGGTTACCAATCCTCATTAACAGGCATCTATATCAACATGGGCTCTGCAGAACTTTACGGAGCAAACCTGACACTTACCCTGACGGAACCACTCGGACAACAATATTCTATCAATGAAAACGAACCGGAACGGGAAAAATGGAAAAACTTTGATTACACCACCAAAGACGCTGAGAATAACCTGCTGAAAGTGTGGAGCAAAATGTATAACAACATCGTAAATTGCAATCTGCTGATTTCCCACCTCCGGGAAGAAGAACGTCATCTTTTCGAAACCGGAGGCAAAGAAATTCTTCTCGGAGAAGCTCTCGGACTAAGAGCTTATATGTATTTCGACCTGGTCAGAATGTTCAACGAATCCCGGGGTGTTGACCCGGACTCAAAAAAAGTACCCTATAAAACCGATTTCGGACTAAATATAGGCACATCTTTTAAAACCGACGAAATTCTGGACTTCCTGTTGAACGACCTGACAGAAGCCCGGGAATTGCTTCAAAACACAGACCCTATTACCGGAAAATCCTTCCGGAACAAATACCTGAATTACGACCGCAATCAACGCATGAACTACTATGCGATATGCGGACTAATGGCCCGGATATACCTCTACCGGGGAGATTACCGCAAAGCATACGACAATGCCTGTATGGTCATAAACAGCGGAAAATTCCGTTTCATTGAAGAAAATGAAATTATAGAAACCGACTTGTATGGCAATGAACTCAAATCCGACCGCCTGTTCATGCCGGAATTATTATTCGGTCTGTACACCGAAAACATTCCCGAAATCTCACGGATAAGATATGAAGGATTGTCTTACGATTTCATCCTGTCTACCAACTGTTATACCTCCGGGGATTTACGGCTGAACGCATGGCATGCCGGCAACCAGTTGGGCAAGATTAACCTGATTAAATACAAACGTTCGTCCAACACCGGAAATAGCGATAAATATACAGCTCCCCTGGCCCCCATGCTAAAACTCGGCGAAATGTACCTGATAGCTTGCGAAGCCGTACTCAACGAGCCGTCCATAAACGATGATGCCCGGAATATCCTGAATACTTTCAAACAACACAGAAAAACGACAGAAATACCCCTGAACGCAACAACAACAGAAATCATTCATGAGATTACCCACGAATACATCTGTGAATTCAGAGGCGAGGGACAATTATTCTGGTACTATAAACGAACCAACAAAAATGCCGTCGATAATGGCAATTATTTAGGTACCACCATACCCATAGACCCTAAATACTATACATTTCCGTTGCCACAATACGAAATAGACTTC
>OFHO01002087.1_pt1 | contig 12861 bp, 13 predicted proteins | sample 1521531 | NCBI WGS metagenome assembly OFHO01 (sample SAMEA3504124, study PRJEB24116) | mouse gut metagenome | biome: mouse gut; feature: mouse-associated habitat; material: faeces | place: Denmark | collected 2011
TCAAAAAAAAGAAGTTCGGCAGTAATTTCCCTGCGGCTTTTCATATCTTTGTTGTTGGGTCCAATTATTAGAGCTTCCTTGGCGCTTTCGGAAGATAGTTTTGAAACTGCATAGGAATGGCGCAGGTTGTCAATTTTGCTAATACCACAGGATGTCATCATTATTTTTACTGTCCCATCTGAAAGATCAATTCCTATAGAATATCCGTCCTCGCAGGCATTTTGCAATTCTTTCAGGCTGCTGACAGGAATAAGGCTGTCTGGGACATTATCTTGTGTTTGTGCCGAGTCGTACAGGTATACCGGAAATATTTCCTGATCCAGCTTTACATAGACAAAATTGATATAACAGGTATACAGAATCAGGGATCCGATTGCCAAAAGAAAGAATTTGCTGGATACCATCAAGCGGAAATCTTTCTTCAAAAGTGCAAAAAAGCTGCCACACATTAGTTAAGCCCCCTTCCTGTGTATTGTATAAAAATATCCTCCAGCGTTGGTTCCTGGGAATGAATGCGGATGATTTCATCATATTGGAATGGCAGATCGGCTTTCAGTTCCGGAGATTCGATGGAACAATTTTTCCTCTCTCCTTGAAACAGATATTCTACTGCTATGCGGTGATTACTGTTTTGCTCTTTTAAATGTTTGGGTGTGTCCAACGCAACAATAGTGCCATTTGAAATAAACGCCACTCGGTTACATAATAAGTCAGCGTCAACCATGTTGTGGGTTGTTATAAAAACGGTTGTTCCCTTTTTTTGTTCTTCCTCGATAATCTTCCGGAATAATACTGCGCCGGAAGGATCTAAGCCACTGATTGGCTCATCCAAAAACAGCAGTCTGGGACTACTGATCAATGCCCGTGCCATACTGACGCGCTGGCGCATTCCTTTTGAGTAGGAAGCGACTGGCTTTTTCAGAAAATCACGTTTGAACTCTAATCTTTCCAATAGCTCTTCTGGGTCTTGAACTTGCTCTTTGGGATAGAAGGATGAAAAATATTTTAAATTGTCTATTGCGCTTAAATTAGCATACAGATAAGGAAATTCAAACAGGACGCCAATTTGCTGAAAGAAATCTTGTGCATGGACAGTGGAGATATCCTGCCCAAACAGTGAAACTATTCCGCCATGCCCCTTCAGGATTCCCGTCAGGATTTTTTGCGTTGTTGATTTGCCAGAACCGTTTGGGCCCAGAAAACCGAAGATTTCACCCTCGTTCACAATGAAATTCAGTCCATGAAGTGCTTGGGTGTCTTTCCTATATGAAAATGTCAGATCTTTAACATCAATCATTCATCATCGCCCCACTTTCCACGTTGATTCTTTTTCTTTTCCGACTGGCGGGTTGCCCACCATTTCATAAACTTTATTTTCAGCGGAATCGTAATAATCAATGCCGCTACAACAACCAGCCACCCATACCATTCCAAACCTAAAAACATAATTTTGCTCCTCCATTTTAATTTGATGACGCCAGTTTATAAAAATGAAGTGAAATGGAAGTGCGGTAGCTGTGAAATCGGTGTGAAATTGAAAGCCCTGCCTTCCAGATGGAAGGCAGGGAAAATGGAATTCTATTATTTTACAATGGGAAACTCAAAGAAAAATTCAACTCCGTGTTCTACACAGTGTGCACCATAGGGTACGTTGTATATAGAAAGCACCTGGGCGACGATTGCAAGCCCCAGCCCAGAACCTTTTGAGGATTGGTTCTGACGTCGGTAGAATTTTTCCCATAATTTGGTAAGCTCATCTGCCGGAATTGGCTTGCACTGGTTGAATATACTGAAACACAGGCGTTCTTGTCCACATATTACCGACAATCGGATTTCGCCGTTTGTGTCTGCATACTTTTTTGCATTTCCAATCAGGTTGTTTACCACTTGTTCCATACGCTGACGGTCAGCCAGTATAAAAACCTTGTCCTCTGGAAGTTCATAGTGGAATACATAATTTGTTTCTGGCGTATCAAGCAACAGGCGCCCAGCAACTGTTTCCACAAGTTCTATAAAGTCAAAACGCTCTTTTGCTAACTTGGCGACACCAGATTCTAATGCCGAGAGATCCAAAAGCGAAATAATTAAATCGTCCATACGTTCTGTGGCATCTAGGATTGCATTCATATATTGTTGCCTTTTTTTCGAATCTATTTCCTCATCCAATCCTTCCGTATAGGCCCGGATTAGCCCCAAAGGAGTCTTCATCTCGTGAGATAGACGGTCTACCAGTTCTCTTCTTTCATGCAGTAAGATCCGTTCATGTGCAACATCTTTTTCTAGTTGGGAATTCGCCGCCTCCAGTTTATCCAACGCTTCCTGTAGGTTGGATGACATAGTATTCAGGCTCTTAGATAATTCACCAAACTCATCCTTCGTTTGGATGTCGCAGTGGGCAGAAAAATCCAATTCTGCCATTTGTTTGGCGGTGTCGTTGATTTTGCGCAGTGGTTTTGAAATCAGCCGACCTAAAAGACAGTCAACTCCAATGATAACAGCAATCAGGAGTGTGAACCAGATCCAGAAGCTGGCATTGCGGCTCATTGGAAGGTCCTCAGTTACAAGGTAAAACAATACTAGCATCCCACCGGCAAGTTTGGAAAGGATCATCGTTTTTTTGCGCACAGAATAGAGATTGTAAATCTTTTCCTTCTTATTCACAGCTACACCTCAAACTTGTATCCGGAACGGATTAGTGTTACAATGCGTCGGCTTTCACTACCAAGCTTTTGGCGCAGTGTTTTGATATGTGTATCAACAGTACGGGTATTCCCTTCAAAATCATAGCCCCAGATACGGTTAAGAAGCTGCTCACGGGAAAATACCTGATTTTTATTTTGCATAAAGAAGTGCAACAATTCAAATTCCTTATGCGTTAATTCAATTTCGGCCCCATTTACAGAAACAGCACGAGAATAGGGGAACAATGAAATACCGCCTGCTTGTATGATTTCTTGAGGTATCCCACCGGAACGTCGGAGAAGAGCATTGACTTTTGCAAGAAGTATTTTGGGACTGAATGGTTTGGTTACATAGTCATCTGCACCATATCCATATCCTCTTAGCTTATCTTCTTCCGTGCCTTTTGCAGTCAGAAACAGAATGGGAAGATCGGACATTTCCCTCGCCATTCGGCAGACCGAAAAACCATCCAGACGAGGCATCATAATATCTAAAATGGCTAAATCCAAAGAATTGTTTTTTAATATGGAAATAGCATCTATGCCGTCATCAGCAGTAATACAGGTATGACCGCCACGTTTCATATAATCAGCAATGATAGTTTGCATTCCTTTTTCATCTTCTGCAATCAAAATAATTGCCACACGCTCACCTCATTTCGTTTTGGCTTAAATGCTGTCATAATTTAATTTCAAAAGAGAATGCCAGCCATTTGGAACCATAAGTATCCAGATAAAACCGATTGCCATACTCATTCTGAACAAATCGGTCTTTTGCCTGATACCATCCCCGCAGTTCCCTTCTTAAATCTGAGTCTGGGGAAATTGACTCCAGCCAGATTTCTTTTTACCTGCTGATTTCAGAACGGGACAGCGGCGGTTCTTTCGGTGGTTCTGCGTCGGAAAACGGAGGAGCGAATATAAACAATTCACCAATAATATCGGAAAGCGGCAAGGTATGGCCGTCAGGAAAAGTCAGCAGTTTATCTGCGGCATTCACCAGCAGCCATCCATATGTGGCAGACCATACTGGTCTGCCATGAAAAGCCGGCAATGCCTGTAGTGAAATTGGCTGCTTGAAATCCTGAGCTTGCGTATCAGAGCGTCCCAACAAAAAATCGGTTGTGACACCATATAGGTCAGCCATATTTTCAAGCCCATCTATCGAGGGAGATTTCCGTTCGCCCTCCCATGCACTGAGTGTCGGTTGGGAAACGCCAAGTTTTTCAGCAGCCTCGATTACTTTTAATTTATTGATTTGTCTTGCTGTTTTGAATTGCCTTGGCATCCGTTGGCCTCCTTTACTTCCCATTTTTGATTTGCCAATGCCCTTTCGTATCAGATCCGACCCGTTGGAGGACACCTTTATCTTTAAGGGATTTAATTCTTGAAGAGATTGTTTTTCGGCTCACGCCCAGTTTTTCAGCCAGGACAGCATAGGTGTAGGCAGGATCTTCGAGCAGCAGCGATAAAAGTTTCTGTTCTGCCTCAGTCACCTTCTCAGTCACCTTCTCAGTCACCCCTTCAGTCACCTTGTCGAGTGAAGTGCGCACGATTCGCTCCTCGGCGGCAATGAATTGTATCATAATATCGCCAGGATGAATTGTGTATTCCGGTAGTGGGGAGCCGTCTTCTTCACAAGCCTGACAAATTTTTTCGATACCGCGTCCCCAGCTTTCAATGAGACCAGCCAAGTAATATACATGGCAGTCACAGATCGAATCGTTACGCTTTCTACCTGCAGTTATGAGTTTGATAATGCAAGGTTTGTGTTATTGGGTATCGTTCGATAACTATAAGCGCATTTGCAACAGCAAAAAAAGTCGAGAGGCTTTTTTTGCTGTTTGTTATACTGATATGAGAAAATCAGAAGAAAGAAGGATCCATGATATGTCATATCAAAACAGCATTGTGATACAAGGGTTGTGCCAGAACAACCTGAAAAATATTTCCCTTGAAATCCCGAAAGGAAAACTATTCTGCCTTTGTCCGGGGCAGGCTGCCCAAGTTCGAAAAGCCAAGGGCAGACAAAATCGAAAACCTGTCTGCCTCCGTTGTGATTGACCAGACCAGCCTGGGCGGAAATGCCCGCTCCACCGTAGGAACCATCAGCGACATGTACGCTGCCCTGCGGCTGCTTTACAGCCGGATAGGCGAGCCGCATATCGGAACCCCCTCTTACTTCTCCTTTAACGATCCGAACGGGATGTGTCCGGAATGCTCCGGTATCGGCAAGGTAATGACGCTGGATATTCTGCCGCTGATTGCAGAAGATAAAAGCTTGAATGAGGGTATGGTGGATCTGCCCACTTTTCATGTGGGGAACTGGTATTGGAAACAATATATGGAGAGCGGACTGTTTGACCTGGATAAAAAATGGAGGGATTATTCAGAGAAAGAGAGGAATCTCTTGTTATATGGTGCAGAGGAGCCCGGTGGAGACCGAGTATCCAAGCAAGTAGAAGGCATCCATAATATGATGAGCCGCCTGCTGCTGAAACGGGACAGCTCTGAAATGGGTAAAACCTCTGCAAAACGGCTGGCAAGCTATGTCCATCCGTTTGAATGTCCGCTTTGCTATGGAAAACGCCTGAATGCGGCTGCACTTTCCTGTAAAGTGGTGGGCTATTCGATTAACGAATTGTGTGAGATGGAATTGACAGAGCTGAGAAACGTGCTGGAGACGATTACAGACTCGAAGGGCAAAGCCATCGCAGAAAGCCTGGTGCTCACCCTTACACGCATGATTGATATTGGGCTGCCGTATCTTTCCCTGAACCGGGAGTCCGCAACTTTGTCTGGCGGCGAGGCACAGCGCCTCAAAATGGTGCGTCATATGGGCAGCGCCCTGACCGGCATGACTTATATCTTTGACGAACCAAGCACAGGGATGCATCCCCGCGACGTCCACCGTATGACCAAGCTGCTTTGCAGTCTGCGGGATAAAGGAAACACGGTTTTGGTGGTGGAGCATGACAAGGACGTGATCTCCATTGCCGACGAAGTGATTGACATTGGGCCGCTGGCAGGCAGAAATGGCGGAGAGGTTCTTTACCAGGGCAGCTGGGAAGGACTTTTGGGATCCGGTACACTGACCGGGAATGCCATGCGACAGAAAACGCCGGTAAATGCTGTTCCAAGAAAACCGAAAGAGTTCCTGCCGATACGGGATGCAGCCATTCATAACCTGAAAAACATTTCCATTGATATTCCGCTTCATGTGCTGACCGCTGTGACCGGTGTGGCCGGTTCCGGGAAAAGCTCGCTTATCCGGGATGTTTTTGCTGAGAAGTACGCGGAACAGGTGATTTTAGTGGATCAGTCTCCGGTTACGGCTACAGGACGTTCCACACCGGCAACCTTTTTGGGATTCTTTGACGAGATACGCAAACGGATAGGCAAGGAAAACGACGTTGGTGCGGCGTTGTTCTCCTTTAACAGCAAAGGCGCCTGTCCGAATTGTAAAGGAAAGGGCGTCATCACCACAGAGCTGGTCTTTATGGATCCGGTGACAACTACCTGTGAAGCCTGCGGCGGCCAGCCGTTACAGCGACGAAGCCTTGTCCTGCACCTATCATGGAAAAAATATCGTAGAAATTTTGGATATGAATGCAGGGGAGGCGGAAACATTCTTCTCCGACTGTCCGAAGATCCGCAAGGCGCTTCACGCCATGGTGGAAGTGGGTTTATCCTATCTTTCTTTGGGACAGCCACTGTCTACCTTATCCGGCGGAGAACGGCAGCGTGTGAAGCTGGCAAAATATCTGGATCAGAAGGGTAACATTTATGTGCTGGATGAGCCGACGACAGGCTTACATGCTTCCGATATAAAGAAAGTCATGGAGCTGCTGGACGGCTTTGTGAAGCGCGGCAATACCGTAATTGTAATCGAACACAATATGGATGTAGTAAAGCTTGCTGATTACGTGATTGATATCGGACCGGACGGCGGCAGTATGGGCGGTGAGATTGTATTTACGGGTACGCCGCAGGAAATGGCAGACCATGCAGATACCATTACCGCAAAATATCTGCGCAAGTCACTGGAAGGCTGAGACAGCAAAAAAGTCGAGAGGCGTTTCAATATTCATGGTAAAATAGGAGATACAGATGGAGGTGAATGAAGTGCAGGAGCAGATGAAAGCGGTACAGCGGATGCAGGAATATATAGAAGAACATCTGGAAGAGGATATAACACCGGCGAACCTTTCGGAAGTATCGCTTTTTTCAAGTTGGCATTCCTACCGGCTGTTCAAGAATTATCTGGGAATGACCCCGGCGGAGTATATCCGCCGTCTGCGGCTTTCCCATTCGGCTATGCGGCTGAAAAAGGAGCAATGCCTAGTAATTGATGCAGCTTATGACTGCGGATTTGAAAGCGTGGACGGATACACCCGCGCTTTTTACAAAGAATTCGGATGCAATCCTGGGGAATACGTAAAAGACCCGGTTCCGATTGGATTGTTTATCCCATACGGAGTCAAATTCAGAGAGCTCAGAAAGGATATTGTTGATATGGAAAATTTGCAGAGCGTTTTTGTCCAAGTGATCCGCAAGCCGGAGCGCAAGGTGATTATCAAAAGAGGAATCAAAGCGGAGGATTATTTCGACTATTGTGCGGAAGTGAACTGTGAGGTATGGGGAACGCTGATGAGCATGGATTCTCTGTGCGGGGAGCCGGTCTGTCTCTGGCTTCCGGAAGAATACAAAAAGCCGGGAACATCCACCTATGTACAGGGGGTAGAGGTAGCGCCGGATTATGCCGGTGGAATTTCGGAAGGGTTTGATATCATTTCCCTGCCCGCTGCAGAATATCTGGTGGTGCAGGGAGAACCGTTCCGTGAGGAGGACTATTCCCAGGCGATCCTTTCCGTGCAGTATTCCCTAAACCATTATGATCCGTCTGTGATTGGATATGAGTGGGATGACAGCAATCCACGCATCCAGCTGGAACCGCGCGGTGAGCGCGGGTATATTGAAATGCGTGCCATTCAGAAAAGGGGGACAAAATGAGAGAAGAAGCAATCAAGGTAACAAACCTTAGAAAAAGCTATAACGGAAAAGCGGTGGTAGACAATTTAAGCCTATCCGTCAAAACCGGTATGGTATTCGGTCTTCTCGGAGCCAACGGCGCCGGGAAGAGCACGACAATCGAATGTATTCTGGGTACGAAACAGGCCGATTCCGGAGAAGTTTCGGTATTGGGGCTCCATGCGAAACATGATCGCAGGAAGCTGTTCCAGGAAGTAGGCGGACAGTTTCAGGAGGGGGATTATCAGTCGGAGATCAAGGTATTTGAGCTTTGCGAACAAATCGCCTGTCTGTATAAAAATCCTGCAGACTGAAGGCAGCTTTGCGAACGATTTGGCATTGGAGATAAGCTGAAGAATGCGGTAAAAAGCCTGTCAAGAGGAGAGTGCCAGCGGTTGTTTCTTGTACTGGCACGGATACCGAACCCTAAACGGGTCTTTCTGGATGAACTGACCACCGGGCTGGATGCCAAAGCACGCCGCACAGTCTGGAAAATCCTTGACGATTTGAAGAATCAGGGCTTGACTATTTTCCTGACTTCTCATTTTATGGATGAAGTGGAAGCCCTCTGTGACGAAATCTGCATTTTGAAACAGGGTGAAACTGTGTTTTGCGGAACTGTGGAACAGGCGAAATCCGAAAGCGGTTGTGAGAAGTTTGAGGACGCATACTTAAAATTTTCGGATGACGAGGAGGGAATCGGCGCATGAGAACATTTATAAAACTTTTGAAAACAGAACTGAAACTGAATATCCGGAATATGAACATGGTAATCTTCGCAATCATCATGCCGATAGCTGTGCTGGTCGTCCTCGGTTTTATCTATCAGGCAAAGCCGGCATTTATCGGAAGCTGGCTCCTGGCGATGGTTTCCACTCTGAGTATCGGTATGATGGTGGGCGGTATTGCGAAAAATGAGAAGATGGCAAGCGTGATTGCCAGTACGCTGTACTTCCCTATGCTGATATTTTTCGGGGCAACGCTTTCTTTCGAGGTCATGCCGGGGGTTATGCATAAGCTGGATTCTCTGTTCCCGCTTACCCAGGGAATCCAGCTTATGAAAGCAACCTCTTTGGGCAGCAGGTAGAGCATATCTGGATTTCGGTTGTGGTTATGATGGCTGTTACCGTGATTTGTACAGGGGTTGCGGTCAAATACTTTAAGTGGGAATAGAAAAAATAAAGAATGAATTTTACCGGAAACATATTAATGTTTAATTTTTGAAAAGATTGAATTTTATGTCTACGTAAGTTATACTGAATAGAATAAAAAGCTTACAAAAAAGGAGGATTACTATGGTAAATGGCAAAAGTATTTTTAAAAAGATCGTGTGTCTGCTTCTTATATTTATAATAAGTATCGGCGCGATACAATTTCCGGAACAGCAGGTAACTGCAGCGGATACAGGGGAGTATACGATTTTAAGTACGTCCGTGACGGGGGAACAGGATGTATTTGCATACTTTCCATCAGATGGCTGGAGCAGAGGACGGCAGATAGATGAATATTTTACCTCCAAATCCGTAGAGCAGCAGATATCAGAAGGTAAAAACGCTTCGGATATTTATTATACCGTTACATTTTCCGGAACGGATATCGCGCTGTATGGATATAAAGGACCGACGCATGGGGCAACGGTAAAAGTATATGTAGACGAGGAAGAACAAGGGACCTTTGACAGTTATGCGCAGGCAAGAACCAGCAGTGACGTATGGCTTTGGGGGATGGAAGGGTTAGAAAACAGAGAGCATACGTTAAAAGTCGAAGCCACCGGAGGCAAAAACGCTTCAGCAACGGGCAGTCATATAGAAGTGACAAAAGCAGTTGTGACCGTTCCGATTGAGCAGGTTCCGGCGACTGACTTTTTCTTTACGGAAGAAGCCTGTACTGTCATAGAAGGGGAATCAAGGGATCTCGATTATCGTTTCGCTCCGGAGAATGCATATGCCCCGGAAGATCTGCGGTTTGCGTCCGATAATGTATCTGTGGTATCTGTGGATTCGTCCGGCAGGATTACGGCAGGGAGCACAGGTACGGCGCGCATTACGGCATCTTCGGAAAGCGTCGGATTTTCAAAGTATATAGAAGTAACGGTGCTGGAGGAGAAAAACGATATCGACGCGACGTTTGTAGACAGCGGAGACCAGTATCAGCAGAAAGCGTACAACAGTCTGTTGGCAGGAAGAAGAAAGTTCAGCGAACAGGTCTGGGCATGGAAAAATGACAAGGCTGTTGCGGAAATCGCAGTGATGAGCAAACAGAAAGCATTGGAAGACGTTTCGGTTGGCATAACGGACTTGAAAGGTGCTGGCGCGGTGATTCCCGCTTCTTCGGTAAAGCTTTCTTTTGTCAGAGAAGTAAAGGCGTATACCGGCCATGCCGGATGGTATGCACAGAATAAAGCGGGAACCATGCCGTCTGGGACGAGAGAATATTTTCCGGAAGTCATTTATTCCGGAGATCCTGTTTCCATGGACAGCGAGAGATTACAGCTTGTATGGGTGGAAGCTTCCGTTCCGAAAGATGCTCTTGCAGGTATATATAAAGGCACGATCACCGTTTCCGCCGGAAACACGGATGAAACAATTTCACTGGACTATACGCTTGAAGTTTTGGACGCAGTACAGCCGGATCCGCAGGATTATGATTTTGACGTGGAGTATTGGAGCCATCCGTACAATGTGGCTTACTATTATGAGGTAGAGCCATTTTCGGAGGAACATTTAGAGCTGTTAAAGCAGCATATGGAACTCTATAAAGACCTGGGTGGCCATGCGATTACGGCAAGCATTGTAGAAGAAGCATGGGGCGGACAGACGTATGGCGGTGGAAATGACGTTCATTATCCGTCAATGATCAAATGGATTAAGAATGCGGACGGAACATGGGAATTTGACTATACGGATTTTGATAAATGGGTTGTTTTAAATCAGGAAATCGGAATTGCAGATAAGATTATCTGTTACAGCATGATGCCGTGGGACGGCATTGTGAAATATCAGGACAGGGCGACAAATACGATCAAATCCATGACAGCCAATTCGGGGAATGCCGAGCAGTACGGGCAGGTATGGCGGCCATTTCTGGAAGATTTTGTGGAGCATCTTGATGACAAAGGATGGTTTGATGCAACCTACATAGGTTTTGATGAGCGGACTGGTATGGGAACGGCATTTGATTTGATCGATTCCGTAAAAAATAAAGACGGAAAAGCATTGAAAAAATCTGCCGCATTTAATGATTTTTCACACAATTTGGATATTTTCAACAGACTGGACTATGCTTCTGTGGGACTTCAGCAGATTCGTGAAAATCTGACGCCGTTTAAACAGCAGATTGTGACAAGAAGAGAAAATAATCAGGATCTTACGATGTATACGGCGACAGAACATGTGCCGAACAGCTTTACAAAGTCAAACCCGGTGGAAAGCTATTGGACGATTATGTATGCCGGCTCGTTAAACACGACGGGATTTTTGAGGTGGGCATATGATGCATGGGTGGCAGATCCGCTGGAAGAGTCTACGCATTCTTCATTCCCGGCGGGCGATTGTTTCCTGGTATATCCGTCTGAACAAGAAGATGAAGCAAAAGAGAGCAAGTTCTCCCTGCGCCTGGCAAAACTGGACGAGGGCGTCCGCGATATGAATAAGCTTTATCTCATGCGGGAAGAGTCGGAGGCGATGGCAGACGGCGTGTCAGAGATTTTGAGTCATGTGCGCGGCGACAGAATAAACGACTATGCATATAGCACAATGGAAAAGACAGACAGCTGGGGACGTCAGGCAAAATGGCTGACCGAAGAAGGCAAACATACAATGCTTTCGGATATGAAAGCAGTAAAAGAGGGAATTTATGAGCTCACAAAGGATTCTATTGCGCAGAAAAACCCGAATCTCGTTCAGCAGATAGAAATGACGCAGCCAGACGCAGACACGTTTCATCTGGGCGACACTCTGCAGCTTGAGATTGCAGTGCAGCCGACGTCAGCGGCAGGTTCCGTTCATTGGAACAGCAGCGACGATGCGGTCGCTTCTGTAGATGAAAACGGACTTGTTACCATGAAAAAAGAGGGGAAGGCAACGATTACGGTTTGTTCTGCAGATAATGCCAACATTGCACAGAGTATTGAAGTAACTGTTGTAGTACCGGAAGAAAAGAAAGCGCTCTTACAGGAATGGGCAAAGGCCTCGGAACTGAAAAAGGAACATTATACAACGGCGTCCTGGGCGGTTCTGGAAAGGATAATCGAAGAGGCAGATGCTATTTTGATGAAGAGTGACGCCGGGACACAGGAGATAGAAAATGTACTTATAAAGCTTAAAGAGGCGATAGGGAATCTGAAAAAAGCGGAAATTACGCCTCCTGGAAATCCGGGTCAAGATCAAAAGGAGCCGTTGGAAAAAGGAAAAGTATACCGCGTGGGCACGGAGAACTATGTGATTTTAAGCACGGCTCCCGCGAAGGCGGCGCTGGCGGGCAGTACAAACCGGTCCATGAAACAGCTATCCGTACCGGCGGAGATCGTCGTAAACGACGTAACGTGTAAGGTGACGCAAATTAATGCAAAGGCGTTTAAAAATTATAAAAATCTGAAACGTGTGACGATAGGAGCAAATGTTGCGTCGATCGGGAATCAGGCGTTCTCCGGCTGTTCGAAACTGAATAAACTGATCTTCCAGGGAAATAAAGCGCCGAAGATCGGGAAGAAGGCATGGAAAGGAGCCGGTAAAAAAATAAAAGTGACTGCCGCAAAGATGAAGAAAAAACAGAAAAAGGAACTTATGAAGCGGTTAAAGAAAGCGGGAAATACTACAAAGTGGAAGTAACTTTCACATAAAAAAACGGTCTGTGATGAAAACAGACCGTTTTTTGTGGGGATGAATCCGTTAGGCAGGATTTGAAGGCTGCGTATCAGAAAAAATAAGAGGGTTTCTTTCTCGTTTCAAATCAAATGCGGCTATTGTGAAAGAAAACAAAATATATTATAATAAAGGCATCATAAAATATAATTAGAAAGGACTGCAGAAATTATGAAAAGAATCGGTATGTTGACAAGCGGCGGAGATTGCCAGGCATTGAATGCCGCAATGCGCGGAGTCGTAAAAGGATTGAGCAACAATGTGGACGGATTGGAAGTTTACGGTTT
>OFHO01002089.1_pt1 | contig 12849 bp, 12 predicted proteins | sample 1521531 | NCBI WGS metagenome assembly OFHO01 (sample SAMEA3504124, study PRJEB24116) | mouse gut metagenome | biome: mouse gut; feature: mouse-associated habitat; material: faeces | place: Denmark | collected 2011
TCCGAAAGATTTTCAATATACCGCTCAAGAATAAATTCTATCTGTTTGGCTGTTGAGCGTTTGCTCTTCTCTGCTTCGGCCTTTATTTTTTCCAGCAACCCGGAGTTGATCCGCATAGTAAATCTCGTCTGGTCATCCCGGGTATATGGGTCACTGTTCTTCATAGAGAAAACCTCCTTTTCATGTCATTATGGCACCAAATTTGAAAAAAGTAAAGGCATTATATTGACACCACTCTTAAGACGTGATATCATAGGGCGGAAAGGTGGTGTCAATAAAATGACATATCAGGAACTGCTCCTCAGCCTAGAGGAACCCGTCAGCCGAATCAGCGGCGGCATCAATGCCATCGGCGTTATGACCATGGGGCTGTCCTTGGCGGGAGACCCGTACGCAGCCGGATTCAACGCAGTCTGGAACTATCTAATTGATGCGGAGCGAGATATTCAAACCAGACTTGCAGCCTGCCTCGACACGCAATAACACGGCGTCGGCCTGTAATCCATGGCGGTTCACCTCTCCATCATCTTACCAGGTATATCACAATCTGCCAGGAGAAAAATAGAACGCGGGTTTGACTTTTCTCCCGTTCTGATGTATAATACGATCAAAGCGGTCTGTACCGCCCGGCATGAACCATCGCGGAAAGGGGGGAAAACCGGTGGAGCGCGTCATTTTCCATTGCGACCTGAACAGCTTTTACGCCTCGGTAGAACTGCTGTCCCACCCGGAACTGCGGCACAAACCGGTAGCCGTATGCGGCGACCCGGCCAGCCGTCACGGCATCATTCTGGCCAAAAACGAACCGGCCAAAGCCTTTCACGTCAAAACGGCGGAGACCATCTGGCAGGCCAGAAAGAAGTGCCCGGATCTGGTCCTCCTCCCCGCCCACCACGGGATTTACCGGGATTTTTCCCGGAAAATCAACGAACTTTATCAGGAATACACCGATCTGGTGGAACCTTTCGGCATAGACGAAAGCTGGCTGGACGTGACTGGAAGCCTCCACATTTTCGGCGGCGACGGAGCCGCCTTGGCGAACCGGCTGCGCCGCGAGGTTCGAAGCCGCTTTGGGCTGACTATTTCGGTGGGGGTGTCCTTCAACAAGGTATTCGCCAAACTGGGCAGCGACTATAAAAAGCCGGATGCCACTACGGTCATTGCCCGGGAAAATTTCAAAAAAATTGTCTGGCCGCTCCCTGTAACCGACCTTCTTTATGTAGGACGAGCGGCGGCGCAGACCTTCCAAAAGTTTGGAATACGCACCATTGGCGATCTGGCCGCCTTTGACCGTGAGCAGTTGTTCCAGCTTTTGGGGAAAAATGGCGTTCAGCTCCACGACTTTGCCAGCGGGGAGGACCGCTCCCCTGTCGCCCCCGCCGGACAGTATACACCGCCCAAGTCCATTGGAAATGGCTGCACCTTCCCCAAAAACCTTCAAGGCCGGGATGAAATCAAGGTAGGTATTGCCCAGCTGGCCGATCAGGCAGCGGTCCGGCTTCGCAAGCACTCCATGAAATGTCAAGGGATCTCCCTTGCCATTCGAGACCCCAATTTTCACGACATCAGCCGTCAGGTTCGCTTGGACCCGCCCACAGATCTGGCCCGAGAACTGACCTATGCGGCGATGGAATTGGCAGACAGCTGCTGGAACATGTCCAACCCGGTTCGAGCTATGACGGTAACCGCAATCTACTTGATTCCCGCCGATGAGGCAGGCGCCCAATTGGATCTATTCTCCATCGGTCTGGACGCGAAACGGCAGCGTTTGGAAAAACTGGAGAGCGCTATGGACGCAATCCGCTCCAAGTACGGCCCCAGAGCCATCGCTGCCGCTTCCACCTCACAGGCTCCCCATCCAGAACGCCACGCCCCACCGCCGGGAGGACACGGGTAAAAGACATTCACTCTCAATCAAAAAACCAGTTTTTGGAACAGCCCCTCTTTTGCTCTGTGTTATATGGAGGGCGGCTCGCATATTCTGGGGCATGGAGGTGTTGTCCATGCCCCAGTCTTTTTTGGAATTTTTGAATCAGGCAGGCGGAAATCCCGCTCTGCTAGCCACCGTCCTGCTGATTCTGGCGGTCCTGCTGGTCAACGGCTGGACCGACGCACCCAATGCCATCGCGGGTGCGGTGGTAACGGGTGCACTCCCCTTCCGGCCGGCGGTGGCACTGGCGGCGGTGTGCAATTTTCTGGGGGTACTGTGCGTCACATCGGTGAACGCCTCGGTGGCGGAAACCGTGTACTCCATTGCCTCGTTCGGCGGCGGGCCCAAAGCCGCCCTCACTGCGCTGTGTGCCGCCATGACGGCGATTGTCCTGTGGGCAGCGGCGGCATGGTGGTTCGGCATCCCCACCAGCGAGAGCCACGCCCTTATCGCCGGAATTTCCGGGGCAGCTGTGGCGCTGGAGGGCTCCTTCTCCTGCATCCGCTGGGACTGCTGGGCCCAGGTGGGATTTGGACTAATTCTGTCCGCCGCTGCAGGGTTCTGGTCCGGCCACAGGGCCTGCCTCTTTTTAAAATCTGTAAAGCTTCCTGCCAGTACATTCCTTATAGCACAGCTGCCCGGGGCAGCTGCAACCGCATTTCTCCACGGCGCACAGGACGGCCAGAAATTTATCGGTGTCTTTCTGCTGGGGACTGCACTGGCACAGGGCCGGGCTGATGAAAACACGTTTCTGATTCCACTCTGGCTCATGGCGCTGTGTGCCGGATTCATGGCGCTGGGGACCCTGATGGGCGGCAGGAAAATCATCGACACGGTGGGACGGGATATGGTCCGGCTCAGCCCCCGCGAGGGCCTTGCCGCCGACCTGGGCAACGTTTTCTGTCTCTTTACCGCCACACTGATGGGGCTGCCTGTCTCCACCACTCACACCCGAACCTGTGCCTTACTGGGCGTGGGGTCCGCCGGGGGGAACCGCCCGAACTGGGGCGTCGCCGCAAAAATTGGGCTGGCTTGGCTGGTTACCTTCCCCGGATGTATGGCTGGTGGATACTGTATGGCAAGAATTTTTCTGATATTGTGACCTGCCGCAAAAATATGTCGCCCCGCTGGGCGGCATATTTGGATTACAGTTTTTCCAGCCCCAGACGGAGGCGGCGAAGGGTCTCTTCCTTCCCCAGAATGCGGCAGATTTCCACCGCGCCGCCGGGGGTGACAGCCTGACCGGCTGCAGCAATCCGCACCGGCCACATGAGGGTGGCGTTTTTGACCTCCAGCCTCTCAGCAAGCCCTACCAGTCCATCGTGGATGGCATCCTGCGACCACTGGTCCAGCCCCTCCAGCATGGGGATGGCGGCCTCCAGCATGGCTTTGGACACCTCGGGGTTAGTTTTAGATTTCTTGTTGGTGAACAGATCGGCGCTGTACTCGGGCAGTACGTCAAGGAAGGCCACCTTTTCCGGGATGTCGGTGAGCCGTTCGCACCGGGCCTGCAACAGTGCGGCAATCTCCGCTGTTGACAGATGTTCATCCTTTACAGTCTGTCTGATATAGGGTTTTGCCGCCTCTGCGAAGTCCTCCGGGGACATGGCCCGCAGATAGATTGCGTTGAAGTGGGTCAGCTTCTCAATGTCAAAAATGGCCGGGGATTTGGACATACCCGCCAGATCGAAGGCTTTGGCCAGTTCCTCCAGCGTGAAGATTTCCTGCTCCGCGATATCGCCCCGGGGGGACCAGCCCAGCAGCGCCACATAGTTCAGGATGGCGTCGGTGAGGAATCCCTGTTCCTTCAAATCTTCGTAGGAGGGGTCGCCGTGGCGCTTGGACATTTTGTTCTGCGCGTCCCGCATGACGGGCGAACAGTGAACGTAGGTGGGCACCTCCCAGCCGAAGCCCTCATACAGCAGATTGTACTTGGGCGCGGAGGACAGATACTCACTGCCCCGGACCACATGGGTAATGCCCATCAGGTGGTCGTCGATGACGTTGGCGAAGTTGTAGGTGGGCATACCGTCCCGCTTAATCAGCACCTGATCGTCCAGCGTTTTGTTCTCTACGGTGATGTCACCGAAAATGGCGTCATGGAAGGTGGTGGTCCCCTCCTGCGGGATTTTCTGCCGGACCACATAGGGTTCCCCGGCATCCACCCGGGCCTGCGCCTCCTCCAGCGGCAGGGCGCGGCAGGGGTCCTCCGTCCGGACGAAATCTCCACTGTCCTCCCCGCTCTCCGCCTTCTCGCAGAAGCAGTAGTAGGCGTGGCCCTTCTCGATGAGCAGGCGGGCATATTTTCCATACGTGTCCCGCCGCTCCGACTGGATATAGGGGGCCACAGGCCCGCCCACATCGGGACCCTCGTCATGGTCCAGGTGGCATTCTGCTAAAGTGCGGTAGATGACCTCGGTAGCTCCCTCAATCAAACGGCCCTGGTCTGTATCCTCAATGCGCAGGATGAAGGTGCCTCCGGCGTTCCGGGCGATGAGCCAGGTGTACAGCGCCGTGCGCAGATTGCCCACGTGCATGTACCCCGTGGGGGAGGGGGCGAAGCGGGTGCGCGCCTCCCCGCGGGGGATGCGCTGTTCCATCTGGTCGAACCAGCTTTTGTCTATGGCCATGGCGATAACCTCCAAACTAAAATCGTGTGGCACTATTATAAAAGGTAGGCAGGCGTTTTTCAAGAGGGAAAACCGCAGGGGCGCTTTGCGTGAGACACCGGTTCGTACACACCGCGGGACGAAAAACGCCGCCCTTGCGGGCGGCGGAACAAAGCCGGGTTGGGGCTTTGGAGCAGGTTGTCCGGGGGGCCCCGGCGACGCGCCGGAGCAGCCCCGGTTAAGGAGAAAAGAGAGGGGGCGGCATTGTCTGGCTTCTCTTCCTGACAAGACCAGTATACCACGAAGCGCACAAGGAAAACAGAGACAATTTGCGAAATCTTTGTTAAAATTCTATGAATACCTACCGGGGTAAAGGGAATTACTGGATGGTGTAGGGCCCCCGGGCCAGCACCTCCACGGAGGCCGACGTGGCCGTAATCCACTGGGGGCCGTCGGCGACCATATACAGGTGATTGAGACTGAGCGGCGCGCCCATGCCCAGGGTGAGGCCGGAGGTGGTGTCGACGAGGCTCACGCCGTCCGTGGCGCCGCAAATGGCGGAACCCGCCCGCAGCATTACCTCACACCCCGCGTTTCCCACCAGGGACCGCCCCTGGTTCAGGGTGACCAGGGTGAATACGCTGCCGCCGGAGGGGGCGGCGGTCCCGCCCTGGCCGGCCAGGATATTCTTCAGCGATTGTTCCATCTCCCCCTTGCGGGCGGTGACAGCCTGGTCCACCATGTCCTTCACCTGCCTGGTGTAGGCGCCGTTGAGGTAGCTTAAGGTGACCAGCGGGTCGGCCTGGCCGCCGGGGGCGGCGTTGGCGGCGTAGGCCGCGGTGAACAAAAAGCACACGCACAGGGCGGCTGCGGCCAGTTTCCATTTTTTCATATGTAATTCCTCCATGGCTTGTCCCGCCGGGGCGGGTGGCAGGGCCTCGTCCCATCCCAGGCGCCGGGGCGGGACGAGGCTCGTTTTTGAACTTTACACAAGACGCTCCGGGCTGAGGCCGAAGCTGACGGCGATGGCACTGTCCACCCGCCGCATCACCTGGTCGTCCACCCGGCCCATGTGCTCCCGCAGGCGCTTTTTGTCCAGGGTGCGGATCTGCTCCAGCAGGACCACCGAGTCCTTGGGCAGGCCGCAGCTGTGGGAGGCCAGGGTGATATGGGTGGGCAGACGGGCTTTCCCTGTCTGGGAGGTGATCGCCGCGGCGATCACCGTGGGGCTGTGCTTGTTGCCGGTGTCGTTCTGGACGATGAGCACCGGGCGGACGCCGCCCTGCTCGCTGCCCACCACCGGGCTTAGGTCCGCGTAAAAAATGTCGCCGCGTTTGACGCTGTTGTCCACAGGATCTCACACTCCGCCGGATATAGTGCCCGGCTACGTCTATGTAGTCCGGGTACTATCATTCTCCCACGGGGCGGCGGCTTTTATACCGGCTTGGCCGGGAAAAACCACCGCGGCTCGCCGCCGTCCTTCCGGCGGGTTCCCTGAGTATCCTATGCGTCCAGATACACTCTTGGCACTCTGGGGGCCACGGCGCACAGCAGCTCATAGGAGATGGTGCCCGCCGCCTTTGCGTGCCACTCGACGGGGAGATGCTCCCCAAAAATTTCGGCCACATCGCCGGGCCTCACGCCGCTGGACGGGGGCAGGCCGATCATACACATATCCATGCAGACGCGGCCTATGATCTGACGGCACTCCCCCTCCAGCCAGACACCGCTCTCGTTGGACAACAGACGGTGGAAGCCGTCGGCGTACCCGATGGGCAGCACCGCCAGCCGCCCGCCGTCTCCGCCTAACGAGGCGGTGCAGCCGTAACTCACTGGGGTGTCGCCGGGGAAGTCCCGCACCGCTGCCACCCGGCTGTACAGCGACATGACGGGCTTCAGCCCCGGCCCGTCCAGCCCCTCGCAGGCGGGGTCCGGGTAATGCCCGTACAGGGCGATTCCGGGGCGCACCATGTCCATATGGGTACAGGGATAGTTTAACACAGCGCCGCTGGCCGCGCAATGGCGAATTTCAAAGGTGCGGCCATAGGCCTCCTTCAGCTCGTCCAGAACATCTAAAAACCGGGTGAACTGGAGCATGGTGTACTCCTCGTCCCCGTCGGCGCTGGCGAAGTGGGTAAAGATGCCCTCTGGCTCCAGATGAGGTAGGGCGCACAGCCCGGCCAGCTCCTTTGCGGCCGCCGCCGGGTCGTGGTCCAGCACGCCCAGACGACTCATGCCTGTGTCCACCTTCAGGTGGACGCGGGCCCGCTTCCCCGCCGCCCCCGCCGCATCGGACAGGGCCCTGGCCATGTCCGGAGTGAACACCGTCTGGGTCAGGCCCAGCGCCACCACCTCCTCCGCCAGCGCCGGCTGGGTGTACCCCAAAATCAGGATGGGGGCGCCGATCCCCGCCCTTCTCAGCTCCGCCCCCTCGTCCAGACAGGCCACCGCCAGATAGTCCGTCCCAAGCTCCACCAGCCGCCGGGCCACCGGGACGGCCCCATGGCCGTAGCCATTGGCCTTCACAGTGGCCAAAAATCGGCTGTCCGGGGCGCAGCCCCGCAGCGCCCGGTAATTGTGCTCCAAATTTCCCAGGCTGATTTCAGCCCATGTTCGTGCCGTCTCCCGTGTCATCCGCTTTCAACTCCATTGTAAAATTACTAAAATTGGCCGTCAGCACCGTGACGCCGTCTACGCTCACCTCGGCGCTGCGCAGCGCCCAGCTGTCCCGCTCAAAGGTGAGCACGTATTCCGTCCCTGTGTTGGGCTCCCGCTCCGGGTCCCGGCAGGTAATTCGAAGGAGCTGCTCCCCCTCCCCGGTCCAGGCACACTGGGCCATGTATCCCTTGTCAATCTGCTCCATCACTCCCGTGACAGCGGATACGGCGGTGAGCCCATCCCCATCCAGAAGTCCCAGGGACACTCCCGCCCCGTCGTACTCCAGCAGGGTCTCCCCCTTGGCAATCCGGGCAGTGATGCCATGAAGCAGCTCTGGGGCGGTCACGGTGAGCACTGTCTCCCCCTCCCGCTGCCACTGGGCGCTGAGGGCAAAGTCAAATACCTTATCCCCCACCGCCGCCGTCACCTCCACTCCGGCGGACCAGCCTGCCATGTCCTGGTACGCATCCCGAACCGCCAGCGCCGCCTCCTCCGGGCTCTCTCCCATGCCCCCGGCCTGACAGCCAGACAGCATCAGGGTCATCATCAGTACACAAGACAACGCCTTGCGCACTTCCTCGCTCCTCCTTTATACCAGTTCTTTCATCGCATAGGGTATCTGTTCGATCAGATCGGTGGGGATCATGCCGTATTCTCCCTTGTCCTCCGCCGCCAGGTCCCCCGCCCGGCCATGGAGCCAAACTGCCAGCACCGCCGGGTCTGAGATTTTCTGCGCCTCCAGCGCCCCCATCAGCCCCGCCACGGCGTCGCCGCTGCCCCCCGTGGCCATGCCGGGGTTGCCGGTGGGGTTGACGGCGCACACGCCGCTCCACGCTGCGGTAATGGTGCGCTGTCCCTTGAGCACCAGGATGCAGTGGTGGGCCTGGGCAAAGGCACGGGCCGCCCCGATCCGGTTTCGGATGGGCAGCGCACATCCGGACAGCCGGGCAAATTCCCCGTCGTGGGGGGTGAGGACAGTCAATCCCTCCCGCTCGTCCAATACATGGATATGCCGGGAAATCATATTTAGACCGTCCGCGTCCAGAATCACCGGGCAGCTCAGTTCACGCATCAGCTTGAGAACGAGACGCTCCGCCCGCTCCCCCTGGCCCAGACCCGGACCAATGACAGCGGCGGTGCAGCTCCTCGCTTGTTCTAAAACAGCCTCGTCCTCCTCAGGCCAGGGCCACACCATGACCTCGTCGCAGCATTTGGCCGCCACGATGGGGTAACAGTCCTCCGGCACAGCCAACGTTACCAGCCCCGCACCGCCCCGGACGGCAGCCCTGGCAGCCAGGCAGGGTGCGCCGGTATACCCCCGGCTCCCGGCCAGAATGAACAGCCTGCCGAAGTCCCCCTTGTGGCTGTCCGCCCGGCGGCGGGGCAGGGAAAGCAGCTCCTCCTCCGCCAGCACAGCCTCGCAGCCTCTTTTTGGGTACAGCTCGTCCGGTATGCCAATGTCCGCGATCACAATCCTGCCGCTGTGCGCCGCCCCTTCGCCAACATATAACCCCGGCTTGCCTTTGGAGAAGGTGACGGTGACGTCGGCCCGCACCGCCATGCCCATCACGTCGCCGGTGTCGGCGTGGATGCCGCTGGGCACGTCCGCCGACACCACCCAGCCCGACGCCGCCATCCGCCGCACCGCCGTGGCCGCATCGGCCGCCAGCTCGCTGTTCAGCCCCACGCCGAATAGGGCGTCGATGGCCACGTCATAGCCGATGTACCGCCCCCGGTCCTCCGGGTTGAAGTCCTCCAGCACGCCCCCGGCCTCGCACAGCCGGCGCTCCATCTCCAGGCATTCATCGGTCATTCTCTCCCGCTGGCCCACCAGCACACACCGCACCCGCCAGCCCGCCTCCAGCAGCAGCCGGGCCGCAGCCACCCCGTCTCCTCCGTTGTTGCCAGGGCCGCAGAAGGCCACGGCGGAGCGCTGGCGCAGCGCCCAAAACTCCGCCTGCTCCTCCGGCGTGGGGGCGTGACCGCCGGCGGTAATCCAGCCCACGGCGCCCTCCCGGAAGCCGGGGCCGGGTATGGGCAGGGCGCGGATTTCCTCCACCAGTGCCCGGGCGGCGTTTTCCATCAGCTGGACGGACGAGATGCCCCGCTCCTGAACGGCCCGGCGGTCAATCTCCCTCATCTGCGCGGCGGTATACAGCTCCATCACGTCGGCCCCCTCTCTTTTTCTCAATATTATACCGTTTCCCCCCTTGCATTTCAACCATATTATGCTGAGATAGAAATTCTCCCCGCCAAAGGCGGGGAGAATCCAATCAATCAACGTTTTCCCTCTTGCATTTCAACCATACTATGCTGAGATAGAAATTCTCCCCGCCTTTGGCGGGGAGAATCCAATCAATCAGCGTTTTCCCTCTTGCATTTCAACCTTTAATATGATATAAAGGGAACAGGAAAATGCAAAGAACAGGAAAATAGCGGGCTTGCGCAGTCCAAGAGAGGGGCGGTCACCGGCTGAAAGCCGCCCCGGTGCGTGCCGCTTGTTCGCCTGGGAGCGGCCCTCGAGAGAGGGACGGACGCCCCCCGTTACGGGGCCTGGAGTGCGCATATCATATGCGAATGCGGGTGGTACCGCGGAAGGCTTGCCTTTCGTCCCCAATTTAGTGGGGAGGAGAGGCATTTTTATTTTGTAAGGAGGGACTCAATGCGCAGCGAACAGTTTCATTTGAAATGGGGCCGTTTCCCGGCCCTGCTGCTGGCGGGCGTCATCAACGCCCTGGGCGTGACCATTTTTCTCTACCCCGTCAACCTGTACGACAGCGGCGTGTCCGGCACATCCATGCTGCTGGCCCAGCTCACCCACGAGCGGGTGCCCCTGTCCCTGTTTTTGGTGCTGCTCAACGTCCCTCTGTTTCTGTTCGGCCTGAAACGGCAGGGGAAGGAGTTCACCGTCTACTCTCTGTTCGCCGTGGCCGTGTACTCGGTCAGCGCCTGGCTTATCACCGACGTGCTGCCCATCGACGTGGCCATCGCCTCCCCCCTCGCAGGGCAGGACCTGCTGCTGTGCGCCCTGTTCGGCGGCATTATCTCCGGGCTGGGCAGCGGCCTCACCATCCGCCTGGGGGGCGCTATCGATGGCGTAGAGGTCATGGCGGTCATATTCGCCAAGCGCCTGGGGCTGACGGTGGGCACCTTCGTGATGATCTATAACGTGGCGCTGTATATCGTGTGCGGCGCGGCCCTGAGCAGCTGGATTCTGCCCCTGTACTCCATCGTCACCTACGCCGCCGCCCTGAAGACGGTGGACTTCGTGGTGGAGGGCATCGACCGCTCCAAGGCCGCCACCATCATCACCAGCAAACCCAAGGCCGTGTGCGACGCGCTGTCCCAGCATTTCGGCAGCGGCGTGACCTGGATGGAGGCCTGGGGCGGCTTCTCCCGCACCCGGAAGGCCACGGTCTATTTTGTGGTCAACCGCTTCCAGATCAGCCAAATGCGGGATATTGTCCACGAAACCGACCCCTGCGCCTATATTACCATCAGCGACGTGGCCGACGTGTTCAAGGTCAACCAGGACTTGTGACAGGAGGCGGTTATGGAATACGCTATTGACGAGCTGAGCGAGGCGAAGCGGCAGATTGATTCCACTCTGCACAAGCTGAGGGAAACCATCGCCACATTGGAGTCAAAGGAGACCCCCGAACGGTACAAATCGCAGCTCACCCTGGCCAAACGGCGGGTAGCCGCGTTTGAACTGGCAAATTCACTCATTGAACGGGAAATAAAGGAGTTATTAGCATGAAAGAACAGTTAGCAAAAATCCGCGCCGACGCGCTCTCCGCCTTTGAGAATGTCAAGGACGCCGCCGCTCTGGACGAGCTGCGGGTGCGCTACCTGGGCAAAAAGGGCGAGCTGACGGCGGTGCTCAAGCAGATGGGCCGGCTGTCCGCCGAGGAGCGCCCCGCCATGGGCGCGCTGGCCAACGAGGTGCGCGCCGCTCTGGAAAACGCCCTGGACAGTGCCTCCCAAAAAATCGAGCAGGCCGCTCTGGAGCTGAAGCTCAAGGCGGAGACGGTGGACGTGACCATCCCCGGCCGGCAGGTGCAGATGGGCTGCCGCCACCCCATGAACACCGCCCTGGACGAGTTCAAGGAAATTTTCATCGGCATGGGCTTCACCGTGCTGGACGGGCCCGAAATCGAACTGGCCGAGCTGAATTTCGACCGGCTCAACGCCGAGGAGGGCCACCCCAGCCGGGACTGGTCGGACACCTTCTATTTTGACACCGACGAGCGCGTCATGCTCCGCAGCCAGACCTCTCCCATGCAGGTGCGGGCCATGGACTCCATGGAGCTGCCCATCCGCATGATCGCCCCCGGCCGGGTGTACCGCAAGGACGAGGTGGACGCCACCCACTCCCCCATGTTCCACCAGGTGGAGGGCATGGTCATCGACCGGGGCGTCACCATGGCGAACCTGAAGGGCACGCTCACCACCGTGGCCCAGAAAATCTACGGCTCCAACACGAAAACCCGTTTCCGCCCCCACCACTTTCCCTTCACCGAGCCCTCCTGCGAAATGGACGTGCAGTGCCACAAGTGCGGCGGCGCGGGCTGCGCCACCTGCAAGGGCGAGGGCTGGATCGAGCTGCTGGGCGCAGGGATGATTCATCCCCGCGTGCTGGAGATGGCGGGCATCGACCCGGAGGAGTGGTCCGGCTGGGCCTTCGGCTTCGGCCTGGACCGGCTGGCCATGCTGCGGTACAAAATCGACGACCTGCGGCTCATCTTCGAAAACGACGTGCGGTTTTTAGAGCAATTCTAATGTATAGGGGAGGGGCTTGATTCTCGCCTTCGGCCCGGTCGGCGATGGACGACCCCCACCGGGGATCAACGCCCCCTCCCGCCATACCGATGTGTTCTCTGTTCCATGGGAGGGGCAAGCCCCTCTCCTACAATCCTGATTTGAAGGAGTTTTATATATGAATCTATCCCGAAAATGGCTCAATGAATTTGTTCAGATAGATATAGACGATAAGGATTTCGCCGAGGCCATGACCCTGTCCGGCTCTAAGGTGGAGGGCACCGCCGACCTGGGCGCGGAGATCTCCAACGTGGTGGCGGGCCGCATCCAGTCCATGGAGCGCCACCCCGACTCCGACCATATGTGGGTATGCCGGCTGGACGTGGGCAAAGAAACCCCCATTCAGATCGTCACCGGGGCGTGGAACATCCACCCCCGCGACCTGGTCCCTGTGGCCCTGCACAACTCCACCCTCCCCGGCGGCAAAAAGATCGAGAAGGGCAAGCTGCGGGGGGTGCTGTCCGACGGCATGATGTGCGGCCTTGCCGAGCTGGGGCTGGACGAGCGGGACTTCCCCTATGCCTCCATCACCCCTGCCGCCATTTTGAACGACTACCACCCCATCGACCCGGCCAAGCCCTCCATCCCGGCGGACATCCAGCCGGGGCACAAGATTTTTGGCCCGGTGGTGGCGGCAAGGGTAATCAATGTGGAGGACGCCGGGGAAGACGGCTGGTCCTGCGGTGTCGATATTGGCGGGTCGCTTCAGTCCTTCTTCACCCCTTGTCAAAATGTCCACGAGGGCGACTTGGTGGCCTACAACACCAAAACCGGCGCCATCTGCACCCTGGCCGACCTCCACGCCGAGCAGAAGGAGTTCCCCCACTGCAT
>OFHO01002093.1_pt1 | contig 12810 bp, 8 predicted proteins | sample 1521531 | NCBI WGS metagenome assembly OFHO01 (sample SAMEA3504124, study PRJEB24116) | mouse gut metagenome | biome: mouse gut; feature: mouse-associated habitat; material: faeces | place: Denmark | collected 2011
CTGGCAAAAAAATTCCTCGCTGTTGGGCATATTGCCAATTATCAAACAAGCCCTAGGAGATTTCGCTCCGCCGGGGAGCAAAACGGCGCAGCAGCGGCCGGGCCGTTTCTATGGATATTATACCACAAACGGCGGTGCAGTCAAATGAAATTTTCCGGCCCCGCTCCGCCTTGATCCGGGGGACAGCGCTCCTCCCACCGGAGGACCCGGAAGCCCCCGTCAAAGACCGCCTCCGGCCGGTCCCCGGCGATCTTGGCCGCTGCCCGGCGGATCCGCTCCCTGCCGATCTGGCAGATATCGGTGAACCCAGCCTGCCGGGCGGCGCTGCCCGCCCGGACCGACTCCGGCAGCTGCACCAGGATAAAGCGCCGGCGGCCGCCGTCTGCGGCGTTGAGGGACATGACCGCGTGGGCGGTGGTGGCGGAGCCGGAGAAGAAGTCCAGCACCAGGGCGTCCCTGTCCGGCACAGCCCCCAGCAGCGTCTCCAGCAGCTCCACGGACTTGGGGTAATCAAACACCTTTTTTCCGTCAAAGAGCTTGCGCAGCTGGGCGTCCCCGTTGGGGATGTTGGTGATGAGGTCCTTCAGGGCGGTGCGGGCGTAGTCCCGGCGCTTGGTGTAGATCTCATACCGCCCGGTCCGGGTGGGGAGGACGATGAGCTCCCGGCTCTCCCGGGCGATCTTTCGCCGGGACCATCTCCAGGCGTGGTAGCGGTGGACTCCGTCGCCGTTGGGGTGGGGAGGGAGCTCCACAAAGCCCTCCCGCGCCTCCCCGATCTCCCCAGTGTCCAGTTCCCCGGTGTCCGGGCGGTAGTAGATGGAGAAGACCAGATTGGGCCGGGTCTCCTCGTTGAATTTCCGGTTGTGGTTGTACAGGGTGTCCCCCACCGCGAAGGGGCCCAGCTCGTCCTCCCGGATATCCCGCCGGAGGCCCTTATAGGCGTCGGGCATGGTCTGTCTGGCCCAGGCGGCGTCCACGGTCAGGGCCGGCGCGGCGGCGGCGTTCCTGGCGTACAGCAGCACGCTCTCCCAGGTCTTGACCGCCCCGGCGCCGGCGATCTGGCGGCCGGTGAGGTTGGCCACCCAGGCCAGATGGTTGAGGAAGTTCCGGGACCCAAACACCTCGTCCAGGCACTTCTGAGCGTTGGCCGCCTCGTGGCTGTCGATGCTCATCATCAGTACCCCGTCCTCGGCCAGCAGGTCCCGGGCCAGCCGGAGGCGGGGGTAGATCATGTTCAGCCAGTCCGCGTGGAAGCGGCCGCCGCTCTCCGCGCTGGGCTCCATGGAGAAGCGGAGATTGCCCGCCTCGTCCCGCTGGCCGCTGGCCCGGGCAAAGTCCTCCCGGGAGAGGGTGAAGTTGTCCCGGTAGAGGAGATGGCTGCCTGTGTTGTAGGGGGGATCGATGTAGATGACCTTGACCTTGCCCATAAAGGTCTCCCGGAGGAGCTTGAGGACCTCCAGGTTGTCCCCCTCGATGTACAGGTTCTCTGTCCGGTCAAAGTCCGCGCTCTCCTCCCGGCAGGGCCGGAGGATTCCCGCGGCGGGCGTGTTGGAGGCCAGCATGGCCTGCCGCTTGCCCGGCCATGTGAACTGGTAGCGCTCGCTGGGCTCCTCCGCCACCTGGGCGCCGATCTCCCGGGCCAGAGCGCCGGCGTTCAAAGTCCGCCGGACAGCGGGCGTCCCGCCGGAGCCGGTGACAGTCTCCGTCACAGCGCCTGGAAACAGCGCCGCCAGCTTGCGGAAATTTTCCTCGGCCCGGTCCCGGGCCGTCAGCTTATCCATGGCATATCTCCTCTACAATAGGATTTTGCTGCCTTCCCCCGGGGAGGAAAGCAGCAAAACCGTGCGTTATCAAGCCGTCAGTTGCTGAAGGTCTGGGTGAACAGGTCCGCCAAGGCCTGGGCCTCGTCGGGATAGACGAACATGCCCATGTGGCGCGAAACGGAGGTGATGACGCCCGCCTTCCAGGTCTCGCAGGAGGCGGGATACCACGCCCCGCCCTCGGCCTGGGCGTTGATGCGTCCCTGGAGGATGGCCTGCACCTCCATCATGTCGTCCAGTGTGGCTTCATCGGTGAACTTCACCAGGCCCACCGCCACATTGGACATGGACATCATGGTCTCCTGAATGAGCGCCTCCTCCACGGCGGGGTGACTGCTCAGACCCGGGTAGTAGTTGTCCAGCACCTCGCCCTCCATCACCGACATGGCCCCCAGGCCCTCGTAGGAGCCCTGGAGCGTGGCGAAGAAGTCGCTGAGACTGGGAAGGCTCTCCCCGGCAGAGGGAGCGGTCTCCTCGGGCGGGGGCTGGACAGCGTTCTCTCCGCTGCCGGAGACGGGCTCCGCCTTCCAGACGCAGCGGACGATGCAGGAGAAGTCCGTCTCCTTGTCCCCGAACTTTACGTGGGCAGTGACGGTGGTGGTCCCCGGGGCCACGGCGGTGATCTCGCCGCCGGCCTCGTCCACCTCGGCAATCGCCGGATCGGCGGAGGTGAAGGTGCAGGCGTCGGGATCATTGCCGTTGGAATCCCACACGGACAGCCGAAAGCTCTCCCCGGCAGAGCGGAGGGTCACGTCCTCGTGGCTGACCCTCAGAATCGGCGACTCCTCCGGCTGCTGGGGCTCGGCGGGCTGGGCCGGCTCGCCGCTATGGTCAGGGACCTCCGGCTCCTCCCCCTGGCCGGCGGGGGGTTCCGGAGCAGGGTCCGGGGTGGGCGCGGGGCTGGGCTCCGCCGGGGTCTGGATGCTGTCGTCGGGCTTTCCCGCCGTATCGCCGGGGGCGTCCTTCCCGCCGCAGGCCGCGAGGCCCAGGGTCAGCGTCAGGGTCAGCATGACCGCCAGTATCTTTTTCATCGGTTCTTCTCCTTATGATCTCTTTTTCTCAGCGGCCCTCACTGGGCCAGGAACACCGCGTCCAGATCCTTGATGAAGTTCTCCACGCTGTAGCAGACCAGGATCCGGTCCGCGCCCACGTCCTGGGCGTACTGGGCCACGCCGGTGCGGTAGTAGCGCAGATCCAGCAGGTGGATCTCCCCAAACTGCTGGCTCAGGAAGGGGGCCAGGGAGTCGCTGTAGCTGTCCCGCACCACCAGCAGGGTTTCATCGGAGGCGGCCGCCGGATTGCGGATAATATACAGGGGCCCGTTGCCCCCCAGGAAGGAGGCGTACTGGTCCTTCTCCTCCAGGAAGCTGTCCACGTAGAGTCCCCGGGTCTCCCCGCCGGCCTCCACCGTCACCCCCTGGCCGGACACGTACCGCTCTATGGTATCCGGCTCCAGCCAGTGGACGCCGGAGGTGGAGTAGAGGGTGCCCCGAAAGCTCTCGGACACGGTCTCCGCCGGTCCCAGAGGCGCGGGGGTCTCCCCCATGGCCTCCAGAATGGCGGCATAGCCCCAATAGGCCCCCAGGCTGGTCCAGTGGTGGTCCGTGCGGTAGAAGATGGGCTCCCCGGCGTGGTCCGCCAGCGCACCGCCCACGTCCACCCAGCGGAGGCCCGGCAGGGCCTTGGCCTTTTCCAGATAGGCCCGCTGGTCAAAGCTCTCCGCCCCGGAGGGCAGTTTGCTTCGCCAAACCTCCGCCGCCGTGGGGATGAGGGAGACATAGACCGGCAGCTCCGTCTTCTCCGCCAGACGGCGGAGATAGTCCAGGTTCTGGTCCGCCCGTCCGGTCTCCTCCACCTTGTTGATAAGAGTATCGCCGCATAGGTACACGCCGTGGAACTCCCGCCGGCCCAGCAGGTACTCCATCCGGTTTTTCAGGCCCATCCAGCCGTCCCGCAGGGGGAACTGGTCCGCCAGATACGTCTCCAGATCCGCGGTGTAGCTGCCCTCCGCCAGGGCGGACCAGGAGAAGGCGGGCAGCCCCTCCAAACTCCGGTTCTCCACTGGGGAGAAGTCCCGGTCCGGCAGCAGCAGGTGGGCCAGTCCGAAGCCCGCCAGGAACAGGCAGAACACCGCCGCGGTGATGCGCTGGGCAATCTTCGTCATGGCGTCCTCCTTGTTGCTTTGCAAAAGATAGATTACAAAAAGTTATTCTCAGAAGCGAAAATACAGAAAGGGATTATAGCTGGCATCCACCAGGGAGGCGGTGCAGAGAATGAGTGACACAGCCACCAGTGCGGGACCCAGCAGGGACCGGCCCCGCTCCCCCAGGCGGTCCCACAGTCTCTTGGCCAGAGGCGTGGATCCCGCCGCCAGGATGACCAGCATGGGCAGATAGGAGCGCAGGTGGTAGCCGTCCAGGGGGGAGAAAAGGCCGCCGCCCCCGGCCAGGGAGCGGAAGTAGGCCCCCAGCCGGCCCATGTCCTCCACAGCGAAGAGGGCCCAGCCCACCAGCACGATCAGCAGGGTGTAGACCCGCCCCAGAGCCGCAGGCAGCCGCTCCAGCCACCGGCCCAGCAGCAGCCGCTCCGCCAGCATCCATGCCCCGTAGTAGAGGCCCCACAGCAGGAAATTCCACCCCGCGCCGTGCCAGACGCCCGTGAGGAGCCAGACCGTCAGGATGTTGCGCACCCACTTGGCCCGGGAAACCCGGTTGCCCCCCAGGGGGAAGTAGACGTACTCCCGGAACCAAGTGGTCAGGGAGATGTGCCACCGCCGCCAGAACTCCACCACTGAGCGGGAGATGTAGGGGTAGTTGAAGTTCTCCAGGAACGTAAAGCCGAACATCCGCCCCAGGCCGATGGCCATGTCGCTGTACCCGGAGAAGTCGAAGTAGATCTGGAAGGCGTAGGCCGCAAGGCCCAGCCACGCTCCTGTCAGGGTCAGCTGCTCTGCGGCCAGGGCGTCGTCCCACAGCTGGCCGATGGCGTTGGCCAGCAGCACCTTCTTGGCCAGCCCCACGGAGAACCGCTGGATGCCGGAGACAAATTTCTCCATGCTCTCCGTCCGGCCCTTCAGCTGGTCCGCCACGGTGCGGTACTGGACAATGGGTCCAGCGATGAGCTGGGGGAAGAGGGTGACGTACGCACCGAAGGCCACCGGGTCCCGCTGGACCGGGGCCGCCCGGCGGTAGACGTCAATGGTGTAGCTCATGGTCTGAAAGGTGTAGAAGCTGATGCCGATGGGCAGGGGGAGACCCAGAACGGGGAGCCCCAGGCCCGTCAGGCCGTTGACGCTTTCGGCCAGGAAATCCCAGTACTTGAAGAACACCAGGATGGCCAGATTAAAGAAGACCGACGAGGCCACTGCCATCCTGGCCCGGCGGTCGTTGTCCCGCCATCGCTCCACCAGGATGCCGTGGGTGTAGTCCACGGCAATGGACAGGACCATAATGGTGATATACACCGGCTCCCCCCAGCCGTAGAACAGCAGGCTCACCGCCAGCAGGCAGAGGTTGCGGAGCTTCAGCGGCGTGAGCCGGTAGACCGCCAGCGTTGCCGGCAGGTAGAAGAACAGGAAGGGCAGGCTGGAAAAGACCATGGATTCTCTCTCCCGTCAGGGGCAGCCGTGGGAGGGTCCCACGGCTGTCCGGTTTTTGCCGCTTATGAACGATCACGCGAACAGCTTCTCAAAGGCCTCCACCGCGCTGGACTGGCTGTCCCCGGCGGAGATGAGGGCCACCACGCTGCCCTTGGTAATCACCTGGGCCTTTTTCCAGCCCTCGATGGTCTCCGGGTAGAAGGCTCCGCCCTGGACCTGGGCGTCAATGCGGGCCTGGAAGAGCTCCTCCGCCTTCTGCACGTCGGCGGCGTTCTCCAGCTCCACCAGGGCGAACTCAAAGGGCACGGAGGAGATGGCGGCGGCCTTTACCACCAGCTGCTTGGTCTTGCAGTCGCTCAGGCCGGGGTAGAAGGTCTCCAGAAACTCCCCCTCCAGATCCATCATGGCTGGGGTGTTGTCCGCGCCCAGGGTGGACATGAAGTCCTCGTAGTACTGGTTCAGGTCCGGGGCCTGCTGGTCTGGGGTGCCGCCGGAGCCGCCGCAGGCGGCCAGGGACAGGACGGCGGTCAGGGTCAAAAGAAGAGCAATCAGTTTTTTCATATTCGGGATACCTCCAAACATTGTTTTGCCCGGCCCCTGTACGGGGCGGCGTCACTATAGACGCATGGCTTAAGAGGATTGTTCCCCGAAAAATCAATTTTGTCCCGTTTTTTTCGCGGCCTCCCCGGCAGCGGCGGAACTGGGACCTGCCTTATAATTTTGTAATGTGCGCGCCCGCCACCTTCAGCATCAGCTTCTTGACGCCCACGCCGTCAAAGGCCACCTCCACCAGCGCGTCGTTGCCCACGGGCCGCACGCTGAGCACCATGCCCTTGCCAAAGGTCCGGTGCTGGATAGCGTCCCCCTTCTCCAGTTGGAGGAGGTTCTGCGGCACGGCGGAGGTCCGGCCGGTGTAGCCGGTATCCCGGGGCGGCCGGGCGGCGGGCCGGCCGGAGGAGCCGCCGCTTCTGGAGCCGCCCAGGGGCGCGGAGGCGCTGAAGGAGGAGCCGCCGCTCCAGCCGCCGGCTCGGCTGCTGTCACTGTTACCCTGCCGCTCAATGGCGTCCTGGGGCAGCTCGTCCAGGAAGCGGGAGGGGAGGTTGCTGCTGGTGCGGCCGTAGAGCATCCGCTGCCGGGCGCTGGTCATCACCAGCCGCTGCCGGGCCCGGGTCATGGCCACGTAGCACAGCCGCCGCTCCTCCTCCATCTCCTCCTCCTCGCCCACAGCCCGGGCTCCGGGGAAGACCCCCTCCTCCATGCCCACCACGTACACGTTGGGGAACTCCAGGCCCTTGGCGGAGTGCATGGTCATCAGGGATACGCAGTTGTCGCTGTCCGCGGACTCGTCCAGGTCCGTGTACAGGGCCACGCTGTCCAGAAATCCCGCCAGGGTGGGGTTGTCCGGATCGTTCTCCAGGAAGCCCAGGATACTGGAGCGGAGCTCCTGGACGTTCTCAATCCGGCCCCGGCTCTCCATGTCCCCCTTCTCCTCCAGAACCTTGACGTACTGGGTCCTGTCGCACACCGCGTCGTACAGCTCCGCCAGCTCCACCTGTCCCTCCAGGGTGCGCAGATCCCGGATGATGCCCACAAATTTCTCCAGCTTGCCGGCGGCGGCCTTGAGGGCGGGATAGGTCCCCGCCCGCTCCAGGATCTCCCAGAGGCTCGCCCCCTCCGACTCCGCCAGGGCGGCGGCCTTGTCCACGGTGGTCCCGCCGATGCCCCGGGCGGGGGTGTTGATGATCCGGCGCAGGCGGAGGTCGTCGGCGGGGTTGTGGATGACGCACAGGTAGGCCAGCATATCCTTGACCTCCGCCCGGTCAAAGAACTTCATGCCCCCGTAGACCCGGTAGGGGATGCCGTTGCGCTTGAGGGCCATTTCCAGGGCGTTGGACTGGGCGTTCATCCGGTAGAGGACGGCGTTGTCCCGCCAGCTGCCCCCACGGCCGTAGGCGTCCAGGATCTGGCCGGCTATGTAGTTGGCCTCGTCGCTCTCGCTGAACACGGTCTTCACCAGCACCTTGTCCCCGGGCCCCGCCTGGGTCCACAGGGTCTTGCCCTTGCGGCCGGCGTTATTGCGGATGACCTCGTTGGCCGCGTCCAGGATATTCTGGGTGGAGCGGTAGTTCTGCTCCAGGCGGATGGTGCGGCAGGCCTCGTACTGCTTCTCAAAGCTGAGGATATTCTCAATGTTGGCCCCACGGAAGCGGTAGATGGACTGGTCGTCGTCGCCCACCACGCAGATGTTCTCGTACCCCCCGGCCAGCAGCCGGGCCAGCATGTACTGGAGGTGGTTGGTGTCCTGGTACTCGTCCACCAGCACGTAGCGGAATTTCTGCTGGTAGCGCTCCCGGACATCCCCGCACTTTTTGAGCAGGTGGACGGTGTGGAAGATGATGTCGTCAAAGTCCATGGCGTTGGCCTCCAGCAGGCGGCGCTGGTAGCCGGCGTAGATCTCCGCGATCTTGGGCATCCGCCAGTCCCGGGAGGAGCCCGCCTCCTGGGCGAATCGGTCCGGGGACCAGTCCTTGTCCTTGGCCCCTGAGATGATGGAGAGGATGGACCGGGGCTGGTACTCCTTCTCATCCAGGCTCATGGCCTTCAGGATGTCCTTGATGACCCGTTTGCTGTCGTCGGTGTCGTAGACCGTGAAGCTGCTGGTGAAGCCCAGGCCCAGGGCTTCCACGTCCCGGCGCAGGATCCGCAGGCAGGCGGAGTGGAAGGTGGCAGCCCAGATGTCCCGGGCGCTGGCGCCGCACATCCGCTCCAGCCGCTCCTTCAGCTCCCCGGCGGCCTTGTTGGTGAAGGTGATGGCGATGACGGACCAGGGGGCGGCCCGGTCCACGGCGCACAGCCGCTGAGCCCGCTGCCAGTCCTCCGGGGCCGGATTCCGGGGGAAGCCCTCCAGGAAGGCCAGATCCTCGTCCGTGGCCCACTCCGGCACCTCCCTGGTGTCGCTGCCCCGGCCGAAGGTCAGCAGGTTGTCCACCCGGTTAATCAGCACGGTGGTCTTGCCGCTGCCCGCGCCGGCCAGCAGCAGAAGGGGCCCCTCCGTGGTCAGCACGGCCTCCTGCTGGGCGGGGTTCATATGCTGGTACCGCTGGGCGATCACCGCCCGGCGGGCGGCGATATAGCGATTGCTCCAATCCTGTTTCATAGCGCCTGTCTCTCTTTCATGAAGTATGTAAACCGTAGCCCCCATTCTAATATAAATCCGCCCCCAGGTCAACCGTCCCGGCCATGCCGGGAGGAAAAAGAGGGAGCCGATGCCGCCGCCTTTGGCGCTGTTCTGGCCCGCCGGAGGGCGGAAAAGAGGCCTTCCCCCTGGTGGAAGCTTATTTTTTTGAAAAAAATTCTTGACCTTCCCCCGGCGGGAAAGGGTATTATCAGAGCACACGAGAAAAAGGAGGCTTCACCATGCTGACCATCACCCACTACACCAAGACCTACCCCGGCGGCCGGACCGCTGTGGACGATCTGACCCTCCACGTATCCCCCGGCGAGATCTGCGGCTTCATCGGCCACAACGGCGCGGGCAAGACCACCACCCTGCGGGCGGTGGCGGGGGTCCTGGACTTCAGCCAGGGCTCCATCCGCATCGGCGGCCATGACGTCTGCACGGACCCGGTGGCCGCCAAGTCCATCACCGCCTTTCTGCCGGACAACCCGGACCTCTATGAATTCATGAGCGGCGTCGACTATCTGAACCTGCTGGCGGACCTGTACGGCATCTCCTCCCGGGAGAGGACGGAGCGCATCCGCCTCTACGGGGACAGCTTCGCCATGACACCGGAGCTGGGCTCCGCCATTGCCGGCTACTCCCACGGCATGAAGCAGAAGCTGGCCCTCATCTCCGCCCTGATGCGCAGGCCCAGGCTGCTGGTGCTGGACGAGCCCTTCGTGGGCCTGGATCCGGCGGCGGCCCATCTGCTCAAGGGCTATCTGGCCCAGCTGTGCCGGGAGGGCGGGGCGGTGTTCTTCTCCACCCATGTGCTGGAGGTGGCGGAGAAGCTGTGCCACACCATCGCCATCATCCGGGAGGGCCGCCTGGTCCGGTACGGCCCCACCCAGGAGGTGGTGGGGGACTCCAGCCTGGAGGACGTGTTCCTGGAGCTCTCGGAGAGGGGGCGGGACCAGTGAGAAAGCTGCTTGTGCTCACCCGGGTCCAGCTGCGGGCCCTGCTGGCCGCCCTCCACCTGGGCCGGACGAACCGGCGGCGGCCTGTCTCCGTCTGGCTGTCCATAGCCCTCATCGGCCTTCTGTGCCTGTATATCTCCGGCGTCTACAGCTTCGGCCTGGGGGCCCAGCTGGCGCAAGCCGGGGCGCTGGAGCTGCTGCTGGCGCTGATACCGGGCATGGCCGTGGTGGGGGGCACGATGCTCACCGCCTTTGCGGCCCAGGGGGTGGTGTTCGGGGGCAGGGACGGGGATCTGCTGCTGTCCATGCCGGTGCCCGCCGTCACGGTGCTGCTGAGCAAGCTGGCGGCGCTGTATGTGGAGAATCTGGTCATCAGCGCCCTGGTGATCCTGCCCGCCGGCGCGGCCTGGCTATGGTACGGCGGCAGCGGCGGGCTCCTGATGCTCCTGCGTCTGGCCATTGGCACAGTGTTTCTGGCGCTGCTGCCCACGGCGCTGGCGCTGCTGGCCGGCTTTCTGCTGAGCTGGCTGGGGGGCCGCTTTGCCAACCGGAAGCTGGTGAACCTGCTGCTGTACGCCCTGCTGTTGGCGGCGGTTCTGGGTCTTTCCGTCCAGGTAAGCAGGGGCGTCTCCGGTCTGGCCGCCGGGACCGGAGCCCTGGACGGCGGCCTGTGGGGCGTACCCCTCCGGCTCTTTCAGCGGGGCGTGTGCGGGGATTGGGAGACCCTGTTCATGTTTGGCCTGCTGTCCCTGGTCCCGGTGCTGGCCGGGGCGGCCCTGCTGTCCCGGTTCTACCGGCAGGTCCTCACCGGCCTGCGGGCCCACGGCCACCGTCCGGCCTACCGGCTCACCCGCCTGAAGGGGTCCGGTCCTTGGCGGGCTCTGGTGAAAAAGGAGGCGGCCCGGTACATCGGTACGCCCATCTATCTGTTTAATACCGGCCTGGGGCTCATTCTTCTGGCCGCCGGCGGGGTGGCGATGGCAGTGATGGGGGGCCGTATCCGGGCCATGCTGCCCGGGGACGCGCCCCTGCTGTCCCTGGCTGCGGCGGCAATGGGCTTTTCCCTCGCCACGGTGAACATCACCGCCTCCTCTATCAGCCTGGAGGGACAGAATCTGTGGATCCTCCGGGAGGCTCCGCTGTCCCCCGGGGTGATCTTCTCCGCAAAGGTGGTGTTCCAGCTGGCGCTGACACTGCCCTGCCTGGTCGTCGGCGCGGCGGGACTGACCCGGGGGCTGGGCCTGAGCGCCCCGGAGGGGGCGGCGCTGCTGTGCGCAGGCATGGCTTTCGCCTGCTTCGCCGCCCTGCTGGGGCTGGCGGTGAACCTGCGGCTCCCCAAGCTGGACGCGGTCAACGATATGGTAGTGGTAAAGATGTCCGCCGCCGCCCTGGTCTCCCTGCTGGGCGCCGCCGCAGCTGCGGCGGGCTGCGGAGTCCTGGTGTGGCTGGGGCGGCGGGTGTGGAGCGAGGCCGCCTGCCTTGCCCTGTGCGCCCTGGCGCTGCTGGCCGGATGCGCCGTCCTGCTCCGGTGGCTGGGCGGCCGGGGCGCGGCGCGGTTTACGGCGCTGTGAGGGCCGGACTATCCGCCGCGCATGAAACCGCATAGCCGGCAGGGGAGAGGGCCCGCCGTCCGGAAACGCCCGGATGGCGGGCTCTCTCGCCGCCTCCAGATGGACGGGCAATATATAGAGTTTTTCTATAAATCGGCGGCGGAAGTTGACAAAAACAAATAAGCATGATACGTTTATGCTAAAAAATAGACAAAGCGCACTGAAATGCGCAGGAAAAAATCCGTCGGTTTGTAAAATGAGAGCCTCCTGCGGGAGGGCCGAAGGGACAAGCTAGGGAGAGACGTACCGTCCCCCGGCTTCCAGAGGAACAGAGAAAACAGGCGTGAGAGCGCCTGCTATGTGCGCACTGTGTGCGCATTTCTCCGGAACGGCAAGTACGAAGCCGCTCCGAAATTTTTTTGTGGGAAAAGAGGAGGAAATTATGGCAGACATCGTACAATCCGTGGAGAGCGCGCTGATGCCCATTGTGGTGAACATCAACACGTACCTCTCCAACTACATTCTGGTCTTCATGCTTCTGGGCGTGGGACTGTGGTACTCCTTCAAGACGAAGTTCGTGCAGATTCGCTGCTTTGGCGAGGGCATGAAGAGCGTCTTCGGCAATCTGAGCCTCAAGGGCGGCAAGCAGGAGTCCGGCATGAGCTCCTTCCAGGCTCTGGCCACCGCCATTGCCGCCCAGGTGGGCACCGGCAACATCGTGGGCGCCTCCGGCGCCATCCTCACCGGCGGCCCTGGCGCCATCTTCTGGATGTGGATCATCGCCTTCTTCGGCATGGCCACCATCTACGCTGAGGCCACCCTGGCTATCAAGACCCGCCGGGCCGACGAGGACGGCTCCTACCACGGCGGCCCCGTCTACTACATCACCACCGCTTTCAAGGGCGGCTTTGGCAAGTTCCTGGCCGGCTTCTTCGCCGTGGCCATCATCCTGGCCCTGGGCTTCATGGGCTGCATGGTCCAGTCCAACTCCATCGGCTCCACCTTCTCCACCGCCTTCGGCGTTCCCGGCTGGATTGTGGGCGCGGTTCTGGTGGTCATCTGCGGGTTCATCTTCCTGGGCGGCGTGCAGCGTCTGGCCTCTGTCACCGAGAAGGTGGTGCCCATCATGGCGGCCATCTTCCTGGCCGGCGGCCTCATTGTGCTGATTATCCGCATCAAGTACCTGCCCGCCACCATCGGCATGATCTTCCAGTACGCCTTCCAGCCCCAGGCCATCATCGGCGGCGCTTTCGGTACCGCCATCAAGATCGCCATCAGTCAGGGTGCGAAGCGCGGCCTCTTCTCCAACGAGGCAGGCATGGGCTCCACCCCCCACGCCCACGCCCTGGCCAACGTGAAGGAGCCTCATGAGCAGGGCGTGGTGGCCATGATCGGCGTGTTTATGGACACCTTCGTGGTCCTCTCCCTCAACGCGCTGGTGGTCATCTCCACCCTTTACACTGCCGGCGGCCCCCTTGCTGAGGCGGGCGCGGCTGCGGCAAGCACCACCATCAACAAGACCAACCTGGCCCAGACCGCCTTCGGCGTGGCCTTCGGCGAGGGCGCGGGCAACATGTTTGTCGCTGTCTGCCTGTTCTTCTTCGCCTTCTCTACCATCCTCAGCTGGAACATGTTCGGTAAGATCAACATGATCTACCTCTTCGGCAAGAAGTCCGCTGCGGTCTACTCTGTCATCGGTCTGGTG
>OFHO01002096.1_pt1 | contig 12798 bp, 11 predicted proteins | sample 1521531 | NCBI WGS metagenome assembly OFHO01 (sample SAMEA3504124, study PRJEB24116) | mouse gut metagenome | biome: mouse gut; feature: mouse-associated habitat; material: faeces | place: Denmark | collected 2011
GGACTGCCCCTGATCCACATCGACCAGATCTACTGGCGGGACGCCTGGGATGTCACGCCCGAGGCGGAGTTTGACCGCCGGGTGCAGGCTGAGACCCAGGATCTCCGGTGGATCATCGAGGGCAACAATCTCCGCTCCCTGCCCCGGCGGCTGGCCCGGGCGGATACCGTTTTCTGGTTCGAGTTTCCGCCACCTCTCTGCGTGCTGAATATCTTCCGCCGGGAGTGGGCGTACCGGGGCCGGGTACGGCCGGATATGCCGGACCAGTGCGTCAGCCGCTGGGACATGAAGTTTTTGCGGATGGTGTGGGACTTCAACCAGAAGAATCACCGGAAGATCGCCGCTATGCTTCAAAACGCGGAGAATATCCGCGTCATACACTTTACCAACTACCGGCAGGTCGAAAGATATCTGCGCACCCTGTAATGGGGACCGCCCACATTTCTGTGGGCGGTCCCCAATTCACTTCGCTTCCAGCTCCGCCAGCCGGGCCAACAGGGCCCGGAAATCCTCCCGGTCCCCCAGCGCGCCTGCGGCCTCTCCCTGCTCCAGCACCGTGCGGAGATTTCGCGCCAGATAGGCGGTGGATATCCCGGAGGCGCGGACGTTCAGCTTGTCATAGAACGCGCTCCTGATCTCGTCTCCCCTGCTCATTTTCGCCCACCGGGCAAGGTTGCCCTCCACGTAGCCCGTCAGGTCCTCCATCGCCTCGGCCAGCCGCCCCTCCTGGCACAGCACCTCCGCGCGCAGCAGCCGCAGGGAGCCCGCGCCGCCGTCCAGCTCATCGACGCGCAGCACCCGCTCCACCTCCATGGCCTGCTCCAGCAGCTCCAGGGCCGTCTCCTTGTTCCCCCGCCGGAGAGCGGTATGGTGCAGTCCTATCAGATTCATCGCCGCGTCCCGGGCAGCCAGCCAGAGTCCCGTCTGATACCGCTTCTCCGCCTCGTCCAGCTCCCCCTTTCGCAAGAGGATATTGGCCCGGGCCATCTCCGCATTGATCTTTGCTTCCGGCTCCTCATCCAGGATCGCCAGGGCCTTGTCCAGCTCCCCCTGCATCACGTATAGATTCATCAGCATGTTTCGGGCGCTGGCCGCCAGGCCCGAATCGGTACTCTCCCTGCTCTGCTCCAGCAGGGCTGCGGCCCGCGCCGTCTGCTCCTCCATCCACGCCTCCTCCAGGGAAGCGGTCAGATACATGATGTACAGCCCCGCTACGGCGCATTTCAGCCGAAGATCGCTTGGATACTCCCGCAGCAGCGCCTCACAGGAGGTCCCTGCCTCCTCCAGCCGCTTCTCCTCGAAGAGCTTCCGCCGGTCCTCCAGCAGGGCGTTGATCTCCTCCTGTTCCAGCGCCGGGCGGAAGTCCAGCAGCTCGTCCACCGTGATCCCCAGCATCCGGGCCAGAGGGCACAGCATGGCCACGTCCGGCATGGCGGCGTTGGTCTCCCACTTGCTCACCGCCGCGCTGGTGACGCCCAGAGCCGCCGCCAGCTGCTCCTGGGTCAGTTTTTTCTCCCGCCGCAGGCGTTGTATCCGCTTTCCGATCTCCATCGTCCGTTCCTCGTTTTCCCAGAGGCGTCCCTCTGTTTTCAGGCCCAGGACCATGGTAACACGACCCGCCGCTTTTTACAATGGAGGAGCAGTTGGATACCGCCGCCAATTTCTCAACCGCCCTTCGACCGGCCCTTTGTCTAATTCAGCTCCCGCACCCGGTCCGGCCTGGCGTACAGCTTTCCCGCCTGGGGCTCCACCCCCTGGATGCGGAACAGCTCCTCCACGGTCACAAAGGCGTACCCGTCCTTCTGCAGCCGGTCGATGATCTCCAGCGCCGCGTCTACGCTGGTGGAGTAGAAGTCGTGGAGCAGGATGATGTCCCCCGGCTCCACGTCCTCCAGCACGGCGGCCACCACCTTGTCCTTGTCCAGGAGCTTCCAGTCCTGGGGGTCCACGGACCAGTAGATCATGGGCGTCCGGATGAGCTGGGACCGCTCGCCCCCGATGAGACCGTAAGGAGGCCGCAGCCAGAAGTCCCCCTCCCCTACCGCCTCCTTGAGGAGCGTCTCCGTCTTGTGGACCTCCTCCACCACCGCGTCCTTTTCCGCCTTCAGCAGCCGGACGTGGGTGTAGGTGTGGTTGCCGATCTGGTGGCCCTCCGCCCGCATCCGCCGGAGCAGGTCCTCGTTGCAGGGCACCTGCTCCCCGATGACGAAGAAGGTAGCCGCCGCGCCCCGCTCCAGCAGGCCGTCCAGCAGCCGCCCGGTGGTGTCCGCCCTGGGACCGTCGTCGAAGGTCAGGGCCACATATTTGGGCGCCTCCAGCAGGTCCTCCCGGAGCTCCTCGTCCAGCTCCCCCAATATTTCCACCGGGATCTCCGCCCGCCCGGAGGTATCGTAGGCGCTCAGGTCCGGTTCCACCGGCCTCGCGCAGGCCGACGCAGGCGCCAGCGTTATGAGCGATAGGAGAATGCACATGATCTTTTTCACGATCTTTCCCTCTTTTCCAACACACTTTCCGGTAGTATGCCCGGTAAAACAGGAAATACGCAAACGGCAGACATACTTTTTCTCGAGAGAAAAAGTATCAAAAAGTGCTTTCAATTCGAGTCTGGAACCCATTGCATATCCAGCATTACCGCCCGGTAACGGCTGCGCGCTTTTCGCTGCAAAAATTTACCGGAAAATGAACGCCGCCCGGCAGAAAGCTCCCGCCGGTTTTCTACCGGCGGGGGCCTGGGCATGCCCGTCTACAGGCATGATCAAATATTTTTCTGTATCGTCTTCAGCGCGTTCTTCTCCAGGCGGCTGACCTGGGCCTGGGAGATGCCCACCTCGGCGGAGACCTCCATCTGGGTCTTCCCTTCGTAAAAGCGCAGCGCTAAAATATGCTTCTCCCGCTCCCCCAGGCGCTCCAGGGCATCTTTTAAGGCGATATGCTCCAGCCAGTGCTCGTCGGTGTTCTTGGTGTCCTTCACCTGGTCCATGACGCACACTGTGTCGCCGCCGTCGGAATAGACCGGCTCGAACAGGCTCACCGGGTCCATGATGGCGTCCATGGCGAACACCACGTCCTCCCGCGGGATCCCCAGCTCCTGGGCCAGCTGCTCCACGGTGGGCTCCCGCTGGGTCTGGGCCATCAGGCGCTCACGGGCCTGCATGATCTTGTAGGCCGTGTCCCGCATACTCCGGCTCACCCGGATGGCGCTGTTGTCCCGGAGATACCGCCGGATCTCTCCCACGATCATCGGCACGCCGTACGTGGAAAACCGCACCGGCTGGGTGATGTCAAAATTGTCGATGGCCTTGATCAGCCCTACGCAGCCCACCTGGAACAGGTCGTCCGCGTTCTCCCCACGGCCAATAAATTTCTGGATCACCGACAACACCAGCCGCAGGTTGCCGTTGATGAGCTTCTCCCGGGCCTCCCGGTCCCCCTCCTTGGTCCGCCGGAGCAGCTCCATGGTCTCCTCGTTGCGAAGTACTTTCAGTTTCGAGGTATTTACGCCGCAGATCTCCACCTTTCCCTGCACGGTCCTCATCCCCCTTGGCGAAAACTTACAAAGGCAGTTTTCCCCTGGCCGGTGAGATTATACGGGAGGAAAAATAGAGGTTTTGTCGGGTGGAAAAAACCATCCCAAGGACGAAGGAAGGGGCGGCGCGTACGCGCCGTCCCTTCTTCGCGCGGGATCAGTCCTCCAGCAGACCGGCGGCCCGCATATTGGCCAGCAGTTCGTTAAAACGGGAGACCAGCTGACTTGCGTTGGTGACGTTATCCACCGCCGCGGCTGGCGTGACCCGCCCCTCAGGGCCAGTGGGGCCGGCAGGGCCGGTCGGACCAGCAGGGCCAGTAGGACCGGAGGGGCCAGTCGGACCGGAGGGACCGGTCGGACCGGAGGGACCGGTCGGACCGGAGGGGCCAGTCGGACCGGAGGGGCCAGTCGGACCGGAAGGACCGGTCGGACCCGTGGGTCCATTCTCACCGTCAGAGCCTGCGGGACCTGTTGCACCGGTAGGACCGGTGGCGGCAGCCATTTATACACAACCACTCACTCCGTTCCTCCACTGTCAGCTGGAACATGTTCCACACCATCCCAAGCGCGGCGGCGCGGGTCTGCAAAGCTGAACGCCAGTTCGATGCTCCCGTCCTGGTGGACGTAGACCGCGTCCACCAGCGCCGCAAGCAGTCCCCGGGAGAGGGTCCGGATGCCGCCATCCCTGAGAAACGCCGCCAGATATTGATCCCCGGCTTCCTCCCCCAGGACGGCGTTGCGCTCCTGCTGAAGCTGCTCTGCGGACCTTTGCAGCCGCTCGCTCTCCTCTTCCAGCTTCGCTTTCATCCGGCGGTACTGGTCCCGGGTCAGGTCCCCCTTTTTCCAGTCCAGGTAGAGGCCGTCCAGCAGTTCCGCCGTCTTTTCCAATTCCGCCGTCCGCTGGGCCAGCAGGGCATCCAGCCGATGGGTCCCGGCGGAAATCGCGGGAGTCCGCCGGACCTCCTCGACGATCTCAGGAAGCGCCGGGGACAGCGCCAGCTGCCTCTGGACGGCGGCGAGGACGGCCCCCTCCAGAACGTCCTGCCGGATGGAATGCCGGGTGCAGCGCGCCCCGGAGCCGTCCCTGTCTGTCCGGCAGGCGTAGTAGACATGGCCCTTGGCGCTGCGGCGGGTCATGCTCCTTTTGCAGTCCGCGCAGCGGAGGAAGCCGGAAAAGAGATAGACCTCCTGCTTCCCGGGCGGCGTGCGGACGTCCCGGGCATGGAGCACCTGGGCCGCCTGAAAGAGTTCTTGGCTGACGATGGCCGGGACGGCGTCCTCCACCAGGACCCACTCCCGCTTCGGCACCGAGACGCGCCGGTGGACCTTGTAGCTGACCACCCGCTGGCGGCCCTGGCGCATGACCCCGGCGTACACCGGGTCCTGGAGCATCCGGGCGATAGTGGAGGGATTCCACAGTCCGCCGCTCCCGGCGGCGTGGGGATTCGCGTAAAGGAGGCCCTTCCCCCGCTTGTAGGCGGTGGGATTGGGGATGCCGCAGGCGTTCAGTCGTCTGGCGATGGCCGCCTTGCTCATGCCGCCGGAGACAAACCATGTGTAGATATCCCGCACCACCTGGGCGGCCTCCCCGTCGATGACCAGGGCGTTCTTATCCTCCGGGTCTTTGGCGTAGCCGTAGGGCGCGAAAGCGCCAATGAACTCCCCCTTTTCCCGCTTATACCGGAAGGTCCGGCGCACATCCACGGAGGTCTTGTAGGCGTACTGCTCGTTCATGAAGCCTGTGATGCTGACCTCCAGGCTGTGTACCACCTCCGGATCCAGGAAGGTGTCGATCCTGGGATGGTACAGGGAGATGAACCGGGTGTTGTAGAGGGGGATGAGCTCCTCCAGAAAACGCCCCTGGTTGGCGCTGTTGCGGAAGGCCCGGGAGAGATTCTTCACCATGACGCAGTTGATCCTCCCCCGCTCCAGGTCCCCCACCATGCGCTGGAAGTCCCGCCGCTCCAGGTCGGTCGTGCCGCTGGTCCCGTCATCGATGTATGTATCCACGACCTCATAGGCCCCGGCCTCGAAAAAACGCGGTATCTCATCCTCCAGGATCTGATCCTGATGGATGACGGACTCCGAAACGTCGTTCCCGTCGTCCCGGGAGAGCCGGATGTACTTCCCGATCCGCCAGACGGTCTTCTCCGGCGGCGTCCCGGGCTCAGTCCTCTTTCTGATCCGCCCCATGGCGGGGAGCCTCCCCCTCCCCACGCCCGGCGGGCGCGCCGCCGGTTTTCAGACCCAGGAAATAGGCCCTCACCTTCTCCTCCAGCGTCTCCCCACAGGGCCGGAAGGAGACCCGCATTGTTGTATCCCCCACCCGGAAGCAGCGGGGGTCTCCTCCTTCGGCCTGCAGGCCGGACATATCCCGCGTATCCATCTGTATTTGCCGATCCATCATGCAAAGCACCTCCGCCTGATGGGTATGCGCGGAAGGCGGATGGTATCACAGAAACGGCGCGAAGGCGCAAAATCGTCCCGGCTATTCGCCCGTTAGCGACAGGATTCGACAAAACGCCCGCAGAAGCGCCCCCGGTTTTCGGACTTCCTCCGCTCAGAGCGCCCGTTCAACGAAACGCATCAGCAGCACGGCGGCCTGCGCGCGGGTCACGCTGTCCTTCGGGACCATGAGGCCGCCATCCGCGTCCGCCAGCAGTCCGCTTCCCATGGCCCAGTCCATGGAGAAGACAGCGTAATCACTGACGCTTACAGCGTCAGTGGGGAAGCCTGCCAGGCTTCCGGCGGCGGATGGACTGCCTGCGTAACGGTACAGCATCGTGACCATCTGCTCGCAGGTCACATCCCGCTCAGGCTCGTCCCCGCTGGAGACGCCGTGCTCCACCGCCCAGGCCATTCCTTTATCGTACCAGTTCTGTCCGCCTGCCGTGTCCATGCCGTCCAGACGGGCCAGCACCGTCATCAACATCCCCCGGGTCATCTCCTGGTCCGGCGAAAAGGCGGACGCCGAGGTCCCGCCGAAGAGCTCCCGTCCGGTGACGAAGCCCACCGCGTCCCCCGCCCAGTACTCCGGCGGCAGGTCCGCGAAAGTCTTGCCGTTGTCCACGATCTGCATCGTGGTCCCCGTAGGCACGGAGACCGCCACGCCGCTCTCCGTTGGGACGGTCTGCCGGAGCACCTGCCGGACGCCGTCAGCGCCCACGGCCACCGCCACCGTGCCAGGGGCGGCGTTCTCCACGGGGATCTCCACCGTCACCACCGCGCCCTCCGGGCCGTTGACGGTCACGGATGGCGCCTGGGCCGCGTCCCGCACGGACGGCACCGGCGGCATCGGCAGCTTGATGGCCCCCTCCCCCGCCGCCGCGCTCTCTGAAATTTCCACCACCGTCACGGCCTGGCCGGAGGCGCTCACCATAGTCGTGGACGCGGTCCCGTCCGGCCCCGTCATCTCCACCAGCTTTGAGCCGTCCGGCTGCACGGTCTCCGCCGTCTTTATAACGGTATCCTGTTCCGCCGGCGCGGGGGAATTTTCCGCCGGGCGGGAAGTACCCTGCGCGCCTCCGCTTCCACTGGGCCGGTCATTCGGTGTCTCCCATTTTGGCGGAGGCTCCGGCGTCTGCTGGCCCTCCTCCGGCGTGAGCGTTACGCGGACCGTCAGCGTCAGCGGCGTGTAGTTGGTGAACCCAGACACGGCGGCCGGTATATCGATCACCGCTTCCCCGCCGGGGACCGGCGCAAGGGTGAGCGCGCTCCCATCGATCCCCACGGCGTCCGCCGGGAGGCACTTGTTCTCCGGCACGGTCCCCAGCGTATAAACGGCAACGTCCCCCGTCAGAAGATACGGAGCCGCAGCATCGGACAGCTCCACCGTATACTTCTCCGCGCCGTCATACTGGATAGACACGGGGAGCACCGCCGCCTCCGGCGCGGCCTGACGGATCGTAAACGCCTTCTCCGCGCTCACGCCCGCGCAGAGCACCATGACTGCGTACTCCCCGGCGTTGACCGGAGGGACCGTCGTGTAGGCATCATTAAAGGCCGTCCTCGCCTTGTAAAAGACGTTGACCGCCTCATCACTCCCTATTACCGTATATCCTCTCTCCGGCAGGACCGCCGCCGTGCCGTCGTAGGTCTTGGACGGATCGCCGGTGACCGTCACCTCCACCCTTTCCTCCGGCAGCTCCTCGGGCGGTTCCTGAGTCATGGAGACGAGCCGGTTGTCCTCGATACGGTATTTCTCCCCGTCCATCATGACCAGCCCCGTACCGGTGATCGTGCCGTGGTTCCGGAAACCGCTTTCCGGGACCATCAACACCGGCTCCGCCGCCGGGTCGGGATCGCCCGGGACCTCCAGCGTCTGCCCGGCCTCAATGGTAAGGCCGGACTCAGAAAAGTCCACCGCGCCGTAAACCATACCGGCGTTTCCCTCCCAGACGATGCCGTTCCAGCTCTCCCGGACGGCGTCCCATCCGCCGATCTTGTCCAGCCCGCTCACATATACGATGGACCGTCCCTCCTCGCCGGGATCAAGGAAGACGGGCTCTGTATCCTGATGACCTCCGATATCATAGACGTCCTCCAACGCACCGTCCGGTCCGCGCCGCGCCCGGATCGTGCCGCTGGAAAGGGTGATGCCGGAAACGCCGCGGCCTCCGATACAGGGCGCCTCCGCCGCGCCCACAGCGGTCACGTCCCCGCCGAGGATCTGGATGCTTCCGCCTTCGATCCCGGCGGCGCCCTCGCCGCCATAGGCGGCTACCGTTCCGCTCTCGATACAGACGGTCCCCGCCGTTCCATCCGGCCCGCCGCCGATCCCTGCGCCGCCGCTGCCGCCTCTGGCTTCCAGACTGCCCTCGCCCCGGATGAACAGCTCCGTATCCTCATTATCCGCGATCATGACGCCGGCATGACCTTCCGGGGACACTACCCGGTTCCTCCCCTTCAAGGTAAGGTTGATGCGGCCGCTTTCCATGATATCGATCGCGGCTCTTTCGCCATTGCTGGCATCGATAAAGATATCCTCTATCGTGATGTTGACTGTATCGACCGCTTGAACGATATTGATCACCGCCGTCACCGGTGTATCGGGATCGCTTTGTGTGATAACGCAGCTGCCAAAGTGCTCTTCAAAATTGTCTCCCTGCATATAATTGTCCGCGAAAATAAGAATATCGCCATCCGCAAGGTCCAAAACGATCGGTTCCTCTTGAGATGGCGATATTTCTTCGCTATAAAATGACGGCATGGGGCCCTGCGCCGCGCCTGGGGACAAGGTGTGACGTGGGCATAGTGGTCCCTCACCCGCCCAGGCATGACCTGGAGATATCCCCAATATCAGCGCAAGGGCGATGAGGCAGCTAATGGTTCGTTTCTTCATAAGACAGATTCCCTCCTCGTTTGATTTCCGCCGCAAACTACACAGAAACAGCGGCTGTTTTTTCGGCGGTTTCCGGTGATTTTCACAAGTCGCGCCGTGGGTAGTATACCATAGGGGAGCAGGTTTTGCAAGGGCAATTTCTCCTTCCCGGAAAAATAGTTGTGCATATATGCTTGGAGCCGTGGGTCCAGCGGGCCCAACCGGGCCAGCGGGACCCGCCTCACCGGTGGGTCCAGTGGGACCGGCAGAGCCCATAGCACCCGCAGGGCCGGTGGGGCCTACTGCGCCGCTTATTTATGCACAACAATAGCTCTTGCTTGGTGATGGGCATTAAGCCTGCTATATCGCAGGCTTTCGCTCTATCACCGTAAGAATGTTGTGATTGTTCTCAATGTAATCAAGTATGCGTTGATACTCGTCGGCAAAATTGAAGTCCACCGTTATTTCCCCGTTTTCATGCACCCAAACCATATTGACCAATTCCACCACGATACCGCGATTAAGGGTTTGGATATTCTTGTGCTTTAGAAAAGCAGTAAGATAGGGGTCGTCGGTGTCGATGCCGTCAGCCATCACTTGCACTTCCTCTTTTAGATAAGAAATGTTTTGTTCAAGCTGGGCAATCTGCTCGGCAATCTTGCCTTTTAAGCGGCGGTATTCCTCTTTGGTAATATCGCCGCTTTTCCAATCAAGGTACAAGCTGTCGGAAGCGTCATGATATTGCTTTAGCTGTTTCTCTGCCTGCTTCAACGCAAGGGTCAACCGCTTGTTTTCCCGGTTGATAACAGGCGCGTTGTTTATCCGCTCGATTTCTTCCGACAGTTTGTCTACCAATGCGATCTGCACTTGCAGGGCAGCTAAAACCGCTTCTTCCAGCTTGTCCTGCCGGATAGAATGTTTACTGCAAGTCTTTTTGTCAGTAAACGTGCGGCAAGCATAGTAAGCCAGATTGCGGGCGGTTTTTCGCCGCATCGCCTTTTTACAGTCAGCGCAGCGGACAAAGCCAGACAAAATATAGACATCCTGCCTGCCCGGTGCTGTCCTTGTGTCGCGCTTGTGCAGGGCTTGTGCTTTTTCAAAGGTTTCCCTGTCAATGATTGCTTCGTGGGTATTTGGGACAACAAACCATTCATCTTCGGGAACAGCGATTTGCTTGTGTACTTTGTAGCTGATGATGCGATGCCGTCCCTGCACCATCACGCCGGTATAAATCTCATTCTGCAATATCCTTGCAACCGTGCTGGCAGACCATAGACCATCGTTTTTGCTGGAATTGGGATTGTTATACTTTAAGCCCTTTTTCTTTTTGTAGGCTTCGGGGTTCGGCGCTCCCATGTTGTTCAGCCTTTTTGCAATCCCCATTTTGCTGTACCCCTCATTCACAAACCAGTGGTAAATGCTTCTTACGACTTCCGCCGCTTCTTCATCTATCAAAAGGCTGTTTTTATCGTTGGGGTCTTTCTTGTAACCGTATGTGGCAAATGCTCCGATAAACTCGCCGCGCTCCCGCTTCATTTTGAACGTCTTTCGGATTTCTTCGGAAGTGGTGGCGGCAAACTGCTCGTTGAACATTCCCCTGATCGGCACTTCAAGGCCGCTTGCAGAATGTGGGTTTGCGTAGGTGTCGATGAATGGTGTGCCTGTGCAGATAAACCTTGCGCCGTTGATTGGGATAAATTCCTCAAGAAACTTTTGCTGATCTGCAAGGTTGCGGAAACCGCGTGCAAGTGACTTGATAATCATGCAGTTTACTTCCTTGCGAACGATACAGCCCTCAAGCCGCTTGAAGTCTGGACGCGCTGTATCTGTGCCTGTCAGTCCGTCATCGGCAAACACATCTACAATCACATAGTTTCCCGGCTCAAAGTAACCATCTACAAAGTCCCGCAGTATTTTTTCCTGATTGATAATGCTCTCGCTGTCGTCCTCGTTGTCGTCCTCTTTGGAGAGGCGAATATAAAGCCCGATTTTCCAAAACGGCTCTGCGCTGGCGCGTGCCGTTCTGTTTTTGCGCGTGCGGGGCATGATACCTCCTTTCCCCCTATAATTACAGGTCTATTATACCATTTTCTCCCCATAATCACAAGGATTTTGTCAAAAATGGCAACGGGAAAGTTGGCAGTTCATTTAAGGCTTAAAAAGTAATCACATAAAGATTGCTTTAAGGTCTTGCTTTCAGATACAAAGCGAATTTTGACAGGCGTATCACCGCAAAGAAAACAATACGGATTTACGATTTGTTCAAGGTAGCTCTGCATCTTTTCTGCGGTTGGCATCGCAGGGTCGATGTGAATGTTGCGAATATCTGCCAAAGTGCTGCGGTCAACCTGTGTTATATCTACGCTTCTCATTTCTCGAAGCTGTAATTGGCTAATCATCTTCATTCCCCTTTCCGGTCAGCATACAATAAAATATGCGCTCCGGCTTGTACGTTATGAAGAAAAAGGCTTTCATCGGGCGGCTGGCAGCACAGCCTCGCGGGAATTTCACCCCTGCCCGTTAAGGCAGCTTTACCCAATGCCTGCGACGCTTCTAACGCTCGGACTATGGCTATAAAGGCTTGTCTCCCCTCAATGCGTGTCGTCGCCCGCAAGCCGCTACACTTGCTCCCCGGCGCGGTGTTGATCGCTCGACTTTTCCCCGTAGGGGAAAAGCGTCATGGCGCACCCGCTGTATGGCTCGGCGCAAAAAGGACGTACCCGATGTGCCCTATACTGCGCCGCCGTTATCTTGCGGGCTTTCTTTGTCAAGGTGCAGCGCCGGGCCGGAGGCGGGGGAACATGGAAAGGGTAAGGTGTTCCGCCTGCCCTGCCGGGCCGGTTGCCGTCAGTTCATGGCGACAATAGCGTGGATGAGCTTGATTTCCAGCAAGTGTTTCATGTACTCGTCCACGCACTCATGGGGATAGCCGTACTCGTCATACAGTGTCCGGGTACAGAGCTTGTTTATGTAGCCCTCGTAGTACCGCAAGACCTGTTCCACGGCTTCGGCGTCCCCGGCGCGGGCGGCTTCGATCACCGGCATGGGGAGAAGCGCCCGGCCCTTGTAGCTGGGGTTCATCATCCGCGCTCAACCTCCCTTTGGCATCAACGCCGTCAATTTGTTCCGCAGTTCATCCAGCGTTTTCTTCCTGTGCCGCTGGACGGCGCTGCGGGACATACCCACAAGGCTGCCGATCTCGGCGTCGCCCAAATCCAGCACGAAACGCAAAATCAAAATGCTTTGCGTCTGTGCGGACAGGCTGGCAAAGGCATCGGCCACAAGCTCGTTGTTGATATGCAGGTCATACCCATGCGACGAAAAAATGTAACTGTCGCTGGGGTAGTGATCTACCGTAGAGAGCTTGTCCATATCTGCCTGCGACAAGGCGCTGATCGACACCTGCCGGTCACGCTGGCGCTTTAAGCCGCGCCGGTAGTTATGGGCCTCGTTCCGCAGTACCGACTTGCAAAAGGCGTCAAACCGGCACTCGTCATAGCTGCGGGGGATAGCATCCATCTTCTCACCCCCTTTCCTCGGGGATGGTGGTGGTTCTCTCCCTTTCCGCTAACATGACACCGGAAACGCCGTCTGCTACCCGCTAAAAGCCCCCTTTGCGAAAATAATTTTTCCTGATCGGCGCAGACCGTAGGAAACGACAAAAACCGCCCGGCAGGTTGCAGACTTGCCGGGCGGAGGACGGGAATATGATTGCACTTTATAGCTGTGCATAGTTCATGCCCGTGGCCGGAATGTCCCCAGGCGGAGGACGGGCTTTTTTTGACGGGCCAAGCCTCGTCGGATTTTGTCGAATGGATATGCGCCTCATAGCGGCTGCCTCCTATCAGCCGCCGTATCTTCCAGCGTTACCGCGTCATTCTTTTGGGGGATAAAAGAACGGCGGCTTTAATCTCTTAAAACCGCCGCATGGAACAAATAGGCATGGGAAATC
>OFHO01002102.1_pt1 | contig 12740 bp, 8 predicted proteins | sample 1521531 | NCBI WGS metagenome assembly OFHO01 (sample SAMEA3504124, study PRJEB24116) | mouse gut metagenome | biome: mouse gut; feature: mouse-associated habitat; material: faeces | place: Denmark | collected 2011
TCCTGTCGATATCTGCCTTTTGCAATATCATCCTGATGTCCGCCAGCACCACGTTTTTGATACTGCTGTCACTGGAACCTGCGATATCGCAACTCTCGATCACGTCCCAGAGCGCTATGCGATGCTCAAGCAGCATCTCTTTCTTTTCCTGAATCGACACCGGAACGGGGCAGGACAAAACAGCAGCCAGCACCCGCCAAAAACGGTTTTGCGGATGCCCATAGTAAAAACCTGCCTCCCGGGATTTCACGGAAGGCAGACTGCCCAAAATTAAAATTTTAGAATGTTCGTCATATACCGGACTGAAGGTATGACAAATGTGCTGGTATTCCGTCATGTTGTGCTCTTTCTTTTTTCACTGTCAGGAATGCGTCGCTGTCTGGCGACGTTATTTTATTATTTTGAAAATTGCTTCGGAGTAATCCCCTTATACTTGTGAAAAATCTTGATAAAGTAACTTTCGTCATTAAATCCGCAGGAGATGGCGGCTTCCTTGACGGAAATATTTTTGGTGGTGAGCATTTCACAGGCGCACTCGATTCGGTAGTAATTCAGGTAATCGATAGGCGTGCGCTCCGTCATGCTGCGGAAATAGCGGCAGAAATACTTCGGGTTCATGCCCGCTATTTTCGCCAGCATATCCAGACTGATATTATTCCCGTAATTTTCGGATATGTAGGTAAGGACGCTCTTGATGGAGTTTAAACGCCCGGCTTCGGCCAGGTCGCAGGTATTTTCCTTATATAAATGCTCTTCGAGAATCGTGCCGAGGAGCTGATACAGATAGCCCTGGGTCATAAATTCATAGCCGGTGTGCCGGCCGGCAAGAGCGGAGATGAGATTGCCCACAACAGGCACGATGGCGGAGCTGCCTTCCGATAGCAGAGTGTCTATGGTGATTTTGTGGTTCATAATATCGCAGATGGATTTCGAACAGATATGATTGTCCTTCATGAGTATCTGGAGGTCAAAAACAATACAGTCATAAACGCAGGTATTATCGTCTGGGCTGCCGCCGTGCAGCATTCCGTCAGTGATAAAGATAATGTCTCCCGCATGGTAGCTTCTGGTATTGCCGTCAAGAGTAAGATGAAAAGCGCCGGATATAATCCGAAGGATTTCATAGTGATGGTGCCAGTGATAGGGCATGTAATACCTGGGACTGTGATAGTTTTCGTGATAAAAAGCAATCGGAAAATTAAAAGTCCCCTGCTCCCGATGCTCTCTGTAGTCAAGATACTTCATTGATGGTGCTCCTGTGTCCCGAAGGACGATAAACGGGTGAATATATTACTACTTTTTTATAGTATATCACTTTTGTTTCGATTTGTCATTCTTTATAATAAAAACAATAAGTGCGCAAATCGCTTTGTTACATATTAACAAATCAGTTGCCTTATATTAGGAAGCAACATAATCATTATGCTCAAGGAGGTTATATCATGGCAAAGAACAGATTGGTGGGGGACTATCCGGTAATTGGTATCAGGCCTACGATTGACGGGCGCAGGGGAGCGCTTAAGGTCAGGGAATCCTTAGAGGACCAGACAATGAATATGGCGAAATCCGCTGCCAGATTATTCGAAGAAAACTTAAAATATTCCAACGGCGAGCCGGTAAAGGTAGTGATTGCCGACACCACTATCGGACGTGTGGGAGAGGCGGCTGCCTGCGCGGCAAAGTTTAAGAAAGAGGGCGTTGACATTACCGTGACGGTAACTCCCTGCTGGTGCTACGGCTCGGAGACCATGGACATGGACCCCATGACAATCAAGGCTGTATGGGGATTCAACGGAACGGAGCGCCCTGGGGCGGTTTATCTTGCTTCCGTTCTGGCTACCCATGCGCAGAAGGGGCTTCCCGCTTTCGGTATTTACGGACACGAGGTTCAGGAGGCTGACGACACCTCCATTCCTGAGGACGTAAAGGAAAAGCTTCTCCGCTTTGGACGCGCGGCTGTTGCGGCGGCAACCATGAGAGGGAAATCCTACTTACAGATTGGTTCCGTGACCATGGGAATCGGCGGTTCCATCATCGACCCTGCATTTATTGAAGAATACCTCGGCATGCGTGTGGAATCCGTGGACGAAGTGGAAATCATCCGCCGCATGACGGAAGAGATTTATGATAAAGCGGAATATGAGAAGGCTTTGAAATGGACGAAAGAAAAATGCAAAGAAGGGTATGACAAGAACCCTGACTTTGTGAAGGATTCCGATGAAGAAAAGGAGAAATCCTGGGAATTCGTGGTCAAGATGATGGTAATCATCAAGGATTTGATGAACGGCAACCAGAATCTTCCGGCAGGCTGCGAGGAAGAAATGGTTGGGCATAACGCCATTGCGGCGGGATTCCAGCCTGTAAATCAGCTTTCCCATCCATGTAGTGCTTGCCCCGTACTTTTTCATCAAAGGCTGCCCCCGGTCGTCTTTTTCCTTTTTAAATATATCATTTAACTTCTCTGACCGAGTGACAATCACTCCTACGTCAATGAGCCCGCAGTCAAAATAAGTCCTCATAGCCAGCAAATCACGGTCAAAAGTTTGATCCTTGCTGTTCCATTCCAAATCAAACGCCACTCTGTTCTTTAAAAAGTCTATGTTATGTCCGTCAATATATCCCTCAATCGTTTCCACCTCATACGGTTCCTCCGCAAACCGCCCTCTTCTCTGAGCCGTTTTCCTTGGATATTTTTTTACCACCAAGTCCCCGCTGATCCGTATCTCCCTCCAGCCGTAAGGATATAACACATGATCAAATTTTTTGGGAATAGGAGTCTCATTCCCTCCTACTTTCTTAAGATCTGCCAACGTGATCCAAAGCTTCCCCAGGCACTCCTGCAGTTCTCTCCATTCCATCGGAAAGGCTTCATGGAGAATTTCCAATGCATGTCCATAGCTGTGAAATTCAAATCTCTCCAGCAGGCCTTGCTCTATGTACTTTCGATGCTCCATCGATCATTTCCCTTCTCACAAACAATCTGTTACTCACTAGCATTCCCTGGATATATGTAATATATCACAAGCTTTTTACCACTTCAAGCCAGCGCTTAATTGCTTTTTCCACTTTTGGAGGGAAGCTGCGCCAAAATAATCGCCAAGAACATCAGCATGCATCCAAATATCTCCCGGCTGCTCAGACGCTGCGACAGAAGAACAATCCCTGCCAGCACGGAAATAACAGATTCTAAGCTTAGGATCAAGGATGCCACAGTCGGATTGATTCCTTTTTGCCCTACGATCTGCAGCGTATACGCCACGCCACATGAGAGGATTCCCGCATATAAAATCGGCTGCCATGCCTGGCAGACTGCCGCAATGCTTGGCTGCTCCGTAAAAATCATCCCTATGCTGGAAATGATGCCGCATACAAAGAACTGTATGCAGGACATCCTTACTCCGTCTGCACGCTGCGTAAAATAGTCAATCACCATGATATGCAAAGAAAAACCCAGTGCGCCGATAAAAAGCAGCAGTTCCCCTTTCCCTACCGGAAGCCAGGGAATCAACCGTTCTACTCCGCCTTGGGACGCAGCATCCGTGATGCACAAAAAATATAGTCCCGCCAAAGCAAATAGCACCCCAAGCCATACGTTCCAGCCACATCTGCGGCGCAAGAACAATCCTAAAATGGGCACGATAATGATATAAAACGCTGTAATAAATCCTGCTTTTCCAACGGTAGTGTACTGTATTCCGAATTGCTGCAGGTTACTTCCCAAACAGAGCAGAATCCCACAGAGGGTTCCTCCCAAGAAAAGATTCTTCCATTCTTTTTTCTTCTGTTCCTGGAGCTTTGCTTTCTTTTGCGCCCCCGCTTTCTTATCCAGCTTTCCAAGCAGCCAGATGCAGGGGATCAATACCATTCCGCCTAAAAAGCAGCGCACGCTATTAAATGTAAAAGGCCCCACATATTCCATTCCCACGCTCTGCGCTACAAAAGCCACTCCCCAGATGAATGCCGTCAAAAGCAGCAGCAGAGAATTCCTAATCTTCGCTTTCTCCATAACCATCCTATCTTGTCAAACAAGGCTGCTGCAAACAAATCACAGGCACAACCATTGTGCTTCCATGATATTTTGCAGCAGCCCCTTTCATTGTCACTTGCTGTTTAAAGCTTTGTCTATCGGATTATTCCGGCATTTCCACTTTTACCCTGTCCAAATGCCAAATATCATCCACATATTCTTGAATGGTACGGTCTGAGGTGAATTTGCCTGCATGAGCCGTGTTCAGCATCGCCATCTTCGCCCATCCCTTTTCATCCCGGTATGCTTTCTCGACTCTCTCCTGCGCCTCTGCATAGGAACGGAAGTCTTTCAGTATGAAATAGGTATCTGCATACTGGGTATCCAGCGTATTCAACAGGGAATTATACAGCGGGCGGAACAGTTCTGAATCATTTCTAGAATACATTCCATTGATTAACTGCATCAGCACCTGGCGGATATCCTGATCGCTGTTGAAAATCTGCATAGGATCATAATCCCGTCTCTGCTCATGGTCAATGACCTCCTGGGAGCTCATGCCGAAGATAAACGCATTCTCATCTCCGACTTCTTCTACAATTTCCACGTTAGCGCCGTCCATAGTGCCAAGCGTCACCGCCCCATTGAGCATGAACTTCATATTGCCAGTTCCAGACGCCTCCTTGCTTGCCGTTGAAATTTGCTCGGACACATCTGCCGCTGCAAAAATCCACTCAGCCGTGGACACTTTATAGTCCTCGATAAATACCACTTTCAACTTGCCATTGATGGACGGATCGTTATTTACCACTTCCGCCACGCTGTTAATCAGCTTAATCGTAAGCTTGGCAATACGGTAACCTGCCGCAGCCTTGGCTCCGAAAATAAAAGTCCTGGGATAGAATTCCATCTCTGGATGTTCTTTGATCTTGTTATACAAGTACATCACATGGAGAATGTTCAAAAGCTGACGCTTATATTCGTGGAGGCGTTTTACCTGCACGTCAAAAATAGAGCGGGGATCCACCTCAATCCCGTTATGTTCTGAAATATAACGTGCCAGGCGCAGCTTATTTTGATATTTGATATTCATAAATTCCTGCTGTGCTTTCTCATCACCCGCATAAACGGCAAGCTTCTCCAAATGGGGCAGATTAGTCACCCAGTCGTTGCCGATATATTTGTTGATCCACTCTGACAGCAACGGGTTGCCGTGATACAGAAATCTTCTCTGCGTGATCCCGTTGGTCTTATTGTTAAACTTATAGGGATACATCTCGTAGAACTCACGCAGCTCCTGATTCTTCAAGATCTCCGTATGCAGCCGTGCCACGCCGTTTACAGAACATCCTGCCGCAATCGCCAGATGCGCCATCTTCACTTGTCCGTCAAAGACAATCGCCATCTTCTTTACCTTGTCATAATCCCCTGGGAACCGTTTCTCGATATCGAGGATAAAGCGGCGGTTAATCTCCTCCACAATCTGATAAATTCTAGGCAAAAGCCTTGAGAAAATCTCAATCGGCCACTTCTCTAACGCCTCTGACATAATCGTATGGTTGGTATAAGCGCAGGTATGCGTAGTAATCTCCCATGCCTCATCCCACTCCATGCCTTCCTCGTCAATCAAAATACGCATCAGCTCTGCCACTGCTACGGTTGGATGGGTATCATTGAGCTGAATCGCCACTTTCTCTGGCAGCCTATGCAGATCCTCATGGTGCTTCTTATACCTGGCGATGGCACGCTGCACGCTTGCAGACACGAAGAAATACTGCTGTTTGAGGCGAAGCTCTTTTCCCTGAATATGATTGTCATTGGGGTACAGCACTTCTACCAAATTCTTTGCGAGATTTTCCTGCTCCACCGCTTTCTTATAATCTCCCTTGTCAAACGCATCCAGCTCAAAATACTCTTCTGGCTCTGCGTCCCAGGCTATCAGAACATTGACCATGTTGTTGTTATAGCCGATCACAGGCATGTCGTAAGGCACGGCGCGCACAGACTGGTATCCCTCATGGATAAAGCGGGGCTTTCCTCTCTGATCCACTTCTGAACGCACATAACCGCCAAATTTTATCTGGAAAGTATGCTCTGGACGGCGCAATTCAAAGGGATAGCCGTCTTTGAGCCAATTATCTGGCACTTCCACCTGAAAGCCATTGTCGATTTTCTGACGGAACAATCCGTAACGGTAACGTATGCCGCATCCATAGGCAGGATATCCCAGGGTAGACAAAGACTCCATAAAGCATGCTGCGAGTCTTCCAAGCCCGCCGTTTCCCAACGCTGGGTCTGGCTCCTGGTCTTCGATGACATTCAGGTCAAATCCGATCTCATCCAATGCATCCTTCACTTCTTTGTATGCGGTCATATTGATTAAGTTATTTCCCAGGGCCCTTCCCATCAAAAATTCCATCGACATATAATATAAAATCTTGGGATCTTCTTTGTCAAACGTCTTCTGGGTAGCCATCCACTGGTCAATGACTACGTTTTTCACCGCATTAGACACTGCCTGGTACACTTCCTGCTGGGAAGCCTCCTCCAATGTCTTCCGGTAAAGGTTCTTTACATTGTTCTTAATCTCCTGAACAAACTTCTCTTTCTTAAATATCTGATTTTTCATATCTGCCTCCTTCTTCTCTGGTACCTGTATCTTAACTGCCAAAGATACAGACGACCTCCCTGGATGCGCATCCGCACGAAATGATACTGTCGTAACGAAGTCATGTCTGCGCTGCCAGCCGTCGTTTACGGCCAGCTATACCCTTTCACATACTTTTTGCACGCTTAATACCACATGCTCCCCGTTGATATTCCATTCTTTTTGATATCCTTTGAGTTGCGTGCCATCAATCCGCTCAGCAAGTACCTCCGACTGAATCTGTCCGCCGTAGTTTTCAAAAATTGCGGCAATCTTATCCTCTGCATGATAAGATACGACAATCTTATCCATCACCTCAAAGCCAGCCTCTTTACGCATCGTTTGAATCTTGCTGATCAGTTCCCGTACAAAGCCTTCCTCGATCAGTTCCTGGGTCAGGTTGGTGTCAAGGACTACCGTCACCTCATTATCGCCTTCTGTCACATAGCCCTCCTGCTGGGTCATGGTAATCAGCAAGTCCTCCTCACATAATACAACGTCTGCGTTTACACTGTCAAGAGTAATGCTTCCATTCTTCTTAAGCTCCTCCATGGCACGATTGCCGTCTAGTTCTTTTAACGCCTGCTGGATCTTGCCAAGGTACTTGCCGTATTTAGGCCCTACGGTCCGAAGCTGGGGCTTGAACGCATAGTCGGTAAAGCTGCTGACGTCCTCTGTAAAAGTCACTTTCTTTACATTTAACTCTTCCTCGATAATCTCCTGGAAAAATTCTGGCAGTTCAAACGGCGCTTTTACAAACATAGACGCAATTGGCTGACGGTTCTTGATATTAGCGCCGTTACGGCAGGCACGACCCATCACCACGATTTTGAGCACGGCGTCCATATTCTTCTCCAGCTCTTTGTCGACCATCTTTGCGTCCGCTGTTGGGAAGTCGCAAAGGTGCACGCTTTCTGGCGCATTTTCATCAATGCTGCACACCAGGTTGCGGTAAATATCTTCTGTCATAAAAGGAATCATAGGAGCCGCAGCCTTGCTCACGGTCACAAGCGCCGTATACAGGGTCATATAGGCATTCACCTTGTCCTGCTCCATGCCTTTTGCCCAGAAACGTTCCCTGCTTCTTCTAACATACCAGTTGCTCATGTCATCCACGAATTCCTGCAGCGCCCTTGCCGCCTCAGGGATTCGGTAATTGCCCAGATCACTGTCCACTTCGCTTACCAAGGTATTCAGCTTAGACAACAGCCATTTGTCCATCACAGACAATTTGTCATATTCGAGCTTGTATTTTGAAGCGTCAAATTGATCGATATTGGCATAGAGGATAAAAAATGCATAGGTGTTCCAGAGCGTTCCCATGAATTTTCTCTGGCCTTCCTGCACGGCCTTGCCGTGGAAACGGTTGGGCAGCCAGGGTGCAGAGTTCACATAAAAATACCAGCGGATGGCATCTGCGCCGTAAGTTTCTAAAGCTTCAAACGGATCTACCGCATTTCCCTTTGACTTGCTCATCTTCTGTCCGTTTTCATCCTGAACGTGCCCTAGCACGATGACATTCTCGTAAGGGGCTTTATTAAATAGAAGCGTGGACTCGGCAAGCAAGGAATAGAACCATCCTCTGGTCTGATCCACCGCCTCAGAGATAAACTGTGCGGGAAACTGTTGCTCAAACATTTCTTTATTCTCAAACGGATAGTGATGTTGTGCAAAAGGCATTGCCCCGGAGTCAAACCAACAGTCGATAACTTCTGGCACCCTGTGCATTTTCTTTCCGCATTTAGGACATTGGATTGTCACTGCATCAATATAGGGGCGATGCAACTCGATTTCCTCTGGACAATTATCAGACAATTCTTTTAATTCTGCAATGCTTCCGACAGAATGCATATGACCGCACTCACACTCCCAGATGTTTAACGGAGTTCCCCAATAACGGTTCCTGGAAATGCCCCAATCTTGGACGTTCTCTAGCCAGTCTCCAAACCTTCCCTTGCCAATGCTCTCAGGAATCCAGTGAATCGTGTTGTTGTTGCGTATCAAATCCTCCTTGACCTCTGTCATCTTGATAAACCAGGATTCTCTCGCATAGTAAATCAACGGGGTATCGCATCTCCAGCAATGAGGATATTCATGCTCAAATTTCGGAGCGTCAAACAACAGTTTCTGATCCTCCAAATCCTGCAGGATCATCGGATCTGCCTTCTTACAGAAAACGCCTGCATAGGGCGTGCCCTCCGTCAGCTCCCCTTTTCCGTTGACAAACTGCACAAACGGAAGATCATAGTCCCTGCCCACTTTAGAGTCATCCTCGCCAAATGCCGGGGCGATATGGACGATTCCAGTACCGTCTGTCATGGTGACATAGGAGTTGCAAGTGACAAAATGCGCTTTTTTGCGTTGTTTTGCAGCCGCTTCCCCAGTGCAGGCAAACAATGGCTGATATTCTTTGTATTCCAGCTCCGTTCCCTGATATGTTTCCAGCACCTCATATGCTTTCTCGCCCGCCGCCTGCCGTTCCTTGTCCAGCAGAGAAGACAGCACCCGGTCCAGCAGCGCTTCTGCCATATAGTAGGTATAGCCGTCCGCCGCCTTCACTTTGCAGTATTTCTCCTGCGGATTTACACAAAGCGCAAGGTTCGAGGGCAGCGTCCAGGGCGTCGTAGTCCATGCCAGGAAATAAGCGTCCTCGCCCACTGCCTTGAAGCGTACGATTGCAGAACGCTCTTTTACCGTCTTATATCCCTGCGCTACCTCCTGGGCAGAAAGAGGGGTTCCGCAACGAGGACAATATGGCACGATCTTAAAGCCCTTGTATAATAAATTGCGATTCCAGATTTCTTTCAATGCCCACCATTCTGATTCGATAAAATCATTATGATAGGTGACATATGGATTGTCCATATCCGCCCAGAAACCAACGGTGCCAGAAAAATCCTCCCACATGCCCTTATACTTCCAAACGCTTTCCTTGCATTTATCAATAAATGGCTCTAGGCCGTACGCTTCGATCTGCTCCTTGCCGTCTAAGCCTAAAAGCTTCTCCACCTCCAGCTCCACCGGAAGCCCGTGCGTGTCCCAGCCTGCCTTCCTGGGCACCATCTTGCCCTTCATGGTCTGATATCTTGGGATCATGTCCTTGATGACACGGGTCAGCACATGACCGATATGAGGCTTTCCATTTGCCGTAGGAGGTCCGTCATAAAACGTATAGGTGTCGCCCTCCTTACGGTTTTCCATGCTTTTTTTAAAAATATCATGGTCTTTCCAAAATTGCTCTGTCTGCTTTTCTCTCTCCACAAAGTTTAGATTTGTCTCGACTTTGTTATACATTGGTAGTTCTCCTTTCTTATTAAGATTACTTAGGGATTTGCGAAATTCAATCGTTTTATGAATTTCATAAACAATTCATATATTTTAATAAAATCATAGTAATTGTATATGAAATTTTGATAACTTGATAGTTTCGCATGACCTATAAGAGATTAAGATAAAAAAAGCTCCGTCCTGTAAAAGGACGAAGCCTGTCAATGCATCACATCGCTACCACCTGTTACACTGCACTTTGACGCAATGCCTTTCTTTCAGAAAAAGCACGCCAGCATGCACGATTCCCATAACGGAGGAATAACCCGTCCCGGCTTACTATTACTGTCCATTTCGGAACAAAAAATTCAGCGGGCGACTTGGAAGTGATATTGGGACAGCTTCTACTTATACCGGCTTACACCCTCCCGGCTCGCTGTGATGTTGGAACTGCTGTCTTACTGTCTTCGTCATCGTCTTTTCGTTTCCTGATCTATTATAAAGCCTGCCGTTCCTTTTTGTCAAGAGACGGCTCTAAAATGCTGCCAATAGGCTTATTATTGGCTATTGGGGATATCTGGTCATGACATAGGTGCCTGTTTGTTTGATTTCTTGATTGCTAATCTCCCTTCCCCAATGAACAGACTCGTTAAAATTACCTTCTGCAACTACCACCCCATTGCTTTTTACTTCCAACACGATTACAGAATGAGCGTTGTAATTCATGCGTACGATGTCTCCCACCCTGATATTTGAAAAATCCGTATGCGTACGAGCTGGAAGACTCCCGAAAGCTGCATCGCTCAAGGCAAACGCAAACCCGGCACATCCGTATCCCCCAGAATAAATGCCGCCTTTCCATTGATAATAATTGTCGTTTGTCCATCTCATCCCTTCTGGATAACTAGATTTCATTGCAATCATCGCCTTATAGACCTTTGCCGCAGTAAGCCCGGAGTCTTGCTGCTCCTTTACGTTTATCGTACAGTGGTAGGATTTTCCATCTTTGGCTTTGCAGGTGATTTTGGCTTTCCCAGCTTTCTTTGCCGTTACCTTTCCTTTCTGATTGACCGATGCCACGCTGCTCTTGTTGCTTTTCCAAGACACTGCCTTGGCGCCTGTCAGCTTCAAGACATAGGTCTTGCCTTTGTTCAAGGTCTTATTTGCGCTGTTTAGATATGGCTTTTTAACAGTTACTTGGCATCTATAAGACGTTTGTTGATACCTCGCCGTAATTATAGACGTCCTGACCCTTTTCGCAGTCACTTTGCCTTTCTGGCTCACCGCCGCCACAGACGGATTGCTGCTGCGCCATTGTTGTCTCCCAGAAGCGCCGTTTAATTTCAAGGTAATGCTGCTTCCTGCATAAACCGTAGCCTTTGTCTTATTCAGCTTGACTGTCGCAGCTTCTGTCTGCACCGGCAGCATTACTGCCATCAGAACTGCAGCCAGACAAAGTGCAAACAGTTTTTTGATAAATTTAGTCATACAAGACTTCCTCCACTCTAAGATAATCTTTGGAACCTCCGAACATCTCTTTTTCATCACATATACTGCAGTTCCCGCATCAAGTCATAATATGCAGGAGAGTTCTGAAAAACAGCGCCTGCAAACGTCACAACAAGCAGGAGGATCAAAGCGATGGAAGAGCAAATAATTCCAGCAATCGCCATGCCCTTCGCCGTTCCTTTGCAAAGCTGCAAGATGCCCATTACGATTGACACGATCGCAAGGGGAATGCAAACGCACCAAATGCAGCAAGTAATCAAAGCGATAATCCCGCAGATCATAGACGCAATGCCAAACCCTCCGCTCTCTGCAGACATTGTGCTTTGGCTATCCTGCTGGAATGCCGGATCGGCATAGCCAGTCGTCTGGGTATACTGGTTCTGACCTCCATAAGGCTGTTGATACACAGGGTTTGGAACCTGTTCCTGCCAATTCTGGGACTGCTGTGCTTCGCCGTTATATTGATTTGGCTGACCATTTCCTGGGTACCCGCTCCCGCCGTACTGTCCTGGCTGACCGCTTTCTGGCGGCTGAACCTGACCATTGTTCTCAAACGTATTGTTTTCATCACTCATGTAGAAATCCTCCTGTTAATCTCTTAACCTTGCAAAAATAATGTAAGCAACAATTTACTAACTATATGATATAACTATAGCAGACCATGCGTATCTGTCAATAGTAATTTCAAGCCAGCTCCTATCTCGCAAAACCTAAAATCTCAATCAATTTCTCCCTGCGCAGCAGTTTTTTTCCATTTATCATAGGCTTGGAATAAAAAAAGAAAGAACATGATTCCCAATCCTCCTCCCAAGCTGTCGATGCACACATCCGACAGCCTGCCCGCCCGTCCAGGCACGAACAATTGATGCAATTCATCGGTAGCCGCATAGCCCGCCGTGAATGCAAACGCCTGCAGCGCCATCCGCTTCTTTGAGATTGAATCGTAACTAAAATAAAAACATATAAGCACCGCAAGGATGGCATATTCACTCATATGAGCTCCTTTTCTGACAATAAGCTGCATAGATTCTGCTTTTATAGACAATTCCTCCTCTGTCTTGCCCTGATTAAAAATATAATTCTGCCATTCTGCAATTTTATACGACACCGATTTGCTGGCCTTAGAAGACTGCCGGGCCGGCTGGGCAGAAAACGCAAAGATTACTGCCATCCAGATCACCACCGCAATTCCTGTAATTTTTTTCTTACTCATAAAACGCCCTCTTTCTGTTAATAATTTTTACTATATCGCAACACATCTCAAATTGCAACGACTGCTAGCTTTGAGTTTCCGCATTTTGCAATTCATAGCACCAAAAGGTCTTGCTGCCTTTGGCAGCATAGACATCT
>OFHO01002104.1_pt1 | contig 12726 bp, 7 predicted proteins | sample 1521531 | NCBI WGS metagenome assembly OFHO01 (sample SAMEA3504124, study PRJEB24116) | mouse gut metagenome | biome: mouse gut; feature: mouse-associated habitat; material: faeces | place: Denmark | collected 2011
TGGCCGTTGCCTCCTTTTGGGCATGAAAAAAACACGATTGTCAAATCGTGTTTTTTTCTGGATGTTCAATTTTGTCACAAGGGGTTGATTTTTTGGTGACTGCTCGTAAATTATGTCGTTTTATAAATGGTTCTTTACGAGTGTAAATCCAAATATTTACAAAATATTCCTTGACGGAACGGCTGACAAGCGGTAGGATAGTCCCATTATGGCAAACGCCGCCTCCAAGGCGGCGGGGAGGATGTATATGGAGCTTTCCAAAATAACGATGAAGCGAATCATGCTGCTGATTACCTTTACGGTGCTGCTGCTGGTGGGCGTCCAGCGGATGGACGTGGTGCTGGGGGCACTTGGCTTTCTGTGGGGGATTCTCTCTCCGATGTTTGTCGGCGCGGCCCTGGCCTTTGTGCTGAATGTGCCCATGAGCGCGTTAGAACGCAGGCTTTTTCCCCGGACAGGCGGGAAAAAGACGAAGAAAGGGAAGAAGGGCGTATCGCCTGCCTTGGCTCGGGCGGTGTGCCTGCTGCTGACCTTTCTCCTGCTGGCATTAGTCGTACTGCTGCTGGTGCTGGTGGTCGTGCCCCAGCTGGCGGAGAGCATCGCCAGCCTGGGCGGCTATGTAGCCGCCGCCGCAGGACGGTTTGCCGTCTGGGCGGAGAAGCAGTTCGCAGCCTATCCCGAGATCACCAGCCGGCTGGAAAACCTGTCCATCAACTGGGCGGAGCTTGCGAAGAATCTGTGGGACTTTCTGACCACCGGCGTGGGCAGCGTAGTTTCTACCACCATTTCCGCCACTATGCGGGTGTTCAGCGCCATCAGCGCCGGATTTATCTCCTTTATTTTCGCCATCTATCTGCTGCTGCAGAAGGAGAAGCTGGGGCTCCAGTGCCGCAAGGCCCTCTACGCCCTTCTGCCGAAGCGGGGGGCGGATGAGACGGTCAGGGTCTGCTCCCTCAGCCATAAGGTGTTTTCCAGCTTTATTACCGGCCAGTGCGTGGAGGCGGTGATCCTGGGGGCCATGTTTTTTGTGTCCATGACCATCCTGCGGATCCCATACGCGCTGCTGGTAGGGTGCCTGATCGCAGTAACGGCGCTGATTCCCATTGTGGGCGCGTTTATCGGCTGTATTGTGGGCGCGTTCCTGCTGCTGATGGTTTCTCCCATGCAGGCGCTGTTCTTTGTGGTATTGTTTTTGATTCTCCAGCAGGTGGAGGGAAACCTGATCTATCCCCACGTGGTGGGGTCCTCCGTGGGACTGCCCTCCATCTGGGTGCTGGTGGCGGTCAGCGTGGGCGGCAGCTTGATGGGTATTGCGGGTATGCTGGTATTTATTCCGCTGACCTCGGTGCTGTACGCGCTGTTCCGGGAATTTGTCTACCAAAGGCTGCAGGCGAAGGGCCTGCAGGTCAAATAAAAATAGGGAAGGGCCCCGGATGCGCGGCATCCAGGGCCCTCGTTTACAAAAAGCGTCAGGCCGCGGCATCCTCCAGCAATTCGGAGGCGATGCTGTTCAGCACGCGGTAGACGATGACCCACATTTCGCCGCGGCTGATGGTCTGGTCGGGGCGGAAGGTGCCGTCGGCATAGCCGGTGAGGACCTTCATTTCCGCCAGGGCCGCCGCCGCGCCATCGTCGGTGTCGGAGAAGGGGGAGGTCTTGCCGTCCTCCAGCTCCAGCTCATCCGCCAGCAGGCGGACGAACTCGCCGCGGGTGATGGCGGCCTTGCCGTCCTTCGCCGCAGGCGCCTCATCCATCAGCTGCTCCACCAGAGCGACGGCGTCGTTCCAGATGGCCAGGTCATAGGGACGGATGCAGTTATTTTCGTCCTTCTCGATCATACCAGCCACATACAGGGCGTAGACTTCCTGAGCAAACCACTCCATGCCGGTCAGGTCATCCGGCGGCAGGGTATTGAGGCGCTCGTCGATCTTCAGCGCCTCCCACAGCGCCTCTCCCAGATCCTCCACATACGCGGCGTCAATGGGGGACTCCATGCCCAGCTCCTCGAAGCTCTCCTGGAAGCCGAAGGAGGCGTCCAGCGCGGTGAACTTCAAATAGTCGTCCACGGCGGAGAAGTAGTCCTCCTGTCCGTTCAGCCAGAAGGCGAGGGCGCCGGAGGCGGAAACCGCGTAGCTGATATAGTAGCAGGGGCTGGTGAAGGTATGGGGCACCTGATACCAGCTGTACAGCTCGGTGCGCTCATCGTCCGCAGGGATGAGGCCGTATTCCTTGCACAGACGGCAGTACTCCTGGTTGATCTTCTCCAGCGTCAGATCCTCTTCCGCATACACATACTGCTGCAGCTCGTCATAGAGACAGCCGGTAATCAGCGCGCTACTCAGGTTCAGCATCAGGTAGTCCTGTACTGTCAGAGCGGCCTCCTCGTCTTCGAAGATGTCCTTATAGAAGTGGGTGAACAGCAGCTCCAGGCCCTGGGAATGGACCTCGGCGATGTCCAGGGACTTGCTTCCGTCGTTCCAGCCAGTCTTCTGCCAATAGAAGTTGTTGTAGTGGCCGAACTCATGGATAGCGGTGGAAAAATCGTAAAGATCGCCATAGGGAGAGTTGAAGTAAAAGGGAGCGCCGTAAGCGTCCAGCATGGTGGTGAAGCCGGCTTCAGCCTTGGTATCGCTAAAATCGGCATCGTAGAGCCCATGGCTGCGCATATAGGCGAACGCTTCGGCCATTTCGCTGGAGAGCTGCCCGATATAGGGCTCGATCATATCCAGCGCGATGTCCCCGGAGTAATCCTGCGCATAGACAGGATTGCCGGAATTATAGTAGTAGAGCGGATAGAGCCCATCGTACAGAGGAACGATGTTCTCCTTTACCGCCTGATGGAAGGAGCGGATCTCCTCCTGGGTGTAGTCCCGCTGATAGATCTCCGTATAGGCGTAATCGGCGTAGTTGTCGTAATCATAGCTCGCGGCGATTTCCTGGCGCAGGGCTACCATACGCAGATAGATGTCGCCCAGGGCGGCGTTCTGGTTCTTGGCGATGGCGCGGGAGATCACAGTGTAGGTTTCCTGGTCCAGCTCACCGTCGGCCAGGGCCTGTTCCAGGGTGGCATCGTCCCACTCCTTGCCCTCATACTCGGCGGTATAGACCTGATAGGCGGCGGACATATACTCGTTTTGCAGGGCGGTTTCCTTGACGGAGCGGGCGATCTGCTCCTCGGTCAGGGCCTCGTACTCGGTGTAGTACGCAAGGTCCTCCTCCGTCAGCTGCTCGCGCAGGAATTCGCCGCAGGGGGACTCCAAGATATCCTGAATAAACAGGATCAGGGCGTCCGCCACCGTCATGTACAGGCTGCTGGTGTACTCCAGCTCGGCGGCGGCCTCGTCGTCGGTCACATCCTGGTAGGTCTTGATATTCAACAGCTGGTACATGGTGACGACTTCCAGGAACTGATCGGCGAACTTGTTGAAGTTCTCCTCCACAGCCTTTGCGTTGGCGCTGTCGGCCAGGAGCTCCCGGATGGTATCCATTTCTTCCAGAATCGGCTTGCTGTCGATGTGCTTGTATTCCATGTCGGCGTAGTTCACATCGGCGTGGGGCTGGTCAATGAAGAAATCGGTTTCCCGGACTCCGCCCTCCGCTGCCAGCGCCGCAGGGCACAGGGACAGCGCAAGGGAGAGGACCAACAGCAGGGTCAGAAGTTTCTTTCTCATTCTTGCTTTCTCATCCTTTCTTGACACATGGTCAGTTTTTGGCAAAGCCAGTTATATTATACACGCCCAGCCGCCGTTTTTCAAGGGTTCCCTTGTCTGCTCCGCCGAATTTTTCCAGCGTGCGTTGCGCATTCCGCCGGTATCTGCTATACTGAAAAAAACGATGGGGAGGGACGGCCATGCTGCGGATCTGGATGGGACGGGCCAACACGGGAAAATCCAGACGGATACTGCTGGAGATCAAGGAAAACACGGAGAAAAAGAGAAAATCCATCCTGCTGGTGCCGGAGCACGCCTCCCATGGCTCCGAGCTGGACCTGTGCCGGGCCTGCGGTGCGGCCGCTTCCCGGTATGCGGAGGTGCTGAGCCTGCGGCAGCTGGCTGTCCGGGTGCTGGAACGGACCGGCGCGCTGGCGGACGGGGCCCTGGACGCAGGCGGGAAGCTGCTGCTCATGCAGCTGGCCCTGCGGGAGGCCGCGCCCCAGCTGACGGTATACGCCCGCCCCTCCCGGCGGGCGCCCTTCCTGCAGGAGCTGGTGGCGCTGTGCGACGAGCTGACCGCCTGCCGGGTAAGGCCGGAGGACCTGGGCGGGGCGGCGGCCGCACTGGGTGGCATGAGCGGGGAGAAGGCCCGGGACATTTCCCTGATCTACGCCGCCTACCTCGCCCGGCTCAGCCAGGGCGGAGCGGACCGCCGGGACCGGATGGAGAAGCTCATCGACCACCTGGAGGAGTCCGGCTACGCGGCGGGCAAAGACATGTACCTGGACGGCTTCACCTACTTTACCGCCCAGGAAATGAAGCTGCTGGAGATCCTGCTGCGGACGGCCGGGTCGGTGACGGTGACGCTGCTGGGGGACGGCAGTGAGCTGGAAATGTTCCAGCAGAGCGTCCGGGCCCAGAGCCGTCTGGAACGGCTGGCGGCTTCCTGCGGCGTACCATGCAAAGTGGAGGTTTTGCCGGCAAAAGTTCCGGGAACCTGTCTGGAGCATCTGGCGGAGCGGTTCTTCGGCCCCGTAACGCCCTGGCAGGGGGACTGCGCCGCTGTGGAGCTGGTGAAGGCGGAGAGCATGTTCACGGAGGCGGAGTACGCCGCCGCCAAGATACGGGAGCTGGTACGGACCACGGACTGCCGTTATCGGGACATCGCCGTGGCGGCGCGGAACCTGGACGAATACGCCGCCACGATTGAAAACGTGTTTGAACGCTTCGATATCCCCGTCTATCTCAGCCGCCGCAGCGACGTATTGGAAAAACCGGCGCTGAGCCTGCTGGCAGGGGCGCTGGATGCGGTTACGGGGGGATACGAGTACGAGGATATGTTCCGCTGGCTGAAAACCGGCCTGGCGGGGATCACGGATGAGGAATGCGACAAGCTGGAGAATTATGTCATTACCTGGGACGTCCACGGCTCCATGTGGGTCCGGGAGGAGGACTGGACCGCCAACCCGGACGGCTGGCGGGAGGAATTCACCCCCGCCCAGGCGGAGGCTTTGGTGGAGATCAACGCCATCCGCCGCCGGGTGAGCGGCCCCTTGGGCCGCCTGGCCCGGGGGTTGAAGGACCATGAGGGGGCGTCGGAGAAGCTGCGGGTACTGTGGGACTTTCTGGAGGAGCTGGGTCTGGCCCGGCAGCTGGAGGAGCGCACCGCCGCTCTGGAGGCCCTGGGAGAGCTCCAGCGGGCCAGGGAGTACGGCCAGCTGTGGGAGCTGCTGTGCGGCGTGATGGATCAATTCGCAGATATGCTGGAGGACATGCCCCTGGACGGGGAGGAATTCGCGCGGCTTTTGAAGCTGGTGCTGACCCAGTATGATGTGGGAACCATCCCGGTGTCCCTGGACCAGGTTCAGGCCAGCCAGATCACCCGCAACGACCGCCACCGGATCAAGGTTTTGTTCCTCATGGGGGCCAACGACCACGTGCTGCCCGCCGTCCAAACGGGGACGGGCCTCTTCACCAGGGAGGACCGGGAACGGCTGCTGGAAAACGGCATTGAGCTGGCGCCCAGCGGTATGGAGGTGTTCCATATCGAGCTGCAGAACCTCTACGCAGCCCTGGCCCAGCCTACGGAGCGGCTGTTCGTCTCCTGGCCGGCGTCGGACCTGTCCGGATCGCCCCTGCGGCCCTCCTTTGTGGTGGAACGGGTCAAGGCCCTGCTGCCGGAGGCGAGGGAAACCGGAGACGGCGGCGCGGAATTCCGGCGGCTGACCGCGCCCGCGCCCGCCCTGGAGCTGGCGGGCGGCGAGCGGGGAGGACCGCTGTGGCGTTATTTCTCGGAGGACGGGCGGTATGGGGACGCCCTGTCCGCCATGGAGCGGGCGGCGGGGATGAACCGGGGCCGACTCTCCCCGGCGGCTGTGGAAACGCTGTATGGCCAGAGCTGCCGGATGTCCGCCAGCCGCATCGATAAGATCAATTCCTGCCATTTCTCCTATTTCATGCAGTACGGCCTCCGGGCCAAAGAGCGGATAACCGCAGGCTTCGACACCTCTCAGGTGGGTTCCTTTCTCCATTTTGTTCTGGAGCGCGTCACCCGCGCCGTCATGGACCGGGGGGGCTTCGCCCAGGTGGAGGATACGGAGCTGGGCCGTCTCACCGACGCGGCGGTGCAGGCATATCTGAACGAGGCCCTGCCCAGCTTCGACCAGCGGGACGAGCGGTTTAAGTACCTCTTCCGCCGCCTGCGGAAGACGGTAGGAACCATTATTGCCAACGTTGCCGACGAGCTGGCCCACTCGGACTTTGTCCCTATTGCTTTTGAGCTGGGATTTGGCGAGGGGGAGGACATGCCGCCTATCGCCGTGCGGATGGGGGAGGGCTCCCTCACGGTAGCGGGCCGGGTGGACCGGGTGGACGGCTGGCTGGAGGACGGGCGGCTGTACGTGCGCGTCGTGGACTACAAATCCGGGAAAAAGTCCTTCGATCTCAGCGACGTGCGCCATGGATTAAACATTCAGATGCTGCTCTACCTCTTCGCGCTGGAAAGAGAGGGAAAGCGGGTTTTTGGCCGGGAGATCGTTCCGGCGGGGGCGCTGTACCTGCCCGCCAGGGACGTGCTGCTCAGCAAACCCAGGGGAGTGGACCCGGAAACCCTCCGCGCCGCCATGGACCGGGAGCTGCGGCGCAGCGGGCTGGTGCTGAGCCGGCCGGAGGTGCTCCGCGCTATGGAGCACAGCGCGCTGGAGGAGCCACGATTCCTGCCGCTGTCCATAGGGAAGGGTGGCATTACCGGTGGCCTCGCCACCGCCGAGGAGCTGGGGAAGCTGGAGCGGTACGTGGACCATCTGTTGGAGCAGATTGCGGCAGAGCTCCACGGCGGCGTCATTGACGCCGACCCCTGCTACACCAGCGAGAGCGACAACGCTTGCACCTACTGCGCTTTCGCCTCCGCCTGCCACTTCAACGACGGGGAGGGGGGCGACCGCCGCAGGCCCCTGCGCCCGGTGAAGCCGGAGGAGTTCTGGGGACAGATCAACCTGATAACAGGAGGGGAGGAGACGCCATGGCCATCCAATTGACCGACAGCCAGCGCGCCGTAGTAGAGGATCGGGGCGGGCGGGTGCTGGTATCCGCCGCCGCCGGCAGCGGCAAAACCCGGGTCCTGGTGGAGCGGCTGTTCCGCCGGGTGCTGGGGGAGGAGCGGGCGGACCTGGACGATTTCCTCATCATCACCTATACCCGGGCCGCCGCCGCCGAGCTGCGCCAGCGCATTGCCCAGGAGCTGGGCCGCCGCATGGCGGAGAGCCCGGGGGACCGCCATCTCCAGCGGCAGCTGCTGCTGGTATATCAGGCGGACATCAAAACCATCGATTCCTTCTGTACCGCGCTCCTGCGGGAGAACGTCCATCTGCTGAACCTAGGGGACCAGGGGGCGCTGACGGCGGACTTCCGGGTCCTGGACGAGGGGGAGGCGGAGCTGCTGAGAAGGCGGGTACTGCCCCGGGTATTGGAGGAATTTTATACGGATATGACGCCCGGCCAGATCCAGCTGGCGGATTGTTTTGGCTTTGGACGGGATGACCGGGGGCTGGAGGACCTGACACTTGAGCTCCACAGCAAGGTCCAGAGCCACGCCTATCCAGAACGCTGGCTGGCGGAGCAGCGCTCCGGCTGGGCCGCCCTGCCGGTTGACGGCGGGGAAACTGTGTTCGGTCAGGCCCTTCTCTCCCGGGTGGAGCGTAAGGCCCGCCACTGGAGCCGGCTGCTGGAGGGAGCTCTGGAGGAAATGCGGGCGGATGCGGCGGTGGAGAAGGCGTATGCCGCCGAATTCGCAAACGCTGCCGCCCAGTTAAGCGGGCTGGCGGCAGCGGCGGAAACCGGATGGGACGCGGCAGCGGCGGCGGTTCCGGCCTTCCCGAAGCTGTCCGCCGCACGAAAGTGCGAGCTTCCGGAGCTGAAGGACAAAATGAAGGCCCTATGGGACCGGTGTAAAAAGGAAACCGCCGGCTTCTGCGCCATCCTGGACGCCTCCGGCGTGGAAGCCGGGGAGGACCTGCGCCGCTCCGCGCCCGCCATGGAGGCGCTGCTGGATCTGTGCATGGCCTTCTCCGAGGCATATCAAAGGGAGAAGCTGCGGCGGAACGCCACCGACTTTTCCGACCAGGAGCACTACGCTGTGCGCCTGCTGCTGGGGGAGGAGGGCCGCCCCACGCCCCTGGCGGAAACCGTCGCCGCCCGTTACCGCGAGGTGATGGTAGACGAATACCAGGACACCAACCAGGTACAGAACTGCATTTTTGACGCAATTTCCGAAAACGGCCGCCGTCTTTTCACGGTGGGAGACGTGAAGCAGTCCATTTACCGCTTCCGCCTGGCGGACCCGACCATATTTCTGGCGCAGTACCGGGTCTTTCCGGATGCCGCCGAGGCGTCGGAGGGGGAGCCCCGGCGGATTCTGCTCAGCCAGAATTTCCGCTCCCGCGCCCCGGTACTGGATGCGGCCAATTTCGTCTTTTCCAATGTGATGAGCCGGGAGATGGGGGACGTCGACTACGGCGAGGCGGAGCGGCTGCACTTCGGCGCGGCCTACCTGCCGCCCCGGGAGGACTGCCAGACGGAATTTCATCTCCTGATCCCCGCTCAGGATGGGGAGGAGGCGGAGGAAAAAATCCCCGCCGCCCTGGCGGAGGCCCGGCTTGCGGCGGAGCGGATCGCCGCGTTGCTGGCGGAGGGCTATCCCGTTACCGATGAGGATACCGGAACGCTCCGTCCCTGCCGGCCGGAGGACATGGTGATCCTCATGCGCTCTCCCGGCCCCCGCCTGCGGCATTATACCCGGGCGTTGGAGGAGCGGGGCATTCCCTGCGCCGTCCAGGAGGACGAGGACTTTTTTTCCTCCATGGAGGTGGCTGTAACCTGCTCGCTGCTGGAGATTCTGGACAATCCCCGGCAGGATGTGCCTTTGATCGCCGTACTGCGCTCCCCGCTGGCGGGCTTCTCTCCGGACCGGCTGGCTCTGATTCGTGGCACGCATCCGGAAGGGGACTTTTATGAGGCCCTGTCCGCCTGCGAAGACGGGGACTGTGTCAGATTCCTGCACATACTGGAGGAACTGCGGGATCTCGCCAGGGATATGAGCGTCCACCGTCTGATCTGGCGAATCTACAACCAGCTGAACGTACTGGGCGTCTTTGGCGCCATGGGCGGGGGAGCGCGGCGGAGTGAGAATCTGATCGCCCTCTATGAGCACGCCCGGCATTTTGAGAACGCGGGATACAAGGGGCTGTTCGCCTTTGTCTCCCACCTTCGCCGCCTGCTGGAGAACGGGGAGCAGCCCGCCGGGGCCTCCGGTTCCCTGACCGCCGGGGTGCAGATCATGAGCATCCACAAGTCGAAGGGCCTGGAATTTCCCATCGTCATTCTGGCGGACCTGGGAAAGCGGTTTAACCAGGCCGATCTCCAAACGCCTGTGCTGGTTCATCCCCAGCTGGGCCTGGGGCCGCTGTACATCGACCTGGACCGGCATATCCGCTATCCCACCATCGCCCGGGAGGCGGTGTCCGGCCTGGTCAGCCGGGAGTCCCGGTCCGAAGAAATGCGGGTGCTGTACGTGGGCATGACCCGCGCCAAGGAGAAGCTGATCATGACCGCCTCTATGCGCTCCGCTCCGCGAAGGCTGAAGGAGCTGACCGCGCTGTCGGCCCTGCCCGTGCCGCCTGAGACGGTGGACGGCGCCAGATCCATGGCGGAGTGGATTTTACTGCCGCTGCTGAAACGGCGGGAGGCCGCTCCGCTGCGGGAGCTGGCGGGGCAGGAGGAGAACCTGTGGACGCTGGCGGAGGATGCGCCGTGGCTGGTTACGGTCCACGAGAGCGGCCCCTTCGGCGAACCGCCCGCGCCCGCGGCGAAGGAGGGCGAGTCTGCGCCCTCCGGGGCGGTCCTTCCTGTCAACCGGGAAGCCCTGGACTTTGTATATCCCCATCGCGCGTCCTGCGCCGCGCCGACCAAGCTTACCGCCACCCAGCTCAAGGGCCGGGAAAAGGACAAGGAGATTGCCGAGGAAACCATCCAGCCCTACGTCCGGCGGAGCTTCGCCGCGCCGCGGTTCCTGTCCGGCCAGCGGCCGCTCACCGGCGCGGAGAAGGGGACCGCCACCCACCTGGCGATGCAGTATCTTCCCCTGGCGGAGGACACCGATGTGGGGGCCGTAGTGGAGGAGCTGGCGGCGCGCCGTCTGTTGACCCGCCAGCAGGCGGACGCGGTAGATCAGGTGGCGATCCGTGGCTTTCTGCACTCGCCCCTGGCCGCGCAGCTGCGGCGGGCGGAGAAGACGGGAACGCTGGAGCGGGAATTTCGTTTCAGCCTGCTGCTGCCCGGAAAGGGCTATTTCCCCGGCCTGGAGGTCGGGGAGGAGGTCCTGCTTCAAGGTGTGGTGGATCTCTTTGCCATTGAGGACGGGGCCGTTACCGTGGTGGACTTCAAAACGGATTATGTTACGGAAGCGACGCTGCCGGAGAAGGCGGACGCGTACCGTCCCCAGCTGGCGGCCTACAGCGCCGCGCTTGAGCGCATTCTGGAACTGCCAATCAAACGCCGGATACTCTATTTTTTCCGCACCGGACAGGCGGTAGAGGTTTAAGCGCCTGTCTTCGCAGGCGCAGAGCGCCGGCTGGAAATCCGTTTGCCGTTTATAAATGTATCGAATTCCGCTTCTTTGCGCTATATTTCCCGCAAATTTATGATTTTCCCCTTGAAATTACCAAAAAAAGGGTGTAAGATATAATATGATGAATAATACACCTACATTTTGATTGCGTATGCGTATGAAAGGGAGGCGGAAGGAATATGTTTTGCGTAGGGGACAAGGTTGCGCACCCCATGCACGGGGCGGGCATCATCGACAAGATCGTGACGGAAACTGTGGCTGGAGCAAGGCAGGATTATTACGTTTTTCGTATGCCTGTGGGCGGTTTGACGCTGAAGATTCCAACCGCCGCCGGGGAGACGTCCGGCCTGCGGGGCATATGGGAGCATAACCGTATCCGGAAGCTGCTGCAGGACCTGTCCGGGCTGGAGGTGGAGCGGTTCACCGGCAGCTGGAACCAGCGGTACCGGGAGAACATGGAGAAGCTGAAAAGCGGCGATCTCTACGAGGTCGCCAGAGTAATTAAGAGCTTGCTCTACCGGGAAAACGAGCGGGGACTGTCTACCGGGGAACGGAAGATCCTCCGCACGGCGAAGCAGATCCTGATTTCCGAGATGGTCCTGTCCACCGGAGAAGATTATGGCGAACTGGAGCAGCAGGTTCATCTGGCCGTTACAGGAGGCGGGAAGGATTGAAAAATTTTCTTTCAAAATTATTCCACCGGAAGGGTAGGGAGGAGCATCCCTATTGCAGCGTCATTGTCGCCGCCGCCGGTTCCTCCAGCCGCATGGGGGGGCAGAATAAGCTGATGATGCCCATCGACGGCGTTCCCGTCCTGGCGCTGACGCTTCAGGCGATCAACGAGGCGGAGCTGACGGACGAGATCGTGGTGGCCGCCCGGGAGGAGGACCTGATTCCCATCGGCGACCTGTGCAAAATTTACGGCATCACCAAGCCGGTTAAGATTGTATGCGGCGGGGAGAACCGGCTGGAATCGGTGTACCAGGCTTCCCTGGAGTGCAGGGAGGAGGCGGCGTTTTTAGCCGTCCACGATGGGGCGCGGCCTCTGGCGTCGCCGGAGCTGATCGACCGCACCATATCCCTGGCGCATCGCACCAACGCCGCCGCTCCCGCCGTTCCAGTGAAGGACACGGTCAAGATTGTCCGGGACGGCAAGGTGGTGAGCACCCCGCCCCGGGAGGAGCTGCGGGCCGTTCAGACGCCCCAGGTTTTCGATGCCGCCCTGCTCCGGGCGGCGCTGGAGAACGCCAGGATACTCGGAGAAGCGGTCACCGACGACTGCTCCGCGGTGGAAAAACTTGGGAAGGAAATTTACTTGACAGAGGGCGCGTACGAGAACATTAAGATTACAACGCCGGAGGATCTGCTCCTGGCGGCGGAGCTGCTGCGCCAGCGGGAGGTACAGCCGTGAGGGTTCCCAGAATTGGTCAGGGGTATGACGTCCACCGGCTGACGGAGAGCCGTCCGCTGATCCTGGGAGGGGTTGCCATTCCTTGGGAGAAGGGATTGCTGGGCCACTCCGATGCGGATGTACTCCTGCATGCGCTGATGGACGCCCTGCTGGGGGCGGCGGCGTTGGGAGACATCGGCCGCTTGTTTCCGGACTGTGATGAGCGGTACCGGGGCGCGGACAGCCGTGTCCTCCTGCGGGAGGTCCGGCGCGTCCTTGCGGCGCATGGATTTGCCATCGGCAATGTGGATACGACTCTGGTTGCGCAAAAGCCCAAAATTGCGCCCTATATTGCCCAAATGCGGGAAAATATTGCGTCTGATTTGGATATCAGTCCTGACTTTGTAAGCGTTAAGGCCACGACAGAGGAGCGTCTGGGCTTTACCGGCGATGGTTCCGGCATGTCCGCGCAGGCCATTGCTTTGATATGGAAAGAATAACGGCAAAGACTATGTTCTTTAGGTAACAGCCGTCCCCTTCCGCATATGCGGAAGGGGACG
>OFHO01002105.1_pt1 | contig 12725 bp, 10 predicted proteins | sample 1521531 | NCBI WGS metagenome assembly OFHO01 (sample SAMEA3504124, study PRJEB24116) | mouse gut metagenome | biome: mouse gut; feature: mouse-associated habitat; material: faeces | place: Denmark | collected 2011
CGTTCCCATTGTTCTTTTGTCAATTCATATCGCTTCATGACCTTATTTTCGCACTTTTATTGGATTTGTGCAATATTTATTTTTTCAAACAAGCCCTAATTTCCCGATTCTAAAAGGGTAAAAGGAAGCTCTCATCCCGCGCACCGTGACAACCAGCGGCAAAAGAACGCATTGCCTGCAATAGATTTCGACAGCTCTCCCGGTGTAATATGGTAATAATACCACAATAGGAGGTCTTCTTCCATGAAATATGGACACTTTGACCAACAGAAAAGGGAGTATGTCATCGACCGGGTGGACGTGCCGGTTTCCTGGACCAATTACCTGGGCGTGGAGGACCTGTGCGCTGTAGTCAACCACACCGCCGGGGGTTACCTTTTCTATAAGAGCCCGGAGTACCACCGGATTACCCGGTTCCGGCCTAACGGCGTGCCTATGGACCGGCCCGGGCACTACATTTACATCCGGGACGACGAGACGGGGGAGTTCTGGTCGGTGTCCTGGCAGCCCTGCGGCGGGCCGCTGGAGCACTACCGTTGCCGCCACGGACTGAGCTATTCCGTCTATGAGTGTACCGGCCGCGGCGTCAACGCCGCCCAGACCCTGTTCATCCCCCGGGGGGAAAATGTGGAGCTATGGGACTTGAAGCTGGAAAACCCCGGCGAAAGCGCCCGCTCCCTCAGCGTGTATTCCTACGCCGAGTTCTCCTACCACCAGATCCCCATCGACAACCAGAATTTCCAGATGTCCCTTTACTGCGCAGGCAGCCATTATGAGGACGGCGTCATCGACTATGAGCTGTTCTACGAAGGCGTCCACCAGTTTATGGCGGCTTCCTTTGAGCCTGACGGATTCGACTGTCTGCGGGACCGCTTCCTGGGCCCCTACCGCACCGAGGCGGATCCTCTGGCGGTGGAGCGGGGGGAGTGCTTCGGCTCCTTCGAGAAGGGGAACAACCACTGCGCTGTCCTGCAAAAAAAACTCACCCTGGCCCCCGGCGAGTCGGCCCGCCTGGTCTGGATGCTGGGAGAGGGCGGCCTGTCGGAGGGCCGGCGGGTCCGGGAGAAGTACCGCGACTTTTCCGCGGTGGACGGGGCCTTTGCCGATCTAGCCTGGTATTGGGAGGATAAGCTGTCCCGGCTCCAGGCGTCCACCCCCGACCCGGACATGGACGTGATGCTCAACACCTGGAACCTGTATCAGAGCGAGGTGAACGTGATGTTCTCCCGGTTCGCCTCCTTCATCGAGGTGGGCGGGCGCACCGGCCTGGGCTACCGGGACACCGCCCAGGACGCCATGACCATCCCTCACTCCAACCCGGACGGCTGCAAAAAGCGCATCATGCAGCTGATGCAGGGGCTGACCTCCATGGGCTACGGGCTTCACCTGTTCGACCCGGCCTGGTTCGGCCCTCAGCCAGAAAAGCCCGCCTACAAGTCCCCCACTGTCATCCCCACCCCGGATAAGGCCTCCGTCGTCCACGGCCTGGCAGATGCCTGCGCCGACGACGCCCTGTGGCTGGTGGCTGCGGCGGCGGAGTACGTCCGGGAGACGGGAGAACTGTCCCTCTTTGACGAGACTGTGGGCTATGCCAACGGGGGCGAGGGGACGGTCTACGAGCATTTGAAGAAAATTCTGGACTTCTCCGCCGCCCAGGTGGGCTCGCACGGTATCTGCAAGGGCCTGCGGGCCGACTGGAACGACTGCTTGAACCTGGGGGGCGGGGAGAGCGCCATGGTGTCCTTCCTCCACGTGTGGGCCCTGGGCCACTTCGTGGACGCGGCCCGATTCCTGGGCCGGGAGGAGGACGCAGCGCATTACGAAGCTATGCGCCAGGCCGTCATCCAAACCTGTGAGCGGGAGCTGTGGGACGGGGGCTGGTATCTCCGGGGCATCACCGCCGGCGGGCGGAAGATTGGCGCCCGCGCCGACAGGGAGGGCCGGGTCCACCTGGAGAGCAACGCGTGGGCCGTCCTGTCCGGGGCGGCGGACCGGGAGCGGGGCATTCGGGCCATGGACGCGGTGGATAGGGCCCTCTATACCCAGTTCGGCCTGAAGCTCAACGATCCCTGCTACACCAAGCCCGACGACGCCATCGGTTTCATCACTCGGGTCTACCCGGGCATTAAGGAGAACGGCTCTATCTTTTCCCACTCCAACCCCTGGGCCTGGTGCGCCGAGACAGTGCTGGGCCGGGGGAGCCGGGCCATGAAATTTTATAAGGCCTTGTGTCCGGCGGCGCAAAATGATAAAATAGAGGTGCGTCAGAGCGAGCCCTACTCCTACTGCCAGTTTATCATGGGCCCCGACCACACCGCCTTCGGCCGGGCCCGGCACCCCTTTATGACAGGCTCGGGCGGCTGGAGCTACTTCGCCGCCACCCGGTATATCCTGGGGGTGCGGCCCCAGTTCGGCGGCCTGCTGGTGGACCCCTGCGTCCCGGCGGACTGGAAAAAATTTGAGATCACCCGCACCTGGCGGGGGGCCGTCTACCACATCACGGTGGAGAACCCGGAGGGTGTGGAGAAGGGCGTGGCTTCGGTCATCTGCAACGGCCAGGCCGTAGAGGGTCTGATCCCCGTTCAGAGCGCGGGGAGCGTCAACGAGATCACCGTTACTATGGGGCTGTAGGGCGCGACGGCCCCGGCGCGCCGCTGCTCCGGCATCAGACGATACAAAAGGGCGGCGGGCCGAGCTGTCCCGCCCTATGTATAAACAGGAAGGAGCGAACCTGTATGAGCATCCAATTCGGCACCGGCGGCTGGAGGGCCGTCATCGGCGACGGCTTTACCAAGGCCAACGTCCAGCTGCTCACCGCAGCCCTGGCCCGGAAGATGAAGGAGGAGGGGGCGGCCCAGCGGGGCTTCCTCATCGGCTACGACCGGCGGTTCCTCTCCCAGGAGTCGGCCCACTGGGCCGCCGAGGTGATGGCCGGCGCGGGCGTGCCCTGCATGGTGGTGGAGCGGGAGGCCCCCACCCCCCTCATCATGTTCGCGGTGAAGTATTATGAGCTGTCCTACGGCATGGCGGTCACTGCCAGCCACAATCCCGCCCTGTACAACGGGGTGAAGGTGTTTGTCAAGGGCGGGCGGGACGCCGACGAGCTGGTCACCGCCGGCCTGGAGGCCCACATCGCCGCCCTGGAGGGGGAGGATATCCCAGCCGTTCTCTATGAGGAGGGGGTGCGGACGGGTCAGATTCAGACGATCGACCCCATGAACGCCTATATCGACTCCATCATCCGGTCGGTGAACATGGACGCCATCCGCTCCCGGGGGCTGAAGGTGGTGCTGGACCCCATGTTCGGCGTGTCCAAAACCGCCCTGAGCACCATCCTCATCACCGCCCGGTGCGATGTGGACGTGATTCACGAGCGGCGGGACGCCCTCTTTGGAGGCCGGCTCCCCGCCCCCAACAGCAAGACCCTCATCGGCCTGCAAAACTTTGTGCTGGAGAACAGCTGCGATATCGGCATCGCCACCGACGGCGACGCCGACCGGCTGGGGGTCATCGACGACCGGGGGGAGTTCCTCCACCCCAACAAGATCCTGGCGCTGCTGTACTACTACCTGCTGAAATACAAGGGCTGGCACGGGGCGGCGGTGCGCAATCTGGCCACCACCCACCTGCTGGACGCCATCGCGGCCCAGTTCGGCGAGAAGTGCTACGAGGTCCCGGTGGGCTTTAAGCATGTGTCCGGCAAAATGCTGGAGACAGGGGCGGTCATCGGCGGCGAGAGCTCCGGCGGCCTCACCGTCCGGGGGCACATCCAGGGCAAGGACGGCATCTACGCCGCCGCCCTGCTGGTGGAGATGATGGCCACCACCGGTCGCAGCCTGTCCGAGCTGTACCGGGAGATCACCGGGCAGTGCGGCTCCTTCGAGATGGTGGAGCGGGGCTACCGCTTCTCTCTGGAGGAGAAGGCCCGCATCAGCAAAACCCTGATGGAGGACAAGCTGCTCCCCGACTTTGGCGCCGAGGTGGAGAAGGTAAGCTATACCGACGGCTGCAAGGTATACTTCCGGAACGGTGGCTGGGCAGTCAGCCGCTTCTCGGGCACCGAACCCCTTCTGCGGGTGTTCTGCGAGATGGACAGCGCCCAGCGGGCGGCGGAGGCCGCGGCCTGTATGGAGCGGTTCCTGGGCCTGGAGGGCCGGAACATCGAATAAGCAGACTGTCAAAGAAGCCCTTCGCAGGAGTTTTCGCCATAGATTGCGAATGACCACATCGAGCGGTCGTGCAGAATCTTCGAAAAAGTATTTTGCGGGCCGGACTCGGCCCGGTCCCCTTTCTCAAAAAAGATGCGAAGCATCTTTTTTGGCACGCAGAATAAGGTATCCTGGCGGCGGGCCGGGCTGTCCCGCCCTATATCCCCGAACGGGGCATCCTGTAGGGCGCGGAGCCCCGGCGCGCCGTTCTATTTCGGAGGTGCGAGATGAAAAAACACACACCCTCCCTGCGGCGGCAGATGTCCTGGATCATTCTGCTGTGCTGGCTGCTGCCCATGGCCATCGCCGCCACGGTGGTGGGCTGGTATCTGCTGTCCGGGGCGGGCCGGCAGAAGGAGCAGGCCGTGTATCAGCAGTTTCAGCTGAACCTCCAGCTGGGGGCCGACCGGGTGAACAGCGCGGTGGAGGCCTCCCGTCTGCCCTCCTACGACCCGGAGCTCCGGGAGGGCTGGAACCAGTACCGGCGGGATGAGAACTACGCCATGCTGTACCGCAGGTCTTCCGCCCTGTTCAGCCGCCTGTATCAGTCGGACAGCCGGTTTTTTTACGGCGTGTTCTGCTTTGCCGACGATCCGGAAAACCGGGTCATCACGGTAGTAAACGGCAGCGCCGGCCTGTTCCACAACCAGGTGCGGGAGCAGTGGACGGCGGACGCGGAGGAGGTGTGGGCGCTGGCCGCCGGGCTGGACACCACCGTTGGCTTTCTGGAGCGGGAGGGCCGGATCTATCTGGTGCGTAATATGATGGACTCCGACTACCGGCCCATCGGGGTGCTGGCCCTGGCTATGGACCCAGACTATTTTTTCGGGGATCTGGCCCTTCTGCCCTGGGCCTCGGCAGTATCGGTATCACTGGAGCCGAAGGTGGTCCTCACCCTAAAGGGGAGCGCCCCGCCCCAGCCGGGGGGGCGTACCCTGGAGCACACTATCCAGAACCGGGATTACATCCTGCGGGGGGCGGCCGCGGTGGACTACGCCGCCCTGCTCACCGGGCCGGAGGGCTACCGGTGGCTGCTGCCCGCCATGGGGCTGTCCCTGCTGCTGCTTCTGCTGTTCACCTTCCGGTTCTTCCGCCGGAGGATCTCCCAGCCCATTCAGGCGCTGATGGAGGGGGCGGGCCAGATCCGCCAGGGGGAGCTGGGCTATCAGATCGGAACCGGGACAGGGAGCCGGGAGTTCCAGTACCTCACCGACTCCTTCAACCAGATGTCCGGCCAGCTTCGCCACCAGTTCGACCGCCTTTACCAGGAGGAGCTGGCCCGGCGGGACGCCCAAATCAAAACCCTCCAGGCCCATATCAACCCCCATTTCCTCAACAACACCCTGGAGATCATCAACTGGCAGGCCCGGATGAGCGGGGATGTGAAGGCATCCAAGATGATTGAGGCCCTGTCCACCGTGCTGGACGCTGCCCTGGACCGGAAGGGCAGTCCCCAGGTGCGGCTGGCGGAGGAGATGACCTATGTGAACGCCTACCTCTACATCGTCAAGGAGCGGTACGGCAAGCGGCTGACGGTGGACGTGGACCTGCCCGGCGAGCTGATGGACTGTCTGGTCCCCCGGCTTATCCTCCAGCCGGTGATTGAGAACGCGGTGGAGCACGGCATCGGCCCCAGCGGCCAGGGGCATGTGTCCCTGCGGGGCCGCCGGCAGGGGGAGCGGCTGATTTTGGAGATCGAGAACAACGGGGGGCTGTCGGAGGAGGACGAGAGGCATATTGCCCGCCTTCTCTCCCCGGACTACGATACGCAGAACGAGCCCTCGGGCAATATCGGCATCGCCAACGTGAACCAGCGCCTGCGCATGCTCTACGGGCCGGACTGCGGCCTGGCTATCACCAGGGGGGAGGGGGGCCGGGTGACTGCCCGGCTCACCGTGGGGGCCCGGGCTTGACCTTGGTTGTTTACACCAAACAACAACGGACAAAAAATAGCAAGCTTGGTTATTTGTTCTTGCCTCCAAAGGGTGTATGATGAGAATGCACAAAGGAAGAGCGTATCAACCAATAAAATATGGAGGTTTTATCATGAGAAAGAACAGACTTCTTGCTTTGGCCCTTGCCGGCGCCCTGACCCTGGGCCTGTTGGCCGGCTGCGGTGACAAACCCAGTGCCCCCGGCAGCGCCGGCGGCGACAAGAGCAATTCCGGCGACAAGCCCGCCGCCAGCGTGGAGCTGACTGTGGTCACCTCCTACGGCGGCGACGACGGCAACAGGAGCAACTATGAAAACGCGGTCGCCTCCTACGAGGCCGCCACCGGCAACAAGATCATGGACGCCTCCGGTACCTCCAACGAGGAGTGGAAGGCCAAAGTGCTCACCGACTTCCAGACCGGCACCGAGCCCGACGTCCTCTTCTTCTTCACCAGCGCCGACGCCGAACCCATCATCCAGGCAGGCAAGGTGGTGGATATCGCCACCATCCGGGCCGCTTACCCTGACTACGCCGACAACATGCGGGACTCCATGCTGGCGGTGGCCCAGGACGGCAAAAACTACGCCGTTCCCTCCTCCGGCTTCTGGGAGAACATGTTCGTTAACACCAAGGTGCTGTCCGACTGCGGCGTGGCCGTCCCCGGTCCCGACTACACCTGGGACCAGTTCCTGGCTGACTGTGAGACTATCAAGGCCAAGGGCTACGCCCCCATCGCCTGCTCCCTGTTTGAGGTCCCCCACTACTGGTTCGAGTTCTGCATTATGAACAACGGCGACCTGGGCAGCCAGCTGGAGATCCCCGCCTCCGCCACCGACGCCGTGGGCCAGAAGTGGGCCGCCGGCCTGAACGACATCAAGGACCTGTATGAAAAGGGCTACTTCCCTGTGAACACCCTCACCGCTACCGACGCTGAAACCGTCCAGCTCTTTGCCGAGGGCGAGGCCGCCTTCCTCATTGACGGCTCCTGGAAGATCAACTACTTCGTGGACAACTACGGCGACCAGCTCAGCGACTACGCCATCTCTTACGTCCCCGCCAGGGGCCAGCGGAAGGCCAGTGAAGCCATCGGCGGCATCTCCATGGGCTACTTCATCACCAAGAAGGCCTGGGATGACCCCGCCAAGCAGGCCGCCGCCGTGGAGTTCGTCAAGCACATGACCTCTGACGACGTGATGAGCACCTTCGTCACCACCGAGGTCACCGCCTTGAAGAACGGCGCCTCCCCCGCCGGCTTGAATCCCCTCCAGCAGGCGGTGGCCGACGCCAACGCCAATATTACCGGCGTGATCGGCCCCGTACAGGACACCATCTCCAGCGAGAGCCGGACCGACCTGTTCGCCAACGTGCAGAACGTGGTCACCGGCAAGATGTCCGCGGAGGACGCCGTCGCCTCCGCCCTCGCCCTCAACTGAACGTGACCGGAAAGGCCCCGCCTTGGGCGGGGCCTTCTCTACAAAGGAGTGAGAATCGTATGGGCCCTACGCTGTATCGAAAAAAAGCCCCGCTGATCGCCTTTCTGCTCCCGGCATTTTTCTTCCTGATCCTGTTTCTGTACTACCCCTTTATTCAGAACATCATCAACAGCTTCTCTGATATCACCGGCCTGGGGGCCCCGGCCCAGGGCTTGAACAACCCGTGGTACGCCAACTATGCCGCCCTGTTTACCGACCCCAAGCTGCGCACCGCCCTGGGCAACACAGTGCTGCTCACCATTTGTACCGTGATCTTTCAAGTGGGCATCGCCCTGGTCCTGGCCCTGCTGGTGGATTCCATCCGGGTGGGGGCTCAGCTGTTCCGCACTTTGTATTTCTTCCCCATCGTCATATCCGCCACCGCTCTGGGCCTGATGTTCAACCTGATTTTCCTCTATAACGGCGGGATGCTCAACCAGCTGCTCACCAACCTGGGCTTTGTCACGGAGAACATCGACTGGAAAGACCCGGATCACTTCCTGTTCACCATGTTTGCCCCGGTGATGTGGCAGTATGTGGGTTTCTACTTTGTCATTCTGGTCACCGGGCTGAACAACATCTCCCAGGACCTGTACGAAGCCGCCGCCCTGGACGGGTGTACCGGGCTGAACCGGGTACGCTACGTCACCCTGCCCCTGCTGCGCAATGTGCTGTGTACCTGCCTGGTACTGGCTATTACCGGATCGCTGAAGGTGTTTGACCTGCCCTGGGTCATGTTCGGGGCGGGGATGCCCCAGGACCAGGGCTGGCTCACCGGCACTTATATGTATGACCAGACCTTCAACCGCGGCAATGTGGACTATGGCTCCGCCATCGCTATCTTGATTGTGGTACTGGGCGTGCTGTTTTCCAATATTGCGAACCGGGTCTTCAAGCCCCGGAACGACATTTGAGAGGGGGCCCGACATGAAAAAGCTTTCGCCCGCCAAAGCGGGTATCTATGCGGCCCTCACCTTCTGGGCCCTGACCACCCTGTACCCCTTCGTCTGGGTTATCCTCAACTCCTTCCGTGAGCGGGGCCTCATCCGCAAGGACTCCTTCTCCATCCCCCTGCCTGGGAACGGCTTTACCCTGGGGAACTACGACAAGGCCATGGAGCGGTTCGACTTCGGCAGCGCCTATATGAACAGCCTGATCGTCTCCATCGCCGTCACCATCGCGGTGGTGTTTATCGCCGGCTTCGCCGCCTACGGGCTGGTCCGCTTCCGCTTCAAGCTGCGGGAGGTGTGCTACAATCTCATCATGGCGGGTATGATGTTCCCCGTGTTTTCCACCATCATCCCGGTGTTCCGTATGGAGGCCGCGTGGGGCATTGCCAGCAGCGGCAACCGATGGCTCAGCCTGGTGGCCGTCATCCTGCCACAGATCGCCGGCAACCTGTGCTTCGCCATCATTGTCCTTATGGGCTTTATTGAGTCGGTGCCCATAGAGCTGGAGGAGAGCGCCTACATGGATGGATGCAATGTGTTCCAGGTATATTTCCACATCATTATGCCGGCGGCCAAATCCTCCTTCGCCACGGTGGCCATCTTCTCTTTCCTGTGGAGCTATAACGACCTGTTCACTCAGAATTTCTTTCTCCGGGTCCCCAAGGAGAAGACCATCACTCTGCTGCTGAATGAAATCAGCTCCCAGGCGGGGGTGGATTACGGACTGATGGCCGCTTCCGTGGTGCTGATCGTGGCGCCGGTGCTTCTTGTCTATGTCGCCCTGCAAAAACACATCATCAAAGGTTTGACCGCAGGGGCGATTAAGGGATAAGGCTTGCGCATCCACCCCTGTTTCAGGTATAATGAGCATGTCCCCACCTGCGGTGGAGGATGCCCAATCAGAATGCCGGGAGATGACGGTTATGTATAAGGTCGTTCTCATCGACGATGAATCCATTATTACAGAGGGGCTGCAAAAGGTGGTGGACTGGGCCACCCACAACTGCCAGGTAGTGGCTCTGGCCCAGGACGCCGCCTCTGGAGCCCAGGCTATCCGGCAGCGCCGGCCAGATATTCTCTTTACTGATATCAAGATGCCTGGAGAGGACGGGCTGACCATGCTGGCTGCGTTGAAGGGGGAATTTCCCCGGATGCAGATCGCCGTTCTCACCGGCTACCGGGATTTTGAGTACGCCCAGCGGGCCATCCGTTTGGACGTGTCCCGTTTTCTGTTAAAGCCCTCTAAAATGGAAGAGCTGAACGAGGCGTTGGAGTATATGACAGGCGTTCTGGACGCGATCGCCCCCACGGAGGAGCTCGAACCGCCGCCGGAGGCCGAAAATCCCAACAGCTTTCTGGTCCGTCAGGCCCAGGCATACATCGGAGAACACTACAATCAGCGCCTGTCCCTCTTGGACGTGGCGGATCACTGCTATGTCAGCCAGTGGCATCTGTCCAAGCTGCTGAACAAGCATCTGGGGCAAACGTTCTACGATTTGCTTAACTTTGTACGCATCCAACACGCCAAAGGGCTGATGGCTGATCCAGCCCTGCGCATCAGCGAAGTGGCCGAACAGGTGGGGTATGCCGACACCGCCCACTTTTCCCGTATTTTCAAAAAGCTGGAGGGTATTTCCGCCGGTGAATGGAGGAATATCCACTGCGGGAAAATTTAACCTGAGAACGTTTCCATGTGCTCTGAGTATCAAGCTCGTTATGACTAACAGCATATCATTTAGTTGAGACAATATAAAAGTATCGATTTGCAGTCATTGTCCAAAAATTTTTCAAAAACCTATTCACATCTCTGTATAAACCCGGCTGGTTTTCCTTCAAAGACAGGATCTAGAGCAATTCTCCGAAATAGCAATAGAACGGAAAATATGGTAAAATAGTAGAGAGGTGAGAGTGATGCTGCATAACGAAGCGCGAAATTTGCTGGTAAAAGCATATGAGAAAACACATGACGCACGAGGGATCGCATTAGCATACGGGGTATCGGCGTAAAAAGAAGATGATCCACGCTTCCGAACAGGAGCGTCCCCGATGTGCAGGCCAAAAGAGAACAATGGAGTGGGTTTGCGAAGAAAACGCAGGCATCTCATCTGGTTTTTCGGGATGAAAGCGGAGTCAATATTAATATGGCCAGATATTATGGCAGGGGAAAAGGTGGCCGACGCGTGGTAGACAACACGCCGCTGAACACCCCCAAATCCACAACTATTTTGTCCTCGATCCGGCTGGACGGAGAAGTGGCGTTTACGATTTTTTCAGGTGGAACAACAGCAGATAGATTCTTGACATACTTGAAAGAAATATTTGATTTATTTTAAGAAAAGTTAACGTTGAGCGGGGGAAAAAGCCCGGTTAAACAGGGGTTGAGACTGTGAATATAGATTGCCAATCATATTGATTCCTTTATTGAAAGGAGCAAATTAAATGATCAAGCACACACCTTTTAACCTATGGGAAAAATTAGGGATCAGTGCTGTAATCATAGGGATTGTTTGGGCGATACTATGGGGAGTCCTATCGTTACTATTTCCTTGGCCGCTTTCCATGCATTTGGATGGTTTCCTACTGAACCCAGAGGGAAACCCGCAAAAAGTGGAAGCTGTGGAGTTCTCCTTTGAGGGACAATGGAATCCCCCGCTAGTTCAAGCTATTTGTGGTGAGAAAACAAGCTATGAATATAGCGGGCAGTTAATCGCCTATCGAAGCGGAACCCACGAGAAGGTTTCTGTGATGGCTGGGTTGAAAAATTACATAAATAAAGGCTGGCGGGATATCATCTGTGTGTCTGATAGTTTGCCGGGGACCTTAGTAAACCTATGGGGGAAAGAGGTCGGTCCTTTGATTGTCTTCCAAGAGACTAGTGGAATTATTGCAACCTCACTAACATCCCCTAGCGGAGAACAACTCCTACTGGTGTGTGCCAAACACAAATTGACTGATGAAGAGCTGACTTTAGCTTGTAAATACTGGATGGGTCTGGACTAAAAAGAACACAGTGGGTAAGTGTAATTATTCGTTCAGATATCTCATATGGCTCTATTTATTGCTCAATTTCTTTTGTATGGATCAATAACTCTTCATACAAATATAGTTTTCTTCGGCTAAATTCTAAAGGCTCCCAATATCCTTCGGTGGATATTGGGAGCCTTTCTAGTACAGGCCCTTGGTATACAGAGAGCGTTGATAAATAAATCCCACCGCAGAATACGAATGCTGCCATGGTAGAACACCTCTACCGCAGCCTTTATCACGCGGATATTACAGTAGATATTTAGTTGCATTGAGACATTGCAATCCGACCAAGTGCGGGAAATCAAAATAAAGGAGCTGACTATGAAGCAAGATATTCTGATTCTTTCTAGCCGTAAAGACCATGTAGAGCCAGCATACACCGCCTTGGTTGAACATGATATACCTACCTTGATTGTCAAGGATGGTAATTCAGTTCTATCGGTTTTACAGACCCATATTCCGGCTTTTCTCTGGCTGGATATGGATATGGATATGGATATGGATACCGCCAGTCCCATCTTGGCAGAAATAATGGACAGACTTCTGTATCCTCCTCCATACATTATCTTGGCCTCTTCATTTTCCAGCAGTACAGATCGGGCAGATATGCTTGACCAGGGGGCAGATGTATGTGTTGAATTGCCTGTTGATCTAAGGGAGATCCTCGCACTCCTTAATGGAGTATTACGCAGAGAAGAACGGATAAGATGTGTGCATACCGGGAATCTACTTCCCTGTATTGAACACAAAGAACTGTTTATTGACCCGCTGCGCCGCCATGTGAGGATGCGGGGCCATGCTGTCTATCTGACACCAAAAGAGTTTGATCTCTTATATTTATTGGCCAACAGTCCTGGAGTTGCTTTTTCTAAAGAGCAAATCTACTCCTACGTCTGGAAGACAAGTGGAAATCTAGGAACATCTACTGTATCCGATCATATATCCTCGCTGCGGCAAAAGCTTGGGCTTCATCCCAAAAACAATGAGTATATCCAAACAATATTCAAGGTAGGATACCGCTTCGCAGATGCCATATAGTTTTAGCGCATATTTGCAGAAAATTATATTTTTTTAGAACTTTTGTGCAAATAATGTCGAATATTGTCGAACGATTCCAATAAAATTCCAGAACTTT
>OFHO01002106.1_pt1 | contig 12720 bp, 10 predicted proteins | sample 1521531 | NCBI WGS metagenome assembly OFHO01 (sample SAMEA3504124, study PRJEB24116) | mouse gut metagenome | biome: mouse gut; feature: mouse-associated habitat; material: faeces | place: Denmark | collected 2011
ACCTATCACGGTAGGACTGGTTCACACCCGGAAAGGAGAAGTATGCCGCGCAAAGCAAAGAAAAACGCGCAGGGTGCGGGAACCATCCGCAAACGATCTGATGGCCGCTGGGAAGCCCGGTATACTGTGGGCTTTGACCCGGTGACCGGCAAGCAGAAGCAAAAATCCATCTATGGCAAAACCCAGAGAGAGGTTCGGGAGCGGTTGGCGGAAATTACTACTGAACTTGACAATGGCACCTATATCGAGCCGTCCAAAAACACGGTTGGAGAATGGCTGGACACCTGGGTTGGAACCTATGCACAGTTTTCCGTCAAGCCCTATACATTGGACGCCTACCAGCGCATTTGCCACAATTACCTCACACCAGCTTTGGGAACCCTCCGCCTGTCGGAACTGACCGCGCCGCACATCCAGCGTTTCTACAACAGCCTTTTGATGGAGAGGGGCCTATCTCCCAAAACGGTGCGGAATATCCATGGGGGTGCTTCACCGCGCGCTGGAACAGGCCATGAAACTTGGTATGCTCCGCAGTAACCCCACCGAGCTGTGCGACCTTCCCAAAGCCAGACGTAAGGAGATTCGCCCCATGGAACAGGACAAAATCGGGGCGTTTTTACAGGAAATCAAAGGGAGCAAATATGAACTACTCTATTTGGTCACACTGTTCACCGGGATGCGGCAGGGCGAGGTGTTGGGACTGACCTGGGATTGCGTAGATTTCACCCACAACACGCTTTACATCAATAAGCAGTTGCAAAAGACGAAAAAGGTCGGCGGCGAGTACGCCTTGGCCCCCACAAAGAACAGCCGGGCCAGGGTTATCATCGTGGCGGCTTCGGTCTTGGCCCTGCTCAAACAGCAGAAAAGCCGACAGGAACAGGCGCAGTTGCTGGCGGGGAGCGGGTGGGATAACCGCTGGGGCCTGGTTTTTACCAATGAATTGGGTGGGCATCTCTCGCATTTCACGGTCTATAAGCATTTCAAGGAGGCTGTCAGGGCCATCGGGCTGGATGAAGAACGTTTCCACGATTTACGTCACAGCTATGCGGTTGCCGCCATTGAGAGCGGTGACGATATCAAAACGGTACAGAGCAACCTGGGCCACGCCACCGCCAGCTTCACCCTGGACGTATACGGCCATGTCTCCCAAAAGATGCGCCAGCAGTCAGCCGAGCGCATGGAGCAGTTTATCCGCAAGGTGTCCGGATAAACCCGCAAAAATCCGGTAAGGGTCAGCGTAAGGGTCAAAGGACAGCTAAAAGCCCTGGAACCGTTGCGATTCCAGGGCTGACGCTGGCTTACCACTACGAAATCACTATCTTCAGAGATTGCTGTAGCACAACATTTTCCGCATACAAAATTTACCTTGCTTAGGAATTTAAATTGGATAGAGTTGTCTAACTCAACTAAGAAGCGAAAGCAGTTTTTTTACCCTTGGAAGCGCTTCAGGTAAATCGGAGTCTCTATGACGGCGGTGTTCAATTTCTTCCAGGATAGCGTTGCAAAACTGAACATTTCTCAGATTGTCTTCCACTTTTTCGCATTGGAGTTCAATCAGTGCGAATGTTTCCTGTGGTGCGGCGGATCCACAGTTGATGAGGGCCTGGGAAAGTTTATGGCGCAGTCCGATGAATTTATTGTCTGTGAATTGATCCCCCAGCACAGTCTCCAGCATCTCGCCAAGCTGGGGAAGGAACTGTGGATCGTGAATTGTGCCAATCGCATCAGTGGGATCTGAAATGCTATCATGACCTGGCGGGCAGTTCAGTTTTTTGACTTGGGCTGTGTAGTATTCGATAGCTGTGCGGCTGCCCATGGTAATGAGGCGGGCCATCAGCGTCATCGTGTGATTTTTCACGAATTCCCGCTCCATGGCGGCACGCAGAGTGTCCCTCGGCAGCTTTTTATACTCCTGATCAATCTCAATGAGAATATCTTCGTCCGCATTGGGCAGGATGACGTCGCGCACATAATCTTCGTCCGTCAGTGCGAAGACGTATTTCAAAGCTATGCTGCGAAGGGTGGTTCCGGCCTGAGCGGTCATGCACAGTTCGGTTGCCTCCATAAGAATGTCATCATAGCCTTTAGACAGGCAGAACTCAATATGGTCCTCGAGAACAAACCTGTGTACTCGTTTTTCCCGGATGTTTTTGACAACACAAGTACGTAAGCTTTCAGGAGATATGTGCCGCTCCAAATACTCGTACTTAGGAGCCGAAGTATCCTGATTAAAAAGGAATGCCGGCAATTCAATCAATCGAGCCAGATCAATATCCCTCAGAGGGAAGTCCAGATAAAGCGTCCAGAACACAACTGCCTCAACCAGTAGCGGGACGGAAACGCCGTCCTCATGGTATGTGACAGCATTCTCAAAAACTCCGGCATCTACCACTTCCTCCAGCAGACGGGTGAGCACCGCTTTCTGCGTCTGGGTGGGAACCACCCTGTCTGTCGCCACAAAGTTTTTGGCCGCCATCAGTACAAAGTGATCCCAGTTTACCAGAGAAAAAAAGCGATCTGCGGTCCAAGCCGTATCTACATACGGAAGCATCTGGTAGCAAAACTTCAGCAGAAGGGGATCTTTTCCGACTGCGCGATCCATAATTTTCTGTAATGTCGGGACAGCCCGTCCATTCTGCGGCAACGGAAGCCCAAGCAGCCGCTCCGCGCCGGGGCGATGAAAGAGCAGCGCAAAACAGTCTGTCTCCGTTTTTTTGCGCTCCGCCTCATAGTCTTTGGGCGGAAGAAGTTCCGGAAGCTGAATCTGTTCTTGCTCCCAGATCAGTTGAGAGTATTCTTTGTATTGCGCACCGGAGGCGCAACCCTTCACAAGGTTGTGGAACACAGTGCCGCTGGACAGGCGCTTTTCCAGATAGGCATCTTTCACATACTCCAAAGATTCCGGCGCCTCCTGGAACAGCATGCCGAACAGCCATATTTGTCCAGAGTATGCCTCAGCCGCCTGTACACTTGCCTCTGGAAGCGTATGGGTTTCCCGGAAAAAGGAGATGATATCTTTCATCGTCTGATGGCTGCCGGTGTTGACAGCCCATTGTAAGCATGAAAAGACCGCATTGTAAAGATTTTTATTTTTGCTGTTGGAATACAGACTGGCGGCCTGCTGGCACTGGGCGTGAAAGATCTTGCCGGAATCATAGAATGTTGTATGGCCGGATGCAGCAAACCAGGAAAGCACACTGCAAACGCTCTGGGGCGTGGACATTTTCTCCAGGGCGTTATTTAAAATGAAACGCTCGTTGCCAAGGCGGTCGTCCTGGGTACTCAGCCGGGACAGGACGTAAGGGATACCCTCCAGAAAATAGGAAACATGGTCATTGTATTCCCCTGTTTTCAGCAGATACTCATACATTCCGAGACGAATATAGGATTCCTTGCACTGGCCAAACCGCTGCATCAGTTTTGCAGTGATCGTTGGTGTGTTCAGCGTCAACAGGCTGATGCACACGATAGCAAGGCGGCAGGTATCATCCCGCAGATTGGGATAGGTCTGGCAACAGTTCAGAAGGCAGTCCAGCACCTCTTGATTACGGCCAAACAGGTGGGTGGGGAAAAAACGCAGGAAGAGGATAGCGTTTTGCCGGGAGATCTCATTTACCGGTTGGCGGATGCGGTTCAGCAGAAAGGTCAGCGTTGTGTCGCTGGCTGCGAAATGAGTCAGCTGCTCCGTAGTGTACAACTCATCTCGAAAATGCTGGAGGCGTTCTTCACACCGACAGAAGATTTGCTGAAAGAGTTCATTTCTGATTTGTGCGTCCACCCGATCCCGCTCGAACTTGATCAGGGCGGCAGGGTCGTGTCCGGCAAGCCAGCCCAGCAAATCCCATCCACAGTCCAATGAGGTGAGATATCCCAGAGTGTTGACCCAGCTGGGCTTGACTCGTTCACCGTTGCTTAAAAAGTCCAAAACTACCTTCTGGTCTTGATGAGACAGGCATCTGGCCGCCAAATACTCACGGAAATTATTGTGGGTAAAGCGCCAGCCCGCCCCTTCGTGTTGGAGCAGGCCGCAGTTTTTGGCCAAATCCCGTTCTTCGCGGGAAAACAGCTGCTGGTATTCCTGCCGGTCATCCAGGCTGTGACTTTGCAAAAGCTGCATAGACAGAGCAAAACGCTCCAGAATGGAAAACAGTGTCTGATACTGATCCTCCAGCCGCGGGAAAGCCTTGGAGCAGTCATTCTGAAAGCTGTACTCAATTAGGTAATCCATCAAACGCGCCCGAGTAGGGAGCTGCCCGTCTTTTTGAAATATTGCCGCAATTCGGACCAGGTAAAACGGGGTAGCGAGCAGATCTTCCACATTAGCAGCCCGCGATGCACAGAAGAATTTCTCTGCATCGAGGCATCTGTCGTTCAGGTAGGATACAATGTCGTTTTGGCTCAGCGTACACAGGTCAAAGATTTGGAAGCCGGGGAAGGTTGCAGAACGATCGTCTGTCTCGGTACGACAGAAGTTGCTCCGGGCCGCGACAAGGACCATGCTTTGAGGATGCTCCTCTGTAAATGCCTGGAGCCGGCGCTCAAATACTGTGCGGTCATCGGTGCTTAGCTCGTCGTATCCATCAAACAACAATACCCATCGGAAAGGATTCAAAGTTTGGTATTCCTCCGGCAGCAGCTCCGGGATTTGCTCTCTTTGATAATTCCGCAGGGGCACCAGGAGTGGGAAGAAGGGTGAATTGTCTGAGCAAAATTCAAAGGCCAGCTGCTCTAAGACTACGCTTTTCCCTTGACCCGCGTCGCTGAGCAGCAGGACGTTGATGTGCTCCCGCAGGGTCTCGGCCAGCGTCCGCGGCTTTGATGCCGTAAACCCAAATGCTTCTCCGATGGCGGTAGAGTGAGGCAATACCCTACGTGGAATAGAATAGCTTTCCGGCCTATTGTATTCCATTTTGCCGATCGTATCCGGGTCTGCAAATTTCTTGGGCGTGGGGTAGAGCATACAGTTGTCAAACCCCTCGCCGCCGTCTTCATAGTCCGCCCAACGCTCCATGAAGATGATCCTTCCGTCCCGAATTCCGCCCAGGCAGAACTGGTTGGGGATGTCCTTCATGTCGGAAACGTCTTTAGACAGGGCACCGCAGCCGATTTCAGCAATATGGCCTTTGGTGAGAGTGATGTCGGCCTTGTGAGTGTGCCCGTGAATGGCAAAGGCGACCCCTATCTTTTCCAGCTCCCGCAGTATCCTGGCACCATCTTCCACGGTATCGTGGATGGAGCCATTGCTCTGAGTAAAGCCATGGTGGCAAAACAGAATGTTTTGCAGCCCGTGCCGAATGTGCGCTTGGATGGCATTCAGATCAAGGCGGCCCGGCAGATTGTATTTGCGGTTCAGATTGGAGTCGGCAAAAATGAAGTTGACTCCGTCATATTCCCTGGCATACACACTCTGATTGCAGAAAGCGGCCTCACTGCAATATCGCGCAGCAAAAGCATCAAAGGCGGTCAAACTGCTGTCTTTTTTGTCAAGATCATGGTTGCCGGGAACGATTTCAAAACGGAGGTCGAACTCTTGCAGATTCAGCTTAATGTGTTCCAGGATTTCTCTGGCCACAGTATAGCCATCTGTCTCTCCGGATTCGATGACATCCCCCAGTATGATAAAGGGAATCGTGCTTCCAGGCAGCATCTCGCTACGTATTTTGCTGCAGAGCTGGTCAAGCCGGGATCGAATCCGATCCATTCCGCTGCTTTTGGACAGATGCAGGTCGGATAAAGTAAAAAAGCGCATATTTTCCGTTACCTCCACGAGCTATTTCATAAAGTATCATGGTATCTTCTGATTGCTTTACATGAGATGGCAAAGTTTTATGTTTTGATATAAGGAATATGCAGCGGTACATAACTCATAACTAAAAACTTCAAATTCTTTCCTACACTTTAATACCAATGCTATATCGCGCCACTGTTGTTGCCATGATAAAAAGATTGATACCACCGTACCAGTTCCAACATGAATTCTGGAAACAGCCATGCCCGAAACATCTCCGCGATTTCTGGATGCGCAGTCGTTCCGCCACCTTTACCTCGGCTTGTCCTTATTCCTTTTGCGTAAGTGGTGCTAATCCACAGTGAGGGTGTCAAGGTGGTGCTGGTAGTATGTATCCTTTGAATCAGTTCATCACAGGCATCCTCTTGGAACCCAGGGTTGTAGACTTTCTCCCACATTCGCAGGTATTCAATCGTAGTATTACTCCGCATCCAGCTTTGGATGAGGTAGCTTGGGCTGGAGGTTTTCTTTTCTTTGGCAATTTCCGTTAGGGAAACATAGAGGTTAAGGCATGAACCATTGGTACGCATCTTTTCGCCAAGCGGGGACAAACGAAAGCCGGGGATCTTGTCAGTGTCCAACTGCTCAAGCATTCTTTCAGAAAGATCGTCGGCCTCAGATTGACTCATTATCCCTTTCCTCACGAGCCGCCTTAAAACCTTCTCCTTTGAAATCTCGTATGTCCACAGCGCTTCGATTTGAGCTTCTCGGTCTGTCATGGATGGTCACTCCTATACCTGCGTATAGGGATATTATACCAGACAAGTTATGACAAAGATAGCCCCAATTGCAGGGTTTCCACTTCTAATGTACCATCTGACCAAACCGTGATAAAGTCAATATGCTGGTTCACTGCCTGCTCGTCAAAGGCGGCCAGATTAAGCTTTTCGCCTATAGCATCTTTAATCTGCTGCTCTGGAATAGACGGCGAGTGTTTGCAAAAACGCTTTCCATGCTCCACTCGATTGGCACAACGCCATACAACTTCGCCGGAAGCCCGAGTAATACGCCGATAGTTGCGCCCACATTCTTCACAGACTAAAAGGCCACTCAACACACTCTGGGAGTTATACCGGGTGGCCTTTCGCTCATTGGTTTCTTCATCGAGATTGCTGCGCTTGCCTTTTTCATCTTGTGTCATGAAAAATTCATCGAAGCTGATGATGGAGCCGATGTAACGCTGATTGGAGAGCAGGTCACTAATTACAGCCTGTGTCCATTGGGCTTTGCCCCTTGGTGACGGGATGCCTTGGGCAAAAAGAAAATCAGCGATACCTTTTAGGCTCATGCCGGAGAGGTACTGCTGATAAATAGTTCGGACTGTATTGGCTTTCTCTTGATTAATGGAAGCGCTGCCATCTGGGGCTAACATGAATCCATATGGAAGTGACATGAGGATATCTCCTTTCAAAAGTTACGGATAAGCATATTTGGTATAATGTGCATTGTTGCTTATATGTGGATTTAAACGGCAATTTATAGTGTGTGGTGCTTATTAGAGTGTCATTTATAGGGTATTAACCAGAGATTCTTCCAAAGAAAGGAAGAAACCTGCTTTTGAACGAATCAAAAAACAGGTTTCTATGGTTGGCTTACCACTACGAAACTACTATTTTCCGGAAAGCCTTGCGGCGCAAGCGTTTCGTAAACCCCAGCACAAATAGGGCCACTGCAAACCTAAGCCGGAAGCATATTCCCCGTCACAGGATGTCAATACGCCACGCTTCCGGTATACTTCTCGTTTACCACGTAATAGGCTGTGCGCTCCTCCGGCTTTACATACAGCTTCAGGCCGGTGATGAGTGTGCGCTTTTTTGCCTGATGGAAATCGGCTTTCGCCGCCTCCACCAGCGCGTCCAGATCCACTTCGCTATCCCGAAACTGCACGACAACTGTGGGTTTGAGATTGTCCGCCTTGGCCTTGCTCTCGGCGCGGGCCTTTGCTGCGGCTGCCTTTTCCTCCGCAGTAAAAGGCTTCCTGCCAGCTTTCTTTTTTACCTCCGGCTCCACGGTCACGGCGGTCGCTTTATCCTTGTCCATGGCTAACACCTCTACATCATTTGTAATTGGTAGAACCAGGTCATAACTGAATTATATATGCTATTGGGAGAAAAAGCAAGCAATTATTCCGCTTTATGTCACTGAATTAAAGAATGAACTACATACCAGATCCCAGAATCGTTCGGATCTCGATTTCCAGAATATCCTTAATGGGGATGGCTGTCCGATCTGTGAGGATGACCCGCCCTTCCAGCGGGTCAATTTTTTTGATGGTTCCAAGTTTGGTGACGTAGGCCCCGCCGTCCTTCCGCTCATCGGGAAGAAAATAAGTGATCATGCCCTCCCCGCCCGTTTCCAGCAGCAGGCGGAGTTTTTCGTCCAGAACGGTCTTTTCCTCCTCCGTCAACTCTATTCTTCGGTCTGTGAGCCGGGCCGTTTCCTCAATAGCGGCTCCGTGGCCTGTGAGGGCCGCGAAGGGGCTGAATTGAGCTGCCCGGTCGCTCATGGGCATACGGGGATGCTTGGCGGAGTTGGGGTGGGGCAGGTTAATGATATCGTCATAGGCTCCCATCAGGCGCGGTGCCCTCCAATCTTGTCGTTGCGCTCGGCGGCGGTAGCACCATCCAGCAGGTTCGTCCCCTTCAAAATGGCGTTCTTGCCATATTTGCTTTTGATACCCAGCATGGCCTCCTGGAGCTTCCGCTCCCGGGCCAATTCCGCCGCCTCGCTCTCCTTCTGTACCGGGTCGGCAAACAGATCCATTTGCTCCATGGCGGGTTCGGCGGGAACGTCAGCTTCAGCAGTCACCCGGTTCGCGGTGAGGTACATCCGCCGGATCAGCAGTTTTTCGTCCACGATGTTGTCATACAGCTCCAGGATTGCCGCCGTGATCCGTTTAGAGGATGCGGTATACTCCTCCAGGTTGGCAGTGCCGTGAGCGTGCTTGGGGATCTGCCGCCCATAGCGGTCTGTCTTGACCTCGCCGTGGTACTGCTTACGCCGCTTCGGATCCCGCAGATTGTCAATGTCATAGCCCACGGTGAGGGTGAGCTGGTTCGTCACAAAGCGTTGTGCCACCAGATCCAAGGCAAGCTGGTCGGCCATCTCCCAGGCCACCATCCGGGCCTTGCCGCAGGTGTAGGGCGCGGTGAGCACCTGACCGGAACCGATGCTTTTGGCCTCGGGCTTGTACGCCTTGATGTCCGCCATTGTGGTCGGCTCATATCCCCAGGCATGATCCACCAAGATTTCCGCGTTCACACCGAACATTCTGTAGAGAAGTTCCTCGTTGTAGTAGTCAGCGGGGCTGCCGATGGAGCACCGGGCGATATCCCCCATAGTGCAGAGGCCCTGAGCCTCCAGTTTTTTGGCGTAGCCCCTGCCCACCCGCCAGAAGTCGGTAAGGGGGCGGTGATCCCACAGCCGCTGACGGTAACTCATCTCATCCATCTCAGCGATCCGCACCCCCTTCTCATCCGGCTGGATGTGCTTGGCCCAAATGTCCATGGCCACCTTTGCCAGATAGAGGTTGGTGCCAATGCCCGCCGTAGCGGTGATGCCGGTGGTATCCAGCACGTCCAGGACGATCTTCCGGGCCAGCTCCCGGGGAGTGAGCCCATAGGTGGGCAGGTAGTTGGTCACGTCTATCAGCACCTCGTCTATGGAGTAGACGTGAATATCACTGGGGGCCACATACTTCAAATAGACATTGTAAATCCTCGTGCTCCACTCAATATAATGGGCCATTCTCGGTGGGGCCACCAGGTAGTCCAGGGCCAGCTCCGGGTGTTCTTTCACGTCCGGGTCGCGCCAGGAGGAGCCGGTGAGCTGCCGCCCTGGGGCCTTCTGCTGCCGTTGGACGTTCACCTCCGCCACCTTCTGCACCACCTCAAACAGACGCGCCCTCCCGGAGATGCCGTAGGCTTTCAGGGAGGGTGTGACCGCCAAGCAGATGGTTTTGTCCGTCCGGCTTTTATCCGCTACCACCAGATTGGTGGTCAGAGGGTCAAGATCACGCTCAATACATTCCACCGAGGCGTAAAAACTTTTGAGATCACAGGCAATATAAACGCGGTTTTTCACAACCCGGATCCTCCTACATGATCAGATGAAATCCCTGCCCGCCCGCTTGCTTTGGACCGACCTCCCCCATCATCCCCGCCGTCAGCGTAAATTCCGGCAGGACATTCAAGAACTTCTCCGCGCCGCGGTAGCGGATCCCGTCCTCCGCGTCCACGTCCTCCCCGAGATAGAGCACATACCGCCCCGCCAACTCCCCGAACCGCCGCTGGGTGAGGGCCTGTTTTTCCTCATCCCGCAGGTGCCGGGCCTGGGCGGGAACCGCCTGCCTGCTGTGCTTGATCTCGAAGGCCGCGCAGCGGTTTTCCGCCCGGTCGTAGATCAGCATATCAAACTCCCCGGCCGCGAATTGCAGCTTGCACACCTTATATCTGCGGCTGTCCAGCGTCTTTGCGGTTTCCAACAGAACAATGTCCTCCAGCATCCGGCCCCGAACCTCCTCCAGGATACGGCCTGTGACCATATCCTTGTCCCGTTCGCTCAGGGTTTGGAACAGCTCATCCCTCATCAGCGAGTGGACGAGGGCCTGGGCCTGGCAGTACCGCATACCGGGCTGGGTAAACAGGATATGCTCCAGCGGCTCCGATCCTGGCTGGGTGGTTTCGATGGGGCAGTCCACAATCAGCTCCAGGGCGCGCAGGTACTCCTTGATCTCCGCCACATGGGCCTCCGTGACGGCTACGGCCTGCTCCCGCTGGTTCCGGATATCCAGGATGTCCATAAGCCGCCGTGTCACGGTGCCGGTGTCAATCTCGTCCAGGACGCTGGTCCGCTTTGCCGGATCGCGCTCCTGACGCAGGTTCCGCGCCGCCAGCCCCAGATCGTGGGACAGGAAATCCCGGGTCAGCACAGAGACCAGGAAGGCGTGGTTAATGTCCTCAATGATGCGGTTAATGGCCCCGGTCAGCTCCCCCGCCTCATACAGCGGGCGGAGGTGGCGGAAATGCCCGCCGTCCTCACAGCAGGCCAGGGCGTGCTGGATGTTTTTGCAGATGGCGGTGTCGATGTACCTCCGGGTGGATTCGTCGTCCCGGAAGGAGGCGTCCTTCGCGTTGACCCCGGCGTCCTCAAAGGCCAGTTCTCCAGCCCGGAGAGTGCCGCCGTAGCGGATGTACTCATCAATCCCGCTGATGTCCAGCAGGCGGCTGTGTTCCCGGTAGGGGATAAAGGTGGTGTGGATGGCCCGGGCCCGGTCATACAGCTCCTGATGGAGCGCGAACCAAAAGCCCAGGGAGTCCGTGCCGGACAGGACGATCTTCATGCCCTGGGCGGCATAGACATCGGACAGCAGGGCGGCAGAGTCGATAAAGTCCCGGATCAGCGTCACCTCGTCCAGCAGGACATAGCGGAAGCCCAGGGAGCGGAGCCGCTCCATGTCCCGGTTCAGCTCCGCCATAGTGTCCGCCGCCGTGGCCTTGATGTAAGCGGTCCGTGCCGCGTCCTCTGGTGCCATATCCAGCACCGCCTGACGCAGCAGGGTGGTTTTGCCCGTCCGCCGCAGGCCGTACAGCAGGCATACCCGGTCGCACCCCGGGCCGTAGAGGTAGTCTGTCAGCTGGGAGAAGCAGTCCCGCCTCCGCCACCCCCGGACATTCTCAGACAGGGCAAGCAGGGCCGGGCCGGTCACGACATTGGTATGGAAGCTGGGGTGATCCATGATCCCCACCGCCTTTCTGATGATGTTAGAAGCATTGCCCGATCCGGTTCTGTTTACACCTGGGGCAGCACAGCCATAAGCCGGCATGGCTTCCCCCTCAAAGCAGCGTCATGCCCTGTTCAACCGGCCCATCAGGCCGCTGCTCCCTTGCCCGCAGAAGCTGCTTCATCCCGCAGTCCAGAATCTGCTCCTTTCGCGCCCGGATCATGATCCCATAAAAGTCCCGCTGTATCGGCAGCAGTCCCGGAGTCTGCTGAATGAGCGTTTCAATCCGCGCCATATCGATCCTCGCGGAGATCCGCTCCAATGCCTGATTACAGTCCTCATTCTGGAGTGACGCGATGAAGCGGGGATAGGAGATCTTCGCCCCGCCATCCATGATCGCGGAAGTGGGGTATTCATGAATGCGCCTGATGATCTCGGACTCGTCATTCAAAACGGCCTCCATTTCCTGCGTCCCCAACTGCGGGTACAGGCAGGAGCCGCAGTCATAAACCGGGGCAATCTCCGCCGTCTGCTGTTCTTCATCCACCAGAACACCCCAGTTTCCGTTGTGGCGGTCAAAGTTCCCCAGCAGCGCGTCCACAATAAACATATCCCAGAAATGGGTCTTAAGCTGGTCCGCCGGGATAAGCGGCTGCTCCTCGATTGCCTGAAGAATCGAGGACAGCTCTGTCCCGCGGCCACTTTGGGAGCTGTTGATACAAGTGTTTTTCAACTGGGAAAACTCTATCAGCCGCTTTCCGCCCTCGGTAAAATCCTTACAGGCCACCACCACCTTTTCACGGCCCCGCTGATCCGTATAGGTTCCTAAAAGGGTTTCCTGCGCCCTGATCCCAAGCAGCTCGAAAATATGGCAGCACAGGTATTCGCTGATACAGCTGTTGGTATAGCTGATGGTTTTGCTCCGGGTGGGAACAGGGGGAAATTTCAGCATATACCCCTCGCCCTGGTAGCGGACGTTGATTTTATTTCCGTTTGCCCCGCCATAAGCGCGGAACTTGTTTACCTCACAGTGGGTAAAATCTATCATATGTCCTCCTCATCTCCACTGAACAGATACTTTTTCCGCAAATAATCCGCCTGCTCCCTGGTGATATCCCCGCCCCACTGCGCCGCGTTGATGGAGCCGTACAGGTCGTCGTACAGGCAGTCCAGATAGCTCACCTGCTCTAATTCCCCTTGGAGCAGG
>OFHO01002107.1_pt1 | contig 12711 bp, 8 predicted proteins | sample 1521531 | NCBI WGS metagenome assembly OFHO01 (sample SAMEA3504124, study PRJEB24116) | mouse gut metagenome | biome: mouse gut; feature: mouse-associated habitat; material: faeces | place: Denmark | collected 2011
GGCCACGGACTGCTCCAGGCCGAAGGGGGAGCCGAGGGTCATGACCCACTCGCCAATGGTGAGATTGTCGGAATCGCCAATATCCATGGGGGTAAGCCCGCTGGCGTCCTTGGCCTTCAGCACAGCCACGTCGGAAGAGGCGTCGGTGCCCACCAGCTCGGCGTCGTAGGTCTCGCCGGCCACGGTCACCTTATAGGCGGCACCACCTTCAACCACGTGGTTGTTCGTGATGATATAGCCATCCTCGGACAGCACCACCCCAGAGCCCTGGGAGTACATCTGGAGCTCCTGGCCACCCTGGTCCTGCGGAGTGCCGTAGCCGTAGTTGTAGCCGAACAGCTCCTCCAGACCGCCCATGCCGCCCATGGACTGGGGGGCGGCGTACACGTCGATGGCCACCACGGAGGGCAGGCACTTCGCGGCCACGCCCTCGGCCAGAGTGGCATCCTCGCTCGGCGAGATGACCACCGGCTGGCCGGTGTTGGGATCGGTCACCGTGGTGGCCGGGGAAGAACCGGTCATGGCATCCACAGCGCCCCACACGCCAAAGGCGAGCACGCAGGCCACCAGGGCACCGGCAAATGCGATGAGGAAGGTCTTGCCGCCGGAGCTCTTCTGGGCCGCATGCTGGGCATGGACGGGCTCGGCTTCATAGGTTTGCTGGGCACCGGCCTGGGGCGCGGCGTAGCCATGCTGGGGCGCCCCCCAGGCTTGCTGGCCATGGGGAGCACTGTGGGTTTGCGAAGCGGCCGGGGCGGGGTGAACCGGCTGGAAGGAATTCGGCTGGCCGGGCTGGCCACCGGGAGCGGGAGTGCCCCCGCCAGGGGCGGGAGTGCCGTTCATGTCAGTCATAGGGGTCTCCTTTGCAGAAGGGTTGCAACGTATGCTGCGGCAAACCTTAGCACGCCCCTGAGAGAATCCACCATGCTGGCAACCCATCGTCACGCTTGCGTCACGGAGATACACCACCTGGTGTACATCTAGGGGCGGCCAGCGGAACGCAGGCGACCCCCTCCGCGTGAAGAAGGGCGGTCTGCCGGGCACGGATGTGACACTCGACGAAAAAGGGGGCGGCCCCTTCCGGAACCGCCCCTAAGTCCTAAGCCCTGCGCCGGCTCTGACGCCGCGACCGCGCCAGGGCGATGACGGCCACGCAGCCGGCCACGCAGGCCGCGACTACCAGAAGGGCCCCGCGGGCCGCATCCCCGGTCTGGGCCAGGTACAGCAGTGTGCGGTGCTTCTTGCCGTCGTCCACGTCGCCGCCGATGATGCCGCCCTTGGCGTTCACATCGGCCGACGGGTACACCGGGTCGGGGTTGCTCACCCCGGGATGCCCCTCGATGAAGGACTCCCAGCCCTCGGAGGGCACGAAGGGGCCGCCAGGGGTCGTGCCGGCACCGCCGGGCTCGCGGGTGGAGGGCAGCGTGCCGTGGGCCGAAGCCGTGTTGCCCACGTCCTTACCCACCGCGTCCTCGGTCACCAGGGCGTCGAAGGTCACCGACACCGAGGCACCGCCGGGCAAGTCGCCGCAGGCCACGGCCAGCACGCGGCTGCGCACATCGTAGGCCGAATCGGGCACGTCGTGCACCGTGCCGGCGGCATCGGTCAGCTTGATGCTCTTCTCCAGCACCTCCAGCCCCTCGGGCACCTCGTCGCGAACGACCGCGTCGTACCACATGGAATACGGCTTGGCGTTGCTCACCGTTACCGTGTAGCGCACGGTATCGCCCACGTGGGTGCTGCCGTCGCTGCGGTCCAGGTTCTCGGCCGTCTTCACCAGCTTCACATCGGCCGGTCCCTCGTCGTCATCTTCCAGCTTCGGATCCGACGGGCTCGCCGTGCCGGGGTCGGCCGGCTCGGAGGGCGGGATTACGATCTCCTCGTCCTCGGGAATCTCGGGGAACAGGTCTTTGATCTCGTCGATGACGTCCTTCTCCTTGTCCTCCCACGTGGTACCGTGGTCCTCGGGGTTGTAGGGGCCGGGCGGGGTGGGCTCACGGTCGATCACGATGGGCCCCGGCGCGGGGTTGTCGGGATCGGGCTCGGGCACCGTCTGCGAAGGCTGGGTGCCCAGGGGCGCCGCAATGTTGGACAGGTTGCCATCGCCGTCCAGGGCCTCGCCGGTCACCGTGCACTCGAAGGTAACGCTGGCGCTTTTCAGCCCCGGCACATCGCCCAGGCAAAAACCGAGGATGCGCGAGTTCTCATCCCAGTCGGCCTCAAAGTCGCGGTACTCCTTGCCGGCCGCATCGGTCACCACCGCCGAGCCGGCCACGTAGGCCAGACCCTGGGGCAGGGGGTCTTTCACCACCACGTCGTAGTAGGAGCTGCCGGGCTTGCCGTTGGCCACGGTAATAGTGAAGCGGATGGTATCGCCCACCAGGGCCGATGCCTGGTTGGGCCGGTTCGCGAAGCCGGGGGTCACGTTCTCGGCCGTCTTGGTCGTGGTGATGTCGCCGCCGGGGCGGGGGTCCACATCGTCAGGCACGATGATGAGATCGTGGTCGTCGCGGGCATCGGGGTCCACCGGGTCGGGGCGCATCTCGGGCGTAATGGGCACCGTGACGATGACCTCCTCGCGAATGGGGTCGCCATCCGGGTCATCGGGGTTGGGCCGCTCGATGGTCACCGGAATATCCACGTGGTCGGCCTCGGGATCCTCCTCCAGCTTCTGCTTGATCTGCTCGTCCAGCTCCTTGGCAATATCCTCGGGCGACTGTGGATCCTTCTTGTCGCCGAACTGCACGATGACATCGCCCTCCTGGATGGGGCGCTTCGGCGGCTGGGCATCGGGGTCGTCCGGGTCGGCATCGGGATCGGTCGGCGGAGCCGGCTTCGTGGGGTCGTCCGGATCGGCATCCACGGCCTCGTCGAAGGGTGAGCCGGGCTTCACGGGGCCCACGGGCACGCCGGGCTTCTTCGGCGTGTCGGGGTCGTCCGGATCGTCCGGGTCGGTCGGATCCGGGTCGAGCAGGTCACCGCCGAGAATCTCGGTGGCCGTGTCGGGGTCGGGCACGATGGGCTCCGGCTCCGGCTCGGGGGCGGCATCGGGGCTCGGGGGCAGGGTCGGATTGGCCTCGGCCTCGGCCGGGGTCACCTCTACGCCGTTCTCGGTATCGATGCGGTTATCCCAGTCGAAGGCATCGGGATCGATGCCGTAAACGCCCGACACCTCGGAATGGCTCAGGAACTCCGGCTTCTCGCCCGGCTGCTTGTCCAGCACATCGGTCTTCACGACCACGTCCAGCTTGAAGCGGTAGGACTGGCCGCCGAACAGCGTGGGCAGGCTCTTCACCACCACCTTGTCGCCGACCACCTCGTAATCGGCCTGCACCTCGTTGCCCTCCGGGTCAACGATGGTCAGGGCCGAGAAGTCGGTGTCGCCGGGAATGCCCAGCTCGTACACGGGGTTGATGCAAGCCGTGTCGTTCTTCTCGTTGGTGGCCGTCACAACGTAGCGCAAGGTGTCGCCGGGGCGTATGGTGCCGTCGGTGCGCGACATGTCGTAGGCCGTCTCGGTCATGGCCAGCTCGGGCTCCTTGGCCAGATCGGGGAAGATGTACACGTCGAAGCTCTTGGTCACGCTGCTGTAGGCGCCCGTGCCCTTGATGGTGGCCGTAATGGTGGTCTTGCCCGCCGACATCACCCGCGCCACGGCGCCCACGCCGTAATCCACCTTGCCGTCCACATAGGGACGGTTCGTGGTGAAGTCGTTGGGCTCGATCTTAATCACGCCCGGGTTCGAGCTAGTAAATACGATGTCGCCGATGGAATTGGACTGCACATACAGCGGGAACCAATCCGCATGGGTCGCGATCACCGTGCCGTCCTCGTCGGTCTCGTCGCGGAACTTCGACACGTCGGTCTCCTCCCGCTTGCCGCGGGGCTCCTTGGTGGCAGGGTCAATCCAGTCGCGCTCGGTCTTCTCGTTGATGTTGGCCTTCACGGTAGCCTCGTTGGCGGCCTGGTCGGCATCGCTGAGACCCTCGCCGTTGGGCACATAGCCGGTGTCCTTCATGTTGAACAGGCGGAAGTCCGGCGTGGCCAGCTCAATTTCCACCGGTGCCGCCTCGTTGGCCGACTCGTAGTAGTTCACGTAGGCGGAATCGTTGTGGGCCGGCTGCCAAGCTTCGCGGGGCTCGGTGCCCATGATGCGGGCCAGGGCCGAGGCCACAGCGGCGCTGGCAGCGGCCTCATCGCGCGGGTCGGACCCCGGCCGGGCGCTCGTGTACTCCACATACACATGGTGCTCGTTGCCCTCAGCGCTCTTGTCCTCCAGGCCGAAGGCCTCCAGCTGGCCGCGGGTCAGGTTGAAGTAGGCCATAGTGTGCTCGCGGCCATCCGCGTCCTTCTTGATCCAGGCCCGCTCGAAGGTGTCATCCTCTAGTTTGGCGCGATCGAACTCGATGACGCCGCCGAGGCTCTCGGGCACCGCGCGCCCGTCGATGTAGAGCTGCAAGCGGCCCGTCGGTGCCGCGCAGGTGGTCTTCGACATATTGGAGCCGTCGGGGTAGGTGTCGCCGAAGGGCAGCTTGTCGCTGGTTACGTCCACGGGCACCACCAGGTGGTTGTTCGTGGCGGTGTTGAAGTTGCCGGCGTTCTCATCCTGGGCCCAGGTGGGGCCAGTGTACTCCTTCTCCACCTTGTTGCCCTCGCCGTCGGTGATCTCCAGTTTCAGCGGCTCGGTCAGTTCCCAGGAGGTCTTCGAGGTCACTGGCGAGATGACCGCACTACCCGTAGCCGCATGGCCCCAGTAGGTCATGTTGAAGTTCGGGTCGGAGGCGTACTGGTTGGAGCGCACCTCGATGGTGTAGGTTCCCGCAGCAGCGGGCGTCTTGGTGTTCTCCGATGCGCTGCCGACCGTCTCGCCGTCCTCATCGACCTGCCAATAGTAGTACTTGATGAACTTGTTCTGGTTCAGCTTGCCGTCAATGGGATCGTCAACGGGAATGGGGGTCTTCTCCACATCTACCCGCTCAAGCTCCTTGCCATCGTAGTACTTGTTCCAGTTCTCCCGCACGAAGGTCTCGTCCAGCTCGAAGACGTTCCACTCCTTCGGCTTGGTGTCGCCGCTGCCCACCGATCCAGGGGGAAGGGTGGTATTGGAGGTGAGCAGCTTGTCTCCCACATAATAGGAGAAGTTCGCATCGATCTGATGGTCGTCGTTCGTGCCTTGGGGAAGCCAGAGATACAGCTTGCCGTCGTTCAGATTCGCCGGTGCCCCATAGCGCGGGTCGGAGAGCTTCTTGTCAAGCAGAAGCTCCCAGCTCTCCATCTTGGCGTTAAAGTCCGGTGTGACCTGCGCCTTATCGGCCGCCGCCTGAATCTTCGACTTCACATCCACGGTGATCATGCCGACCTTCTTGGTCTTCTCCACGTCACCATAGGCCAGGCCATCATTGTCGTTGCCCTGGAAAAGCGTGCAGTAGACCGAGCCGCCAGTGATGATCACGTAGCCCTGATTGCCACCAATTTCGAGATAGCCGGCGCCGTTGCCCCAATGGGGAAGCAGCGTGCCGCCGGTGATGAGAATGGTCTTTCCTGCATTGGTGCCCGCGCAACCCTGACCGAAGGCATTGCTGTGCTCTGCGCCAAAGGCTTCAATAAAGCCGCCGTTAATGGTGATATCGCCAGCCACCGTGGCGTGAGCATTGCGCGTTATAAGGGCATCCTGGAAGGGGAATGTGTACTGGGTCCCCAGGGACATGCCGCCCTCGTAGGTGCAGCCGCCGCCGATGGCCGCCCCATGATAGGAAGCATAGGCTTTCACCTCACCGCCGTTGAAGATGGTCTCGGTGCTGCCCGCTGCGTGACCACCGCCAATGCCGCAGCCGGCGCCGTTGCCAGTTCTGTCGTTTGCCTCGGCATGGATAATGCCGCCGTTGAACGTCATGTGACCCGAATTCTCCAGAGGGCCGCCGCCGATGGCCGCCGCACGAATACCGCCATAGGCGTTCAAGGCTCCCGGATTTCGGCTGTCGAGATTCGAGAGGCTGTTGACCAGATCGGAGCCTTTGGCCGTAGCCGTCTGCGTGTCGCCGTCCTTATCACGGTACTTCGTGCCTGCGGGAATCATGCCCTGCTCGGGAACAATGGCCCTGCCGGCCGTGTCCACGTTGCGAACCGCGTCGTCCACCACGAGAACCGAGCCCTCGCCGCAGCGAAGGGCCGGGTACTGCTGATAGCGCGTGGGGTCGGTGGCAGTATTCGCCGTCTTTGTAAGGTGCCGGTTGGCGTAGAGCGTGTTCACCGTGCCATCGGCGAGGGTGAGGTGCACGGTCGTCTTGTTCTTCACGTCGTCGGCAGACACTTCTGTCGTGAGGTAGGAGCCATTATCGGTGCTGTTGGTGACGATGTTGAAGGGAAGTTCGCTGCGAATGTTCACGCCCTCGAAGGTGATATCGGCCTTCACGCCGGGCTCGACCCGGATGGAGGTGGACACCGCCGTATCAACCCCCTGGGTATTCCTCAGACGATAGGTGCCGTCTTTCTTGATGACGAGGGAGGATATCGTGTTTTCGGCCTTGGGCTGAGGGTACACCGTAATGTCGCGGCCGCTGTTCGAGCCAGCGGGACGCGTGCTACTCCGACAGTAATGGGTATAGGTCACCGTCTCCAAATCGTAGTCGGTGCCAGGGGTGCCGCCCTGGATGGAGAGGCCGCCGTAGTCGGTGAAGCCGTCGCTGTCGGCCTGGGGAGCCGGCTCTCCCCCGTCGGCCGCCGTCGCGATGCCATCATCGGCTGGGGGAGCAGCGACAGCCGGGGCATCGGCAGAGTCGGCGGCATCGACAGCGGGATCGGCTAACTCTTCCTTAGAAGCGCCCCCCCCCCGTGGCGTTTTCGGAGCCATCGCCGGGTGCCGAGCTGTCAGGCGCAACGCCATCGCCACCAGCGGAAGTGTCGGCGTGCTCATCAGATTCGGGCGGCAGGGCCTCGCCAGTGCCAGTTTCGCCGGCATCCAGAGGACGGTCGTTCACCGTCAGCGAATCGGAAGATGTTTCTTCAGGGCTTCCGTAGGCGAATGCACCCACGGACGGCAGGGCCAAGCCCGCCGCCAGGGTTACCGCCAGGATGCAACGAAACAGCTTCTTTTGGGGTACGTTTTCTTTCATTGCTGCTCCCACCTGGCCTTCCACAGCCGATGGACCGAGGAAGACGCAAACGTAATCGTCGGTATAGGTGTCGCACAGTATACGCCAACCCGACGATTTTTCAACAAAACGTCTTTGCTCGGGAACGAAACATGCCGTTAAGAGCCCCGCCGCACCGTTGGGCGGGAGCCGATGCAACTCCAGCAGCTAGCCCGCCAAATGATCGGTGGCGCCGATGGCCCCCACGGAAATGGCGCCATCATCCCACACCACCTCGGTGATAGAGGCATTCTCGATCTTGGAGGGAAAGGGCACGCCATCGCGGACGTACAGGAACACCAGCGCGCGGATGAGCAGGGCATGGGACACCACGAGCACATTGCCACCGCCCGCCTCCCCCACGGCGCGGCCGCATTCGTGCAGGAACGCCTCGATGCGGGCAGCTATGGCAGCGAAATTCTCAGCCCGTTCCGTTGGATCGGTGGCATTCAGATAGTCGGCGATCTCGTTGAGGCGCCGATTCTGGGCTTCCCGGGGCAGATCCTCCCCGAACAGATCCCGCAGGCACTGGCGCATGGCCTCGGAGGGCTCCCCCTCCAGCGCCCCGAAGCACCACTCGCGCAGCCGTGCATCTTCGCGTACGGGAACGGGCGCAATAGCCCGTCCCTCGCAGGCACGCGCCTCTGCCCGGGCTTCCAGGGCCAGGGCCAGCGTATCGCGGGCCCGGGAGGCGTCGCTGGCATAGGCGGCCGCAAAATCCCGATCGGCCAAGCCCCGGCCGAGCAGGCGGGCATCGCGCACACCCTTCTCCGTCAAGGGCGAGTCGCACCATCCCTGAACGCGGTTCTCAACATTGAACTGGGTTTCCCCGTGGCGGGTGAAGTAGAAGGTGACGGCCATGACGTGCGGCTAATCTCGGTCGTAGTTCGCCAGAAAGGCCCGGGTGCGGTCGTGCCGGGGGTTGTTGATGACCTCGCTGGCCGGTCCCTGCTCCACGATAACGCCGCCGTCCATGAAGATGATCTGATCGGCCACGTCGCGGGCAAAGCCCATCTCGTGGGTGACGATCACCATGGTCATATGCTCGGCCGCCAAATCGCGGATAACCTTCAGCACCTCGCGCGTGAGCTCCGGGTCCAGGGCACTCGTCGGCTCGTCGAAGTACAGCACATCGGGGTTCATGGCCATCGCCCGAGCAATGGCCACGCGCTGCTGCTGGCCGCCGGACAGATCGCAGGGCACCATGGATTCCTTATCGGCCAAGCCCATCTTCGCCAGCAGATCGCGCCCCCGGGCCAAAGCCTCGTCCTTCGGCATCTTCTGCACGCAGATGAGAGCATCGGTCACGTTCTGCAGCACCGTATAGTGCGGAAACAGGTTGAAGTTCTGGAACACGAGCCCATAGCGGGTCTTGGCCTTCGCGATGGTGGCCGCATCCCCGTACACGGCGCGGCCCTCGGCGTTGTTGGAGCACACCACCAAATCGCCGTAGGACAAGTCGCCCGAATTCAGCGTTTCCAACAGCGCCAGGCAGCGCAGCAGCGTGGACTTCCCGCCGCCCGACGGCCCGATGACCGCCAGCACGTCGCCCTTATTCACCGTCAGCGAGATATCCTTCAGGACCTCGTTGTCCCCGAAGGCCTTCTTGCCGTGGTTCAACGTTACAACAGCGTTAGTCATGATAATAATCCAGCTTCTTCTCGACGCGGTTCAGGATAAACTCGATGACCAGACAGAACACCCAGTAGATGAGGGCGGCGATGGCGTAGGGGATCATGGACACCTCGCTGGCCGCGAGCGCCTTGGCTGCCGAGAACATCTCCATGATGCCGAGCACGAAGGCCAGAGACGTGTCTTTCACCAGGGTGATGATCTCGTTGCCCATGGCCGGCAGAATGCGCTTGATGACCTGGGGCAGCACAATCTTCGTGAAGGTCTGGGCCTTGGAATAGCCCAGCACCGTGGCCGCCTCGTACTGGCCGCGGGGAATGGACTGGATGCCCGAGCGGTAGATTTCCGCGAAGTAGGCCGCATAGTTCAGGATGAAGCCGATGGCGCAGGCCCAGAACTTCCAATCGCTGCCCATGTTCAGGCCGAACAAATAGTAGGGGCCGAACATGATGGCCATGAGCTGCAGCATGAGCGGTGTGCCGCGCAGGATGGAAATGTAGAGCTGGGCGAGCCAGGCCAAGGGCTTGAACCGGCTCATGCGGGCCAGGGCCACCACAATGCCGAGGGGCAGCGACCCCACGAGCGTAATGACGAAGATTTGGGCCGTCAGCCCAAGGCCTTCCATGAGAATGCCCATCATAACGGGAAATTCCACGCCTCTCCACTTCCTCTCTAGCCGTCCGGCCTACACCCGGGTGCCCATGATACCGCACCCCAGCGCCACGGAGGGCGAAGCCCGTCAGGACTTCGCCCTCCCTCTATATATCTTTACCTACTTCTCGCTGGTTCGCCCAAGGAAGTCAGCGAGGTTGCGACCGGCTAGTCAGTCAGCACCCAGTTGTCGATGCTGATGCCGTACTCGCCCCACTTCTCGCACAGCTGGGCGATGGTGCCGTCGTCGTACATCTCCTTCAAGGTCTTGTTCACGGCGTCCACCATGGCGGTATCGCCGTCCTTCGCGAAGCCCACGGCGTAGTTCTCGGTGGACAGGGGCTCCAGCTTCACGAACATGTCCGGCTTGGCAGCCATCTGGTAGTCGGCAATGGACAGGTCGCAGGCCACGGCATCCACGGCACCGGACTCCAGCTGCATGAAGGCGTTGTTGTAGTCGCCGATGGTCTGGGCCTTGCCGCCGGCAAAGGTGTCGGCCAGGGCCTTTTGATCGCCTTCGAGCACGTCCAGGGCGGCGGAGTCGGCCTGGGTCATGACGTTCTTGTCGGCCAGATCCTCCAGCTTATTAATGCCGGAGTCCTTCTTCACCACCACGACCTGCTCGTTGTGCATGTAGGGCTTCGAGAAGGCGTACTTGCCCTCGCGGCCCTCCATGGTAAATCCGTTCCAGATGCAGTTGATGGTGCCCTGGCCCAAGAGCGCGTCCTTGGCATCCCAGTCGATGGCCTCCAGCTCAAGGTTCCAGCCGTTGCGAGCGGCCACCTCGGTGGCCAGGTCGATATCGAAGCCGGTCAGGTTGCCGTCGTCGCCGATGAAGCCGTAGGGCGGGTAGGCGTTATCGAGGCCCACAATAAGCGTGATGGCCTCGGGATTGGCCGCGGCACCGTTGTCGGCGCCATTGTCGGCCGCGCCATTGTCGCCCGCACCGGCACAACCGGCCAGAAGCGCCGCGCCCAGGCACAGGGTCGCGGCCATGGCCGCCAGTTTCGTCATCTTCTTCATAGGTTCCTCCCTTGAAGGCGGCGAACCCTTCGTCCGCCCCTTGTCCGTTGCTTCCGTCGCACCGCTTATCCGGCGCGTCCGTTCACTTTACCTCTTTAGCGTACTAAAGTACTGAAGTGTTGGCAAGTATAACACGGGAAGCGGCAGAACCCGCTACTTTTTGCGGTTAAAGAGCTTGTTGTTGCCGCTCTTGGAGGAGGAAATCTCCACGAGGCGCGGTTCGAAGTCGAACAGCTCGGCCATGGGGACCACGGGGATGATCTCGATGCACTTCTTCAGGCAGGCATCGGCGCACAGGTTGCACTGGGTGCAGTCGGCCATGGAGAACTCCACATAGCCCCGGGTCTTGTCCGGGTGCACGTCGAGGCTCTTGCGCAGGGCATCGGTGGGGCAGAACATCACGCACATGCCGCAGCCGTTGCACTTCTCCACGTCGATCTCAATGTCGCCGAAGATGCGCGTGAACATCTCGGGCACCTCCGGCTCGCCGATGCGGCTCATGGCATCGAGGATCTCCAGGTTGCGCTCAGCTTCAATGGTGGGCATCTTCCCCGCCCCGTTCTTCACGCCAAGCTTCTCCCGCAGGGACTGCTCCTCCTTCTGGAGCTTCAGCTGCTTGAGCTTCTCGTTCACCATTTTCTCGGCCGCCGTCTTCGCCACATCTTTGGCGTAGTGGCCCGTGGAGGTGAAGAACTCACGGCGCGCAGCACCCACGGCCTTGTGCAGATCGGCCACCTTCACGGCCTCGGGGAAGTCGTCGCTGCGGGTGATGGCGGTGGCAGACCCCACGGCCTCCAGCAGCGTGCGGGCAGACTCCACCGTGTCGTCGATGCACGGTGCGGCGGCGCGGTACTTGCAGGTACGGCAGGTGCCGTCCACCAGCTGGATGTCCCGAATGCCCTGGGCGGCCAGTTCCACGAGCAGGCGCTCGTCCATGCGAGCCAGGCAGGGCACTACAGCGTACTTGTCCGGATCGCCGGTCTGGCGGGCGGCCTTGCGGGCGCAGGCGATCACGGTCACGCCCTCGGCAGCGGCAGTGGCGGTGGCCACGGCAGCAGCCAGCTCCTCTTCCATGGGATCCACCGAAATGAGGGCGCTCGTGGGGCACACCGCAATGCACGCCCCGCACGCCACGCAAGCCCCGGCGTCAATGGCCAGCTCGTTCTTCTCGATCTCAATGGCATCGGCCATGCACACATCGGCGCACTTGCGGCAGGTGGAGTGGCGATTGCGCACGGCCACGCAGCGGGTGGGCGCCGTAATGACCGCCTTGGTTTCCAAGGCGTCTACCATCTCCATGATATCGTTCAGGTTGGGCATGACGTCCGTTCCTTCCACTTGCGAGCAGGCCGCGCCCCGCGCGCAGGGCCGCGGGTTCCCCTCGGCGGCGCGAGCCGGTTTTTCGTGCGCCCCTATTCTCCCAGATAGGAATCTTCGATGCGAGCCAATTCTTCCGGCGTATTCGCATTGATGAAGCAGCCGCCGCGGGGCTCCACCGCGAGCACCTTGTCCTGAGTATAGGGAAGCACCGAAAGCTCGGGGTCGTCGAAGAAGCTCTGCACCCGCTTCTCGCCCCGATCGGCGCGACGGCGCACGGCGGGCATGCAGGTTTCCCGACGGTACATGGCGTGCAGGGGCTCAAAGCCGTGCTTGTTGTGGGGAGCCACCACATCGGCGCCGCTCTCGTGCATGGCCAGGGCCTCGGCCACCACCAAGCGGGCGCTGGCGAACACCATATCGCAGGCCACCACGGCCACATAGGGATTCTGCGCCGCGGAAAGAGCCGTGTACATGCCGGGAAGGGCCCCGCACTCGTTGTAGGCGTCGGGCACGAGGCGAATGCTCAAGTCGGGGTACATCTCATGAAGGAATGCCAGGTTGGGGGCCTCGTTGGTGGTGATAATGAGCTCGTCGGCCACCGGCGAGAGCCGCTCCACGAGCCGGCAAATGAGGGGACGGCCGACGAAGGGCACCGTGGCCTTCGAGCGGCCCATGCGCCGCGATTCGCCCCCGGCCTGAATGACCACGGTGACGCGCGGGCGCACGTAGTGCTCGGCCAGGAAATCGGCGAGAGCCGCCGTGTCCTCCAGGCCCAAGGCCGGAATGCCGTAGAGGGCCGCCGCCTCGCGGGCCGCGGGAATATCGGTCACCACCGCCACCGTGGACGCGGCCGGCATCTTCTCCCGCTCGTCGGCAGCGAAAGGAGCGGAGGCCGGAACCGGGGCACCGGCCGGAACCGGGGCACCGGCCGGAACCGGGGAGGAAGCAGGGCTCG
>OFHO01002110.1_pt1 | contig 12685 bp, 15 predicted proteins | sample 1521531 | NCBI WGS metagenome assembly OFHO01 (sample SAMEA3504124, study PRJEB24116) | mouse gut metagenome | biome: mouse gut; feature: mouse-associated habitat; material: faeces | place: Denmark | collected 2011
GCCAGGGATCCGGAAACTGGTGAAAATAAATTGGTGCCTGCTTCAACAAACTATAAAAAATGGTATCAGCAGAATAAGGCGGCCATAGAGAAGGCTGAAGGAAAGAAAAAGGTCAAGGGAAAGAGCTTGCATAAGAAGCAGGGCGATGGTAATATTAAGGTGCAGGCTGAGGAAATGAAAATAGAGAATTTCCCGGAGGCATTCACGGAAAAGGCAGAGGCAAAAAACACTCAGGCCCTCATTGATTATGTGAACGGTCTGAAGGGTGCGGATGCCAAGGTTGTGAAGCTGTATAACAGCATGAAGAAAATGGAGAGCATTGTTTCTCAGGGTATTCCCTTCAAAATATCACACGGGAAGAGCCATGCTGTGGTATCTTCATACCGGCCAAGTACCGGCCAACTGGTGGAAGTGAAGCTCACGATCCCCAAAGTGGCAGCAGGAGGCGGTGCCGGTGCTGTGAATACCACTCTGCATGAGAATATGCACCTGATCGATCTGTATCTGAGGGAGGATTTAGGCGGCCATGGGCATTTTAGAGGCTCTCAGGCGGCCAAGGTACTGGATGAAGCGCTTGCAAAGGTAAAGCCGGATATTGGAGAGAAGGCAGGGGCCCTCTTCAAAGAGTATAAAGAAGAGTGTTACCGGATAAGGGAGGCGGCAAAGGCCTCTTGTATGCAGAAAGTGGAGGAGCTGACAAAGCAGTATTATGGTGAAGGCAGCCCCAATGTGTGGGGAGATATAAAGAAATATAAACAATATGAGAAGGAGAGGAAAAAGCTCTATTCTCTCATGGAGGATGAAGTTGATACCATGTGCAGGAATGCCATGGGCGGCGGTGTGGGGCAGCTTCAGGATGTATATGATGCCCTGTCCGGTGGAATTGCAAGGGATAGCGGGGCGGTGCTGTATGGCCATGGCTCCAAGTATTACCGATCAATAGACGCAAGAAAAGCGGAAATAATAGCCAACTATGGGGCCATGAGTGTGACCAGGCCGGATCTCATTGATATGCTGAAAGAGGATAAGCCGGAACTTGTGGAAGCCCTGGATGCCCTTGTGGAGGAAATGCTGAAGAAAGTGGGTGATTGAGTATGAGCGATCAGGAATATATTGAGAAGCGGGAGAAGATTTTCTCTTTATTGCTTGAAGTGAGCGATGGCCTGGTGGCAAAATTCTTTGATCCGGACAGTGATAAAATGTTAGACGAAAAGATCGAGGTGCTCACGGCCCTAAAGGAAGGCCGGAAGCCTTCAGAGATTCCGAAATACTATGATATTTTGGAGCTGTACCCTGAGGAAGGGGCACAATGGGATTGAGGCAAACCGAATAAAACGGAGATACAGAGAGCTTTGCAGAAATGCAGGGCTCTTTTTGTATACAAAAAAAGAAGAGAGGAGGATCTGAGCATGAATTTTGGAGAAGCATTGGATGCCTTAAAGGCAGGAAAGAAGCTGAGAAGGGCCGGGTGGAATGGCAAAGGTATGTTTGTAGTTTATCAAAAGGGCTATCCTCAGGGGATTCCATGCAATAAGCAGACAGCGGAAGCATGGGGAATGAATGAGGGAGATCTGTTTGTGTGCAATCCATACCTTCAGATCAGCAATGTGGATGGCTCTCATTCCATGTGGGTGCCTTCAATAGGAGATTGCCTGGCAGAGGATTGGGAAGTGGTGGTATAGGAAGGAGGTGATCCATTTATCTCCCAGGCCGAGGGTGAGAGGCGGGCCCGGTGCTGCCAAGGGCTGAAAATAAGAGGCGGGCAAAACCAAAATAATGAATCTGTGGGGCCTGAAAAAGGAAATGCAGGGGCATATAGGAGGAAAAGAAAAGCATGAAGTTTATGAATAACCATTATGGAGTAAGCAGGATTTTTGGCCGGGCGCATTGTGCTATGCCCATGAATTTACAGTTTTTTGCAGAGCCGGATGGTGGGGCCGGAGGTGGAGGAGCCTCAGGAAATGCCGGAGGAACCGGTGGAGAGCAGGGGGCAGCAGGCGGCCAGGAAGGCGCTGAAGGAGCAGGCGGGGCAGCAGGAGCAGATACTCCTCTCAGTTTTGACGATTTTTTAAAGGATCCGAAAAATCAGGCAGAATTTGATCGGAGAGTAGGCAAGGCCCTGGAAACAAGCAGGAGCAAAATGCAGGCTGAGATCAATACCAAGGTGCAGGAAGCTGTAACTGAGGCAGAGAGATTGGCAAAAATGAACGCTGAGCAGAAAGCACAATATGAGCGGGAGAAGAAAGAGAAGGAGATTGCCGACAGAGAAGCGGCCATCACCAAGAGAGAGCTCATGGCAACGGCAAAGGAGCAGCTTGCAGAGAAGGGGCTCCCCATTTCCCTGGCCGATGTGCTGAATTATGCAAGCGCTGAGGAATGCAGCGCCTCAATAGAGGCTGTGGGCAAAGCATTCCAGGAAGCAGTTGAGAAGGCGGTGAATGACCGTCTGAGCGGCGGGAAGCCGCCGAAAAAAGCCGGAGATAAGGCCGCATATACCATGGAGCAGATAAAGAACATGAGCACCGCTGAAATAAATCAGAATTGGGATGCGGTGCAGGCGGCCATGCAGGCAACAAAATAAGAGAAAATAAAGGAGGAAAGAAAAAATGTCAGTAGCAAACTTTATCCCCACAATTTGGAGCGCCAGGCTTTTGGCACACCTTGACAAGGCGCATGTTTATGCCGCCCTGGTAAACCGGGATTATGAGGGGGAAATCAAAAACTATGGTGATACCGTAAAGATCAATCAGATCGGGGATGTCACCATTAAAGACTATACAAAAGGGAAGGATATTGACGATCCGGAGGAGCTGAGCGGCGATCAGAATACCCTCACCATTGATCAGGCAAAATATTTCAACTTTTCCATTGATGATGTGGATGCCGCCCAGGTAAACCCTAAGCTCATGGATGCGGCCATGCAGCGCTCAGCATATGCCATGAATGATACAACCGATCTCTTCCTGGCAAACCTTTTGTATTTGGGAGCTGTAAACAATGGCACGAACCTGGGAACGGATACAGCGCCGATTGTACCGGCCAAAGATAATGCCTATGATTACCTGGTGGATCTTTCCACGGATTTGACAGAGAAGAACGTGCCCACGATTGGGAGATGGGCGGTTATTCCGGCATGGTATCACGGCCTTTTGCTGAAAGACAGCAGATTTGTGGGAAATGGTACAGATTACAATAAGGCCCTGATTGAAGGCGGGGAGATCGGTGTGGCAGCAGGCTTCAGAATTTGGCTCTCCAACAATGTGCCGAATACTGAGGACACAAAGTACAAGATCATTGCAGGAACCAATGCAGCAGGCTCCTATGCTGAGCAGATCCTTAAAACAGAGGCATTCAGGCCTGAAAAGAGATTCTCAGATGCCGTGAAGGGCCTGCATGTGTATGGTGCCAAGGTATTGCAGCCTAAGTGTGTTTCTGTATTAACGGCAAATAAGAACTAAGGAAGGAGGGCCAACAATGTTCATCTTAAACAAGAAAACCGGAAATATTCAGGAGTGCCACAATGCAGATGCGGTCAAAGCGTGTCGGAAGGATGCGGATCGCTATTTAGTGGCGGCAACCAGGGAGGAGCTTGAAGGGAAAGCGGCAAATAAGCCCCAGGAGGGCCTCAGAAAGAGTGAGGCAGGGGAAAATACCAAAGAACCCGAAAAAGCCGCTCCTGAGGCCGCTGAGAAGGCCACGGAGGGCAAAGAAGAGAAGCAGGCAGCAGGAACCGGAGAGGAGAAGCAGGCGGGAGCAGGAGAAGAGAAAACCGGCCAGGGAGGAGAGGATCCTCTGAATGGTGCAGGGGATGAACGGCTTGCAGAGCTGAATGGGAAAAAGGTGGCTGAGCTGAGGGAGATTGCCAAAGGAATGGGGATCCAGGGGTATGCAAACATGAATAAAGATACTCTTGTGGCCATGATTATGAACCATTAAGCGGGAGGCGGTACTGTGACAGATTTGGAAATGCTCAAAAAGATAACGGGAGAGGGGGATGAAGAGCTCCTCTCCCTTTTGCTGTCAATGGCAGAGGAAAAGGTGCTCTCCCTGGCAAACCGGAGCAAAATGATCTATCCACTGAAGCCTGCGGTGAGAGAGTGGGCAACGGTGGCTTACAATCGCCTGGGAATGCAGGGAGAAACAAGCCGGAGCGAAGGCGGGATCTCTTCAGCATTTGCGGAGATTCCAAGAGATATTGAAACCGTGATCAAACGGTACAGATTAGGGAGGATCGGCGGCCATGCGTATGAGAAGGAGCCTGATGAAGAGTTACCACCTGAGAAGGAGGAGAACGGGGAAGGATCGTGAGGGCGGCTCCATTGTGGAATATGAGGAAGCGGTGGAGATCAAGGCAACCATATGGCCTGCGGGCGGCAAAGTGCAGGCTGAAATGTATGGAGAGAGGCTCTCCTATATCAAAAATATGGAATATGGGGGAAGTGAGGCCATGCAGGAAGGCGATGGCATCTGTGTGTTCGTGGGGCCGGAAGCCGTGCCGGATTATAAAATCATTTCCATAAAACCGGAGTACAGCCCGAAGGTGATGGAGTTGGAGAGGATAATATAATGGCAGTAAACGGTGTGCAGAGCTTAATGAGAAAATTTAATCAGTTGGGAAGCATGGAGCCCATTGTGTATAAATCTGTAAAGCGGCAGGCTGAAGTGGTGAGGGGTGTGGCGGTGAAGCTGTGCCCGGTGTATGCACCAAAAGGCGATCCGATCCCTGGTGTATCTTCAGGGGAATTGAGAAACAGCATATATACAAAGGTTGAGCAGGATGCGGATGCAACTATCGGCTGTGTTTACACCAATAAGGCATATGCTCCCTATGTAGAATTTGGCACCGGGCCGGTGGGCGAAGCAAACCACACGGGGATCTCTCCTAATGTTCCGGTGGCATACCGGCAGGATGGGTGGGTGTGGCAGGATGAAGAGGGCGGTTTTCATTCCACGGAAGGGCAACCGGCTCAGCCGTTCATGTACCCGGCGCTGAAATCCATGGAAAAACACGTTATAAAGGCAATAGGAAACGATTTGCAGGCAGCTATGAGAGAGGTTGGTGGAAATCAATGATCAATGTGAAAGATCAGGTATATGAGGCGATCAAGGATATTACAGCGAATGTGAGCGATACATACCCAAAGGATTGGGCTCAGCTTCCTGCCATCCAGTACACTGAGGAGGATAATTCTGTGGTGGAATGGGTGGATAATAGGGAAAGCAAGGCCCATTTGCTGTATAAGGTGGATATTTGGAACAATGCAAGCACCTCAGAGGCGGCTCTGAAGGTGGATGCTGCCATATCTGCCCTGGGATTGAAACGCATTGCATGTGGTGATGTTCCTGATCCGTCCGGCCTGAAGCACAAGGTTATGCGGTATGAGGGCATTATTGATGTAGATACCGAAAGAGTATACAACAATTATTAAAAACAAGGAGGTAAAAGAACTATGTTAGCGAATGGTGCAACACTGGGATATAAAAAGAAGGGCTCCACTGAGGATTATACAAACCTTACCGGCCTGAAGGAGATCCCTGAGTTAGGTGATGATCCTGAAAAAGTGGAAAATACCGGCCTGGCCGATAAGGTGAAGCAGTATGAGTATGGGATTGGAGATGCCGGTGATCTTACATACAAATTCAAGTATGAGAACGCCTCAGAAGATTCCCCGTACAGAGTAATGAGGAAGGCGGGAGCCACAAAGGAGGTACTTTCATTCTGTGAAGAGCTGCCCGATGGCACCCGGTATGAGTATGATGCCCAGGTATCTGTGAAGAGATCGGGCGGCGGTGTAAATGGTGTAATGGAGTGGGATCTCAATATGGCCCTTCAGAGTGAGATTGTAACAACGGATCCGGAATAAAAAGAGTATAGGAGGATAACACAATGGGATTTTTTGGAAATGGAAAAGATAACGCAATGGCGGCAGCAGTAGAGGCGGCAAACCAGGAAGAGGAAACCATGGAGCGGAATGAGGCAGCAGGAGAGGCAGAGGAGAGCAAAGTGGTTGAAATGCCCAAAAGAAAGCCCTTTGCACTGTGGGAGGTAGGAGGGCAGAGCTACAAGCTGAAGCTGAAAACCTCTGCCATTGTGGAGCTTGAAAGCAAGTATAAAACCAACTTAATGAATATCATGGGATCCGGCCAGGGCGGTATGCCCGCTCTCTCTGTAATGTTGGATGTGGCCCATGCGGCTATGAAGGATTGGAACCACGGGATCACCAAAAACGGGGTGATGGATATTTTCAACAGATACATTGAGGAGGGCGGCTCTCAGTTATCATTTTACATGACAGTATACATGGAGATCTTCACGGTGAGCGGTTTTTTCTCTGTAAATCTGAGCAATCAGATGGGGGAGGCCCTTCAGGAAGCTCAGGAAACCATGTAAAAGAGGCTGAAACAGTATCAGAGGCAATAATGGGGCTGTACCCTGCATTTTTGGATGCCGGGTATGGCCCTGAATATTTTTGGGAGCTGAGCCTGGGAGAGGTGAGCGATCTCCTGGAAAGCTATGCCAGGAAGAAAGAGCACGAACAGAAAAAGCGGGAGGCAGAGCTGAAGGATCAGATCATGCTCCTCTTCAACCAGGCCCTTCAGATCGGCAATGTGGTTGGCAGGCTTATGGATAATAAAGTGGCGATCCGGCTCCCAAAAGAATATTACCCGGAATTATTTGGGAATGAGGAGGAAAAGACAAATTTCACCGAGCAGGAAGATGCAGGGGATAAGCGCAAACTGAGCCCGGAAATGGAGTTACACAAGGCAAGAATGGATGACTTTATCTTCAGGCACAACATGGCCATGAGGGAACGATTGGCCAAGGAGCGAGGTGAAGAGAACAGTGGAAGGAATGACGCTGGAACGGCTGCAAGTAATCATTGAGGCCCAAACACGGGCTTACTATGAGGAGCTGCAAAAAGTACAGCAGCAGACCAAAAAAGCAACCAGTGCAGTTGAAAGACAAACAGAAAAAATAAAGAGTGCATTTGGCAAGATTGGGAAGGCGGTGGCCGTTGCTTTTTCTGTAACGGCACTGATCAGTTTTGGAAAGAGCTGCATTGAGTTGGGCTCTGCCCTTGCAGAGGTGCAGAACGTGGTGGATGTCACGTTTGGGGCCATGTCTGAAACAATCAACCATTTTGCTAGGGATGCACTCGAACAGTTTGGCCTATCAGAAACAAGCGCCAAGAAATACACCTCTACATTAGGGGCGATGCTGAAATCCATGGGAATAGCCACAAACCAGGCGGCTGAAATGTCTATGGAAATGACGGGGCTTGCAGCAGATATGGCCTCTTTTTATAACCTGGAAACGGATGTGGCATTTGAGAAGATCCGGGCCGGTATATCAGGAGAAACCGAGCCGCTGAAGCAGTTGGGGATCAATATGTCCGTGGCCAATATGGAGGCATACGCACTCAGCCAGGGAATAACAAAGGCTTATAGTGCAATGTCGCAGCAGGAGCAGGCGATCCTCAGGTATAACTATCTGTTATCAGTGACGGCAGACGCACAAGGCGATTTTGCCCGCACTTCAGATGGGTGGGCTAACCAGGTGCGGGTGCTTACTGAGAGATTTAATGCTTTAAAGGCGGCCATTGGGCAGGGGCTTATTGCCGTATTAACACCGGTGATCCGGATGCTCAATCAGCTACTTGCAAAGATCTTGACCGTAACCGATGCCTTCAGCAATTTCATTTCAAAGATCACCGGAAAGAACACCAAAACCACAACCTCAGTAAATGAAATGGGAGGGGCCCTGGATTCTGCAACGGATTCAGCCGGAAGCCTCTCAGGGGCCACGGATAAGGCCGGGAAATCAGCAAAGAAAGCAGAGGAGGCTTTTCATGGCCTGGCTTCCTTTGATGAAATCCATAGCTTGACGAAGGCGGCAGAGGATAGTGGGAGCGGCGGATCCGGAGGAGGCGGTGGCGGCGCTTCAGGAGGAGCTCTCTCTGAGAGCATAGTGGATGCAGCAGACGAAGCGGATGCAACGCTTAACCCGGTACTGGAAAAGATTTGGAACCGGCTGAAGGAGCTTGCTGAGCTTTTCAAGAAGGGATTTAAGGCAGGCCTGGGGGATGTAACCCTGGAACCTCTGAAGCAGGCTATTGAGGGCATTAAGAAGAGCCTGAAAGAGATTTGGACAGATCCCGCCGTATTGCAGGCAGCCAATAACTTCCTGAATACATGGGCCTACTCTTTAGGGCAGCAGGCAGGAGCAGCGGCAAGCATAGGGATCACAATAGCCACAAACCTAGTGGGCGGCTTGAATAAGTACCTGGATCAGAACAAAGAGCGGATCAAGCAGCATATAGTGAGCATGTTTGACATAAGCTCAGAGATCGTGAAGATTCAGGGGGATTTTGCCCAGGCGGCGGCCAATATCTTCTCTGTATTTGGAGGAGAAAACGGGCAGCAGGTAACGGCCAACATTATAGGCATTTTTGCCAATGCGGCCATGGGTGCCTCAGAGATCGGTGCGAAGCTGTACCGGGATATAACGGATATTATCACAAGGCCCTTCATAGATAACCAGGATAAATTTAAAACAGCCCTGGATGGCAAGTTGGGAGTGCTGAGCGGATTTTTAGGGAATATCAAGCAAGTGGTGGATGACACCTTCAGCAAGGCTAATGAGGTGTATGATCAGCATTTGGCTCCCATGTTCAGCTCACTGGCAGCAGGGCTCAGCAGCATAACCGGGAAACTACTGGATGCCTATAACTCATATATACTCCCGGTACTGGAAGGCCTTCAGGCGAAGGTGAAGCCGCTGATTGATGAACATATACAGCCCGCAATCAATAAGGGCCTGGAACTGATCGGAAAGATAGCGGATGCAATAAAAGATATTTGGGAGCAGACGCTTCAGCCATTTATAGAGTGGTTTATTGCCACGGTGGCCCCGTACATAGCGGCGGCCCTGAATACAGTGGGCAGCATATTCCTGAAGGTGGCCGGAGTGGTTGCTGACGTGATCGGGAATATTTTTGACGCATTGGGCGGCCTGATCGATTTTATAGCCGGAGTGTTTACCGGTGACTGGCAGAGGGCATGGGAAGGGATTAAAACCTTTTTCTCTGCAATATGGGATGCCATAAAGAATATAGTGAGCGCTGTGTGGAGTGCGATCAAGGCCATTATTTCAACGGCCCTGGGAGTTATCTCTTCAGTTATCAGTGCGGTGCTGAATACAATCAAGACGATTTTTCAGACCATTTGGGAGGCGATCAAAACTCTCATAAATACAGTGTGGAATGCAATCAAAAGCATAATAAGCACCACGATCAATGCGATAAGCACGATCATAAGCACTGTACTGAATGCGATAAAAACAACCTTCAGCACGATTTTCAATGCCATCAAGAGCACGATCACCACGATAATGGGAACGATTCAGAGCGGTATAAGCACGGCCCTGAGTAGTATCAAAACAACGTGGAGCAATATGTGGGAGAGCATGAAAACCACTGTGGTAAATATCTTCAATGGGATTTGGAGCTCTATAAAAGGGGTGATAAATTCCATAATTGGAGGAGTTGAGAAGATGGCCAACGGTGTGATCAACGGCATAAACGGAATGATCCGGGCGCTGAATAACCTGAGCTTTGATGTGCCGGATTGGGTGCCGGAGATAGGCGGGAAAACATTTGGCTTCAATATCTCCACAATAGGCAATATATCCATTCCAAGGCTTGCAAAGGGCGGTGTGGTAGACCAGGCCACTATTGCAATGGTAGGAGAGGCCGGGCAGGAGGCGGTTGTGCCACTTGAAAACAACACCGGATGGATGGATAAGGTGGCGGCCAGGATTGGGGAAATTATCTCAATGAATCTGAGGGCTATCATTGGAGAAATGGATGGCGCTGAGGAGTGGCAGACAATTCACACAACCGTATTGCTTGACAGTAAAACACTGGTGGAACAAACAGACAAATACAGACGGAGAAAAGGCTATCAGATGGCCAACGCATAAGGAGGGGAGAGAGAACGCATGGCGGCAAAATATCATAATATTCTGATTGTGGGCGGGGTATCTCTCCCCGATCCCTCTCAGATGACTATATCCGATTATGACATATCGGAGAGTGAGAGAAATGCCAACGGAAAAATGGTATCTCAGATCATACGGGAGGACGTGCATAAAATTGAGTGTAAATGGTTCGTGCTCAGGCCGGATGAATACATGGTAATAAGGCGGGCAATAAAGAAAAAGTTTGGGCTGAGCGTGAATTTTTTCATACCGGATCAAAATGCCGGAGGAAGCCTGGAAATGTATGCCGGGGATAGAAAAACACCCATTTACACCTATGAGGAGGGGAGGCCGGTATATAAAGATTTTACAGTAAACTTTATTGAAATGTAGGTGATGCAGTATGCAGTATGTAAGTACAGAGTACAAAGAGGGCATGAAGCAGGCTGCCCGGAATAAGTCATATATGAGGATCAGCCTGGGCCTGATAAACCAGGCAGCCCAAACGGCGGCAGAGGTGCAGAATGTGGGATATACATATTTTGCCGATCTCATTAAGCCACTGAGCACAGAGGCGGTAAATAAAACCTATGCAACCTATGAGAATGATTTTTCAAAGGTTGATCGCTCCATGTATTTCCTGCCAAGGAATGGGCCGGGAAAGAGCTTTTATAATGCCGGTATGGTAACAGAGGCATTATGCGGCCAGGGGCAGCAGCCGGTGGTTATCATTCATTTCAATACACTGGATCCATTGGATATAAAAGGCCTCACCCTGGAATTGGGGGAGGCTTACCCGGTGGAGCTCACGGTGGAAACGGATGAAGGCATTTTTGACTATGAGAACGATTCACCCACATTCAAGACAGAGGACACATTCAACAACACCACATTTATGAAAATCTATCCAAGGAAAATGAAAAACGGGATCGGCAGGTTCCGGATCCTCAATATCGTATTCGGGATCGGAGTCACGTTTGACAATGAGAAGATAGTGAGCGCTGAAATGAAGAGCCACATTTCTCCCATATCGGAGAGCCTGCCAAGCGTTGACTTTAGTGTGACCATAGAAAACATGGATAAATACTATAATGTGGATAATGATGACAGTGCCATCAACTACATGGAAACCGGCCAGGAAATGGCTGTATATTACGGGTACACCCTGAACAATGGAAGCATTGAGTGGGTAAAGGGAGGCACTCTCTTCATGCAGGAGTGGAGTGCTGATGATAAACTGGCAAAGTTTGGCGCTGTGGATATTTTTGAGTATATGAATGATGAATATAAAAGGGGAGAGTACCGGCCTGAAGGTATCTCTCTTTTTGATTTGGCGGTGGACGTGTTTGAGGATGCGGGTGTGCTCCCGGAGGGGTACTGGATCGATCCATATCTGAAAAAGGTTATAGTATACAATCCGCTGCCCATGGTGAAACACAAGGAATGCCTTCAACTCATTGCCAATGCCGGGAGAAGCGTGGTAATGCAAAACCGGGATGGAATTATCATGCTGAAATCCTCTTTTGAGCCGGAGAAGGAGGTGGCGGCAAACCAGGTGGCAGAGTACGGCAGTATTGAGTGCCTGCTGAAAGAGCGGCCATATTCTGAATATGCGGCATTTGAGCAGAATTATTCCCAGGTAGGCAGGCAGCAGTATTTTATGCCCAGGGGGAAGAATTTCATGGAGGTGGGCTATGTAAGCGAATCCATAAGCAATGAGGAGGGATATTTTGAGGAGAACCCGGTGATCACCCTCACCATGGAAAGCGCCTATACCTTTTACAACTTAACTCTTCTTTTCGGAAGCATTCAGCCGGTGGAATTTACGATCACCACATTCAACGATGGGAAGCGCCTGAAGCGGTTCAAAAGCAAGAGTATCACGGAAAAAACCATAGTTTACTATGATTTTATAGACACCGACAAAATAGAAATTGAATTTACCAGGGCAAAGCCGCACAACCGGATCCACCTGAAGCAGATTCTTTTTGGAAGTCAGACGGATTATAGGCTCACCTATGACGATCTAACGGCCACACCCAACGGCACCAAACTGGAAAAGGTGAAGGAACTGAGGGTGATCCGGACAATCTACACAAGAGGCACAGAGCTGAAGGATCTCACAACGGAAGAAACCATATTGGCAGCAGGAGAAGTGAGGGAATTTGAAATAAATTTCGGTAATGCGGTGCATAACCTCTCAGCGGTGTGCATGATAAATGAGGCTCTTCAGGATTTTGGGGCCGTGGTGGTGGAAAGTAGCTCTTACTGGTGCAAAGTCAGGATCACAAAGCCCCCGGCCAAGGATACCAAGACGGTGATCACGGTGCGGGGATATGAGTACAACATCACCACTTCTCAGGAAACCACAAAGCTGAATAACAGCGGCAGCATTCAAACCTGGAATAATCCGCTCATAAGCTCAGCAGAGGACGCTAAGAACTTGGTGGAATGGGTGGGGGCCTACTACAAGGGCGGCAATCAGTATGAATTGAAGTACCGGGGAGATCCGATCCTGGATACCAATGATCTTGCATACCTAGAAAGCCGGTATGTAGAGAATTTAATGATAAGGCTTGAAGATGTAGGCCTGAACTATTCCGGGGCCCTGAGCGGCACACTGGTGGCAAGGAGGCATGTGTGAAATGGAATGGATAACACCAAAAACAGACTGGATGGCCCGGCAGGATGAAGCCGGGAACTATG
>OFHO01002122.1_pt1 | contig 12626 bp, 14 predicted proteins | sample 1521531 | NCBI WGS metagenome assembly OFHO01 (sample SAMEA3504124, study PRJEB24116) | mouse gut metagenome | biome: mouse gut; feature: mouse-associated habitat; material: faeces | place: Denmark | collected 2011
GGCCCCCCCCCCTGCTGCTGCCCCCCCCGCTGCGGCTGCGCCTGGGGCCGCTGCCCCGATAGCCCCCCCGGGTATGCCCCCCATGGATCCCTCCGCTTATCCTGGCTATCCCCCCTATGGGCAGATGCCAATGCAGGGACAGTATCCCTATCCCTACCCACCCTATCCCATGTACCCACTTGCGCCCGCACCGGACCCCAAGGTCATCAATGCGCAGCCTCACCGTATGCGGGAGCTGGATGCGGAAGCTCAGCTGGGTCCCGAGCAGAAGCAGAATTTGGATCTGATTATGTCCGTTCCGCTGGAGGTGGCCGTGGAGATTGGACGGACCAGGCGGAAGATTCAAGATATACTTTCCTTCTCCAAAGGCTCCCTAGTGGTACTGGACAAGTTAGCGGGCGACCAGGTGGACCTGCTGGTCAACGGACAGTGTGTTGCCAAAGGCGACGTGGTAGTAATCGACGACAACTTTGGCATTCGCATTACCGAAATCCTGCAAAAACCAGATATCAATGAGTTGGTCCATGGTTAAAGCGCAATTTCGTTCGTAATAGAAAACCAAAAGTAAAAATGATAAAAAAGGATGGTAAACTATGGCTAAGATTCTAACGGTTGACGACGCTGCTTTCATGCGCAAGGTCATTAAGGACACCCTGACCAAGGCTGGCTACACCGAAATTTTTGAAGCTGAAGATGGTGCCATGGCGGTGGAGAAGTACAATGAACTCAAGCCTGACTTGGTGCTGATGGACATTACTATGCCCAACATGGATGGACTGGAGGCGTTGAAGGCCATCCGAGCCAGCGATGCGAATGCAAATGTGGTCATGTGTTCCGCCATGGGCCAGGAGACCATGGTCATCGACGCAATCCGCTCTGGAGCGAAAGACTTTATTGTAAAGCCCTTTAAGCCTGAGCGTGTACTGAAAACGGTCACCTCCATTGTGGGCGAACCCTGATATGCAGTTGCCCCAACTCCTTTTGTCTGTTTTTGGTATGCTGGCGGTTGTCCTCCTGGTAATGGCGGGGGCTTACGCGTTTACCCGATGGGCGGGCAAAAATCTGGGAGGAAGTTTTGTCCTCCGAAATGGCGGACGTATTCAGGTGCTGGACCGGGCTGTGTTGGGCCGAGATCAGACTATGCTTGTGGTTCGGGCCGGAGAGCGGTATTTACTGCTGGGAAGCACTCCCTCGGGGTTGAACTTGCTTGTAGAGCTGACAAAGGACGAGGGGGAACGTTGGAATTCTCCCCCGGCCCCAGGGGGGGCGGAAGCGAAGAAAACCCCGGACTTCCCCGACCTGCTGCGGCGGCTGAGAGAAAAAAAGGGAAACTGAAATGTGGCTGACGAAACGAGGTGAGAAAGAGTGCCGGCTGACGCGCTGATAAATGTAAATGGAGACAGTGTTCAGACGCTGGAGATTCTCTTTCTGACCACCATCATGATGCTCCTGCCTTCGATGGTTGTCATGATGACCTCGTTTACCCGGTATATTGTGGCATTTTCCTTTCTGCGTTCTGCTATGGGCACCCAGCAGACACCGCCAAACATGATTTTGGTGGGCATGGCCTTGATTCTAACGTTGTTTACTATGACGCCGACCCTGAACGCAATCAACGATGAGGCGTTGCAGCCTTATCAGGAGGACGAGATTACGCAGGTAGAGTTCTTTGATCGTGCTCAAGTTCCTCTGAAACGGTTTATGATAAAATGGACACAAATTCGGAGCCTAGAGCTTTACTGTAACATCTCTGGTACCCCAGTTCCAACAACGGAAGAGGAGGCACAGGCACTTCCACTGACTGTGATTATCCCGGCATTTGTCACCAGTGAGCTGAAACAGGCATTTCAGATCGGCTTTTTGCTGTATATTCCATTCATGCTTATTGATATGGTAGTGGCATCTACGCTGATGTCGATGGGTATGATTATGCTTCCGCCGTCCATGATCTCCACCCCCTTCAAGCTGTTGTTGTTTATTATGCTGGATGGGTGGCAGCTGCTGTTCTCCAGCCTCGTTGCGGGCTTCCAGTAAGGAGGGAACATGGATACCAATCAAATTACCACGCTTTTGCGCGAAGGCGTTTGGGTTGCGATTAAGCTGGTAGGCCCTATGCTTCTGCTCAGTATGCTGGTGGGCGTTTTGATCGCCATCTTTCAGGCAGTGACTCAGATTCATGAGCAGACCATCTCGTTTATCCTGAAATTGACCGTGGTCATTTTAGTCCTCCTGGTTGGAGGCGGCTGGATGATGGAAAATCTGCTGGACTACAGCAGAAGGCTCTTTGAGCTGATCGCTATGCAATAGGGGAGGGGTGGACCATGGATTGGGCCGCGCTGACCTTGTTTTTGCTCATCACCGGGCGCATGACCGGTTGTGTGGTCTTTAACCCTCTTTTGGGCAGGCGGGGAATTCCGGGCATGATCAAGGCCGGGTTTGTCTTACTGCTGTCCGTCTGCGTATTTCTCATTACCCCGGTAAGAATGGATATGCCCACTACACTGTTGGGACTGGCTTTGAGCTTTTTGCTGGAGCTGCTTCTGGGGTATATACTGGGTCTGGTTGTCAACTTCTTTTTCTATATCCCTTTGATGGCCGGTTCTGCTATTGATATGCAGATGGGCATGTCGATGGGCGCTACCTATGATCCGGGGTCGGGCGCGCAGGTTACCATTACCTCCACAATGCTGAATCTGCTGATGTCTTTGCTGTTTTTTACGGCAAACGGACACCATACCTTGATTCGCATTATGGTTGCCTCTGGCGGGATAGTTCCGTTTGGAGCGGTGGTACTAGGAGAAGAATTGTACATGGCGCTCATTGAGGTGTTTATCGACTGCACCATTCTGGGAATCAAGCTGTGTATGCCTATTCTGGCGGCAGAACTTCTGGGACAGGTAGGAATGGGAATCCTGATGAAGGTAATTCCTCAGATCAACGTATTTGCCATCAACATTGAGCTGAAGGTGATTATTGGCCTTTCGCTTACCCTGCTTTTGATGGTTCCATTCAGCGAATTTCTGCTGGACGCGGAGACCGAAATGCTCCTTACCCTCCAGCGCCTTTTGCCCCTCATGTCGGGCTGACCGGTAACGCGGCGAAAAAAGGGGGGATGAACCTATGGCTGGAGATTCCAAGACCGAAAAGGCAACACCAAAAAGACGGCGGGACGAACGAAAAAAAGGTAATGTCCTGATGAGTAAGGATGCCGTAGCGGTGTCTACCCTTATTGGCAGTTTGTTCATGGTTCAGGTTATGGGGGGAGTGGTGCAGGAACAGGTGAAGTTGGTGCTGAATCTCTGTTTTCGGTATATTGCTGAGGGCGGTGTGGAGATTGTCCCCAACATCTTGAATCCCTTGACCAAAACTGCTGTTCTGGCTTTTGTCACAGCGGCCGGTCCCTTTTTGGCAGTTACCGCGCTTTTGGCGATTGGTGTGACCTTCTTTCAGACCAAAATGTTGGTGGCGGGGGAGTCCATTCGGCCAAAGTTCAACCGTATCAGCCCTCTTCAGGGCTTTAAACGGCTCTTTTCTTTGCGCAGTATTATTGAGGCATTTAAGGGTATTTTAAAAATTACAATTCTTTTAGTTCTGATTTTCAATTATTTCCGAAATGTGGCGTTGGGCTTTTCTCAGTTTCTGAATATGGAGCTGGCGCAGTCCTGTAGCATTCTATTTCAAAGCATTGTCAGTCTGGTTATGCAGATTGTGGTGGCCTTTGCGGTGCTCGCTTTCTTCGATTACCTGTATCAGTGGTGGGATTATGAGCGTCAGCTCAAAATGTCCAAACAGGAGATCAAAGAGGAATATAAGCAGACCGAAGGCGACCCACAGATTAAAAGTAAGATCAAGCAGATTCAGCGTCAGCGGGCCCAGCAGCGTATGATGCAGCAGGTGCCCCAGGCCGATGTGGTCATCCGTAACCCGACTCACTTCGCTGTGGCCCTGCGCTATCATCCAGAGGAGGATAACGCGCCTGTGGTACTGGCAAAGGGTATGGATGAGCTGGCTCTGCGCATTGTCAAGGTGGCCGAAGAACACCAGATTGCAACGGTGGAAAATGTGCCTCTGGCCCATGCCCTTTATGACAGCACGGACCTGAATCGGGAAATTCCCCCAGAACTCTACGGCGCTGTGGCCGAAGTGATGGTCTACGTGCTGAAACTGGACCAGGAGGTCCGATAAATTTGAAAATAAGGCTCTTTTGGGCGTTTTAAAGCGTCTCTCTGGAAAGGATGACACCATGCGGCGAATTTTTCAAAACAGCATAGCCCTGATGGTCGTGGTCATCGTCATGTTCCTGATTATCCCGCTGCCAGAGACGATTTTGGATATTTTAATTATAGCCAACATCTCCATTTCCATCGTGATTCTGATGGTGACCATGACCATTTCGGAGGCGTTGGAGTTCTCCATTTTTCCGTCTTTGCTGTTGATTACTACGCTGTTCCGGTTGGGCCTGAATGTGTCCACCACCCGGGCCATTCTGGGGTTTGAGGGCGGCGCCAGCGGTGCGCCTGGCACACCGGTTATTCAGACCTTCGGCCAACTGATTACGCAGGGAAACATCGTTCTGGGCATCATTATCTTCTTTATTATTGTGTTGGTGCAGTTTATTGTAATTACCAAGGGTGCTGAGCGCGTGGCTGAGGTTGCCGCCCGCTTCACCTTGGACGCCATGCCTGGTAAACAGATGGCCATTGACGCAGATTTATCCTCTGGACTGATTAACGAGCAGCAGGCCCGGGAACGCCGGGGTAAAATTCAGCGCGAAGCCGACTTCTACGGAGCTATGGACGGCGCGACGAAGATTGTCAAAGGCGACGCCACCATGTCTTTGATTATTACCGCGATTAACCTAATCGGCGGCATTATCATCGGCTCACTCAACGGTGTAGGTGATTTGGGTACTGTGGCCCAGACCTATTCCATCGCTACCATCGGTGATGGACTGGTCTCCCAGCTCCCGGCCCTGATGATTTCGACTGCTACGGGTATGATTGTTACCCGGTCTGTCTCGGATGGCAGCTTGAATAGTGATGTCATTCAGCAGTTTGCCGCTCAGCCTCGGGCGATTCTTACCGCAGGTGCGGTTCTGATTATCCTAGGCCTCATCCCCGGCACTCCCCATGCGCCCCTTCTGGTGGTGGGTGTGGCGCTGGCGGTGCTCGGTTATTTGATGAGCGGGCGCATTGAGAGACAGGAGGCCGCTGAGTTGGCCCAGCCGGAAGAACCGGTTCAGGCTGATCTAGCGGCAGTTCCCAGTGAAACCGACTACTACAAAGATATTAACAACGTATACGGACTGCTCAGCGTGGACCCAATTGAGATGGAGTTCGGCTACAGTTTGATTCCTCTGGTGGATGAGAGCAGCGGTGGCAAGCTTATCAGCCGTATTGTGATTTTCCGCCGGCAGTACGCCCAGGATATGGGCTTTGTAATCCCTTCCATCCGCCTCCACGACTCCTCTGCATTAGGAACGAACCAATATGTGGTAAAGATTAAAGGCGAAGAGGTGGCCCGGGGTGAAATTTTGGTAGATTATTACCTGGCTTTGGAACCCACCAGCCCTGGCGGTGAGATTGACGGCATTGAGACCATTGAACCTGCCTACGGTATCCCCTCCCGTTGGATTCTGCCGGAGAACAAGGAGATGGCAGAAATTTACGGTTACACCGTAATTGACCCGCTGTCGGTTATGCAGACCCACTTGAGCGAGGTGGTGCGCCGGCACGCCTATGAGCTGCTGGGCCGGGCTGAGGTGATCCAGCTGGTGGAAAATTTGAAGAAATCCGCACCAGAATTGGTGGAAGAGGCAATTCCCAATATGCTTTCCTACGCCAATTTGGAGCGTATTTTGAAAAACCTCTTGAAAGAGGGGGTTCCCATCCGAGATTTGGCCACTATTCTGGAGACAACGGTGGATTCCCTGATGACCACAAAGGACCTGGATATGGTGACCGAAAATATCCGAGTGGCGCTGAACCGTACCATTACCCGCCGCTTCTGCGAACATGGCCAGCTCCGAGTGGTTACACTGGATGCCGAGGTGGAGAAGCGGGTGATCAGTTCCCTGAGCAAGAACGAACAGGGCATTTATTTGGCTATGGGGCCCGACCTGATGCAGACGATTGTCAACCAGCTGGCCGAATACCTGAAAAAATTCAACGACTTGTCCCAAACGCCGATTGTCTTGACCAGTCAGGTAATTCGTATTTATCTCAGCCGGATGCTCTCTCAATTCTACCCCAGCGTCTACGTCCTCTCTTTCAATGAAATTACCAGTGATGTACAAATTCAGTCCTTAGGTAACATCAGTCTGGATGCGGCCCCCAGCAGGCCGGAGAGAAGGGCGGCTGCCGTATGACCGGGGGGGCGCCCTTCCGGCGGGAGGACCGGGAATGGACTCAGGATGAATTGGACGTTATGTCCAACGAGGAATTGTTCCAAGCTTACAAGGACACCGGCAACCAAGACTTGAAGTGGCCTCTGGTGATGCGGTATATTGGACTGGTAAAGTCCATTGCCCTCCAGGTACGGGGTGTATACAGCAGTTTTGCCCAAGTGGACGATATCGTCAATGAGGGATTGCTTACCTTGGCTGTGGCTGTGGATAAGTTTGACCCAGATAAGGGGATTAAGTTTGAGACCTACGTTTCGAAGCGCATCCGAGGTGCGGTGATTGACTTGGCCCGGCGGCAGGACTGGGTGCCCCGCAGTGTGCGGCGCAAAGCAAGAGACATCGACCAAGCCAGCAGCGAGCTTTTTTCCGAACTGGGCCGCTACCCTACGGATGAGGAAATGGCTCAGCGGCTGGGCGTGTCCCAAAATCAGTATCAGGAAGACTTGGCAAATTCCTCTATGTGCAATGTTCTCTCCTTGGATGCCTTGTTTGAGGATCGGGAGCAGAACAGCAGCGCGGAGGTACCAGACGGCGGCTTAGACAGCCGTCCAGAAGATTCCATGCTCCGCCAGGAGATGTTGGAGATTTTGACGAAAGCCATTGAATCTCTGCGGGAGAATGAGCAGACTGTGATTTCGCTGTATTATCATAAAAATCTGAGCATGAAGGAGATTGCCCAGGTTATGGAGGTCAGCGAACCTAGGATATCTCAGCTCCACTCCCGGGCGATTCAGAAATTGAAGCTGTATATGAATCAGTATATGACCGGTGTGTGAGCCAGCCGCCGGGTTTGAGAGGAGTTTTGCGCGATGATAAAGGGGTTTTATAACTTGACCTCCGGAATGCTGTCCCAGGGACGGCGGCTGGATGTGGTGGCGAACAATATGACCAACATTTCCACCGCTGGCTACAAGGCGGAGCACTATACCGACCGTACGTTTGACGAGGTGATGGTAACTCGAATCGGAAACAAGATTAAGACGCCCTATGAGACCCTGGAGACTTATCAGAGCCACATACTGGCCCCGGATGAGTTGTATACCGATTTCAGCCAGAGTTCCTTTGAAGAGACCAATCTGCCCTTGGATTTTGCGATTCAGGGGGAAGGATTTTTCGCCATTGAGACGGTGGACGGTGTGGCGTATACTCGGGCAGGCAGCTTTACCTTGGACAATGAAGGCTATTTGTGCCTGTCTGAACTGGGCCGGGTTCTGGACCGGGAGGGCAACCCCATTCAACTTCCGACCGACAAGTTGGAGGTGGATAAGCAGGGCAACATCTCTTCTAAGACCGGAGATTATTTGGCCAGCTTGGGCGTATATATGTTTGAGGATAATAACGCCCTGGAACGCACGCCTTACGGCCTGTTTACGGGTGACGGAGCCCAGCTCAACGAGGAGGCGGTCATTCACCACAAGTGGGTGGAACGTTCCAATGTGAACATGGTCAAAGAGATGGTGAGTATGATGAGCACCCAGCGGGCGCTTCAGAGCGCCGCGCAGATGAGCAAGATCTACGATCAGGTGATTACCCGGATCGTGAGCGAGATTGGAAGACTGTAAAAGCAAACCCCCGAAAGAAAGGCGTGAGAGCAGAAGATGAATATGTCCTTCTATACAGGCGCGGTGGGCGCCTGGCAGCAGCAGCAGCGCATGAATGTGCAGGCCAATAACATCGCTAATGTGAATAACTACGGCTACAAGGCGGAACGGGCCACGTTCCATCATCTGATGTACGGCAATGTGACTGGCATTGACGAAGAACAGCTTCCTAAGGGTTCGGGCACCAAGATGGTAAAGGCCAGCGTGGACTATGAGCCCGGTGCGTATACGGACACCGGCCGGCTGTTTGACTTTGCGATCACAGGTGACGGCTTCTTTGCCCTGTTTGACCCGGCGAGCGGCGAGATCTCCTTTACACGGGACGGCGCTTTCATGATGGCGCGATTTGAGCTTCCTCCAGCTGAGGATGCGGAACCGGTGATTGATCCGGAGACAGGAGAAGAACTGCCTCCGGAACCAGAAGAGGTGTGGCGGCTGTCTGACAACGAAGGGCGCTGTGTGCTGGACCCTATGGGCAATTTCATTGAGATTGACCCGATGGACCGAAAGGCGGATTTGGATATTGGCGTCTTTGATTATCGGGTTTACGATGGAATGCTCCATGCTGACAGCGGCCGGTTTTCTCCCATCAATAAGAACGGTGACCTGTATCTGGGAACCGGAGAGGTGAAGAGAGGTTTTCTGGAGACCTCCAACGTGGATCTTGCCCAGGAATTGACTAAGGTCATTGAGTCCCAGCGGGCTTACAGCTATGCGCTGAGGATAGTGCAGACCACAGACGAGATCGAGCAGACAATTAATGGCCTGCGCAGTTAAGCAGTGAAATAGAAGAAAAGAGGTACTGGGATATGATTAAAAATTATGATCAGCTGACCTCCATGGAGATTGATACTCTACGGGAGATTGGCAGTATCGGTACCGGCAATGCCGCCACCGCCCTGTCCCAGATGTTGAACCAGGAGGTGCGCATTACCCTGCCGGAAGTGCGCATTATGGAGTACAATGAGGCGATTGAGTGGATCGGTGGTCCGGAAGAGGTGACCGCCGGGGTACTGGTGAAAATGAGCGGCGATGTGGGCGGTATTATGCTCTCAGTCCAGAAATTGGAACTGGTCAACGTGGTACTGAACACTATGCTAGGTGAGAACATTGATAGTTATGAAAACCTGACGGAGCTGGAACGTTCTGCCATGATTGAAATTGGAAATATTATGATATCCACCTTTATCAATGCAATGTCTGGGCTGGCCGACTTGAATATCAAGCTAACAGTCCCAGCCTTTGCGGTGGACATGCAGGGCGCAATTCTCACGGTTCCTATGGCCGAGTACGGCGGTATGTCTAACTATTTGATGGCCATTGGCGGCAATTTTGTCTGCAACGGCCAGGAAGTTCCTTGTCATGTGCTGTTATCCCCCGATCTGCGTTCTCTTGATTTCTTACTCAGGAAGCTGGGCGTTAGTGATGAGTGAGAGTAAACTCACGGTGGGAATTGCCGATATGAAGCTGCTCCAGGGTGATGGTATTCTGGTGACCTATGCTCTGGGTTCTTGCATTGGCCTGTGCTTTCATGACCCCAGGCTGCGTCTGGGTGCTCTGCTGCACATTATGCTGCCCCTAAACATGGAGGCGGGACGTACCCACCCTCTGAAATATGCGGACACCGGCATTAAAGAGACGCTGAAGCAAATGGAAGCCCGAGGGGGATCACGCAGCCGGATTACGGTAAAGATTGCCGGCGGTGCGAAAATGTTCGAAATTAGCGGCGGCAGTGGCTTGGGAAATATTGGACAACGGAATATTGAAAGTGTCCATGCCGTTTTGAAGCGGGAAAATATCCGTCTGATTGGGGAGCATACAGGGGGTACCGTAGCCCGGACCTTGCTGTTTGATGTTGTCAGCGGGCAGAGTTGTATCCGATCCTATGGGCAGAAGGATATTATCTTCTGATTGTTTAGCTCGGAGCGTGCGGGGCGCGGAGCCCGAATAGAGTAAGGAGTGTTAAAAATGTCGGAGCTACATAACAACGGTATTCTTTTGGAGTCAGGCACAAATGAAATCGAGATCATGGAATTTACCATTAATGAAAATCTGTACGGCATCAATGTTGCCAAGGTACGAGAGATTATCATGTCGGCTCCGGTCAAGTCCATGCCTCACGCGCACGCGGCTGTGGAGGGCATCTTTAAGCCCAGAGATGTTGTCATTACCGTGGTGGACCTGCCTGGATATCTGGGCGTGAACCGAGAGAAAGGGGCCAAAGACCTCTTTATCATCACGAATTTTAACAAAATGTATATTGCGTTCCGGGTACATAGTGTGGTGGGTATCAGCCGTATCTCCTGGACGGACATCCACAAGCCGGATAAAACGGTATCTGGCGGATCTGAGGGGGTTGCTACCGGCATTGCGCAGTGCGGCAGTGATTTGGTGACAATTCTGGACTTTGAACGTATTGTGGCGGAAATCGCGCCTGAGACCTCCATCCAGATGGAAGAAATTGACCAGATGGGACCGCGGGCGCGCAGCAGTGAACCGGTCTGGATTGCGGAGGACTCCATTCTTCTGTCTAAAATGATCGAGGAGTGCCTGCGTAAGGCGGGGTATGTCAATTTGCGGATGTTCCCCAACGGCCAGGAGCTTTGGGAGGCGCTGAGCGCACTGCCCAAAGACTGCGACCTCTTTAAGCAGGTGGCAATTATTATCACGGACATTGAAATGCCGCAGATGGATGGACACCGGTTAACCAAACTGGTCAAGGACAGCCCCAGATTTAACCCCATTCCGCTGATCATTTTCTCCTCCCTGATTAGCGAGGAGATGCGTATTAAAGGACGCCAGCTGGGCGCCAATGAGCAGATGAGCAAGCCTGAAATCGGCCATCTGGTGGATGTTATGGATCATCTGCTTGCAAAATAATTAAAAGTAGAGGCGCTTTGTAATGACAAACAGCAAGTATATTGTTCGCAAGCCCATTAAGGATATGAGAGGCAGAACCATTGGTCATGAGATTCAATACTATGGAGAGAATCAGGCCTATGCAACGGAAGAGTCGGGGAGTGATTTTGCCGCCGCGGACACCATTTACAGTCTGCTGCTTCAGAATACCGACAAAGTATTCAAGGGTTCGCTGAACTTTATGACCTTTACCACGAACCTGCTGATGAAACAGACGCCGAAACTTTTTGCTACCAGCGATTTGGTGATTCAGGTGGGGGAGGATGTGATTATCCATCCCCTGGCTATGCGGTTTTTAGAGCGGTACTCGAAGGAAGGATACCGGCTGGCAATCAATGATTTCCAGTTTTCTCCCCGTTATTTTTCCATTATCGACAAGTTTGATTATATCAAAATCAATTTTCAGACGGTTGCCGATGGCAGTATCCGCAACATTGTGGACATGGCCCACAGCATGAACAAGCGTTGTATTGCGACTGGTATTGACACCGATGAGTTGTATCAAAAGGCGTTTATGATGGAAGTAGACGCGATGCAGGGGCGCTGGGTGGCGGAACGGCTGTTTACCACCGTTCACTCCAGCAGTTTCCTTCAGAGCAACTTCTTCCGCCTGATGGTTGCCATCAACCGGGATGACCCCGATGTGGAAGAGATTGAAAATATCATTTCAATGGATGCCGTCCTTACCTACAGCTTGCTGAAGATTGTTAACTCCAGCTATTTTGCCCTGCGCAACCGGGCCACGGACGTCCATCAGGCAATTGTGGTAATGGGTTTGGGTCAACTGCGCCAATGGATTTATCTGTTGGGTACCGGAAACGGAGATGATGACCCGGACAACAGTCAGGAAGAGTTCTTAAAGGTGTCCTTTATGCGGGCTAGCTTTTGTAGTGAGCTGATCAAGCTGGCGAAAGATATGCCCATCGCCCGGAATGAGGCTTACCTGATGGGAATGTTCTCCATGCTGAATTACCTGATTGCCGCACCCATGGAAGAAATTTTGGCTGATTTGCCCATTGCGCAGGAAGTGAAAGATGCTCTGCTTTACCACGATGGGCGGTGCGGTGTTCTCTACGATTTGGTACTCAGCTATGAGCGGGCGGACTGGGCGGCTATTGGCGATCTGGCGGACACACTTGAAATTCCTGTCAATCTGCTAACCAATACCTACTTCCAGTGTCTGGGAGAGGTCAACAGCATTTGGAAGCAGTTGACCGAGACCAGCGATGGTCTGGCTCCGGAACCGGCACCTACAGCGACATAATAAAAACAGGAACCCGGCAGTGAGCCGGGTTCCTATTTTTATATTTGACGGTCATGACGAGGGTGATCCATTACTACTTTACAGGCCCGAGTAAGCTGGGCGAAAATAGTGGAGTTGAAACGGCCCTCGTAGACAGTAAGCATAGGGATCCGGTCTATTTTGGGCAAAACCACATACTTTGGGACCAGATTGGACAGAGTCAGCGCCTTGACGTCCGCTTGACAGTGCTGACAAGTACACAGACCAAACATCTTAATATAGCGGGGGGCCTTTTCCTCCACCAAGACTTGCATCACGTTGATGTATTCAATGTCTTCTTGAGGAGGCTCCGGTTTCTTTTCCGGCTTAGGAGCAGGAGCTGGGGCAGGTGGAGGTGTTGGGGTGGGTTCGGGATCCGGTGGGGCCATGGAGGCGAGCATTTTTTCAATCTCGTCCTGAT
>OFHO01002127.1_pt1 | contig 12608 bp, 12 predicted proteins | sample 1521531 | NCBI WGS metagenome assembly OFHO01 (sample SAMEA3504124, study PRJEB24116) | mouse gut metagenome | biome: mouse gut; feature: mouse-associated habitat; material: faeces | place: Denmark | collected 2011
AGCAGCCGCTCCCCGGCGTGGGTCAGATGCCAGACCAACCCGCCGGAACCAGCCCGCACCCCACCGATGCGGCGGGCGAGATGGTCGACCCGCCCCAACCCCCGGAGCCGCTTCAGAGCACGGGCGGCGGCACGATGCGCGGCAGTCGGCGTGGCGGCAGTGTAGAAATACAACCGCTGGATTTGCCCAGTCAGGAGGTAGCGGTAGCGTTGGGCGGCGGTGAGTATCTCCCCGTCCCTGGCACTGAGGCGTGTGGACACTTCCTCCCGCTGTTGGCGGTTTCCACCAGCTGCTGGTGGGTGAGGCGGCGGCGCTCCTCCCCGGCGATAGCTGGAGAAGAAATGGAATTGGTAAAAGAGTCGTGAACCATAAACTTGGAAAAGTCCGGTGCGGTGCGGCTTTCCCAGCTTTCTTCACCCTCTTGAGGTGTCGTGCGGTTTGACATTAGCGTTTCCTCCTTCCGATAGGCGTTTCCCCGGCATCACCGCCTAGGGCGCTGTGGTTAATAATGGTTTTGAGGTAGTTTTCCTCGGTTTCTCCGGCTGGTGTGCCGTAAGTTCTCATGCTCCGGGCGTAGAGCTCCGCCGGGGCGCGGAGAGGTGGCGGTGGCGGCAAAGTCCGCCCCATCACCCAGCCGGTGCTGCGCCCTCCAGCTTGGAACGATGTATAAATCTGGTATCGGGGCAGCGTCATAAAATCCTCGGCAGTGAGTTCCGGAGCCATCGCCGCCATATCCTTTGCGTCCTTACTGTTCAACCCGAATACTATCTTGTTGCGACAGTTAGCATCTACCCCCGCACGGATTTCTGGTGGCAACTGGTCGCGGTATTGGTGTGCCAGCGTCATCCCGACACCCAGCCCCCGCGCCTGTGCCAATGCATCGGACAAATCCGTGGGGAGGCTGAGGTAATCTTGGAGCTCATCTATAAAAACACTGACGATGTGTCTCCGCTCCGCTGGGATGCTCGCTCTGGACAGCGCCAGCACCCAGGTCAAACCGACAATCAGACTCCCCAGCAGTCGGGCGCTCTCTCCGCCAACCACACCTCGGTTCAGCGGCACCAGCACGATCTTTCTTTTGCAGAACAAATCCGTCAGAGAAAACTTCGGCTGGGCTTGTCCGAGGACATTCCTCAGCCCCGGACGGAGCGTGAACTGGCGCAGCTTGTTTAATACCGGCTCAATCTGCTGCCGCCGCTGTAAGTCTGACAGCGCCTCGAACTGCGCCCAGAATGGCTGGAGCGCCACCTTGTCCTTCACGCTGCAAGTGATTTTCCGGCGGAAGTTCTTATCGGTGAGCAGCGGCTGTAACCAGAGCAGCGAGGCCCCGTCTACCTCCACCAGCGTTAGCAGTGCGGCGGAAAGGCAATCCTGTATGCGCACACCCCAGCTATCACTCCACAACTCTTTAAGCACAGAGAGCACCGCATCGGCAATCAGGGCTTTGTTCTGGTAGTTCGGAAACGCCAGCGGGTTGAACCCCACCGGAGCATCACTGGACGGGTCGATCACTACCACATCATCGGCACGTTCTTCCGGGATACGGGCAAGGATGTCCGTTACCAAATCTTGTTTTGGGTCAAGGACTAGGACGCTGCGCCCAGCCTTGATGTCTGCGAGAATCAGGTGTAACATGGCGGTAGACTTGCCACTGCCAGTAGGACCAGTGATAATCGTGTGCTCCCGGCTATCCCCTGGCGAGATACTGAGTTTCTTTGGAACCATGTCCATACTTACCGCAAAACTGCGGTCGTTTTGAGGGATGTTTGGCTCCCGATACCACACGGACGCAAGCAAAAGCCTCGGATGTAGTCCCGGCGTTCCGGGCAACTCTTCCTCCCCAGCCGGGAGCAACAGGAAGCTGGCGAGCTCCTTTGCCGACAACCGCAGCGGAAAATGCCACGGCACATGGGAGCTGTTGATTTTCTCTGGATCGTCTGCTTCATCATAGATGCGCACCCCAGCGGATTCCAGGACTTTAAGGGCAGAGATGAGATTGCGGAAGCGGGCGGCGGCCCTCTCGTCCGATACACCGATGCGGATTGCCGCCTCGAACCCGTGTTGCTCGGCTTTCTCCCGCACAGTTTTGCGGGTTTCTGCGGTCGCCTTGCTGACCGAGCCGAAGATAACCTCCAACCAAGTAGCGTGTGGATCGGGGAGTTCGGCAGATACCGGAGAGGGGGCGAAGCCCCTCCCCAACACCACCTGTAGGATAGTTTCCGTGCCACGCTTGTCCTCGGTCATTGCCGCCAGCCCCGCCCGGATCACTGACTGCGCGAGATTGGTGTTAAGCGACAACACCGGACGGGTGATTTTGAGTTGACGCGCCAACCGGATAGACGTGCGGCTGTTTCCGTAGACCTCGCGGAATTGGATGTCCCCATGAGCGCGGAGCACCTGTACGATTTTCCCGATAAACGTCCGGTCGGCTCCCAGCAGGTGCGTCACTCGCCCATTCTTGCCCCGGCACTCCCAAATCACCGCCCCGCGAGGGCTGAGCGCCGAGAGATGGGTGAGAGCCTCCCACACGTCCTCAATGTTAAAAGGTCGTTGCCAGCTGACCTCCAGCCAGCAGATGTTTTCTATACAATGCTTACGCATAAGCCCACTCCTTTTTATCCACTCTACCACTTTCCTTGGGAGCGATAGAATTTGTAGATGCGCCAGCCAATGACTCCGAGAGCGGCGATAACTACAATGATGAGTAGATACACCCAAATCTCCAACAGATAGGCCACTGCCAATCGAAGCAGGAAGGCACTCAGCGCCAGCAGAGCGCACGCTTCCACGATTCGGGTGATAAGTTTCTTGGGCGGTTCCAAGCATTACACCTCCTTCCGTTTGTCAGGTCGGATTACTTTGTCAGAATAGGTCGGGACGGGGTAGCCGGGGATTTCTTGGTCGGAAGATACCTCATTCCCCCAGCAGTCCCATCCCGGCTGTCGATGGCGGGCGAACAGCTCAAGATAGGGACCGTCCGACAACCGCTCAATAATTGCGTATTGTTCAGCGGGCTTTTCCGAATGCCGAAGCTGCGGACAGAACATCCAATTTGGCTGTGCGTGGAACTTCACCGGGGCTTTGCCGCGAGTTGCAAACAGGCAGGTTTCGCTGGCGTTACGGATGTAGACACCAAGACCGAGCCGAGGCTTAATCCAGTAAATTGCTGAACGGTAAGTGAACCCCCACGCCTTGATGACCTCCAGCGCCTGTGGTATCAGCCCGTTCGGACACCAAAGATACAGATGGGCGCTGTCCTCGCACAAATCCGCCACCGGCATCGCCTTGATACGCTCCAGCGGCATCAGGTCGTAATGTTTGATGGCTCCATAATTTCCGCGCTGGTTGATGTCCCACGGCGGGTCGGCGAGGATGGTCTTGTATTTCTTGGAATTGGTGTCCATAAATCTCCTGTTTCTTGCTTTTGGTGGACACTTTACCGAAACTTTTCCCGAAACAAAAGCACAGGGGGAATAAGTTTTTCGACCGAAAAGACAGGCTCTAACAGGGGTCAGAGGGCGAATAAGCGTAGCCAATAACCGCCGTTGTAGTTTATACCGCATAACCATTTTCTCGCCCTCTGACCGCCCAAACTGCGCTATCTCCCAGTGTGCGGGCTTGACGCCTGGAGCATGGCGATATAGGCATCCAGACTCATCTTGTGGAGTTTGGCTTGGTCGGACAACAGCCGCCAAAGCATACGGTTCTCACGTTCCAGATACTTGAACTCTACCTCATATAGCGCCAAAAAAATCCCGCCAACGACGACGGTTGTAATTGCTACGATCAGCACAACATCAAGAATATCCACCCTTACCACCTCCTGATCATGTTCAGTGCGCCCTCGGCATAAGCGTTCACGAACCCCTGATAATACATCGCGCCCTGCGGATCTCTGGCGCTGAGTTGCTGCCCCGCAACCGAAAGCATGGCAGTATGGATCATCCCGTCCTTGGTCAGAGACGCCCGGCAACGGTCATAGACCGACAGCGTGGACGCCTCTTCGACGATTCTGGTCATCGTGGTTCGGCTGTGCCGGGATAGGAGGTGCATTCCTCCATCGTGCTGCGCCGGGAGAACCTCCACATACTCTGCGTCGATGACCTCGCCGGGGTAGCTTGCTTGATAGCTCATAGTGTGCGGCTCCTTTCTCAATGTGTATCGCAAGGGCGACGGCGATAAGACTACCGAGGGGGCACCTCCTTTCCCGCCTGAGATGTTCACCCTTGACTCGCCGCTAGGATAGCACAACTTCTTGCGGTTGCCCATGGGAGCGGAAGTAGGTGGAAAACAGCGGAAATGGGTGGAATGTATGAGCGGAAGTCTGCGGAAGTTAGCGGAAATAAATATCACATTGACGACCCTAATACCTCCGGTTTTCACTTCAAAATGCTTGCTAACCAATCAGAAAGTCGCTAACACTATTGACAAAAATGCGTCTGTGTGCTACAATAGTTAGTATAAGCTAACCGCTTATGTAACTTAGCAATACATGTTCACAATTCACGCCCCCAGCGTAGATGATTGTGCGATTCGGCAGTTCTTTCCAAGGACTTCCGATAACACAATCATTGAAACAGGGAGGGCAAAATATATGAGGTCTATGCGATACCGCCTCGAATTAGAGGACGGAGATGAAGGCTACCTAATCTACAACGCAGAAACAGATTGGAACGGGATGCCCAAACCGGAAAACCTCCAGCGTCCATCCATTCGGGTTAAGAACGTGCCGTTCTGCGGAAAAGTCGTAGCCGACATTGCCAGTTGTGTAAGCATTGGCGACTTCTACGAGGTTGAGCCGGAGTTTGACGGAACGCCAGAGCGGTTTCTGCACGACACGTTCAAAGCAAATCACGTCCGGATTTTACACGGCGAGCTTCCTGAATGGGTATTGAGCGTTGTTCGTATTGACAGGGGTGGCGTCACAATGGCGTTCTTTTACCGAGAAACCGGTCAAGAGGAAACCGTCTATGTCAACTGGACAAACCGTCTTGAGATGCTATTCGAGGTCGACCGGGCAGATAGTAGCGGTGTTGACACCTACTTGGTAAAGCTGTCTGCTGAAGGGCCGGACTATGAGGACAGGCGTTATCTGAAAGTTACAGAACAGGACGCCTATGGTAAACGCGAAATCGTTTTCACCCAGTGGATTGGTGCAGAGAAAGCACACCCGCCGGGCGATGGCTGGGTCTACGCCTATGTCACAGAATACCGTTGAGTCTAAAACCAACACACCCTAACCGCCAGACGAGCGATCCCTATTTCCGCTGTGAACCACATTGCAAAGCAAAAAGCTGCGGACATCCCGCAGCTTTTCCTTTTCAACAGAGCAAAAATCTGTTATACTATAGATATCTTTTGTCGAGTGAGGATAGAGGTGATCATCTGTGTCGCGAACTAGCGATTTAGTCGATATTATGGTAGACGTCCGAGATCAGGATCGACTGGAATGTGGTAGACGCCTTTTTGAGCTCTTGGGGTATAATAACAGTGCTTTTATCACTGAACCCCAACTTGATGAATTGTTGTTTAAGGCGGTGCGCAAGTGCCTGGGCACAGATATTCACGCGGATATGCTACTCATGGCTTTTGGGTTGTTGCCAGGATACGAATACACAAACTTAGCAATAGGCGATAGGCGGGTAAGGTTTCTCCGCAAAAGTAGGTGGCTAAAAGTTAACCGAAGAAGCAAAATCAAAAATTATGACAGCGCAAATGAGGATGACCAAGTTGATGCTTGGGACAGTCTTCGTAATACAGAAAAGTATTGGATGGGGAAAATTGCCGACGAGTTCATAAAGCATATTAACCTGAGCGACAAAAACGGTGCCATAAAATACATAAAAACACTTGACAGTTATTTAGACGAGGTTCAAGATGCTTCTGGAAAAACAATTGACTATGTTCCGAAAACACCGCCCCAACTGCCTTCTACTGATGAGAACGATACTCTTGACGAGGAGATGGCAAATTCTGAGGAGACAAGCGAACAAAATGAACAGGAAGACGAACTTTTGTCGGGCGAATCGAAGGCTCCGCCGCATTCTGATACACCACCAGAGAAAGGCCCGACGCCAAATCTGCCTAAGGCGCATACGAATCATTTCTCGATAGGCCCGTTCATCAATATCGGTGAGAAATCTCAAATCAACCTGTCTTTGGTTAAAAACCCGGTATTTCTTACTATTGCGGGAATAGTGGTGGTCTTAGTGCTGTGGAGGCTGTCTTCTCCTGTATCTTCTAATACATTCATTATTTTAGACAGCCATATAATCCTTAGCCCAAATCAAATCTATGAGTTGCTGGCGGTAAGTTCTCTAGATAAGAATACAGACTCAGTTCTGCGCTATGTTAGTTCAGATCCCAGCGTGGTGGCTGTAGGCGAGTATAATGGAATGCTCCAAACCCCGGCAAGTCACGAAGTTGGCGGGATTCAGACTGCGAACATCACAGCTCAAGATGATCATGGGAATACCGCGATAACCACAGTTGAAGTTAACTTTTCAGCTGGTGGCGGCAATATCAACATTCAGCCCAACAATTCAGCTGGTGGCGGCAATATCAATATTCAACCTGATGATTTCGTGCCCGATTTCGCTGTCACCCAGAAAGTCCGTCTTGCTGGCGACTCCGAGTGGCGCGACTATGTCGAGGCAAATCTAGGGGATGTCATAGAAGTTCAGATTGAATATCAAAACACCGGCGAAACAGCCCATAGCAACGTAATAATGCGTAGCGTGCTACCCGCCAATCTTGCGTATGTCCCTGAAACGACATTGCTTTATAACGGTTCGCTTTCCGAAGGAGCATCCTCCAATCCAGATTCGCTCACTACGAAAGGCGTCAATATTGGAAACTACGAGCCACAAGCAAATGCCTTTGTTCGATTCTCCGTAAAGGTTGTTGACGTGAACTTGGCGGCCGGCTCAAACACTCTCGTAAATTGGGTGCGGGTTACGGTGGACAATGTCACACTACAAGATTATGCGTCCGTGATTGCTACGAAGGAATAATAAGCAGAAAGACAGTGCAAGCCGCCCTGCATAGGGCGGCTTTCCCTATCCCCCGCCCTTCGAGGGCTGGGGATTTTCTGTATCTTATAAAATCATAGTTACGGAGATCGGGCACAGCAAAGGCAGCGAACGGAGAATCCGGCGTTCCGATTGTTGTTGTTGGACGGATTGATGTTGCTGCTGCCGTTGAAGTTGAGGTTGTAGGCGTTGGTGCCGTTAGAGTGCGGGGTAGACGACCAGTAGTTGCCGTTGTTGCCGGCATTCTCGAACAGATTGCTGGTATTCTGCCAGACGTCGCCGCCCCTAATCTGTCAAACTGGAGTCCGAGGTCGGAACGGAGCCATTTGCGCTTGATACAAACCATAGCTTATACCAATCATCAAACCTGTCACTTGTTATCGCTTGAGGAGGCTCCACGATCTCCTGAAAAGAGAACTCCACCGCGCCGGAGCCAGAGGCTCAGGGCTTGGTGTCTATTCCCATAGGGGTTTATACCTATACGACCATTATAACATCCGCCCACAGACAGCAACATTATAATTTCAAAGAACGGAGATCGGGCACGACGAAGGCAGCGAACGGAGGCCGTCCCGGACCGATTGATGCTGTTGGACGGATTGATGTTGCTGCTGCCGTTGAAGTTGAGGCTGTAGGCGTTGGTGCCGTTAGAGTTTGGTGTAGACGACCAGTAGTAGCCGTTGTTCCCGGCGTTGGCGAACAGGTTGCTGGTATCCTGGTCGACGTAGCCGCTCCTAACGAACCACACTGAAATACGATGTCGGATAGAAACCGTTTGAGTTCGATATAAGTCGTAACTTACATAAATATCTGACCTGTCGCTTTTTATCGCTTGAGGAGGTTTCACGATCTCCAAGAAATGGCGTTTCGGCTGTAGCGGAAATATATCAGGCCGCAGTCTTCGCGCCGTGAGTTTTTAGGCTCATGAGCCTATTATAACATTGTGCGGAGATCGGGCAGAACAAAGGCAGCGAACGGAGAGACCGTTGTTCCGATTCCAGTTGTCGGACGGATTGATGTTGCTGGTGCCGTTGAAGTTGAGTTCGTAGGCGTTGCCGCTGTTAGAGTTCGGAGTAGAAGACCAGTAGACGCCGTTGTTGCCGGGCTGGGCGAACAGGTTGCTGGTATTCTGATTGACATAGCCGCCCCTATAACGCTCGGATGTTTAAGGAAACAATCACAGCCGTAGAAACTGCTTATACACAAAATCAGCCGTGGCTGGTTTTGCCGGTCAAGCCTGAAGTTATTTCATTTGTGATAACTTGAGGGAGTTTCACGATCTCCTGTGTTGGACGCGCCAGCCAAGGCGGATTTTCTCAGGCCCTGACTGTTACGCCATGGGATTTTATGCCCACGAGGTTATTATAACATTTTGAAGGGAGAGCGGGCACAGCAGGGGCAGCGAACGGAGAAGCCGTTGTTCCGATTGTTGTTGTTGGACGGATTGATGCTGCCGGTGCTCCAGAAGTCGAGGTTGTAGGCGTTGCTGCCGTTAGAGTGTGGGGTAGATGACCAGTAGTTGCCTTCGTTGCCGGCGTTGATGAACAGGTTGCTGGTATTCTGATTGACGTTTCCGCCCCTCAGTATGACGTGCGGAAAGTGATTCCGGAAAGAAGCCGCTCATATTCAGCGTGAGCCATAACCTACACCGAAATATCCGACCTGTCGCTGTAATTATAATAAAACAGCTTGAGAGGGCTTCGCGCTCTCCAAGAAGAGAACCCAGCCGAACCGGAGCGCTGACCCAAGGCGCGGCATCTATTCCCATAGGGTTTTATACCTACAGATTTATTATAACATCCTGACATAACCTCCTAGAACAATTCCATTCCGAGATACGCTTTGTCGAGATCGTCCTGTTCCACGCCGAGATACCGTTTCGTCACAGAGAAATCGCTGTGGTTATAAATGTGCATAATCACCACCGGAGATACTGCGCCGCTTGTCCAAGCGTGGTATCCCCATGTTTTTCTCAATGAGTGGCAGGCGGCTTTTCCCCATAATTCCAATGGCTTCCCCCGCCGCATGGATGATCCGCCAAGCCTGCACCCGGCTGATGGCCTTTCCATCCTTCCGATTGTTCGCAAAAATAAACTCGCCGCGCCTGTGCGGAAGATACAGACGCAGCGCGTTAATAATCTGCTTATTGAGAGCAATCGTTTTGGTTTTGCGAGTTTTCCTCTCGACAATCGTTACATGAGGCCGGAACTCATCCCGTCCATCGTCATACACATCTGCCCAGCGAAGCCGGAGCAGGTCGCTGATGCGGAGTGCAGTATAAGTCCCCACGACGACCAACGCATAGTTGCGAAGCTGTCCCCGCTTCAAAAAATATTCGCCCAGTTCACGAAGTTGGCTCTTGTTCCGGATCGGTTCGGTTGCTGCCATGATGATTTTGTCCCCCTTGTTCTTGATGCGGTCTAGTATAGCGCATCTTGGGCGAGGGGGAAAATGTAACTTTTTATTTATAGTGATACCTATTTTAGCATCAAACTGGGCCATATTCAAGTCATTTTTGCGATCTTCTCCAAAAACTTTCTGCCCGGATGTATGCTGGCTGTTCGCCTGGAGAAAGTATAGAAGGGGAAAATGTAACGCCCTAAATATTCTGTTACATTCTCTTTGGCGCTATACAACAGAATACAAAAAACGGGGGGATTTTTACGAAAAACCGACTCTTACCACTTCTTTTGGTAGCTTGTTTATTGTGCGGCCTATGTGCATGCGGCAGCAGCGGTGATAGCGCCCCAGCCAGTGATCCACCTAGCACTCAAACGGAGGGCAGAGGTAACAGCGGGAACAGCACCAAACAGCCAGTCCTAAATCCAGCGGAACGGACTGATTTTGAGCGGCTTTTCTCTAACGGCCCTCTCGCGGCTCAAGACACAAGCGAATTGTGGGGATACATAGACGAAACCGGGGCGTGGGTGATTTCTCCGGCATTTGCTGAGGCGAGGAACTTTTGGAGCAGCGGACTCGCTCTCGTTAAGGATGCGCAAAGCCAGCTTTGGGGGCTGATTGATGCTTCTGGCAGCTTCGTTGTTCAGCCGACATTCGACAACATAGGCAACTCGTTCGGTGACGATATGTTCCGGGTTCGTATTCCAGATCGCGGCTGGGGTTATATTGACGCGACCGGGGCGTTTGTGATTGAGCCGCAGTTCGATGCGGCCACCGATTTTTCCGACGGATTCGCCAGAGTTTCCTCGCAAATCCAGTTTACCGGCGTAGACAACCAAAACTACTACCAGCTTTGGGGTTACATCAATACCTCCGGCGAGCGGATCACGGAGGATACTTTCTCTGAAGCACAGCCTTTTTCTGACGGCTTGGCTTTAGTTAGGGAAGGCGATCCTTCTGGTTTTGGTGCGTTTTATGGCTACATTGATGAGTCCGGATCCTTCGTGGTTCATCCCATGTATACAAGGGCTACTTCTTTCTACGATGGCCGGGCCTTTGTCGACATATATGTAATGGGCGACCCCAATACATACTACGCCCTGATTGACAAAGAGGGCAAGTATTTAACCGGACCCGTGAGCAGCAACTTGGTGCAACCATATTTCCGGAATGGCGTATGCCCCGTGCAGACATTGGATGGAACGGGCGATGTCTATATTGATGAGGACGGAAACACCGTGCTGCCCAAGTCGGGAGCAGCCTATGCCGATGCGAATGGCTTTTCTGGTGAGCTAGCTGCCGTGGTGGACGCAGAAACCATGTTGACTGGCTATATCGATACGGACGGAAATTGGGCAATTCCGCCACAATATAGCTCGGCTACCAATTTTATAGGCGGAATGGCCCTCGTTGGAGAAGCCGGATCGCTTGATGATATTTTAGCCGAAAGAACCAAACATTGGGTGATAGACACTTCAGGAACCCCTTTATTGGAGTTTGGTGGCGATATAACAAGCCGCTGGAACTGGAGAACTCCGGAGCGAATTGCCGTGACAGAAAAAGCGTCCGGGAGAACAGGATTTTGGGATTTTTCTGGTAATATTGTGATCGACTACATTTACGATGCCGCGCAGGACTTCGCCGATGACTACAGCTACGCCAAAGTGCAGTATGAAGGGCTATGGGGGCTTATCGACAAGGACGGAAATTGGCTGATCCCTGCGCAATTTCTGGAAATTGCCGCCGCTTAAACCTGCTCATAATCAAAAAGCAAAAGGAGAGAAAACATCATGAAATATCACTCTACTTACAACACTCGTTCGTTCCTCATGGGAGTCCTGGTGACCCTGCTGGTCATCAGCCTCGCAACTCCGGCTTTAGCTGCTGCCGGAAAAATGATTGAGGTGTTCGGCGGTATCAAAATCTACATTGACGATGTAGAGCTAAATCCCAAAGATGCCGCTGGTAACCCCGTGGACGTGTTCGTTTACAACGGCACCACCTACCTTCCGGTTCGGGCGGTCAGCGAAGCCCTTGGCAAGCCCGTCCAATGGGACGGAAAAACTCAGAGCGTATATATTGGAAAGCACTCCAGCGATACCCCCGCTGCATATCTGAGCGAGATGGATTATTTTACAAAATCCGGCAGCTGGAGGTTTAACGAGTTAACAACGGACAATCTGGGGAATAACCATACCCACTCTATCGACAACACCAACGCTTTTTCCGGAAATTATAAAGTTGTCTACAAACTCGATGGGCAGTATAGTAGGCTGACAGCCTGGTATTATCAGGAATATTCTGTCAGGGATATGGATTCGAGCAGAACTAGCACCCTCATTATTTCCGGCGATGGAAAAGAGCTGTGGCAGGGGACTATGGCGGCAGGGATTGAGCCTCAATATATAGATATTGACGTCACCGGAGTTTTGGAACTAACGATTGAATACCCCGAATCTCGTTCCAACACCAACACTCGCTATACTGCCTTGGGCGATGTTGCCCTCTGGACGTGATTCTGAAAAAATACCCCCTCACGCCAGACCAGCGGTCAGCTCCAAAACGGCTGACCGCTGGCTTTTGTGTTATTTCTTGGCATAATCCCATCGATTGCGGATTTTTATACCGTTTTCCCGCAGGCACTTGATGACAACCTTACTACAGACACCGAAGCGCTGCGCAATTTCTTTCGTCGTGTGCATCTCGGCATACATCAGAATAACCTCTGCGGCATCCAGCTTGTCCCGCGCGCGGAATTTGCTCGTTGGGGTTTGGTGTTCGACTACCTGCTTATCGTAGTGCGGCGGTCGTATCTCTACGCCGTTTCGTCGCAATATCCTGCCTACAGTAATTCTATGGCATCCATATTTCTCACTGAGTTCGATAGGCGTTTTGCCAGCTTGGTATTCTATGATGAGCATTTTTACTTCTTCTGACGTCAGCCGCTTTTGCTCCAGCCGAACGCATTTCGTTGCCATCTCGCCAAATTCATCAATTTCTCTGTTGCTACTCAGACGGTCCTCTGACATATTGAGGTCAGGGAACAATTCCGGGGTTTCGGCAATCTGCCGTTTGAGCCGGAGGGCGGCTTGATATTTTTTGGAGTCATGCCCTGATAGTAGCACCAACTTGCATTGACAAAAAAGATGCAGGCAAAAATCCCGCACTTCGGTGCGG
>OFHO01002128.1_pt1 | contig 12594 bp, 10 predicted proteins | sample 1521531 | NCBI WGS metagenome assembly OFHO01 (sample SAMEA3504124, study PRJEB24116) | mouse gut metagenome | biome: mouse gut; feature: mouse-associated habitat; material: faeces | place: Denmark | collected 2011
TACTGTCCACAGATACCCTGTGAATGTAACTGCTTATGATAAGAATAACACCCTCCTGCTGTATTGGCAAGCACTTTTATTTTGCAAATGCCTCTCCATAAAAAGATATTCCGTAACTGCTGACTGTCTGATTTTATGGAGGAACCGATATGAACGAAAAATATATGCTGCCTCTCGAAGAAGAAGCAAAAATCAGGAACCTTAAGAACCGTTCTGTTCTCTGTTATAGAAACTATGCATCCTATTTTCTGAACTATATGAACTATGTGGGCGAAGACCCGCAGGAGCTTTCCTGCCAGGATGTCCGAGACTTCCTTCTTGCAAAGAAGGACTCAAGGCCACCACACTCAACCTTTACAATTCAGCCATCCGTTTCTTTTACAGGAACGTCCTGCATATCCTCTGGGCTGATGTCAGGACGCCCCGCATGTGTGTATCGACCATAAGCTCCACACCGTCCTGTCCAGGCAGCCCGGCTGAACTAAACCCCATAATCTGCAGCAACCAGAAGCTCTTGTATGATGCGCTCTATCATGCTGCTTCCGGCACTCTTGACGAGTTTTGTGCAGACCCCAAATACCTGGGTGCAAAGATTGGTTACCTCTGCATCCTCCATGCCCGGGAGTCTGAAATAAACTTCCACCCCCATATCCATGCCATCGTGCTGGGCGGAGGGCTTGATGCGCAGAACCACTGGAAAGGGAAAAGGGACGGTTTTTTCCTCCCCGTCCATGTTGTGTCCCGGAAGCTCCGCGGCAAGTACATGGCGGAATTGAAGAGGCTCATCACCCTGTGCCGGAACCTGCTGGGCTGCAGGGCCTACCTTTCACAACTGAAAGACAAGACCGGGCCTGAAATCATAAAGCAGCTCTGGGGCGTGGATATCTGTAAGTGCAGGCACTGCGGGGGACGTATCGTATCACACCATAAATCCATTCCGCTGCGGAACTGATTCGTCGGGCATCATATGGCTTCGAAGGCTTCCTTCTGGGAGGCTTGTTTGCCATGCAGAAAAATGGAAGCCATGCCATATGTTTGCGATATTTCTGAGAAAGCCAGATTTATACAGATGATTTTGCCTTTATACACTACCTGCCTCCCTGCTCTTTTATGCCATTACCGTATTTGGAGCATGGCTTTTACAGCCCTGCATATATTTGCAGCACTTTCCGAAGTTCAGGGCACCAATTTTACATCCAAAGAACACTCTGCTCCAGATCAGTCCGCGCACCGGCATATGGTCAACACGGTATTTCCTGCGCAGTATGGAGGGGATAGCCTCTACTCCGTTTCGGAAATTGGACAGCTCTTTAAATTCCTCTGTCCCCCGGTATTTCTGCTGTTCGGCACGCCGTTTTGTGTTTGTTGTCACCAGCTCCACGTTCTTTCCTGCTGCCAGCCCTTCATTGGTTTTTCCTGAGTACGCACCGTCAGCTACGACAGTTGCCTGCTCCTGGTGCGCCTCTTCCTTTTCCAGATAGTCTTTCATGAACTGGCTGTCACTGTAGGTATTCTTCTCAACCTGATATGCCGCACCATACAGCACATTGTACAGGCTCTACAGGTTCTTCTACGCGGACTCGTCCTCGTAGAACAGATCCACGAAGAGGCAGTGTGAATGGTTTATAATTCTATTTTTAATATAATTTCGTCAACATTATCCGAAATCCGCAAAAAATCCCCGCTCCCTGCCAAAACAGCGTGACAGAGAGCGGAGCTCCTATAAAATACGATTCCTCGATTTACCAGCCATACTGCTGAGCATACTGAGCAATAGCTTCCACAGCGTCATTGTATCCGCTGTCGATAGCGCGCTGCTTCATATCAGCGAACATATCGGCCACAGGCTCCGTACCCGTGATGATCTGCCAGTACTCTGAACCGAATGCGAAGGAAGTGATATCGGTCACTACCGTGTCATCAATCAGCATGGGGCCAATCTCCGGCCATACAGGATCCTGGTTACGGATAGCACATGCCTCTGCATTCAGGGCCTTGGTCTCATCATTGTACTCATCGAAATACTCCACATTCTCATAAGCGGCAAGTTCGAATCCCCAGCTGGGCCAATGTGTCACTGTAGAGCAGGGATATTTCACTGACATTGCAGTGGAGTTGCCATTCTCATCGCGAATCAGCTTGATATTGCCGTCAGCATCGCGCTCCCAGTCCTCGCCCTCGAAGCCCATACGCATATACTTGCCTTCATCAGACAGCAAGTACTCATAGAAATTCAGGAAACGATCCATTTCCTCCTCGGTAATGTCTTCGGAGAACATGGTAGCCACCATACAGCTCGTATAGCCATCCATGCGGGGAGTGTCGCCATCCTTAAGTGCTAATGCCGGAATCAGTCCCAGACGGTCAAAAGGATTGATACCCTCGTTGGCAGCACCATAATACTTGACAGCCACGCCGTTGATCCAGTCAGCGTCGGCATTGCGCAGACACATTCCGGCCCTGTTGGAAGAAAATGTCTTCAGACCGTCTTCCCACTTGATGCCGCCGAAATCAGGATCAATGGAGCCGTCCTCATACATCTTGCGCAGCCACTCCAGGATTTCGATATTGCTGTCATCCATAGCGCCAAAGAACCAGTTGCCGTCCGCATCCCTATTCCAGTAACGGTTGGAGATTCCCGTGCTGGAGAAGAAATAGCGCAGAGTGCCCATGCCATCGCCTGTCAGGCCAAAGGTATCGTCCACACCATTGCCGTCAGGATCATCATGGGTAAACGCATGCGCCACATTGTAGAACTCTTCCCAGGTAGTCGGAACCTCCAGATTCAGCTTCTCCAGCCAGTCAGTGCGGATGAAAATGCCCTTGCGCTCTGCCTTGTAGATATTGGGGTCCGCCGAGTCGGGCTTGGGAAGGAAATAATACCCGTCATACATTCCGCGGACAGTCTGCGACACCGCATCGTTTTCCAGCAAAGCCTTGGTCAGAGGATACTTTTCCAGCAGGCTTTCAGGAATCTCCGCTACGAATTCCTCCGGGATAAACTGCGTGATCTCCTCCGGATAATAGAGGATATCCGCCGCGAATACCTTGGGCAGCGCACCATCGGTTGCCGCCAGCTGTAGGACAGAGAAGTCATTATTATAATAGTTGGTCTCGCTCTGCTGGAAGGCAATCCCGAAATTCTCTTCAATGTACTTCGCCATCTTGTCAGAGGTAGGATCCCATGAGAAAGGGTCTCCATCGCTGTCCGCGACTATCGTGATCACATCCTCAAAGCCCCCTTTCTGTGCCGATTCTTCAGCGTCTTCGCCTTCGTCCTCTGCAGACTGGGACTCTTCCCCGCCATCATCTGCCGGGGTGCTCTCCTGGCTCTCTTCCTCGGAAGCAGAGCCATCCGCACTGTTTGACGCAGGTTCATCATTGTTGCCGCAGGCTGCCATGCCGAGCACCATGCTCATGGCCAGTAACGTAGAAATAAGTTTTCTTTTCATAAGTCCTCCTTTAAAATATGTATTTATCATTCAAGCCATTCAGCCGAACAATCTTATACTGCATAACGCTGAATACTGCCTAATGTAATCATGCGATTGAACCAGTCAGCGTTATGCAGTCTGGTTTCACGGCAAGTGAAATCGTTAGGCAGTATAAATCATCCCTTCACCGCCCCCAGGGTAACGCCCTTTTCAAAGTATTTCTGAATGAAAGGATAAATCACCAACAGCGGCAGTGTAGATGCGATGGCACAGGCCATCTTTACGCCCGTCTCATTCAGATAGAGCCTTTTGCCCGCTGCATCGCGCAGCCCTTCCATATTCTGCATATCCGCAGGCTTTGCGGAGCGAACCACGTAGTTGCGGATAATCAGCTGCAGAGGATAGAGCTTCTCATTCCTCATATACAGCTGTGCCGAGAACCAGCTGTTCCACAGACCGACCGCCACGAACATGGCGATGGTGGCCAGCGCCGGGATGGAGAGCGGATAGATAATCTTGAACAGGATGACAAAATCATTGGCTCCGTCTATCTTGGCCGACTCTTCCAGGGAAACCGGCAGCTGCTTAAAAAAGGATCTGATTACGATAAAGTTGAACACGCTCACCGACCCGGGCAGAATCAGCGCCAACAGGTTATTGGACAGATTCAGCGTCTTCGTGATATTATAATAGGAAGGAATCAGGCCCCCGGAGAAGAACATGGTTATCAGCAGATAAATCATGAAAAACTTGTATCCCCGTATGGTGCTTTTGGAAAGCCCATATGCCAACATAGATGTAACCAATGTAGACAGAAAGGTACCCGATATTGTAATGATTAAGGTAATGCCATAGGATCGGGGAAACAGCGGCGTGGAAAAAATATACTTATACGCTTCCAGAGTCGGCGCTTCAGGAAACAGGATAAAGGGCTTGCTCATGAATTCCCCATTGCTGGTGAGGGAAATCACAATAATATTCCAGAACGGAAACAGCATAATCAGGGCTATTATAACGAAAAACGCTACATTGCAGACATCAAAAATTCTGGAGCCCAGAGAATGCTTCACTTTGGTTTTCGGTTTTGCCATCTTTGCTTTCTTATCTGCCATGCCTGGCACCTCCTAATATGTTCTATGGTCTGAAAAGATGCTGCTGAAAAAGAATCAGGAACCCTCTTGCGACATTTCCTAGAAGAAGCCCTCACCGGACATTTTCTTCACCACAAAGTTGCTCAGGAAGAGCAGGACACAGTTCACTCCCTGTTGGAACAGGCCTATAGCGGTAGCAAAATCATACTGCCCCTTATCCACGCCCATATCGTACACATATGTATCAATGACCTGTGCCACTGTAGTCTGGGTGGAGGCGGTGCGCAGGTTCATAATCTGGTCAAAATTGGCGCCCATGACTGAGCCCACATTAAGAATCAGCATGGTAGTCACCACGAAAGCGATGCTGGGAAGGGTAATGTAAATACATCTCTGAAACCGGTTGGCACCATCCAGATATGCGGCTTCATGCATCTCCTCATCCACGCCTGCAATGGCGGCCATATAGATGATGGTGCCCCACCCTGCTTCTTTCCAGATGCTGGTACCGTACAGCATGCCATAGAACATTTTGGGCTCCGACAACAGATTGATCTGCTGGAGTCCCGCAGACAGCATTATTTTGTTCACCACGCCGCTCGTAACGGAAAACAGGGCAAAAAGCAGCGAATACATAATGACCCAGCTCACAAAGTGGGGAAGATAAATCGTGGACTGAATCAGGCCACGGAACTTCTTGCTTCGCAGCTCATTCAGCAGCAGGGCCAGGATAATGGGGACCGGGAACGTAATGAGCAGCTGGGTCACGCCGATGAACAAAGTATTCCAGATAACATCCCCTGCCACGGAACGTCCGAAAAATCTGGCGAAATTGTCCATGCCGCACCACTGGGAGAAGATGATTCCGTTTTTGATTTTGAAATCCTTGAACGCAAGGATAATGCCATACATGGGTATATAGCTGAAGACGAACACCACCAGAAGCCCGGGGAAGATCATGATATAGCGATATTTATCCCGCTTCAGGTCATGCTTCAATTGCATGGAAGCCCCGCTGAACCATGGATGGAAAAAGAAGGCGGCCAAGTTAAAAAGCAATATCGCCGCGCCCGCTGCCGCCGTGACGGCCGGAGCCAAACCGTACTTTCCAAAATCCCATTTCTTGATTCCTATGATGCCTGTAATCGCGACATACCAGACTCCGCCCCCAATCAGAAGCAGGGCTCCTGCGACCAGCAATGCCCTGAACACCAGAAGCTGCGTCCGGGAATCATTTGGTGCGGTTTTTGCCGTATTGACTTTTGCCATGTGGGTTACCTCCTCAATAATAGATGTGATTCGCAGAACCAAAAGGTATACTTTTTGGATTAAAGTATCCTTTAGCAAAAACAACCAAAAATACAAATATTTTCTTGACTTTTTTGTAAAATAAAAGTATGATAAATATAAGTTATGTACAATCAATTGGGATAATCCAAAAAGTATACATTTTGTGGCATGCAATAAAAAGCCCAACCTTGTCAAAATGACATATCAGTTGAGCTTTTGGGATAAATTATCGTTTATGCAATTGCATCACACCATGCGGAAATCCAGGTGCTTCGGAGGCTTTAAGTTCTCCCGTGCCCAGTTCATGTCAGCCTCCTCCGCGCTGCCCCTTTCCTTGCGGGCCATCAGTTCGAACCACAAATCCGTCAGCAGCACATCGCCCTCCCGCACATCTGTCAGGACGATGTCGCTCATCAGCAGGGCCTGGGCCTCCTGGTAGCGTTTCGTCCGCAGCAGCGCAAGGATCTCGAAAGTCTTGATCCGCCCCTCACCGCGCACTTCGGCCGGCAGTTTGTCCAGAAAACCGTACATGCGCTGGTACTGACGCGTTTTGGCCAGCAGTTCCAGGGCTTCCACGGCCAGAGGGCGGATGGGTTTTCGTTCTGCCGCTTCGCATAAAAGATCCGCCGCGCGAGCCGAATCACCGCCCTTATCCTCCAGAAGCGCCAGACAGCGAAGGGCCCAGGGATTCCGGGCACATTCCAGGGAACGGCGGAATTCCTTTCCGGCGGCCTGATTTTTTCCGGCGGAGGCATACATTACCCCCAACTGATAATGTCCGTACCAGTGGTCGCTTCTGCCATTTTGAATCGAGGCCTCCAGCGCAGCCTCCCAGGCCGGATCCGTCTGGTAGCTCAATGGCTCCGCATCCGGCTCCGGGCAGGGAAGGATGCCGTCTACAGCCAGTTCCATCCAGGGCTGCTCCTGCTCTCCCATCCTCATGGCATCCATGGAAAGCCCCGCCGTATGGAAGCCCTTGCCCAGCAGCGCCATTTCCGCCCGGGCGAATCCCATTCCGGAATGGAGCACCGCGCCGTTTTGACCGTCCAGCTCCCGTTTCAGACGATCATGCAGCTCCTCCAGTACATGGGCAGGCCTGGCCGCTTCCAACGCTTCTGCTACGGAAGCTACCGCCGCAGCATAGTCTTTCCCATGGACCGCAGCCGGGTCTGCCTGGACGGCGCCATAGGATTCCAGCCAGCTGATCGTCTCCCCACCCTTCATGGGCAGGTGCTCCAGCTGGGTCTTGGCAAGGCCTGCCTGCAGTTCGATATAAGCGCAGCCCTTTTGGGCCAGGAATTCCTGCCAGTGCCGCCCTCCGGTGCCCATGCCCCAGACGAACAGCTTCCGTCCCCTCAATTCACCTGTGGAAGTCTGGCACATACCGTATCCGTCTCTGCCCGGAGCGGCGATAAAGGGCCTGGCATCCTTCGGCACATCGAAGAAAAAGTCCATAGACTGGGGCAGAGTGGTGGTGCGGGTGATATCCCAGTCCAGTTTCCCTCCGTTCTCCCTTGCCAGACGCGCTGCCTCTCCGCGCAGCTTATGGGCCTCGGCGGTCATATAGGGCACAGGTACCTTAGCCAGCTTGCCGCCGTAGCCATAGCGGAAGGCCTTGTCCGCCGGAACCACTACGCGTACGTCTTCTCCCTCGTCTACCGCCATATTGCTCCACCAGTAGACGGCAGTGTCCTCCCCGGTGGCGTTGTCGATGCGGATCCGGACATAGAGTTCTTTTGCACCGTCTGGCAGGAAAGCTTCCAATCTGTAAAAGAGATGGCGCACCCTCTCGTACTGGAACATGCGCAGCACAGGGGTTCCATCGCTTAAGGCAAGCTCCTGGCAGGCCATGTGATCCACGGTAAAAGGCGTATGGCCTATGATGCCGATATTCCACTCCACGCCGCCGGAGATCCAGGCATTGCGCAGGGCCAGGTTACAGGGCTGGAAGACAGGGTTTACATGCAGCAGCTCCCGCCCCGCCTCCTTGTCGTAAAGGGACCAGAGTCTTCCTCCAAGCTCCGGCAGGAAGGTGGCCTTCAGGAATTCGTTCTCCAGGACAAAGGCTTTAAAAGCATGGTCACGGCGGATTCGGTCATAGCCATCCTGAATGGTGTAGGGCAGAATGGTGTTCACCCGCCCCCAGCCCATGTAGCGGGCTTCCTCCGGGCTCACGGTGGCCTCGTCAATCTCTATCTGTGCGTGGGCATCCGCTACTGATTTCAAATCAGGCAGGGGATTCTCCTTCCCCAGGGATGCGGCGGGCATAGTGTAGGTAGTCGTGGTCAAAGTGCTCATATTGCCTCCTTCTTTTGCTCCATAATGTGGGGATACGTAATTTCATAGGTATTCTCCGCGAAATTCACGGTTACCTTGGTTCCGTCAGAAAAGGTGCTGCGCTGCATGCTCCGCTCTTCGTTTAGAAACTCATGGTTTATCATTTTCTCCATGGCTACATGTTTCTGAAGATCCCGAATCACCTGCCATTGCCGGATGTTTTCCCGCAGTTCCCCGCCCTCCAGATATTCGCCCATATAGCCCATACCACCGTTCAGCAGGGCATGAAGGAAGCCTGTCGTCCCCTCCGGAATGCCCCAGGCGCCGGCGGGCATCATCCATGGTATGATTACACAGTCGTGGTATACCAGGTTATAGAGAGGCACGGGAATGGCACAGTCTTTTATGTAGGGCGCCCAGTGGCAGAATACCTGCGCGCCCACAGCCCAGTCGTTCACCTCCTCCGAGGAAGGGGCCACGCCGTGGGCCGTCAGATAGTGAAAGCACCGGTTCCTGGCATCGATGCACTCCCTGCGGGTCATGGGATGGTGGGGATTGACGCATTCGTCCAGTTCGTTACAGGTGAACACGTCCAGATAGGTGCCCTCCAAATGAATCCCCGCGGCAAAAAGCTGCTCAAAATTTCGACGCACATAGTCCGGCGCAAGGGACGCGCAGAGGTAGTTCTGGGGCCCTCCGGCCCATCTTGCCAGGGAGAACAGGGTACCGTCCGCGCTCATGGCCGCATTGTCGGCATCATAGGTAGGCGCGTCCAGATAGTAGTCCCGATACTGGTCATGCACGCCGAACATATAACCAAGCTCCTGCATGGTGTCCGAGAGCTCCTTCAGGCCCTCCCACCCGCCGGCCTCTTTGCAGGGGGGCAGATAATCCGGGTGCTGGTTGTCGTATCCGGGCTGCCCCCAGCCGTCCAGATGCAGGTAGAGCTGGTCCACGCCCAGTCCCTTCAGGCGCTTCACCCTTTCGGTCCAGTGGGAGAACGGCACCAGCCTGTCGTTTTTTTCCGGATTTTCTTTGTCATAATAGGCGGAGCCTTCCGTCACATGGCTCTTGCCCTCCACATGCATGACGCAGCAACCGATGAGCTTTTCCACATTGGGGTTCTGGGCGGCCTTCTCCTTTAAGGTGCGGGGACGCCCCTCTTCATCGGCTATTTCCCGGTAAAGCTTGCAGAGCGTGACGTAATCGCTGCCCGCGGGCACAAAGCAGTAGCTGACGGTTCGGGCATAGTCCATTTTTCCCATGGAAGGGAGATGGCGCAGGAATATCCGGGTGGGGCCTCCTGCGGGATGGTTTACGGTATAGGCGCTGTCCCAGCTCTGCCTCACATAGCACAGGTACCCGCCCTGCGGCGTAATCTCGCCCCACCAGGGCATGTAGGCCGACTCGGAGCCCATCTGTCCGTCAAAGGGAAGCTTCTCTCCCACCGCTTCCGGCCAGTCCGTGGGCAGAAGCTGTCCCTGCATGGTGTTCAGCACCGCGTAAGAACCGGCTTCGTCCGCCACGAGAGGGCCTGGCCAGCAGACCTCCTTTACCCCGGAATCTCCTTCCCTGGCCAGCTCTGTCATATCGGTGGGAACGAAGGTGCAGTCCACGAAGCCGGTAGTGTCATTGACGATGATGCGTGTCTCGAAAGCCAGTTTCCCGTATCCCTCAAATTCCCTGTAGCAGACGCTCTCGCCTGTGCCCAGGCCGGTCTTTAGGGGCATCCGGGTGATGCTGCCCGCGCTCTCGAAGAGAATTTCCTCTCCGCCGCACAGCCTGATGCAGGGCCTGTGCGCCTCATCGAAGCGCCAGGCTTTCCCGTTTGCCTTGACGAAGGCATCGGGGACGAGGGTCACATCGTGTTCATTTCTCATAAGTCTTTCCTCCTGTTCCATTGGGCAAAATTAGGGTCGCTGTTGGGCCGATTCTGTTCGAATCTTCCGCTTTCCGCGGAGAAAGCTGTGCATTTTATTATATTGACTAACCTCAGAATTGTCAATATGTACATTTTTAGGTTTTAAGATGCCTGTTCCGGCAGCACAATGTTCCATCTGATGCCTTACCGAAAAAAATTCTAGGGGGCAACGGTATTCGTGATATCATTTTACAAGTATTGCTTTCACGTTTTCTCAAGTCCGTCCCTCCCCGACATCTGCGCGGAAAGGAACATGCCAAAAACGGGCAAATAACGTACAAAAAGCAAACCGCTATTGACACCCATCCTGTCCTGTGCTACACTGACAGGAACGATAGAAATAGAAATGCCTTTATGAGGGAGTAGTCAGCGCGATTCGCGTGGCAAGTCAACAAACGCGGCCTTTTAGGTCTGGCTTGTCTTAAATAACGAGACTCATACATAGCTGCGGAAAATGCCGGGTTCGTCCTGCAGGATGTTTTCTGCGCTATGCATGGGTCTTTTCTCTGTAAGGAAAAGTACCGGCAAATCTCAAAATACGAAAGAAAGAGGTTGGAAAAATGGAATTGGCAACGGTAATCTTCTTGTTTCTCGTTGGAATCGTATTCATCGTAAAGGGCGGGGACTTCTTCGTGGACGCGGCATCCTGGATTGCGGAGGTCAGCGGCATCCCGAAGCTGATCGTGGGGGCCACGATCGTCAGCCTGGCCACTACCCTGCCGGAGATGCTGGTCTCCGTCATGGCCGCGGCAAAGGGCAGCGTGGACATGGCCATCGGCAACGCCGTGGGCAGCGTCACCGCCAACATCGGCCTGATCATGGCGATTTCCCTGATCTGCATGCCGGGCATCATCAAGCGGGCGGATTATCTCATGAAGTCAGTCCTGATGCTGGCCGCCTCCATCCTGATCGTACTGTCCGGCGTGGCGGGCGAGATGGGCACTGCCATCACCATCGCCATGATGGTCATCTTTTTCTTCTTCCTGTGGGAGAACGTGAGCTCCGCGAAGCGCTCCATGAAAGCCAGCGCGGATGCGGCAGGGCGCAGGAAAATCGAGGGGAAGAAGGAAATCGCCGTGAACCTGGTGAAGTTCGCGGTGGGGGCTGTGGGCATCGTCTGGGGCGCGGATCTCCTGGTGGACAACGGCAGCGCTCTGGCCGCCATGGTGGGGGTGCCGGAGCGGGTCATCGGCGTGACCATCATCGCCGTGGGGACCTCCCTGCCGGAGCTGGTCACCACCGTCACCGCCATCATCAAGAAGCAGTCCTCGCTCTCCGTGGGCAATATCCTGGGGGCGAACATCATCGACCTGACATTAATCTTGCCCCTGTGCTCTCTGGTGTCCGGGAAAGCGCTGCCCATCGCGGCCACCTCCGCCAGGTACGACCTTCCGGCCTGCCTTTTGGTGGGATGCATCGCCGTGATTCCCGCCATGGTGTTCCAGAAATTCCAGAAATGGCAGGGCATCCTGCTCCTGTGCGTATATGCGGTCTATCTGTACCTGACCTGTTCTGCCATAGGGGCTTAGGCGACATGCGTCAAGGAAAGGATGGAATCAAAAATCCCGCCCCGGACAGCGGATATCCGCTTTGCCTCCTGGGGCGGGATTTTTATGACACATCTGTCTTAAACACATTCCACCGCCTGGTACACAGAAGGCTAAGCAGCGTCCCAACGAATGCCACCAGCGCCCAGAGCCACAACACGCTCTGCCAGCCCTTCTCCTGCGCCACCCAGGCGATTCCATAACTGGAAAGCGCACTTCCCACATAGGTGCAGGAATTCAACAGCCCGGAAATGGTGCTCACCTTCCCCTTTTTCTGAAAAAAGGCGGGAAGCATGCTCACCAGGATGACGTTCACGCCGTACATGCAGCCAGTGACCAGGGCGGCAAGGCCTACCGATACCAATACGTGGACAGAGGACAGGAAAAGCAAGGAGCAGGCTGCCGCAAAATCCCGTCAAAAAGACCACTCCGGCGCACAGCAGTTCGTTCCGGATGAGCTTCCGGTTCAGTACGGAAGTAATCTCCAGACAGACGATGGAAAAAATCGGTAGCACCACTCCGCTTAAGATTGCCGAGGAACTGTCCAGCGAAAACGTCGCGGCCACATAGCTGGGCATCCAGGTGGTGATGCCATCACGCAAGACACCCTGCATGACGACGGCCGGCATCACCAGCACCAGTACCAGGACAGCGCTCTTTGAGAGCAGACGCCCTGGCCGGCCGGTGCCTGCCATAGTGGGCCGAGGAGTACTGCCTGTGCCGTACCGCGCCCGGTTCCGGGCCTCCCCCGCGCGCTTCATCGCTGCCGGAACCCCTTTTATCCAGACCACCGCAAAGCATATGGCGCCTGCCGCGCACAGGAAGAACAGACTTTTCCACCCCTTCCACCGAATGCAGGCAGGTGCCAGCAGGTAGACGGCAATCGTCCCCGCGGACGAGCCCCAGGTCACCCGGACTACGGCCTTTTTATATGTATCCCCGTCCAGACACGCCGACATGATTCGTACCATGGGCGGCCAGATCATGGCCTGGGCGAACCCGTTGATGCACCAGAAGGCCAGAATCATTCCCGG
>OFHO01002130.1_pt1 | contig 12587 bp, 10 predicted proteins | sample 1521531 | NCBI WGS metagenome assembly OFHO01 (sample SAMEA3504124, study PRJEB24116) | mouse gut metagenome | biome: mouse gut; feature: mouse-associated habitat; material: faeces | place: Denmark | collected 2011
ACCCGCCGTAACCCATTACCTTGACGACGGTGGCCGATTCGCCCGTTTTCAACTCCGATAGACGCATCATAAATCCGTTTTAGAATGCAAAGATACGCATTTCGAAACAAACACACATACCTAAAATACGGTATTTTGAAGCTGCGGCAGCCATACACGCCCGGCCGCACACCTAACGGTAGGAGCACAGAACGATCCGAGACATGCAGATGAGCGCCGCAACTCAGGTCGGAACGCCGGGAACGAACGGCGGATCATGCGATTAAGGCGTTTTTTGACGAAAATAATTTTGCAGTGAAAATATTTTTATATCTTTGCAAAGACAAAACGATAAAACCTATTAATAAATAGCATTATGAAAACATTGGTTGAAAACATCAAAGCCCAGTACGAGGTATTCGCAGAGAACGCTGCATTGCAGGTAGAGAAGAACAACAAGGCTGCCGGTACCCGTGCCCGCAAAGCCGCACTCGAACTTACGAAGCTTCTCAAAGATTTCCGCAAGGTATCGGTTGAAGAGTCTAAGAAATAAGTTTTCGACGAACCGCAAAAAACGGATCATCGCCTCGGGGCAATGATCCGTTTTCGTTTTCGGTGCACAGCTCGGACAGCATCGCCGCAGAGTCCGCCGGGCTACAACCTTTCGATACCCATTTTCCGGAACATAGTCATATCCTCGTCCGTGAGGCCTATCGCGCTGCCGAACTCTTCGGCATGGTTGTGGTCGTCGAGATAGAATCGCGGAGCGTCGCAATCGAAGTCGGACGAGGTCAAAGCCACGCTTACATCGACATAGGGACTTTCGACGGAGGCCATATCTGCTGCCGTATGGAACAGTGAGCGCGTTGTCGCCGGTGCCGCCGTATTGGCCACGGCCGCCTCGAAGCGCTCGGGATACAGCTCGCGGTACTTCTCGGAGAACCAAGCGAAAGCCGCCACATGCAGCTGGTAGTACGTGACAGTGGGCGACGCATGCAGAAACCGCCGGCGGCTGTCGTCGAGCAGATCCTCGCCGTGGTCGCTGCAATAGAGCACCGCCGCGCACGAACCGTCGGCCTCGACGGTCTCGACCAGCGACGCCAATACATGGTCGGTATACAGAATAGAGTTGTCGTAGGCATTCAGCAGCTGCTGCGCATGCTGCTCGGATATGGATACATTATCGTCGGGCATGAAGCGGGCGAAGTCGCGCGGATACCTCTGGTGATAGCAGAAGTGAGAGCCGTAACAGTGCAGAATGATAAACAGATCGCGGTCGGGGTTGTCGCGGATGATAGCACCCGTGCGCTCGACGAGCGACATGTCGTAATCGCTCGACAGATACTCCACGAGGTCGGCATCATCGGCAAGATTGTCGATCATGGCGCCCTGCGGCGCCTGATTCGAGACGAACCACGTATCGAAGCCCGCTTCGTTGAACAGCGCAGGCAGACCCGTACGGCGATAGAGCTCGTCGTGCCTGTCGGTCGATACCGACGAGAGAATCATAGGTACGCTCTTATGCGTCGTGTTGCTCTGCGTGACGATATTGCGGAAAAGGCAGATATCATTGCGCCGTGCCAGACGCGGAGTCGTCTCGCGCCCGTAGCCGTATAGCTGCCAGTTGCAGGCGCGCGACGCCTCGCCGATGACGAATACATACACCTCGCGGCCGTCGCTCCGGCCCGTTCGGCGGGCATCATAGGAGAATCCCTCGCTGGTCGCATCGTAACGCCTGACATTGATCAGCTCACTGATTCCGAGTCCGAGATTATACGATACGTTGACCGGAAATATCCTGTCGCGCAGCACGCTGCCGCCCTCAAACAGATACGCCGCCAACAGCAGCACGAGTCCCGCAGCCATCGCCGCCGCACCGCTGCGACGCATCCTGCGACGGAACGTCGCGCCGTAACGGTAGCGCTTGACGACGATGAATATCGACAGAGCCAGCAGCGGCAGAAACAGAGCGAAGACGATCGCGACGGAACCTCCGATGTTGGCCAAAAGCTCGCTCGCCTCGCCGGGGTTCGTCGTCAGCAGATTGGTAAACATGTCGGCTCCGATTATCGAGTTGCCGAACAGCGACAGCAGTACGATCTGGAACGCTGCGAAGAAGATGAAGATAAAACCCCAGAGCACCATTACTCCGCCACGCCGCGCAGCCGTGACCCATAGTAGATATATGCCCGACGGCAGCACGAGATTGCATGCCGCAGTCCAGAATCCGTAATTCTCGGTGGCCGTCAGCATGATGTTAGGCAACATCACAGACACGACGAACCATATCGCCGCTAAGGCCGACCACCGCTCAGGGGATATATGTTTTATATCGTTAAAAAGCTTCATTTATATTAAGTACAAAACTATTGGATTTGCGCCCCATGCCCCAGTCCACGCGGAAGTTGGTGCGTTTGCGAAACTCCCACCTCAGACCGATGCCGTAATTGGGCAGCGTCTTGCGCCAAGCGAACTTGTCGCTCGCGGAGAACACGTTGCCGGCACCTCCCCATACGACGCATCCCAGACGGTTCCATATCCGCTGGCGCAGCTCGACCTGTGCGAAGAGGAAGTTGTCGCCGTTGAACCGTCCCATATAATAGCCTCGCATGCGCCAGTCGTTGCCTACCTGCGCCCGCAGCAGCCACGGAGTGCTCGAACTGTGGAACTCGCCGTACAGATCGACGGCCAGCGTACAGTCGCGCCACAAGCGTCGGTAGAGATCCAGCGTAACGGTGGTGCGCCACAGCGTCGAGGAGATATTGCTCAATGCCTGCGGGCGGACGACATGCTCGACCGAAGCGTAGATGCCGCGATAGGCATTGGTCGTATAGTCGCGCGAATCGTAACTGAGCACCAGGCCGACACCGGCCGTATTGAAGTTACGCCCCTCGGAGCCCAGATACTGGGCGGCATAGTCGCCAAGACGGACGGCTTCGAGATGACGGAAATCGGCGTATGCACCCACATACGTGTTAGCGAACATTTCGTAAACGTACCTTACCGAGACCACGCAACGCTTGGCCGTATAGTCGGTCATGCGGTTATAGAGCGCCGCGTCGTAACCCAGTCCCCAGAAATCGGTCGGTTGCGACGTTATCTCGGCATCGTATGTCAGGCGGTGCTTGTCGCGTGCGAAGAACGTGTTGCCCGTAAGGGCTATGCGGTAGAACCCGATGATCGATACACCCGCCGAAATCGCCACGTCGGACGGCTGCAAGGTCCTGTCGTCTCCGCGGCCGGTGCGATAGAGCAGCTGTCCTACGACACCGAATTTAAGGCTCGTCTCGGCCGAGTAGGAGGGGCCTCCGACTATCGAGAAGTTGCCCCTGCCGTAGTCCGAAACCTCGCCGGCGGGGTTCAGCACATGATCCCGAATACGTTGCATGAAACCGCGCTTGCGCGGTGCTTCGGCATCCGGCTGTAAAGGCGTATAGCGGTATTCGAGCGTATCGCCCGCAGACGTGTATGCCGTATGCTGCGACCGGACGTGGCAGCATGCGAGGCACAAGACGAAAGTAAGGGCGGCCGAACGAATCATTTACAGCGGATCGGCTTACCTATATTTATCTATGACCGAGTAAAATTCTTCGATGTCCTGCTCCGACAGCTCGCCCTTGTGAACGTAGACCAGCTCGCCCTCTTTGCTCACGAGCATCAGCACGAAGCTGTCGTTGCAGTCTCCCAGACGCCATGCGCTGCTAAGCCAGCGGTCGGGGTCGCAGAGGATCGTAGCGCCGTTCTTGGCCGTGCGCTTCTTTGCCATTGCACGCACGGTGCTGTTGGGCACGGGATACCACGAGTCTTTCAGATTAATGATGCCGAAGCCCTCGATATTGGGTCCCGAGGCACGGTGGTTTGTCTCCAACTCGACCGTAAAATCGTGGTTCTGTTTGGCTTTATCCGGATCGACATAGAAAATAAGCAGATTCTTCTCTCCCCACCACGGCATCTTGGTCTTCTTGCCGTCGAGATCCTGCAACTCGACATTACGCACCTTGCGCGGCAACTGCTGAGCCTGCAACGAACCGCACGTGCATACAGCGGCCAGTGCGATCATCAATAACGTCCTGAATTTCATAATAAAAATTTGTTACTAATTAACGCGGCAAATATAATAAAAAAATTTTTTATCGTTCCATACGCCGACTGCGGCTAATGTCCTTAATGTCTTAGGTAATGCTCTATTGAGATAATCGTTTAGGGCAACGGCCGTCAGACACAAAAATCGCACCGTGTGCGAATCGGACTAAAAAGTATATATTTGCAGAAAATAACACGCGATGAAACACAAAATACTGTTCGTTTGCCTGGGCAACATCTGCCGTTCGCCTGCGGCCGAGGCCATAATGAGATCGCTGAGCGTGAAGGAAGGCCGCATCGGGATCGAGATAGATTCGGCAGGCACCTACGCCGGCCACACGGGCGAGCTGCCCGATCCGCGCATGAGACGCGCCGCCGCCGCACGCGGCATAGAGATGACACACCGCGCCCGCCAGATACGCGAAGAGGACTTCGAGCTGTTCGACCGCATAGTGGTCATGGACGACAGCAACTACGAGCGGGTATCGCGGCTGGGGCCCGGCCGGAGCCGCATTGGGCAAGGTGTACCGGTTCGTCGGATTCTGCACGCATCATCCGCAGTGGTCGTATGTCCCCGATCCGTATTACGAGGGCAGGGAGGGATTCGAACTCGTGCTCGACATTCTCGAAGACGGCTGCCGCGGTCTGCTGGCGGAGCTCGACACCCGCGAATAGGACGCATGCCGGATATATTCCGCCGCATAAAATAAATCCGAAGAAACCGTTGCAAAACCGATTAGTTTGCTTATCTTTGTTAAGCAGAAGTGCATATTTTATAAAAAACGATAATACTACAACGATGAACAAGGATTCGCAAGTATTCGACCTGATCGCCGAGGAGCGTTCGCGTCAGATGAAAGGTATCGAGTTGATCGCCTCGGAAAACTTCGTGAGCGATCAGGTTATGGCAGCCATGGGATCTGTGCTGACCAACAAATACGCCGAGGGCTATCCGGCAGCACGCTACTACGGCGGCTGCGAAGTGGTCGACAAGGTGGAGAACCTCGCCATAGAGCGCATCTGCGAACTCTACGGCGCCGAGTATGCCAACGTGCAGCCCCACTCGGGCGCGCAGGCCAACATGGCGGTTTTCTTCGCGATCATGCAGCCCGGCGACACATTCATGGGTCTCGACCTCTCGCACGGCGGCCACCTCTCGCACGGTTCGCCGGTAAACATGTCGGGCAAATATTTCAAGGCGGTAGGGTATAAGCTCAACGAGGCGACCGGTCAGGTCGACTACGACGAAATGGAGCGTCTGGCCGAGGAGTGCCGTCCTAAGCTGATCGTCGGCGGAGCATCGGCCTACTCGCGCGAGTGGGACTACAAGCGCATGCGCGAGATAGCCGACAAGGTGGGCGCACTGCTGATGATCGACATGGCGCATACGGCAGGTCTGATCGCGGTCGGTCTTCTCGATAACCCCGTCAAGTATGCCCATGTGGTAACGTCGACCACGCACAAGACCCTGCGCGGCCCTCGCGGCGGTATTATCCTTATGGGCAAGGACTTCGACAACCCGTGGGGTCTGACCACGCCTAAGGGTGTCGTAAAGAAGATGTCGCAGATCATCAACTCGGCGGTATTCCCCGGCATTCAGGGAGGTCCGCTGGAACATGTCATCGCAGCCAAGGCCGTCGCATTCGGCGAGGCTCTCTCGCCCGAGTACAAGGAGTACCAGAAGCAGGTGATAAAGAACGCTCAGGCCATGGCAGAGGCATTCGTCAAACGCGGCTACAAGATCGTATCGGGCGGCACGGACAACCACCTCATGCTGGTAGATCTGCGCACCAAGTTCCCCGAGCTGACCGGCAAGCTGGCCGAGAAGTGTCTGGTCGCAGCCGACATAACAACCAACAAGAACATGGTGCCGTTCGACTCTCGCTCGGCATTCCAGACATCGGGGCTGCGATTCGGTACGCCGGCCATAACCACGCGCGGCGTCAAGGAGGACAAAATGGACTATATCGTCGAGTTGATCGACCGTGTGCTCCAAGATCCCGAGAACGAGCAGAATATCGCGGCCGTGCGCAGCGACGTCAACAAGATGATGGCCGAATATCCTCTGTTCGCATGGTAGAAAACCGATGAAGGAGGTAACGGACTTTCTAAAAGGACTTCACGAGAATAACGATCGTGACTGGTTCAATGCACATAAGGGCGAGTACAAACTCGCCCTTGCGTGCTTTAATGGTGCGGTGGAGAAGATCATCGCCGGCATACGCTCGTTCGACGACTCGATAGGTGCGCCCGCCGTCAAGGACTGCACCTACCGCATATATCGCGACATACGGTTCAGCGCCGACAAGTCGCCATACAAGACCTACTTCTCGGCATTCATCGCGCCTAAGGGCAAGTGCGGCGGCTACGGCGGCTACTACATACATATCTCCCCCTCGGGCGACAACATACTCGACGGATCATACCTGATAACGGGCATCCACATGCCCGAGCCGAAGGTGTTGCAGAGCATACGCGAGGAGATCGAGGACAACGGCGAGGGCATAGAGCAGGCCATAGCCCGTACTGACGGTTTCGTGCTGAGCCGCTGGGCGGAGCTCAAACGCACGCCGCGAGGCTTCGCGCCGGGAACGCCCTACGACTACATGCTGCGGCTGAAAGACCTCTGCATCGAACGCAAGATAGATCTCGGCTTCATACACGCCGACGATTTCGCCGAGCGTGCCGTAGCGGCATTCGCCACCACCAAGCCGTTTCTGGACATAGTGAACCGCGCCGTAAAGTACGCATACGAGGAGATGATGTAACGGAGGTAACGGACAGGCGGCCGGCAGCGAAATTTTAACACTTGTTAACAAAACGGGGGCAGCAGTATTGTCGCATAATCGTTACCTTTGCAAAAAACAGACGATTATGGGCAGAAAATTCTTTGCAGCACTGCTGCTGTTTGCAACCGCCGTTAACAACGCCGGTGCGGCTACCCAGTGGGTATGGCCAGTGGCCGGCAAGCCGAGCGGAAGCGATATACTCTATCGGCCGCAACAATACATAGACAAGGAGCATAATCCGGCAAACCTGTTCATCGGGTGTGAGGAGCAAGCGCTAATAGTCTCGCCCGCCGACGGCAAGATCGTGGCGTCGGGCATATGCCTAATGAATACGCTGACCTATGCTGCGATCTACGAATACGCCCCCGACAAGGAGCTGCGACCGCAGGCCGAGGCTATTGCAGCCGGCTCCAAGTCGCGCATCGACAGCCGTTATCTGTGCGGGATGCTATCCATAAGGCTGGACGACGGCCATACACTGACCGTAACAGGTATAGACATAACTCCGGGGTTCAAGACCGGACAGCGCATACACCGTGCTGATACGATCGGGACGGCCGGATACAGCTACAAGCAGATCGGCTCGCCGTCGATATGCGTATCCGTATCGGACAGCAGCGGCAAACCCGATGATCCGATGACGCCGTTCGGGCTGCCGACCACATATATTCCACCGAGAAAGATTGCCACAAAGCAGCAATTCTCGGCCGAGCAGGCGCGCCGCGATATTCTCGCCATAACGGCAGTAATGAAAGAGGCTTATCCCTCGCTCGACGACATAATAACGGCCGAGGAGTTCGAAGAGTTGGAGCGAGCATTGCTCGACTCGGTGGCCGGCAGCATATCGCGCGCCAAACTTTATTGGTTGATGCAGACGTTGAACGGCCGTATACACGACTCGCACATATATCTCTATCCCGACGAGGATGAGCAATCTAACACCGCCCCTCAGATATTTTTCGGCTGGACAGACGACACCTGCCGTATAACGATATGCTCGCGGAGATACGCTTCGCTGAAAGGCCGCCGCATAGTACGCATCAACGGCGAGGATGCCGACTCGGTACGCATGCGCATCGAGTCGAGAATAGGCGGATACGACGGCTGCATCGAAAGTATGATCGAGGAGCGGCTGGCGATATACAGCACCGCTGTCAAGAACGATGCCTACGATGTGGATATAGTGCTCGACGACGGCACAAGGATCGAGACCAAAGGCGTGCGCGGCTTCAATCCCGCCAATTACACGACGACGTATATGGATTATCTTCTCCAAAACTACAACTATCCCGACAACATCTCGCTGCGCATACTCGACGATTCGGTGGCCTACATGGGCATATCGACATTCTCGCTGAGCAATGTGGAAACCGATGACATAATATCGTTCATCGACTCGGTGGCCGACGTTCCTGCCATGATAATCGATCTGCGCAACAACGGCGGCGGCGACACCAAAGTGTTGAACCGCATTCTTTCGTCGATACTCCACGAGCCGAGTCGCGCCCGCGGCGACATAATGCAGGTAAAGCGGCGCGGCTATTTCTCGTCGTTTCGCGACTGCTGCCTGAACTATCCCGATTCGATAGACATATTTCCAGAATACATGCCCAAAGAGGGGCTCGACGGCTATTGGAACGATTCGCACTCCGACCGCATAGCGATAGATACCGTCGTAAACTACAAGGGACGCGTATATGTGCTGACAAACGCCATGTCGCGCTCGGCAGCGACGATATTTCCCGCCGAGATCGTCCGCAACCGCCGAGGGGTAGTCGTCGGCCGCGAAACCGGCACGGCATACCACTTCATGACGGCATACAAATTCGCCGACATACGTCTGCCCGAATCGGGGTTCCAATGGAGGATACCGCTCGTAAAGGTCGTTTACGACACCACACGCTGCAAGCGTCTGCCCGAGGGTCGCGGCGTGATGCCAGACTATCCGGTCGATCTGACATTCGATGAGATTTACAACCGCCCCGACTCGATACTGCAATATGCGCTGCATCTGATCGCCGAAGGCAGATATCTTAGCGAGGAGGATCCCTTTGCCGACATCGACTCGGCGGCCGAAGCGGATCGAGATAGCGGCAGCGCCTCGCGGTGGCCGTTGATAGCGGCGATAGCCGGTGCGAGCGCCGGTGCGGCGGCAGCAGCGATATCGCGTCGCCGCAGACGAAAAAAAAGGGGCTGTCGCCGATAACGACAGCCCTTTTCAATAGTATTCTTTTTTTACTCGGACACCAGCTCGAAGCGCGCGAGCATCTCGTATCGCAGCACCAGTTTGCGGTACTGCTCCGACGAACCGTAGCCGCCGTCGGCCGCAACTTCCATCATTACATTGCTCGACTTCATGCGCGGATATACATCGACGCCCGATGCACCGGGTTCGATGATGCGCAGCACGTCGCCGATCTGCTGTCCCATAGCCTCGGCCAGATATGCCGCCTTGTCGCGTGCGGCCTTCAATGCCTCGATCTTGCCCTGACGGCGATAGTCGGCCATGTCGCGGTGCTTCAACTCGCCGATGCGCATCGACTGTACGCCGCGCGTATCCACCGCAGCGACGATAGCACTTATACGGTCGAAGCTCGGCAGGCGGATATCGAGCTGCTTCGAAACAAGAAAATCCTTGCCCCGCTCGCGCCACCATTCGCCGACCTCCTGAGTACGGATATCGTCGGAGCCGATACCCAGCCCTGCGAGCGTGCGGCGCAGGCCGCTCTCGATAGTAGTCAAAGGCACCTTGGTGCGGTAATCCTCAGGTTTGGACTTGCCGTCGAACTCCTCCTGCCAATACTCGCTTATCGTTATGATGAAGTGAACCTCATCGGGGTCGATCTCTATGACAGACGATCCCGTAACCTCGACATATCTCTGCCCGCAACCGCCGTCGACGGCCTGTGCGCGGGCCGCTGCGCCACAGACGAGCAGCAACAGCAAAACCGACAATCTTTTCATAGACAAAAAAAACGTTTACATTTCAGCGAAATATTTGTAGAACAGCGGCAAAGTCTCTATGCCGCGATAAAACTGGTCCAGACCGTAGCTCTCGTTGGGCGAATGTATAGCATCCTGCGACAGTCCGAATCCCAACAGTATAGACTTGATGCCCAATATCTTCTCGAAGCCGCTTATGATCGGAATCGAACCGCCCGAATAGAAGGGCAGCGGCTTGCGGCCGAAGGTCTGCTCGACGGCACGCTCGGCAGCCTTGTAAGCCGGCATGTCAGTGGGCGATACGTAGGGAGCACCGCCATGCAGGAACCTGACATCGACACGCACGCTCCGGGGTGCGATCTTGCGGAAATGCTTCTCGAACAGCTCGGCGATCTTATTGAAGGCCTGATCGGGTACCAGGCGCATCGATATCTTGGCCGAGGCCTTCGAGGGGATGATAGTCTTGGTTCCCTCGTCGATATAGCCGCCCCAGATGCCGTTCACATCCAGCGAGGGACGTATGCCGGTGCGCTCGATAGTAGTGTAACCCGCCTCGCCGGCGACATCGCGCACGTCGACCGCACGTTTGTACTCGTCCAGCGAGAACGGAGCCTTGTTCAGTTCGGTGCGCTCGGAGTCCGTGAGCACACGCACGTCATCGTAGAAGCCGTCGATCGTGACATGTCCGTTCTCATCGACCAGCGAGGCCACCAGCTGCGTCAGCACGTTGGCCGGGTTGGCTACGGCACCGCCGTAGAGACCCGAGTGCAGATCCTTGTCGGGACCCGTTACCTCGACCTGCATGTAGGTAATGCCGCGCAGGCCGCATGTGATCGACGGCGTGTCGAACGATATCATCGACGTATCGGATACCAATATTATATCGGCCTCCAACAGCTGCTTGTTGTCGGCGCAGAACTTATACAGACTCGCCGAGCCGATCTCCTCCTCGCCTTCGAGCATGAACTTGACGTTGCACGGCAGAGAATCGGTAGCGCACATAGCCTCGAAGGCCTTGGCGTGCATGTAGAGCTGCCCCTTGTCGTCATCGGCACCGCGGCCCCAGATGCGGCCGTCGGCCACCACAGGCTCGAACGGATCGGTGCGCCACTCGTCGAGCGGGTCGACCGGCATCACGTCGTAATGGCCGTAGACAAGCACGGTCCTGGCCTTAGGATCGATGATCTTCTCGGCATAGACTACCGGGTTGCCCTCGGTAGGCATGACCTCGGCGCGGTCGGCGCCCGACTTTACCAGAGCGGTGGCAAGCCACTCGGCACACGTCTGCATGTCGCCCTTGTGAGACGACTGCGCGCTGATCGAAGGTATACGCAACAGATCGAACAACTCGTTGAGGAATCGATCTTTGTTCTGTTCGATATAAACTTTTACATTATCCATATCAGTTGAAGTTTTAAGGTTTCCAAGTCGGGTTACAGATTACATATTCGTCCTATTTCGGCGATGAAGCGCTCGGCCAGAGCATCGGCCTCGGCCATAGTATGCGCCTCGGTATAAACGCGGATGATAGGCTCGGTGTTGGATTTTCGCAGATGCACCCAGCAATCCTCGAAATCGATCTTAACACCGTCGATATCATTCACGCGCTCATCGGCATAGCGGCTCTTTATATCGACCAGAACTTTATCTACGTCGATAGCCGGCGTAAGCTGTATCTTGTTCTTAGAGGCGAAGTATGCCGGATAGCTCTTGCGCAGCTCGGTCATGCTCTTGCCGCACTTGGCCAGATAGGTCAGGAACAATGCCACGCCGACCAGCGCATCGCGGCCGTAATGCAGCTCGGGGTAGATGACTCCGCCGTTGCCCTCGCCGCCGATAACGGCTCCCGTGCGCTTCATCTCGGCTACGACGTTCACTTCGCCCACGGCCGAGGCCGAATAGCTGCAACCCTCGTAGCGCTCGGTAACATCGCGAAGAGCGCGCGACGAGCTGAGGTTGGATACGGTATTGCCCTTGGTGTGCGACAGCACATAGTCCGCCACGGCCACCAGCGTATACTCCTCGACAAACATCGAGCCGTCCTCGCTGACGAAGGCCAGACGGTCGACGTCGGGATCGACGACAATGCCAAGATCGGCCTTGCACTCGACAACGGCGCGCGAGATCTGCGTAAGGTTCTCGGGCAGAGGCTCGGGGTTATGGGCGAACTCGCCGTCGGGCGTGCAGTTGAGCTCCACGACCTCGCAGCCCAATTCGCGCAGCAGAGCCGGAATGACGATACCGCCCACGGAGTTGACGGCATCGACCGCGACCTTGAAGCGGCGCCCGCGCACAGCGTCGGCATCGACCAGCGGCAGCGCCAGCACGCGGCGTATATGCTCGTCGTTGAACGGCTCGCGGCTCAGGACGCGGCCGATGCGGTCTATGTCGGGAAACTCGAAGCCGGTATCCTCGGCCAGAGCCAGCACGCGCTTGCCGTCGGTATCACTCAGAAACTCGCCGCGCTCGTCGAGCAGCTTCAAAGCGTTCCATTGGCGCGGATTATGCGATGCGGTAATGATGATACCGCCGTCGGCGTTGTTGGCGATGACGGCCATTTCGGTTCCGGGCGTCGTGCAGAGCCCGACATTGATTACGTCGACGCCGCAGCCCAGCAGCGTGCCCTCGATCAGATCGTCGACCATAGCGCCCGAGATGCGGGCGTCACGACCAACGACGACGGTAAGACGACGGCCGGAGCTCTTCTCCGAGAGGAAGCGCACGTAGGCCGTGGCGAACTTGACGATATCGATCGGTGTAAGGTTGTCGCCCGGCACGCCGCCTACGGTTCCG
>OFHO01002132.1_pt1 | contig 12581 bp, 10 predicted proteins | sample 1521531 | NCBI WGS metagenome assembly OFHO01 (sample SAMEA3504124, study PRJEB24116) | mouse gut metagenome | biome: mouse gut; feature: mouse-associated habitat; material: faeces | place: Denmark | collected 2011
GCCGTCCTGGCCCGGCCCCCGCGGTTATGTGCGGTTTCAGTTCAGTGCTGAGAAAACTCAGCCGGCAATCTTGGCCTGGAGGGCGTCCAGCAGCTCCTTGACGTTGCCGCCCAGGAGGGCCTGCTGCTCCACGTCGATCACACCCTGCTTCACGTCGGCCCACTTGGCCTGGGCGGTGGGGTAGAACTTGGCGGAGCCAACGATCTCGATCCAGCTGGCGGCATCGGGGTTGGCGTCGGCCATGATCTTGCCGCCGGTGCTGGTGGCGGGCAGGAAGTCCTCCATGATAACCCAGTCGGAGTAACGGGTGTCGTCATAGAAGAAATCGAAGAAGGTCTTGATGGCCTCGACTTTGTCGTCGGTGTCCTCATTATCAAATACCATGAACCGGTCCATGACGCCCACGGAGGAGGTGCTCTTGCCCTCGTTGGCGGGGATGGAGGCGATGCCGAAGCTGATGGGATTCTCAGAGCTGGCAACGTAGGAGGAAATCTGGTTGGGGCCGATCATCATGGCCAGCTTGCCGGCGGCAAACAGCTCCTGGAGGTTGTAGCGGGTCTCGGTGGAGGGGTCGGAGTTGGTCAGGCCGTCCTTGACCAGCCCGACGATGTACTCAACGGCTTCCACGTTCTCGGCGCTGTTCAGGGTCCAGTTGCCGGAGGCGTCGGTGAAGTCGCCGCCGTTGGTCCAGGAGTAGTAGGCGAAGCAGGCCTGGCCCTCGTCGGTGGTCATATCCACGCCCCAGGGGTAGATGTTTGCGTCATAGGCCTTGATGGCCTCGCAGGCGGCCCTCAGCTCAGCCCAGGTGGTGGGGACCTTATCCACACCGGCGGCCTCAAGGATGTCCTTGTTGTAGTACATGGCCCGGGCGGAGGCCAGGTCGGGAATGGCCCAGATGGTGCCGTCGATGTTGGACTGCTCAATGAAGGCGGGGTAGAACTTGGCATAGGTCTCGTCGGAGACAAAGTCCTTGATGGGCCGGAGCAGGTCATCGCCCACGTAGTCGGCGAAGGTGTCGATGTTCAGGATGTCGGGGGCGGCGTTGTTGGAGACGCGGGTGTTGACCACGGTGTAAATGTCGTTCCAGGAGACCACTTCCACCTTCAGGTCGATGCCCTCGTTGGCGGCGTTAAAGTCGTTCTGGAAGCCGGCCCACCAGTCCTTGGTCTGCTTGCCGTACTCGGCGGCAATCACATTGATGGCGATCTTGTCGCCGGAGGGGGCGGGATCAGGGCTGCCGGAACCGGAGCCAGAGCCGGAACTGGGGTTGCTGGGGGTGCCGCCGCAGGCAACCAGGGAGAGGCTCATCGCGGTGGCAAGCAAGGCTGCAAGAATCTTCTTCATTTTCATTCTCCTTCTTTGTTGATTTTGACTTGCAGAAAATAAGGCGTATAGAGAAAATTCACAAATACACCTTACTAAAGACTATTATACTTGTCGATTGTGTAAATCATAGTGTGTAGAGTACGGAATATAGAAAAATCGTACGAACAAGTGAAAGCTCGTACGATTTTCGTGCTCTATTGACCCCTGACCTTTTTCCGGAAGGTGCTGGGGGTGGTGCCCGTCATGGACCGGAAGACCTTGGAAAAGTAGTTGTAGTCGCTGATGCCCACTGACTCGGCCACGGCGGATATGGGCATGTTGCTTTGAAGCAGCAGCCGCTTGGCGGCGTCGATACGCCGCCGGGCAATGAGGTAGGACAGGGTCTCGCCCCCGGACAGCTCCTTGGCGATGGCGCACAGCTTGGTGCGGCCGATGTGCAGGTGCCGGGAGATGGAGGCCAAAGACAGCTTTTCCATATAGTGCTCGTCCAGATACAGGGCCAGCTTCTGGGCGTCGGTCTGCTCGGTGGCCAGAATCATGCCCTTGAGCTGGATGTAGGCGGACAGGGCCTCCAGGGTTTCAGCGTAGGCCTGGACCTCCTGCTGGGAGTACTGGCGAAACTGGAAAAAGGCCTCCTTCAGGGAGTCGGGCCCGCCGGGCCACCAGTCCAGCAGGGAACGGGTGTGCTCCCACTGCTCCTCCATGGGGGAGTCGTCCAGATAACAGCCCACGGCCAGATAGGCCAGGGGGTTTTTCCGGTCGTAGAGGGGCATAACGGCCTCGCAGATGCCCACGTGGCAGCGGTAGAACTGAAATCCCCGCTCGGCGGTGTAGTGGCGTATCTTGCACTGGTCGCAGGCGATGCACCGCTCGTGGCCCTCGGGCAGGTCGTTGATGGCCCGGCAGAAAGGGGGGTGGCCCCGAAACAGGTTGATGTCCCGCCCCTCGGGGTCCAGAATGTTGGCGGGAACGCCGGTAAGGATCTTCAGGTTGGCAATCAGTCTGCGCAGCTGCTCCTCGTCAAAGAGGGTGTTCACACCAACACCTCCCACAGTGAAACTCTGCTCTCCGGCCTGTTAGGCCGGAGAGCATGGGGGTACCCCCATGAGTCTGATTCAATTACTTGCGGTAGCGGTTTACAATGGCCTCCAGCTCGCTCCAGCGCTCCTCCATGTCGGCCACCAGCTTGAACTGGGTGCGGCAGCGGTCCAGGTTCTGGCCCTCCCGGCTGATGTGGAAGTAGGTGTCCCCCTCCAGGTAGTCGGTGAGGAAGCGCATCCCGCACTCCAGCGTCATCAGCTTGGCCCCCCAGGGGAGGTACTCGATCTCTGTGTTGCTGAGGGAGCCCCCCGTCCCCTCCAGAAAGGCGGCGGTGTATGCGGAGAAGAGGTCCACGTCCAGGTTGACCTTGGACAGGTCGGTCTCATCTTCGGCGGAGTGGTTGGCCCCGAAGCGGATGGAGTCGCCGAAGTCGTAGAGCACCAGGCCGGGCATGACGGTGTCCAGGTCGATGATGCACACCCCCTCGCCGGATTCCTCGTCCATGAGGACGTTGTTCAGCTTGGTGTCGTTGTGGGTGACCCGCAGGGGCAGCTTGCCCTCCCGCAGGGCGTTCAGGGCCACGGAGCAGTCCTTCTCCCGGGCCAGCACGAAGTCGATCTCGGGCTGGCAGTCCTTGACCCGGCCCAGCTTGTCGGCGGCCACGGCGGCCTTGAACCTGGCCAGCCGGTCCTCGGTGTCGTGGAAGTGGGGGATGGTCTCATACAGGGTGTCGGCGGGGTAGTCCCGGAGCAGCTGCTGGAACCGGCCGAAGGCCCGGCCGGAGGCGGCGAAGAGCTCGGGGGTGTCGGCCGTCTGGTGGCAGACGGTGCCCTCCACAAAGGGGTACAGCCGCCAGGCGCCCCCCTGGCTGTCGGTGTAGTAGTCCGCCCCGTTTTTGGGCCGGATGACCTCCATAGCCTCCCGGCTGCGGTCGCCGCTGTGCTTCTCGATCTCCCGCCCCAGAAACTCGGTGACGCCGATGATGTTTTCCATCAGCTGGTCCGGGTGCTTGAAGGCGGCGGCGCTCATCCGCTGGAGGATGAACCGGCGGCAGCAGCGGTCCTGGGGCTGGGTATGGACCACAAAGGTGTCGTTGATGTGGCCGCAGCCGTAGCGGATGGCCCCCACCACAGGCGCGCCGAAGTCAAAGGCCTCCAGGACCTCGTGCAGGGTCTGTTCTGCCTGGGCCATGGCTCACACCTCCCAAAGCCGGTCGGGGTAGAGCCCGGCGGCGGTCTTCTCGGCGATGGCGGCCACCACCGTGGGCTTGTCCTCCCGGTAGGTAACGCCATACCACTTGTCCTCGCTGCGCAGCACCTTCACCCGGGCCTTGCCCTCGTCGATGAGCTGGCTGACCACGGTGGGCAGGAAATACTCTCCCTTCTCCGGGTTCTCCGCCAGCGTTTTGTCCAGAAAGGCGGGGAAGCGGGCCAGGGCCTCGTCCAAAAAGCTGCGGGTGAAGCCCCACATGTTCATGGAAACGATGGTGTCGGCGGACAGGTCGGTCCAGGTGGCCCCGTCGTCCTCGGTGTACCGGGGGGGCTCGCCCTTCTCAATTTTGGTGCGCTCGGTGACCTGGGTGAGGAAGTGGTCCGCCGTCTCCTCGCACACGCCCCGGGCTACGGTGCCGTTCTCGGTGACGGTGTTTTTCAGCAGATAGCCCACCATGACGTACTCATACATGTCCCCGTCCTGGTGGGTGGACAGGTAGTTGTAAATCTCCTGATAGGCCTCGGGGCCGTAGTAGTCGTCGGCGTTGATAACGGCAAAGGGGCCGTCTACGATGTTCCGGGCGGCCAGGGCGGCGTGGGCGGTGCCCCAGGGCTTGGTCCGGCCGGCGGGGACGGAATACCCCTCGGGCAGGTCCTCCTTCAGCTGATAGGCGTACTTCACGTCCATCACCTTGGACACCCGGTCGCCGATGGCCTCCTTGAAGTCGGCCTCGATCTCGGGCTTGATGACAAACACCACCGTCTCAAAGCCAGCGCGCTTGGCGTCGTAGATGGAGTAGTCGATGATAAGCTGGCCATGGCTGCCCACCGGGTCCAGCTGCTTCAGACCGCCGTACCGGCTGCCCATGCCGGCGGCCATAATCACTAAAACGGGTTTGTGAGACATATTATTACTCCTTAATATTTATGATTTGTTTGGAGTGGAATCACGAAAACGATAGACGCGGATGATGTATTTGCTGGGTTGGAAGGTGACGGCGCACACCTGCCCGGTCTCGTTCCGGTAGACCTGACAGACCTTCCCCTTGAGCCTGTGCCGGGAGATGCACTCCAGCTCCGGGGTGTAGCAGGAAAAATAGCTGCCAGCACACATCCACAGGTTTCCCTGGCCATCTGTGGCCGTTGTGTTGGGAACGGAAGCGGCACCTTCACAAGCGGCATCCAGACTGGCGGCATCAGATGTCCGCTCCATAACAGCGCCGTCCATGTCCAGAACCAGCAGACATTCGGGGTGTCCGTTGTCGTCTTCCATAACAGCGCAGATGCGTCCTTCCTCGAGTCGGACCATGCGCGAAACCCCCTCTGCCGTCCACCGCTGTGTCCCATCTGGACCGTAACAGGCCAGCGCGGGTTTCTGTATCTGGACCGGCGGGCGGGAGCTGTCAAATTTGGGGCAAATCTCTGCCAGAAAGCCGCCGTCGGGCAGAAGTGTGAAGGTCCCGGTGGCGGGACTGTTCTCCAAAGTCAGCGGGAGTGGGCAGGGCAATATTCCGGCGGTGTCATGCACGATGACGGTTTGGGTCGGTTTGTACGCGCCCGGAAAGGCGGAGGGGTCCGGCCCATGGAGGACCGCCGCGGTGACAAGCCGGTCCTCCGACTGGGCATAGAGATAGGTGTCAAATCGGTCAGCAGTATCCGGATCAGCCAGCGGGACCAGCTCCAGCCGTCCATCGGGCAGCGGGCGGGCCCACTCGCCTCCGGCACAGGCATAGCCGAGTATATCGCCGGCCCGTTCTATCACATATTCGCAGTTCTGGTCTTCCCCGCGCACAGCGGGCCGCAGGATCAGAGTTCCTGACCGCAGCGCCAATGTAAACTCCGGGTGACGGTCCGGTATCTCCTGAATCAGCTCCGCCTTATACCGGTTTTTGATCTTGAGCGGCGCCAGGCGTTCCCTGATCCAGTTCTCCAAGGGGCCGGAGTCCTCTTGGACGGCCTCTCCGGGTATCTCGCCGCAGTGAATCAACAGCGGCGCGCCCAGCAGGGCCTGCAAAATGCCCAGCTTTTCCTCCTGTATCTCACAGCCGGCAAGCAGCCGTTTCAGCTTGGGGGCCAGCGCCTCGGGCAGACCCAGGACGGAACAGAACAGCGCGGAATTGCCCGCCTTGTGGGTTCCATACTTCGGAAGGGCAATGTGGTAAGTCAGATTCTTTCCGCTTTGATAAAGCATAAGCCGGAGGGTGTCCCCGTCGATCAAAGAGACGGCCAGAACCGTGCATTGCAGCTTTTTGGAGAGGGACCTGGCCTTTCTCTCTGTTTCCATGAAGTCCGGGCCAAGGCAGGCGGTGACAAACCGCTTCGACCACGTTCCCACCAGGGCTCCGGGCAGGGCGTCCCGGACGGTGTCCTCCGGGACGCCCAGGATCTGCAAACTGGAGACCGAGGCGCCCATTCCGGGTTACCCCTTATACCCGTTGGGGTTCTGGGACTGCCACTTCCAGGAGGAGGCGCACATCTCCTCGATGCCCAGCTGAGCCTCCCAGCCCAGTTCCTCCCGGGCCTTGGCGGGATCGGCGTAACAGGCGGCGATATCGCCGGGGCGGCGGGGGTCAATCACATAGGGCAGCTCGTGGCCGCAGGCCTTCTCATAGGCGTGGACCACGTCCAGCACGGAATAGCCGTTGCCGGTGCCCAGGTTGCACACAAACAGGCCGCAGTTGGTATCCAGCTTCTTCAGGGCGGCCACATGGCCCTTTGCCAGGTCCACCACATGGATGTAGTCCCGCACGCCGGTGCCGTCGGGGGTGTCGTAGTCGCTGCCGAAGACGTGGACCTTCTCCAGCTGGCCCACCGCCACCTTGGCGATGTAGGGCACCAGGTTGTTGGGGATGCCATTGGGGTCCTCGCCGATGGTACCGCTCTCATGGGCGCCGATGGGGTTGAAGTACCGCAGCAGGGCCACATTCAGCTCAGGGTCGGCGGCGCAGATGTCCATGAGTATCTTCTCCTGAAACAGCTTGGAGGTGCCGTAGGGGTTGGTGGTGCCGCCGGTGGGGAAGTCCTCCCGAATGGGCACGGTGGCCGGGTCGCCGTACACCGTGGCGGAGGAGGAGAAGACGAAGTTCTTCACCCCGTGCCGGCGCATGGCCTGCAGCAGGTAGAGGGTGCTGATCAGGTTGTTGGAGTAATACTCCAGGGGCTTGGCCACGCTCTCACCCACCGCCTTCAGTCCGGCGAAGTGGATCACCGCGTCGATATCGGGGTGCTGGGCAAAGAGGGCCTCTACTTCGGTCTCGCTGCACAGCTCAGCCTTGATGAAGGGGATGGGCTTGCCCACGATCTTCTCCACACGGTGGAGGGACTCCTCGCTGGAGTTGTAAAGATTGTCGGCCACCACAATGCTGTAGCCCGCCTGAATGAGCTCCACACAGGTGTGGCTGCCGATATAGCCGGCGCCGCCGCAGACCAGAATAGACATAATAACCGCTCCTTTTTAAAATAGTACGGGGTGTTTCGGTGCCCCTATTGTATTCCTTCCCGGGGAAAAAGGAAAGAGACGATTTCACTAATAATCTGGAAAATCGTACGTTGTTTTGAATATTTTTATATTCTTGCCCCGGGGAAAGCCATCCCTTCCCGGCGAAATTTCGCTGGCGGGCCGATTTATACGTTGCTTTTTTGTACACTTTATATTATACTCGGGGGTGTGGAGAGAACATGCGGCCATGTACGCGCCGTGCGAAAAAAAGGAGTTTTTTATGGACAACAAGAAACATCGATTTTCCAGTGGCTGGGGCTTTGTTCTGTCGGCGGTAGGGTCCGCCGTGGGCATGGCCAATGTGTGGGGCTTCCCCGCCAAGATGGGCAGCAACGGCGGCGGAGCCTTCCTGCTGGCCTACCTGTTCTTTATCATGCTGTTCGGCACGGTGGGCCTGTCCGCCGAGTATGCCGTGGGCCGCCGGGCCCACACCGGCACCCTGGGCTCCTATGAGATGGCCTGGGCCAGCCGGAAAAAGGAGCTGGGCGCCGCCGGCGGCCTGCTGGGCTGGCTGCCTCTGGCGGGCTCCATGTGTATCGCCCTGGGCTACGCGGTAATCATCTCCTATGTGCTCAAGGCCTTCGCCGCCTCGGTGGGCGGGTCACTGATGACGGTGGACCCCGGGCCCTGGTTTGAGTCCTTCTCCCTGTCGGACTACTCGGTGGTCCCCTTCCATGTGATTGTGGTGGTGGGAACTCTGCTCACCCTCCTTCTGGGGGCCAGGAGCATTGAGCGGTCCAACAAGGTGATGATGCCCCTGTTTTTCATCATCTTCCTGATTCTGGCCGTCCGGGTGGCCTTCCTGCCCGGGGCCGTGGAGGGTTATAAGTATATGTTTACCCCCCGGTGGGACGATCTGCTCAACCCCATGGTGTGGATCTGGGCTATGGGTCAGGCATTCTTCTCCCTGTCCATCACTGGCAGCGGCATGATTGTCTACGGGGCCTACCTCAGCCCCGAGGAGGACGTGGTGGCCCTGGCCAAGCAGACCGCCCTCTTTGACACCGTCGCCGCTCTGGTGGCCGCCCTGGTGATTATCCCCGCCTGCTTTGCCTACGGGCTGGACGTGGGGTCCGGGCCCTCCCTGCTCTTTGTCACCCTGCCCCACATTTTACAGGACATTCCCCTGGGCCGGCTGTTCGCCGTCATCCTGTACACCGCCATGGTATTTGCCGGGGTCAGCTCCCTGCAAAACATGTTTGAGGCGGTGGGCGAGTCCCTCCTTCACCGCTTCCCCAGGCTGAACCGGAAGGTGATGCTGGCCATCCTGTGCGTCATCTGCCTGGGCATCGGCCTGAATATGGAGCCCATCTTCAAGTGGGGGCCCTGGATGGACATTGTCTCCATCTATATCATCCCCATCGGGGCCACCCTGGGCGCGCTGTCCTGGTTCTGGATTATGAAGCGGGAGGAGCTGATGGAGGAGATCAACCGGGGGGCGAAAAAGCCCTCGGGACAGAAGTGGTACAGTGTGGGCCGGTATCTCTACGTCCCCTGCGCCATTATCCTGTGCTGTGTGGCTCTGTTTTTGAAGGTTGCATTTTAATGTAGGGGACGGGCTCTGTCCCGGCCCGCTTTCCAAGACCGGGGGTGGGCGCGGAGGCCCGCCCGGGTATTCATAATAAGGAGGCGGAGAAATGACGTTCGAGCTGAAAAAAGGTGATATGCGGGCCGTGGCCCGGAGCCTGGGCGGGGAGCTGGTCTCCCTGCGGGACAGGGACGGCCTGGAGTATATCTGGCAGGGGGACCCGGCCTTCTGGGCGGGGCAGAACCCCATCCTGTTCCCCATTGTGGGGTCGCTGAAGGACGGCCGGGTGGACATCGGCGGCAAGACCTGTGAGATGGGCCGCCACGGCTTCGCCCGGGGGCTGGAGTTCACCCCCGTGGACCAGGGGGAGGACTTCGTCACCCTGGCGCTGGGGGAGAACGAACAGACGTTGGAGCAGTACCCCTTCCCCTTCGCCCTGGAGGCCACCCACCGGCTGCTGGAGGACGGATTTTCCACCACCCTCACCGTGCGGAACACCGGCGCCGTTCCTATGCCCTTCTGCGTCGGAGCCCACACCGCCATCCGGTGCCCCCTCCAGGCGGGGGAGCGTTTTGAGGACTACGAGCTCCTGTTTGAGGTCTCCGAGCAGGCGGACAGCCATCTGCTCAACGCCCAGGGCATCATCCGCCATGACGGCAGGATGCCTATGCTGGACGGCAGCCGCATGCCCCTGCGCTACCAGACCTTCGGGGAGCTGGACACCGTGATTTTCAGCATGCTGCGCTCCGGAGGCGTCTCCCTGCTCCATCGGGAGACCGGGCGGGGGGTGCAGCTGGACTTCCACGAGTTCCCCATGGTGGCCTTCTGGACCAAGCCGGAGGCGCCCTTCCTGTGTCTGGAACCCTGGCAGGGCTGCGCCGCCTGGGACAACGAGAGCGGGAAATTTGAGGATAAGCCCTTCTGCACCACGCTGGAGCCCGGCCGGGAGAAGACCCTGACCTACGCCTTCCACATCGTATAGGCGGTAGCATTTTGACGAACAGAAAACCCGCACAGGCCGTCAGAAGACGGTCCGTGCGGGTTTTGTTCAATTTGCGCCCAGCTGGGTCCAGAGGCTCTTGTAAAGGTTCAGGGTCTCCGGGGGCAGATTGAGATAGGCCTCACACCGCGCCAGGGTCTCCGGCGGGGCGGCCATAATCTCATAGAGCGACCGGTCCAGCTCCTCGCCGTAGAGCTCCTCATAGTAGGCGGGATATTGCTCCAGGGCCTCCCGGTTGGGGGAGGCGTACCAGATATAGTCCATGTTGGCTAAATTGGCCTCAGTGGAGGCGATGAAGTTGATCCACATGTGGGCCTCCCGCTGGTGGGGGGCGTCCTTCAGCATGCACATGGCGTCCACAAACCAGTTGGAGCCCTCCTCCGGGATGACAAAGGCCAGGTCCACCCCCTCCGCCTGGTTGTCCACCATGGACAGGTAGTCGCCGGCGTAGTAGGTGGCGATGGCGGCGTTTCCGCCCTCCATCTTCTGGAAGATTTCGTCCATCACCCGGCCCTGGAACACCCCCCGGCGGTTGGCGCCGGCTACCAGCTCGTAGGCCTCTCTGATCTGTCCCTCGTCGGTGGTGTTCACCGAATAGCCCAGGCTGAGCAGGGCCTCCCCGATGGCGTCCCGGGAGTTGTTAATCAGCAGCACCTGCCCGGCGTATTTGCTGTCGTACAGCGCGCTCCAGCTGGTGATCTCCTCGTCCACCACAGCGGCGTTGTAGATGATGCCCAGAGTGCCCCAGGTGTAGGGGACGGTGTAGCGGTTGTCCGGGTCGTAGGACAGGTTTTTAAACCGGTCGTCAATGAGGTCAAAGTTGGGTATCTGGCTGTAGTCCAGAGGCTCCAGCATGTCCTCGGCAATGAGGCGGCCAATCATGTAGTCCGAGGGGACCACCACGTCGTAGTCCGCGCCGCCGTTTTTCAGCAGGGAGTACAGGGTCTCGTTGCTGTCGGCGGTCTGGTAGTTCACCCGGATGCCGGTGGCCTCCTCAAACTGGTCGATAAGGTCGGTGTCGATATACTCCCCCCAGGAGCACACGTTTACCACAGGCCGGGAACCGGTGGCATGGCTGAGGAAGGACACCGACGCCAGGAAGGCGCACACCAGCACCCCCGCCGCCCCCCGGCGGGCCCACAGGTAACGGGGCTCGGCCAGCTTCTGCCGGGCCTTCTCCAGGGCGGAGGGCTTGCGGGGCGCGCCCAGCCGTTCCCGGGCCTCCTGCCGCACCTCCTTCAGGTTGGACAGCACCAGCAGCACCAGCACCGAAAGGAACAGCAGGGTGGAGATGGCGTTCACCTCCGGTGTGACCCGCTTCTTGGTCATGCCGTAGATGGTCATGGCCAGGGTGGAGCTGGCCGACCCGGCAGTGAAGTAGGAGATGATGAAGTCGTCGATGGACATGGTAAAGGCGATGAGCGCCCCGGAGACGATGCCCGGCTTGATCTCGGGCAGCATCACTTTCACAAAGGCCTGCATCCAGGTACACCCCAGGTCCTGGGCCGCGTCCATGAGATTGCGGTCCATCTGCCGCAGCTTGGGGGCCACGTTGAGAATCACATAGGGGATGTTGAAGGCGATGTGGGCCAGCAGCAGGGTGGTAAAGCCCAGCACCAGCCGGTCGGGCAGCTCCACCGCGCTCTGGATGGAGTTAAACCACCGGGCGAAGGTCCCCCAGCCCTGAAAAAAGGCCACGAAGAACAGGCACAGGGATACGCCGGTGACAATATCCGCGTTCATCATGGGGATGTTGTTCACCGTGAGCAGGGCTTCCCGCCGTCTGCGGCCCAGGCTGTACAGCCCGATGGCGGCGAAGGTGCCGGCCACTGTGGCGATTACCGTGGCCAGCAGAGAGACCAGCAGGGTGGTGTAGACGCTCTCCATAATCAGCCGGTTCTGGAACAGGCGGCCGTACCAGTGGAGGGAGAAGCCCTTCCACACGGCGCTGGAGTCCCCGGCGTTGAAGGAGAAGATAATCAGCAGGATGATAGGGGCGTAGAGAAACAGGAACACCAGCCCGATGAACAGGCGGCTGCCGGTGCGGTTCGTCTTTTTCACAGGAGCACCGCCTCTCCCTCGCCCTCACCGAAGCGGTTCATCACCACCATGCACACCACCACAATGGCCATCATCACCATGGAGATGGCCGCCCCCAGGTGGGGGTCGTAGGAGCCGCCCAGGAATTGCAGCTCAATGAGGTCGCCCAGCATCATCTGGGTGCCTCCCCCCAGCAGGCGGGAGATGGCAAAGGTGGATACCGAGGGGACGAATACCATGGTCACGCCGGACAGCACCCCGGGCAGGGACAGGGGCAGAATCACCCTGCGGAACACCCGCCGGCTGTCCGCCCCCAGGTCCCGGGCGGCCTCCAGCAGGGAGCCGTCCAGCTTGAGGATGACCGAGTAGATGGGCAGAATCATAAAGGGCAGGTAGTTATACACCATGCCCAGCACCACCGCCCCGGAGGTGCCGATCATGGGGATGTACTCCACCCCCAGCAGGTCCAGCAGGCCGACGGCCCGGAACAGCTGGTTTAAAAGGCCGTTGTTCTCCAGAATGGACATCCAGGAGTAGGTCCGCAGGAGGAAGTTCATCCACATGGGCAGCATAATCAGGGCCATGGCCACCCGCTGGAAGCCCGCCCCCTCCCGGGCCATCCAGTAGGACACCGGATAGCCGATGAGCAGGCAGACCAGGGTGGCAACCAGGGCCAGCCGGAAGGAGCGGAGAAAGACGGAGGTGTAGGCCCCCATCTCGGCGAAGTTCTCCAGGGTACCCTGAAACTCCGCTGTGGTAAAGGCGTAGACCACCATAATTAATATGGGGATTACTACCATCAGCGCCATCCACCCCACATAGGGGACGGCAAACCAGGACAGCTTATTCTTCATCCCCGCTGTCCTCCTCCTCCGGGTCAAAGCTGGCGTCGCTGATCTCCTCGTACTCCTCGGAGTAGGAGGAGTAGTCGCCGAA
>OFHO01002139.1_pt1 | contig 12529 bp, 12 predicted proteins | sample 1521531 | NCBI WGS metagenome assembly OFHO01 (sample SAMEA3504124, study PRJEB24116) | mouse gut metagenome | biome: mouse gut; feature: mouse-associated habitat; material: faeces | place: Denmark | collected 2011
CGTCAAAAGCAACACTGGCAATGGCAGTGGGAGAGCTGGCACCTCTCCCTATGCTGCCGTATTTATCAAGGAGGGCTTTCCGGTTGGGCAGTGGGATTTTAGAGCCGTCAATAGCTATGATCTGCCGTCCCCAGACCCCCAAGAACCGTGTATGGAAAGCAAAGGAATCCTGACTGCAGAGGAAATCCAGTGTACGCTCAAAAGCTTCTTTGAAAATGGAATGATTAATTTTAGAACGCGCTTTGCTGAAAGCCTGCTGTGAGCAGCTGACAGAAGGTGCTCCCGATTTCAGTTTGAGTTCATGGAAAAAACTATCCAGGGACGCGGAGATTGTCTTTTTAACATTGCTAAGTAAAAGTTTGACTAAGGTCCAGTAAGGAAGTTTTCGGCAGTTACGGGTAAAAGCACCTTTTTGTCTGCGCGCCCTGTCTAGGGCATTTGGGTCAAGCAAAGTATCGCAGATAATATCGGCAAGAATCTGTGTTAGTTTCATAAGAAGCAGCTCCTTTCAAAATGTACTATAATCAGGGGCTGCGCCGCAAATCTTGGTTATTTTGTCAAGAATAAATGTGCCGAAAATTCAAAAAAATTTTTGTGCAATATTTTGCACTTGTTCATTAGGAGGAGCTACAAAGAAGACACAGAAAAATCCTGTGCCGATGAAAAGATGATATAAATTTTAGAATGACAAACACTATATATTGTGGTTGCTTTGATTAAGTTGTTAACATTGTAAAATAAATACAAAAAGAATATGAAACATAGACCAATATATAGATAAATCCCGACGTATCTCCATTTTGTCTTTCCTCCTTGAAGATATACCCTGAAAAAAACTGTCACATCCCCGATTTTTTATTGATGATGTGACAGTTACTCTCTAATTACAAAAAATACGCCATTATTCATTCATATTTGCCAGCTTCGCACTCTGGTCCGCCGCAATACATGCGTCGATAATCTCCTGGATATCCCCGTTCATAATCTTATCCAGCTTATACAGCGTCAGCCCAATCCTGTGGTCTGTCACACGTCCCTGAGGGAAGTTATAGGTACGGATCTTCTCAGAACGGTCCCCCGTCCCAATCTGGCTTTTCCTTGCCTCCGCCTCGGCGTCATGCTGCTTCTGGCACTCAATATCGTATAATTTCGCCCGCAGCAGCGCAAATGCCTTATCCTTGTTCTGCAGCTGGGATTTTTCCGTCTGGCTGTAAATCACGATTCCTGTGGGATAGTGGGTCAGGCGGACGGCAGAATCGGTCGTGTTTACACACTGACCTCCATTTCCGGACGCACGCATAACGTCAATCCGGATATCCTTCTCGTCAATCTGGACGTCTACTTCCTCTGCCTCCGGTATCACGGCTACCGTAATGGTCGATGTATGGATACGCCCGCCGGACTCCGTCTCCGGGACGCGCTGTACCCGGTGTACGCCGGACTCATATTTCATCACGGAATAAGCTCCGCTTCCGTTAATCATGAATGTGACGTTCTTCATGCCGCCGATTCCGATTTCTTCACATTCCACCAGTTCTACTTTCCAACGCCTGCCCTCTGCATAATGCAGATACATACGGTAAATCTCTGCCGCAAACAGCGCCGCCTCGTCTCCCCCTGCGCCTGCACGGATCTCCACGATAACGTTCTTGTCGTCGTTGGGGTCTTTGGGAAGCAGCAGGATTTTAAGCTCCCGCTCAAGCTCTTCCACCCTTGCCTTGGATTCATTCAATTCCTCCTTCGCAAGCTCGCGCATCTCCTCATCCGCTTCCTCCTCCAACATCTGAAGGCTGTCCTCAATCGTCTGTTTACATGCCTTATATTCCTTGTATGCCTCCACGATTGGAGACAGGTCATTCTGTTCCTTCATCAGTTTCCGGAACCGGTTCTGGTCGCTCGCCACGTCCGGCTCCTGAAGCTCACTCAAGATTTCCTCCATCCGAATGAGCAAATCCTCTAATCTGTCAAACATCTTACTTCCTCCTGAAAATATATAATATACAAAATCAAATCCTTCATCCCGGCCAGCTACAAAAAACCGCCCGCACATACACTGCCACCAGTGTAAATGCCCGCCGCCACACGGTCAAGTCCCGACAAATCCTTTTTTACCGTAACATCTTCAAACCCATGGCTTTCCATCAATTCCGAAACATCCTTCCCCTGGCCGCAGCCAATCTCGAACAGCAGAATTCCCCCCGTCTTCATATAGGAAACGCCATCCTCTATGATTCTTCTGTAAAAATATAAGCCGTCTTCCCCGCCATCCAGCGCTATCCGCGGGTCATGGAGACGCACCTCATCCTGAAGCCCCTCGATGTCTGCCGTGGGGATATAAGGGGGATTGGAAATGATGACATCATATTTTACCTCTGTCTCCTTGAAACCCTCAAATAAATCCGAACAAATCCATTGCGCGGCCACTCCCAGACGCTCTCCATTCTTTCTGGCAACCGCCAGGGCATCCTTAGAAATATCGCATCCTTTCCCTTCGGCATCCGGACACATTTTCAGGATACTCAGCAGGATACAACCGGAACCGGTACACATATCCAAGACGCGAATCTTTCGTTCTGCAAGAGAAAAACCTTCCGCGTCCTTCGCCTTCCTGCGGACCGCCTTCACAGCCTCCTCCACCAGCGTCTCTGTATCCTGCCTCGGGATCAGCACATGCTCATTCACGTAAAAAGGAAATCCCATGAATTCCTGCTCCCCGGTAATATGTTGGAGAGGAATCCGTTCCTTCCGTCTCCTGATACACTCCTGATACCGCAGAGCCGTCTCCTCTGAAATCGCCCGGTCAGGTTCCCCGTAATACGACGCCCTGCCGATACCCGTGACATATTCCAAGAGATACCAGGCGTCCCTTGCCGCATCTTCAACGCCGGCCTTCTCTAACGCTACGGTTCCTTCCTCAATGCCCTGCCGCAGTGTGAAAATTCTCTGCTTCATACCCTCTCCAATCAAATACCGCCTCAACCGCCTGGATTGCTACCTCAATCATGCCGTCGTCCGGCTCTTTGGTCGTAATCTTCTGAATCGCAAGCCCCGGCTTACTGAGCAGGTTCACCAACCCATTCTCACTGCGCCCCGCAAGCTTGAGGAACTCATAGGAAATCCCCGCGATCACCGGAAGCAGCGCAATCCGTATGACAATCCGCATCACCGGAGTCTCGGCGCGGACCAGCACAAGCATGATAATACTAATCGCAAGCACCAGAAACAAAAAACTGGTCCCGCACCGCTTATGCTGTCTGGAACTAATCCGTACATTCTCCACCGTCAGCGGCAGCCCGTGTTCAATACAGTTAATGCACTTGTGCTCCGCACCGTGGTACATAAAAGTCCGCTGGATATCCTTCATCCGGGAAATCAGCAGCACATACAAAATAAAGATTCCAATCCGCACAAATCCTTCGATTACGGTGCGCACACCGTAAGACGGGATATATTTTTCCAGCAAAGAAGACAGGAAGTAAGGGAGCACCATGAAGATAGCCACTGCCAATACAAGGGAAAATGCCACCGTCACCCCCATCAGCAGGCTTTCCTTCTTTTCCTGCTTCTCGGCTTCCTTCTCTGTCATCTCCTCCCCTTCTTCTTCCTCGAAAAAACTGGCGGAATAGGTCAGCGTCTTCATCCCAAGAACCATGGAATCGATAAAGTTAAAGACACCCCGGATGAACGGAATCTCAGTCAGCTTCTTCCATCTGTGGACAATGCTCTTATATGTCTCCTTGCTTACAAGGATTTCTCCGTCAGGCTTACGGATTGCCACGGCATAATCATCCTTATGCTTCATCATGATTCCTTCTAACACAGCCTGACCGCCTATATTTGATGATTTCATAACTATACTACTCCTTTTGAAACATCCGTCATAGCAAAAGACTAGAAATTGATTCCTGGTCCGCGACATTGACGAACGCAGCTAAAAGCTATACCTTTCATACATATATAGAAAAAGGTTGAGATCATACAACCTCAACCCGATACCTGCAATCTTATTTGCCCATTCCGTATTTCTTATTGAACTTATCAACACGACCGCGAGCCTGAGCTGCCTTCTGCTGTCCTGTGTAGAATGGATGGCACTTGGAACAGATTTCTACGTGGATATCTTCTTTTGTAGAACCCGTCACAAATGTATTACCACAGTTACAAGTTACAGTTGCCTGATGATATTTTGGATGTATTCCTTCTTTCATGATTTTCACCTCTTCTTTATTACGTCATATCCCGCCTGCCAATCCCCTCCGGCGATGTACTAGTGTGCTGACACATTTACATTTCGCCAAATGACTTGCCTGAATTTCCATCTGCCGCGTTGTCGTCGGTCAACGATGCCACCGCATCGCCTCCCTCCTCCGCCTTGCAGACTGAAAATTCATTCTGCGTCATTTGACTGAAAGTAAATGTGTCAGCACACTAGCTGCCATATAGAAATCCCTGCTGTCGGCTATGCATTTCTTACGTTATCTAAACAGCGTTGTTATTGTACCATAAAAACGAAACCTTGTCTAGATTATTTTTGTCTTTTTTACCATTTGGATTAACTCTGCATTATTGCGGGTCCTGCTGTACATATTCAGGATATTTTCCACAGCCTCATCCGCACGCATGCCGTTTAAAGCGCGGCGCATAGTATCCACGGCCTCTTGTTCCTCCCGGGACAGGAGCAGATCTTCCCTTCTGGTTCCGGACTGAGGAATGTCGATTGCCGGGAATACCCGCTTCTCGGATAACTTCCGGTCTAATACCAGTTCCATGTTGCCGGTTCCCTTGAACTCCTCATAGATAACGTCGTCCATCTTGCTTCCGGTGTTGACGAGAGCCGTTGCCAGGATGGTAAGGCTTCCGCCGCCCCGCATGTTCCGCGCCGCGCCGAAGAACCGTTTCGGCATATGCAGCGCCGCCGGGTCAAGGCCGCCGGACAGCGTCCTTCCTGACGGCGGGACTGTCAGGTTGTACGCCCTCGCCAGACGCGTGATGCTGTCTAACAGAATCATCACGTCCTTCTTATGTTCTACCAGACGCTTTGCGCGCTCGATTACCATCTCAGACACACGCTTATGATGCTCTGGTAATTCGTCAAATGTAGAATAAATGACTTCTACGTTGTCTCCTTCAATCGTCTCCTTAATATCCGTGACTTCCTCGGGACGCTCGTCAATCAGCAGAATCAGCAGATGAATCTCCGGGTTATTCTTCCGGACAGACAACGCCACCTGTTTTAACAGGGTTGTCTTACCTGCCTTGGGCGGGGAAACGATCATACCGCGCTGCCCCTTTCCAATGGGAGACAGCAAGTCCACAATCCGCATTGCCGTGCTTGTCTTGCCGCACTCCATCCGAAGCCGTTCATCCGGGAAAATCGGCGTCATATCTTCAAAATTCGTCCTGCGCATCGCCTTCATGGGGTCGATGCCGTTAATCTTGGTCAGGTATAATAACGCACTGAACTTCTCCTGCTGTGTCTTGATTCGTGTATTTCCTTCCAGAATATCCCCAGTCTTTAAGTTAAATTTACGAATCTGCGACGGCGACACGTACACGTCGTTCTCTCCCGGCAGATAGTTCGCGCTGCGGATAAACCCATATCCGTCCGGCAGCACTTCCAGGATTCCACATGCCGTGATTCCGCTGTCCAGCCTGTCTATATCATGGACTTCTTTATCTCCTGTATTCGCAGACATCTCTTTCACCTGTTCTCTTGACGCCTGTTTCTCCTTCTCGTCCTCTTCTAGCATACGCTCAACCAGCTCTGCTTTCTTCATTGTCGATATTCCTTTTAAACCTCTTGCTTTGGCGAGGTCTTTGAGTGTAGATAAAGGCAACGATTCATACTTCTCTCTCATTAAATAAATGTCCTTTCATGAATTTTAATTTTCCACCTATACAAATATCTGACATACCAATATCCATATATTTTTTCCCTGGGATACGAGGGGCCTGAATTGACCCAGCTGGAATTAAATGTTATTATACTACATTTATTGGAAATTTGAAAGCCTTTTTATTGATTTGATGCCGTAAGAATGATATTATAGTAATATCGTTCAGCGGCAAACCGCAAAACGATACTCATCATGAACACATTTCACAGTGTTGAAAAGGGCGGTTGAGCTGATATGGCTGTCTTACGGGAAGGAGAACGGTATTATTCCCTGAACCAATACCTGAAACATACCTACGGGGAAAAACTTTATAAGGTCTCTCTGGATGCGGGGATGACCTGCCCGAACCGGGACGGTACGCTAGGAAGCCGGGGCTGTATCTTTTGCAGCGCGGGCGGGTCGGGGGATTTTGCCGCTGACCGTAAGCTTTCTATTACGGCGCAGATTGAACAGGGCAAAGCCCAGGCTGCTGGAAAATATTCCGGGAGTTCTTATATTGCCTATTTTCAGGCCTATACCAATACCTATGCGCCCGTATCCCGTCTGCGGGAAATATTTTCCGAGGCCATCCGCCGCCCCGATATCCGGATTCTGGATATTGCCACCCGTCCGGACTGCCTTGGGGCGGATGTGCTGGCTCTGCTGGATGATCTGAACCGGATAAAACCCGTGTGGGTAGAACTGGGATTACAGACCATCCATCCGGATACGGCGGCATTTATCCGGAGGGGATACGGACTTTCCGTGTTCGAGGAGGCGGTGCGTCATCTGCGCATGCGCGGGATTTTGGTAGTCGTCCATACGATTCTGGGGCTGCCCGGAGAAAGTATGGATCAACAGCTTGCAACCGTCCGGTACTTGAACACTCTGGACATCCAGGGTGTAAAATTTCAATTACTACATATATTAAAGCATACGGATCTTGCCGCCTATTATGAAGAGCATCCCTTTCATCTTCCCAATATGGAGGAATATTTCGAGATGCTTGGCAAGTGTCTGTGTGTCTTGCGGCGTGATATCGTGGTACACAGACTGACCGGGGACGGGCCAAAACCGCTCTTAATCGCCCCGCTGTGGACAGGGAATAAACGCCATGTCTTGAACCGCTTACGGGCATACTTAAAGGAGCAGGATATCTGGCAGGGAAAGGATGGATGATATGGATAAACCGCTGAAACTATATAAACTGATTATTCTGTATATATTGAACCGGGTAGATTTTCCGCTGACCAACGCGCAGATTTCAGAATTCATATTAGAGGAAGGGTATACGACTTATTTTAAGCTCCAGCAGGCAATCTCGGAGCTGGTGGAGGCGAACCTGATACGGGAAGAGTCTACCCACAACCGGACTTTCTTCCATATTACAGAAGAAGGGACGGAGATTGTCTACTATTTCCACAATGATATTTCGCCTGCCATCCAGCAGGATATTAATGCATTTTTAAAGAAAAAGAAATACGAACTGAAGAATGAGGTTTCCGTGAAATCGGATTATTACCGGAACCCCAACGGGGAGTATTCGGTCAAGTGCCAGGTTATTGAACAGCGGATTCCGTTGATTGACCTGACCGTGACTGCGCCGACGGAAGCCGAGGCAGAGACGATTGCACATAACTGGACGAAAAAGAACCAGGAGATTTATGCGCTCATTATGTCAAAACTTTTGTAGAAGATATGGCCGGCCTTCCGATGATACCGGCTGTATGCTTCTTATTGCTGAATAAATTAATCTAGGAGAAATCATATCTATGAAGGCAAAAAAATTAGGTGAATTATATGTCAGTTTTTTTAAAATCGGTGGGCTGACCTTTGGCGGCGGGCTTGCTATGCTTCCTATGCTCCAGCGTGAGGTCGTGCAGAAATATGGCTGGTGTACGGAAGAGGAGCTTCTGGACATCTATGCTATCGGGCAGTGTACGCCCGGAATCATTGCGGTGAACACCGCCACATATGTAGGGTTCCAGCAGGCAGGGTTTCTGGGCAGCGTTGCCGGTACTCTAGGGATGGTGTCTCCGTCCCTGATTATTATCTGTCTGGTTGCGTCTATCCTACAGAATTTTATCTATATGCCGGTGGTACTCCATGCATTGGCGGGAATACGGATCGTAGTCTGTGCGTTGATGCTGAATACGGTGTTTACGATGATGAAAAAGGGGATTGTGGACAAACTGGGAGCCGTGGTATTTCTCATTGCGTTCTTATTGGCCTGCTTTACTCCGGTTCCTACGGCTGTGGTCATCGTACTTTCCGGCGTCACGGGAATGATTGCGAAACGTATGGAGAGGAGGCATTCCGCATGATTTATCTGATTCTGGCATATGAGTTTTTTAAGATTGGGCTGTTTTCCATTGGGGGAGGCATGGCTACCCTGCCCTTCTTGATGGATTTGACGAATAAATATGACTGGTTTACCGTAAGCGAGCTTACGAATATGGTGGCAATCAGCGAGAGCACGCCTGGACCTGTGGGCATTAATATGGCGACTTATGCGGGGTATAACGCTGCCGGCGTCCTTGGGGCTGTTGTGGCTACGCTGGCGCTCACGGCTCCTGCCTGGATTATTATTATAGTGATTGCGAAGTTTCTTGAGAATTTCAGTGAGAATAACAATGTGAAGGCTGCGTTCTATGGGATTCGCCCGGCGGTGGCCGCCTTGATTGGGTATGCCGTGTGGGAATTGCTGAAAATTGCGGTTGTTTCCGTCGAGAATGGAAAAGTGGATGTGAATGTGATCAATGTAGTGGTATGCGCGGCGGCTTTTGGGTTGCTGCAGGTGAAGAAGCTCGGGAAACTGCATCCCCTGGTCTGGATTGCGGCGGGGGCTTGTGTGGGGATTGTGCTGCAGATGTAGGGTTTGAAAGGAACTGTTGGGAGTGTCAGAATTTTCCATTCTGACACTCCCGAACTGTTGCCAAATGCAAAGATTACACAATGTTATTTTGCAACAGTTCCATTTGTTTTCATCAATCATTATTTTTCTTGTTCGTATTTAACTTTGCATTTTTTCTTGTAGCATGCGATTCCATACTTGTGTATCGTATGCATATCATTCTTCTTTAATATCTCCGTATAACCTGAACATTTTATCTGCTTCATGGCTTGGCTGCAAGCCGTATCATAGGAACCGTTCTCGGCGTACTTCACCTCAATGATACAGCCAATCTTCTCTGCAGGGACGGTAATCTGTATATCTACATAACCGATTCCCGATTCAGAATTAGACTGAACAATCCAGTTCCCTTGTGCTTGGAACAATCCAAGCAGCATGCCGTGGTAAAAGTTTTCTTTCATATCTTTTCTGGCACAGGTATCACGGATACTGATGGAATCATCCATAAATCCATTTAATATTGTCTGTACGTTTGCGGCCTCTCCATTCTTGACCGCATTACAGAAACTTTCCCACCGATTAGTATCGCTTGTAACCTTAACCCGGAACCATGAAAGTATCTTTTTCTCAAAGATTCCCCTGACTTCCCTATTTGGAATCACCAATTTATGAAGGCTGTTTTTAGCTTCTCCTGCTTCCGTTAAATATCCAGTGGAAAAGAGTACGCTCCACAGATACATCTGTCGTACGTCAGCATCCTTACTTTCAAAATCCGTATATGTCAGCTCTGGAATTAATGCTTTTTCTATGCATTGCCCCGAAATCAATACCTCTATCTGTTCTTTGACAGTCGCATTCGCATTTTCAAGAATGTCCTGTACGATTGCATTACTGCTGCTGTTCTCCCAATGTGCCTCCATTGGGGCTATAAGAGAATATCTAAATTTATCACATTGATTCAATACATCCCATGGACAATACATTTCGACTTGCCCAAAATGATAACCGTCATACCATTCCTTAATCTTTTCATACGTTTCTTCTATTCCATAATAGTGCAGCATTTCTCTGACTTCTGCATCTGTAAATCCGAAATATTCTGCAAAATCCACATCCGAGATTGTCCTTACCTTAAAATTATTTAATCCGGTGAAAATACTCTCTTTTGCAATCCTCAAACATCCTGTTATGACTGCAAATTCCAGATTCACATTGGTCTTCAAAGCCTCGCCAAACATCACCCGGATATGATTGACCATCTCCGGATAATATTTCCCCTGATATGCTTTATCCAAAGGGACGTCATACTCATCTATCAAAATTATGGCTTTTTTCCCATAATGTTTATGGAGCATTTCCGAAAGGAGATATAAACTTTCTTCTTGTACCTCTTCTTCTAAATATAAGGAATACAACGCCTTGAGAGATTCTTTTTCTTCTTCCCTGAGACGCTTACTATCGAGCAGATATAAATGACGGCGCGCCTCTCTTCTAATCACAGAAGACATTCTCTTTAATGCCGCCTCATAAGTAAAGCCGCTTACGTCTTTCAGGCTAATTGAAATAACGGGATATTTTCCCATGTATTGCTCACAGAGAAGATGTTCTTTCGCTATTTCCAGCCCGTCGAACAAAGATGGATCTGTCCCAATCTCAAAAAATGTCTTGAGCATATCCATGTTTAAGCTCTTTCCAAAACGTCTTGGACGTGTAAAAAGATTGACGCTTCCCCATGAAGTAAGAAAGTCTCGGATAAATGCTGTTTTATCGACGTAATAGAATCCCTTTGTCCTTATGTCGCTGAAAAATTCGATGCCAATCGGCAATTTCTTTTTGGGTTCCATGGATTGGGTTCACCTCTTTCTATCCCTTTTCGGACGATAGTCCGTACTCCTACCGGGCTGCCAACAACTTGAATACTTTTTCTCCATTTCCCTCATTGTCTAACTGAATCTTCTCATGGAAGAAACTTATCTCTTTGGAATCTAATTCTAATATTACAATATTCTCCTTCCATTCCTTGTAAGCCGCTGCTTCTGTTGCAGAATTCGCTGCCCGCATTGCCGTAAGCGAGTATGGCTCATTTCTTAACTTCCAATCATTACGGTATGCTGTTTCCAGCACGATTCCATCAATCTCCATATTCAAAAATGCAGCTAATGTCCTTGCATTCATGACTCCATTCTGTTCTGATACAATCGTATATTCGCCTGTCCGAAACAAATCCAGATTCCGTTTTAGATATTCAGGAATCATCTGTATATTCCCCCTGTCAAATAATCCCTATTTTCTTAAATATCATAGGTCAGTTCAAGCATTTCCTCAAAGGCATTACTAAAAGTGGTCGTCTCAAACCCCATATCTCCGGCTTTTAATTCCATAATTTCGGAACTGTCATTTTCCCGACAGATAAATTGATATACTCCGACTTTCTCTGCATCCAATAAATCCTGCTCTTCTATCTTGTATTTCTCCATAAGCTCATGCTTTTTATCACTGTTATTTACACGAAGCATATTGTTGACATGCTGGATTATGATATCGCTGTGGGTGGTCAGGGACACTGGGATTCCCATATTACATAAACGTATTAAAATTCTTGCAACTATTGTCTGCAATTTCGGATGCATACACATTTCTGGTTCTTCTATAAACACCTGCGTCATCCTATAGAGATATTTGCATATCAAATAGAGCGGTGCAATCTCCGTCACGATTGCAGACGCAAGATACATCTGAATTGGTTCGTTAAGCGTCTGCGGTTTATATAAAAAAGATTTGGACATCTTATTTTGGATTTCTATCGTTCCATGAAGAATCGTATGCTCCATAAATTCTGCCAACTGTTCTAATTTATAATTTTTACCTTCTTTTTCGCCTACATCATTTAATAGTTTTAGAAAACTTATTACTGGCTTAGTAAAATAAATATCTCGTGAATCCTGATCCATATTAGGAAATCTGTTTAAACTATTTTCATAAATATTATTAGTGAGCAAATTTTTTGATAATACGAATCCCGTCCGCGATGAAGGCAAAAACACTATATTATTTCCTACTTTCAGCAGTTCTCCCCAATATCTCAACAGTGTTCTTAATATAAATTCTACATACTCTCCGCAATTTGATACATAATCATCTGCAATTTGAATCCCTGTATGATAATCTTGACAAATTTCAACCCACATTATTTTGTTGTAGTGAATATAATCTTCCTGCCCGTCCGCTGTCTTTTTATCTTGAGTATCTACTATATTGTATTCTGTCTGAAAGGAAAATTCTATTTCGATTTTTCTTTCATCTTCTATTCCTAATTCTAATTTCCCTATCTGTATATTTTTATTGAAGACATCAGAAACAAATTGATTTTTATTTTGTTCAATACATTGATTTAGCAAAACATAAAAACTCTGGCTCCACTCTCTAGATAAAATGTTTTTCCCCTCAGACCTTATGCACTCTAATACATAACGCTCACATTCTTCATACAATTTTGTTCTTTTTAATTCATCAGTCAAACGAGTTAAAATCCAATTACTATCTGATGTAAGCCCCCATAAGAGACTCATCAAATAACTTTTCCCGCTATTATTATCTCCTACAAACATCATCATTGGTTTTATTTCTAATTCGGCGTGTCCGATTTTAGCAAAATTTTCAATGATTACTCTTCTTTTCATATGAAGACCTCTCCCAAAAAACATTGTGTTTTATAACCCTATCATAGCCGATAGATTTTGAAATATCAAGTGTCGTTACCCACAATTTTTCTACAGCTCCTTCAGCAATAATCCAATTC
>OFHO01002141.1_pt1 | contig 12515 bp, 6 predicted proteins | sample 1521531 | NCBI WGS metagenome assembly OFHO01 (sample SAMEA3504124, study PRJEB24116) | mouse gut metagenome | biome: mouse gut; feature: mouse-associated habitat; material: faeces | place: Denmark | collected 2011
AAAAGAGGAATTATTATTTTAACAGATCCAGATTATCCAGGTATGAAAATAAGGAATGAAATTATGAAAAGAATTCCTATATTTGGAAAAATCAATCTCTCCACTCATGAAAACACTCTTACGTTTATTGTGTCCGTTGTTTGTAATTGTTGTAGCTTCTTGTGCAGAATCTGATTTTATGGTCGGTCGTTTCAAGAGTGTAGGTTCTCGTGCGATTACTCCCGGGATGGAGTCGGAAACTAATCCCGACCTTCTTTCGGATTGGGAAAATTGTAAAATTATAATGCTGAATAAAGAAACTGCAAGCGGTCGACTTCAGTCTGCTACACCACCATGGGGAGATGGAGCCATTACGAGGCTTGATCCTTCTTTTTGTAAGGATGTCAAGAAAGCAGATGGATGGATAATGCTTTTTCATACTTTTTGTAAGGCGAATCTTGATGAAGACCTTACATATATATGTCTTTATAATCAGTTTACAGGCTATATAAAGGTGTTCTATTATGCTTATGAGGCGGATTTAGGAACATCAACCGTATGGAGCATGTCGTCAGGAAATACATGTGAGGTACGCTCTTTGTTTTCTGATAACGAATATTTTTCACAGCCGTTAAATGGCGACGATAAATATACAATATGGTCGGTAACAGCAGATAATATGCCGGGAGGAAATAGTCGTGAACTTTCAAAAGGATGGAACGGTTTTCAATTTAGAGTAGGAGAATACAGTCCCAAAAATTCTATTGGGGATTATAAAATCACTGCTTATAATACGGTTTATACAAACTTTAATTTTAACGGAGAACAAAACTCGACTACAACAGGCACGATAGCTACGTTGAACACTTCTGATGAGTCGTTGTATAACAACGCCATCTCTAAGGCTGTTTTAAACCAAGTTGGAGATAAAGCAAAAGACGCTGTCGACAAATTCGCGAGCAAGAACTTGGACAAAAGTTTTCTTGGTCTTAACGTGAAAGATATTCTGTCCAACATAAAGGTGAATAATTATGCAGGTGCAATAGCAAAAGGTCTGGGTTTTGTATTCAAATGTTTCTCTAGAAGCGAGCCTTCATATTCAATATCGGAGGTGAATCTGAAAACCCATGGTACACTGGTGCTACAAGGGGTGGGAACTACACCTACGGTGTCGAAAGTTGTTCCGCTTTCATTCAACATGGAAAATGTATTAAATGGTGGTGGCGGGTCATTGTTCTCTGCAATATCTTCCTATGGTGTTACGGACAATTTGGAGTTGGGAGTATGGAATTTGCGTAAGAAACCTATATTGCTTTATGAGCGGTATACCAAGTTCGAGAACCTGGTGCCGACAGATTACGAGCACCTCTCGGTGCTTGAATTTCATGGTCTGTGCGCCCTACCCAACACTATCGTTGACGTCGATGGTTTGGAAGTGGTGTTTAATCCCGCAATAAAGCCATATGTGAAGTCTTATGGCGTAACTGCTGGTGTAATTGATGTAACGGGTGGGAATCGTTCTCTTAACCATAAAGGAAAGAATTATTTAGGTTATGACCGTCGCAACTTCTTGATTGATAATGACGGAGCTTTGGTCTATGGCGTTAGCAAAGGTGAGACGTCTGTATATGCCATGATTGACAGAGTGCCCCAGGGCTTGATGCTGAACGACAATACTCAGTTCTATGTGGATTGGGGTCGCAACGTTTCGGGCTGCAGAGCCGCTGTAATAACCCTCACAATGAATATAGATTACAAAGGCAAACAGATGAGCATTACGGAATCTCGTATTTACGATGTGGACTACGAACCATCTACTCGAGGGCTGAACCATGTCGATAATCCTCCGAATACGTATCTGCTTAGTGACTCAAATTGCAGTATTTTAAGTTTTGATATGTAAAGATCAGGATAGTTATGAAGAAGATATTAGCGTTTTTAGTTGTCTTTTTAGGGCTTTGGGCATGTAAGGATGCTCCAGAACCGGTTCTCACGGATGTTCCTCTAAGATTATTGGAATCTGATTCGTTGGCTCTTTTTTATATTGCCGAAGCGTATGAAACCGAATCTGAGGATTATCCCGTACGGTGGAGTGCTGCCGACACATCTACATGGAAAGATATAAGGCTCGATACAATAGAAGTGGCCGAGACGGGCGAACGATACCTGTGCGTGGGAGCCATAACCCTTTATGTGCCACGTAAAACTGTAACCGGCAAAGCCATAAGAAGATTAAGCCATCTCAAAGAACTTACAATCCTTGCGTGCGCAGGCACTGTGTTTGACGAAGGATGTATTCCGATAGGTACGGAGTCTTTCGTGCTGGATCGTTTATATCCTGATAATCCGGAGTATATATCGGCGGGAGAAGCGACAGATAAAATAGAATTACCCGAATGGTACAATGTGTTCAAGAAAAAGTTTGTAATACACGGACTTGATGCGGAGCGGATAATCTTCGCGGCAGACATCGATGCAGAAGTGGATTTGTCAGGCAACTGCCTTAGCGGCAAAGTGCCATACGAGTACATGAAATATAAAAATCTGAACCTGAGCCACAACAAATTCACAGGCCTTCAAAATGGTTGGGATACGTGGATAGATGCCGAGGAGAATGCGTACATATCCAATAATGTGCCGAATTTGCAATACAACTCCATAGAAATACCTGAGGAAGTGTTGGGAACGGATTTCTGGCGTCGTCACAGCCACAAATTTATAGGCAACCCCGGCTACAAGGCTCCTGAGGAGTTATAGACGGAGGCAGGCGCTCAGCGGCGTTTGCGCAGCAGCCGTATGGCTTCGCCGACCCACAGCACGCATGATGTGGAAGCTATGATTATGATCCAGTCGGTCAAGCGCAGAGGAGTGACACTGAACAAGCGTCCGCCGAAGTTTACGATGAGAATCTGTCCCACGGCTATCATGGCCACGATGAACAGGAATTCGCCGCAACGGGCAAGATGCAGGGCTGAGCGGCGCGTGGCGTAGGCGCGTGCGTTGAACAGGTTCCAGAGCTGCATGAACACGAAGATGCTGAAAATCATCGTGAGCTCGTATGGCGACAATGCGTCGCGTGGGCCTATGTGCAGATGTGCGAGCTGTGTGAGCGATGTGATGTCGGAGTGTCCGAACACGTATAGCAGACCGAGCAGGACGGCAAAGAACAGCAGCCCTGTGGTGATGATGAAACGCCACATGGAGGGCGTGATGATGAATGCGCTGCGTGAGCGGGGCTTGTCGCGCATCACTTCCGGCGAGGGAGGCAGCGATGCCAGGGCCATGGCGGCGAATGTGTCCATTATAAGGTTGACCCACAGCATCTGTGTGACTGTCAGCGGCGATTCGGTGCCCATGAAGGCGCCGGCAAGGACGATGAGGCACGCGGCCACGTTGACTGTCATCTGGAAAAGGATGAAGCGCTGTATATTGCGGTATAGTGAGCGTCCCCACATCACGGCGCGTGCTATGGAAGCGAAGCTGTTGTCTATTATTGTGATGTCGGAGGCCTCTTTAGCCACTGCCGTGCCGTCTCCCATCGACAGACCCACGTGTGCGGCCTTGAGGGCGGGGGCATCGTTGGTGCCGTCGCCGGTGACTGCCACCACTTCGCCTTGCGACTGCAGGGCCTGCACGAGGCGTTTTTTGTCCAACGGACGCGCGCGGGCGATGATTCTTATTTCTTTCGCGCGCTGCGGCAGTTCGGCCTCGGGTATGGCTTCGAACTCAGGCCCTGTGACTATGGTGGGGTCGTCGCCGTCAAGCGGTTCGCAGCCGTTGTACAGGCCTGTCTGCCTTGCTATTTCGCGGGCTATCACCGGAGTGTCGCCGGTGACGATTTTCACTTCTATTCCTGCGGCTGTGCAGCGCTCGATGGCTTCACGCACGTCGGGGCGCACGGGGTCGGCAATACCGGTGATGCCTGTGAGCAGCAGCCGTGGTGCGTCCACACGGTTGTCGGCAATGCCGGTGGATTCGTCGGGCAGTTCGGCTTCGGCGAAAGCCAGTGTGCGCAGGCCGCGTGTCTGCATTTCATGGAGACGTTCGCCTATCGGTGCGAGCGGCCGTCCGTCGGCTGTGCCGTCGCACATGCCCATTACGATTTCGGGGGCGCCTTTTACATAGAGCCGTCGCCCCCCGGGGGTGTCGACAGCCGTGGCCATGTATTTCCGCTCGGTGGAGAAAGGGAGTTCGCCGGCGGTGCGTACGCTGTCTTTAAGCTTGCGGTAGTCGAGGCCGCGTGAATGGAGCCACAGCAGGAGCGCTCCCTCGGTGGGATTGCCGAGCGGCAGCGGCTTCCGAGGGTCGGAGAGGTCGAGCTGTGCGGTGCTGTTGACTGCTATGCCGAGAGCGGCAGCGGCGTCGGGCACGAAAAACTCGGCGCTGTCCACCTGCATCCGGTTCTGGGTGAGTGTGCCGGTCTTGTCGGTGCATATGACGGTGGCGGCTCCCATTGTCTCGCAGGCGTGGAGGCGCCGCACGAGATTCTTGGAGCGGAGCATACGCCGCATGCTGTAGGCGAGGCTGAGGGTCACTGCCATAGGCAGTCCCTCGGGGATGGATACGCACACGAGCGCTACGGCGAGCATGAGTGTCTGTAGGCCGAAAGTGAGAGTTTCCATCCATGTGATGCCGGTGCCGGCCTGTTCGTGGAGGAACATTAACATACGCCCCACGATGACGATGGCGGCTACGGTGTAGCTGACGATGCTAATCATGCGCCCCAGCCGCGACAGCTGCATGTCGAGCGGCGTTTTCACGCCGTTGTCGATGTGTGTGGCCTGCATTGTGCGGCCGTTCTCGGTGGCGTCGCCCACGGCTGTGGCTTGCGCCACGGCGTGGCCTTCCATCACCTTAGTGCCGCGCAACACCCTGTCTGAGGCATAGGTGGCTTCAGGGTCGGCCTCGGCAGGGTCGGCGCTTTTGTGGCAGAGCGGTTCGCCTGTGAGCGACGATTCGTCTATGGTGAGCTGTGTGCTTTCGAGAAGCCGCGCGTCGGCCGGCACTTCGTCGCCTGTGCCGAGCAGGATGATGTCGCCCACAACGATGTCGCGCCGAGGCACTTCCGTGACTGCTCCGTCGCGGATGACACGAACGGGTTCGTCGTCGTTGATGCGGTTGAGCACGGCGAATTCGCGCCCGGCCCGCTGCTCGAAAACGAAGGCAAGCCCTGTGGCGAGAAATACAGCCAATATGATGCCTATGGGTTCGAAGAACACTTCGAATCCTCCGCCTATGGAGTATTCATAAATCGAGATTCCTATGCTCAGCACGCCGGCCACGCAAAGGATGATTATGAGAGGGTCTGAGAACTTCGTGAGAAACTGGCGCCACAGGGGCACGGATGGCGGAGGGGTGAGCACGTTGGAGCCGTGCTGCGCCCGCGACGCCTGTACTTGGGCGGACGTCAGTCCGGAATGTTTTGTGTCAGGCATGTTGTGATACGGATGTGATGCGGATTGTCAATTATTAACAAAAGTCTGCATGGTTTGGTTCTTTACTTCTATAAAAGAAATTGCAGGCCGGTTAAAAAGCAGGTGCAAATTTAATAAAAAAACATATAGTAGACTCTATATCGTATATGAATGACAAGGAAGATGAAGTGATACCTGTGTGTTAGCAATATATGAATAAAAAATATTTGTAATTTACTCAAAATAATACTAATTTTGCACCCGCAAAAAAAATACACATTTATTTAAAGAGCAATTATGTCAAAAGTATTAAACATTTTCTGCGTGGCCGGAGTATTGGCTCTGACTTCGTGCTCGAATTCGGACGTGCTGAATGAGAATCCCGAATCCGGTTCAGTGATCGGTTTCAATTCGTATGTCAGCAACTCTTCCCGTGCTGTGGCAAATGAAAACTTTACAAAATTCTTTGTTTATGGCGGCTATCAACCGAAAGATGCGACTGATTACCACACCGTGTTCAGCGGCGTAGAGGTGTCCAAGAGTGTCGACAACAAATGGACATACTCCGGTGCGAGCAAGTATTGGGTGGCAGACGCAAGCTATAAATTCTATGCCTACAGCTGCGAGCATATCGAACTCAGCAAAGGCGCTCCTTCTTTTGTGACTACGGCAGACGACGCCGGACACTTCAAAATCACGGACTATATCTGCGGCGACGCGCATCAGCACGATCTCGTGTTTGCTGAATCCGGCGCTATAACAGGCAAGGAAACAGGCAACAGCGCCGTGTCGCTCACATTCAAGCACGTGCTTTCGAAAGTGAATGTGAAGTTCAAGAGCGGCTTCCCTGCCGGATTTAAAATCAACATCAGCGACGTGCAGATCCGCAACATGTATGACAAGGCCAATTTCTCGTCGAAACTTGCCGAGCGCTGGTCGGATCACAGCCGCACTGTGGCATATGATGCAGCAAGCAGCAAATGGACGAAGACGACCCTTAATATCACCGGCACCAATACAATAGAGGCCGCAGTTACCGGCGATACGCCCAAGGACGCGGTGGACGTGACTACCGATACCGGCTATTTCATCCCTGCAGCTTATACCGACAATATATATCTTAACTTCAAGATTGCAGTTGTCGACAGCGAGGGGACTACGATTAAGTCCGATTATATACAGGGCTCTTTTACTCCCAACTGGAGCATTTCTACTGCCTACACGTATAATGTCACTGTCAATGGTTCTGCCGCAGGCGTAGAGGCCATAGAGTTCACTGTCGACGCTGACAACGGCATCGAGGAATGGACTGAAAGCCCTGCCAACGATTTTAACTTCGGAAGCTGATAACCTGAATCTTAGATTAAACAAAAGCTGCGCCGTAATTCGTTTACAGCGCAGCTTCTGTTGTTTATATGGTTCAAGAAAACAATATGCCCGGCGTGCAGAGGAAATCCATTTGATAACCTGAATTTAGTGGTACTGGGTATTAATACTGCGCCGTATATCGAGTTCGAAATATTCGTTTTACGGCACAGTTTTCAAGAATAACATATGTTCCTTTTGTCTTTTTGTCCTTATGTCTTCCTGTCGCAGAATGCGGTTTATTTCTGTCCGCCGACGGGCAGGTCGATGTCAACATTGTTGTTCCAGTCGTCGAGGTCGGGGTCGAATCCGGAGTCTGTTCCGCTGTCGCTGTCTTCGATGCGCAGTCCCGAGACAGTGATGTTTCCTCCGCGTGGCTGTGTTTGCAGCTGTCCGGCCACGTCTATGTCGAAAGATTTTGTTTTCCCGTTGGTGAGCGTGACTTCAAGATTCAGGGTGTACGCCCGGTTTTCGCGTGTGCCGCGGTCCGCTTCGCCCGGAACGAACGACGGAATGCCGAAAGAAAGCACACTGGCAACGACGGCGTTGTTGTCGAGGCGGCAGTCGTAAACCAGTATGGCGGCATCGTCGGGCGTTTCGCCGTTGTATAGCATGACACGCGCGGCCATGCCTCCGAGGGCGCCGCGGGCATTGGTCACACGCTCGAATCCGTATTCGAAATTGTAGCGTATGGTGTAGGAGAATACCATTGGCTTCATGTCCACCGGCAGCGCGGCGATTTCGTGGCGGTCGGCGTCGGGCACGGCCTCGATATAGGCGGCATAGAGCATGTCGGGCGTGTTGAGCGTGGCTTCTCCGGGGTGTCGGGAGGCCAGGGTCTGCGGCGCAGGGCGGTAGCCGGGTGTGGAAGTGGCGTGCACGCTCCGCGGCCCGTCGGATATTCCGAAAAGTGTTATTTTTTCGGTATCGTTGTTGTATATTAGCATGGACTGGACGCCGTTGTCGCCGAAGTTGAGGCTTCCGCCGTCGGAAGGAAGGAACATTTCGACGGGCTGTCCGTTGTTGTCGTAGGTAATCACGGTAGCGCCTGACGGGGAGGGCTGCTGTCCTCCGGAAACACTCCACTCTATGTCTATGTCGGCCGATCCGAAATGGTTGTAGCACAATTCCTCACGGCACGAAACCATGGAGGCTGCAAGTGTGGCGGCTATTATGTGCTGTAGTCTGGGTCTCATATTGTGGAATCTGAAACTGGACCAAAGCGCCACACCAATGCGAAACGTGCTTTTAGCGGGCCGATGTAGTCGGTGTCGAGTGTCCGCAGGTAAATGTGGTGTCCTTCGAAAGGCGTATATTCTTTATACCTTGTTTTCATCAGTCCTGCGCCAAAACCGGCCTCAAGCGAGAGGTGCTTTGATACCGGCCATGAGTAGCCTATGGAGACACCGGCCATGACGCCTTCTCCGCGGTAGCCTTTTCTGCCGTTTTCAAGGTCGTACAGTCCGGCTCCGGCGAAGATGCCTGCATAAAGCCCACGCAGCATTGATTTGCTTCGGAACCAATAACGTATTTCAGGACTTACGATGGCTATCTGGTAGCATTTGTGTTGCTGCTTTTTCTTCCACCAAGCCATCTGACCCTCGATGCCGAGCGACATTTTGCGGCTCATCCGGAATTCGATTTCCAGGGATGGCATCAGAATGGCGTCGTACAGCATGTTTGTCTTCAGTGCGAAGCGGCCGGGGTACAGACTCCGGTGTCCGTGGAGTGTCCGGACAGGAGAGGGGTTTATGCTGTCCGGTATGGGAATTATGGAACTTATTATGGCTGAGGCGTCGGCATGCGGTGCTTCTGTAAGGGGTTTTATCAGCGGCGCCGGGCGCTCGCCTTTTATGAACAATGTGGCTTCGGCATAGTGCAGCAGGTGGAAGTATTTGTGGTGCAATGCCCGGTAGGCCGCTCCGTCTCCAATTTCTGTCAGACTTTTTTTGCGTCCCCCTATGATGTATCCCCGGCGGTCGAACACCCACACAGGTGTGTTGTCGAGTGTACTGAGCACGTCGTCACGCCATGGCGATATGCTGTCGGCCGCCACCATATCGCGCAGGGCATTCCAGGCAATGCCCTGCGGCTCGGTTTTTATTAAGATATGGCTGATGCCTGTCTCGTGGCGGATGAAAGCCGCAAGGACTTTGCAGCGCTTTGCGCTGAGGTCGGCATTGTCGCCGCTTGTTCCGTCGGGAGACGTATAGGCCCGTATGAGTATATATGCTATGTCTGCCTGTGGATACCTGCGCACGCTGTTGACGAAGCGGCGCATTTCCGGATAATTGTCGGCTTGTCCCGGCTCGATGGCGCTTTGTCCCGCGCGAAACCGGATGGTCACCGAGTCGGCGGGATACATTGCTGCCGCTGTCATGGCGGCGGTGGCGAGCAGGAACAATATTGTCAGCAGTCTGTACATTGTACGTATATACGGGTGTCTGAGACATGCAGGGAGCTGCACCGAAACCGGTGCAGCTCCCGTCTATGCCATGCGGGCAATATTATTTGTCTCGGCCACAGCAGTTTTTGTACTTTTTGCCGCTGCCGCAGGGACATGGGTCATTGCGTCCGATGCGCGGACCTGTGTGGCGCATGGTGACCGGTGCCTGAGGCGCTCCCTGGTGTGCGGCTGCCGCGCTGCGCTGTGCTTCCTCGCCGGGCAGTCCTGGACGGGAAGTGCGGTAGTTGTAGTTGTGGCGCGGCGCTTCGGGTGCGGCCTGCTTTACTTCCGGGGCTTTCCGGGGTTCTTGTTGCGTCTCCTGCGTTTCGTCTGCTGTGGGAGCGGGCGCTTCCTGACGCACGGGAATCTGTCCGCGCATGAGTGCAGAGAGGGTCTTAAGGTTGAGCTGGTTGAGCATGCCTTCGAAAAGGTGGAACGACTCCACTTTGTAGATTACGAGCGGGTCTTTCTGCTCGTAGGACGCGTTCTGCACGCTCTGGCGAAGCTGGTCGAGCTCGCGCAGGTGCTCTTTCCACAGTTCGTCGATGGTGACGAGCAGAATGGCTTTGTGCCATTCTTTGACTATGTTGCGGCACTGTGAGTCGTAGGCCTGCTGGAGGTCTATGCGGAGGTTGAACAGGCGTTTGCCGTCCGTCACGGGCACGATGATTTTGCCTGTGTACTCGTTGGCTTCCACTATGCGCGCTATCACGGGCCATGCCACTTCGCGGATGCGTTCGCTGCGCCGGTCGAGGGCTTTTATGGCGGCGTCGTGGAGGCGCTCGATGCGGTCCTCGGTGTCGAGGCTGCGGTATTCTTCCTCGGTGACGGGCATTTCGAGTGTCAGGGCACGGTAGAGTTCGAGCTGCAGGTCGGCGTAGTCGTTGGGCCCGTCGTAGCTCTTGACGAGGTTTTCGATGCAGTCGTAGAGCATGTTGGCGATGTCGATGCCGACGCGTTCGCCGATGAGTGCATGGTGGCGGCGTGCGTAGATGTAGCTGCGCTGCTTGTTCATCACGTCGTCGTACTCGAGCAGGCGCTTACGGATGCCGAAGTTGTTTTCCTCGACGCGTTTCTGGGCTTTTTCAATTGCGTTGTTCACCATCTTGTGTTCTATCACCTCGCCTTCCTTGAGGCCGAAGGTGTCGAGCATCTTCATTACGCGGTCTGTGGCGAACAGGCGCATGAGCTGGTCTTCGAACGACACGAAGAATACGGACGAACCGGGGTCGCCCTGACGGCCGGAACGGCCTCGGAGCTGGCGGTCGACACGGCGGCTTTCGTGGCGTTCGGTGCCTATGATGGCCAGGCCGCCTGCGGCTTTCACGTCGTCGGAGAGCTTGATGTCGGTGCCTCGGCCGGCCATGTTGGTGGCTATGGTGACGGTGCCGGTGCGTCCGGCGAGCGCCACGATTTCGGCTTCGCGCTGGTGCAGCTTGGCGTTGAGCACGTTGTGCGGGATGCGGCGGCCTGTGAGCATGCGGCTGAGCAGCTCGGAGATTTCCACCGATGTGGTGCCGACGAGCACGGGACGTCCTTCGCCCACGAGGCGTTCGATTTCTTCGATGACAGCGGCGTATTTCTCTCGTTTTGTCTTGTACACGCGGTCGTTCATGTCGATGCGCGCCACAGGCCTGTTGGTGGGGATGGTCACGACGTCGAGCTTGTAGATGTCCCACAATTCGCCTGCTTCCGTGGAGGCGGTACCCGTCATGCCAGCGAGTTTGTGGTACATGCGGAAATAGTTCTGGAGCGTGATGGTGGCGAATGTCTGTGTGGCAGCTTCCACTTTCACGCCTTCCTTCGCTTCGATGGCCTGGTGGAGGCCGTCGCTGTATCGGCGTCCTTCCATGATTCGGCCTGTCTGCTCGTCGACGATTTTGATTTTGTTGTCGTCGATTACGTATTCCACGTCTTTCTCAAAGAGGGTGTAGGCTTTGAGCAGCTGTGTGACGGTGTGCACGCGTTCGGCCTTTACGGCGTAGTCGGCCATGAGGGCGTCTTTCTTTTCGGCGCGCTCGGGGGTGTCGGGTTCGTGCTCGAGCTCGCTGAGCTGCGAGGCTATGTCGGGGAGCACGAAGAACTGCGGGTCGTTGATTTTGCCGGTGAGCTCGTCAAGTCCCTTGTCGGTGAGTTCGACGCTGCGGTTCTTCTCGTCGATGACGAAATAGAGGGGGTCGGTGACGACGGGCATCTCGCGGGCATTGTCCTGAAGGTAGTAGGCCTCGGTCTGGAGCATGGTGTTTTTCATGCCTTCCTGGCTGAGGAACTTGATGAGCGCGCCGTTTTTGGGCAGACCCTTGTAGGCGCGGAAAAGGAGCAGGGCGCCTTCTTTGCGCACGGCTTTGTCGTCGCTGGCGAGTTTTGTCTTGGCTTCCGCGAGGATGGATGTCACGAGCTTGCGCTGTGCCTGCACCACTTTTTCGACATTGGCCTTGTAGTCGTTGAAATACTGGTCGTCGCCTTTCGGCACGGGGCCGGAGATGATGAGCGGCGTGCGGGCGTCGTCGATGAGCACGGAGTCCACCTCGTCGACGATGGCGTAGTAATGCTTGCGCTGCACGAGGTCGTCGGGCGCCATGGCCATGTTGTCGCGCAGGTAGTCGAAGCCGAATTCGTTGTTGGTGCCGAATGTGATGTCGCAGAGATATGCGTTGCGGCGTGCGGCGGAGTTGGGTTCATGCTTGTCGATGCAGTCCACGGTGGAGCCGTGGAACATGTAGAGCGGTCCCATCCATTCGCTGTCGCGCTTGGAGAGGTAGTCGTTGACGGTGACTACATGTACGCCGCGTCCGGCGAGCGAACGCAGGAACACTGGCAGCGTGGCCACGAGGGTTTTGCCCTCGCCGGTGGCCATTTCGGCGATTTTTCCCTGGTGCAGGGCTATGCCGCCGATGAGCTGTACGTCGTAGTGCACCATGTCCCATTTTATTTCGTTGCCGCCGGCCACCCACCGGTTGCGCCATATGGCTTTGTCGCCTTCGATGCTCACGAAGTCGCGGCCCTGGCCTGCAAGGCGTCGGTCGAGTTCGGTGGCGGTGACTTCTATGGTGTCGTTATGGGCGAAGCGGGAGGCGGTTTCGCGCATTGTGGCGAAAACGACGGGGAGATGTTCGTTCAGTTTGTTCTCGAGTGTCTCGAGGATGTTTTTCTCGTGGCGGTCGATGTCGTCCCAGAGGTTCTGTCGCTTGTCGAAAGGCAGCCTCTCCACTTCGTTGCGCAGGGCGTCGATGGCCTCGCGGTCGGCAGCCGTGGCTGCGGCGAGGTCGGCGCGCACTTTGCCTATTTCTGCGCGGAGGTCATCGTTGGGG
>OFHO01002145.1_pt1 | contig 12506 bp, 10 predicted proteins | sample 1521531 | NCBI WGS metagenome assembly OFHO01 (sample SAMEA3504124, study PRJEB24116) | mouse gut metagenome | biome: mouse gut; feature: mouse-associated habitat; material: faeces | place: Denmark | collected 2011
CACTTGTTAGTAGTATACCATACTGTCTAACAAATGGGGTGCAGTTCACGATATTGGGCGGCACATTTCTATGCGTCAGGCCATCAATAGGACACGCTTCCGGTGTGCTTCTCGTTCACCACATAGTAGGCCGTGCGCTCCTCCGGCTTGATATACAGCCTCAGTCCGGTGATAGGCGTGCGCTTTTTCGCCTGGCGGAACTCGGCCTTTGCCGCCTCCACCAAGGCGTCCACCTCCACCTCGCCGCCCTGGAACTGCACAACGATGGCGGGCTGGAGCAACTCCGCCTTGGCCTTGCTCTCGGCGCGGGTCTTGGCCGCGGCGGCCTTTTCCTCCGCCGTCAGCGGCTTCCTGCCGCCCTTCCTTTTGGCCTCGGGTTCAGCGGACGCGGCGGCCTCTTTTTCCTTGTCCATCAGTAAACACCTCTGTTTTGTAATTGGTAGAACCAAGTCACCACCGATTATATATGCTTTTGGTAAAAAAAGCAAGCAATTATTCTATTAGATGCTTCCTCACGGCAGAATCATGTCGATCCCCCGCTGGAGCGTCTCCCGGTTGATAGTGCCCCGGGCCTGGGCGATCCCCCGGCCCTCCGCGTCCAGAAACAGGGTGATGGGCAGGGAGTTCACCCCATAGGTTATGGCCGCATCCTGATCCAGGTCGTAATACACCGGGAAGGAATACCCCTCCTGCCGGATCAACGCTTCCGCCTGCTCCTTGGTCTCCCGGCCCCCGGTCATGTTCACCATCAGGAACTGCACCTCTCCAGCCAGCTCCTGGCTGGCCGCGTCAAAGTCCGGCAGCTCTTTGCGGCAGGGACCGCACCAGCTGGCCCAGAAGTTGAGCACCACCGGTTTCCCCCGGAAGTCGGACAGGTTCACCGTGCTCCCGTCCCCGTCGTACACCGTAAAGTCCGGCGCGGGCTGAGGCTCCGGGGCCTGGGTCCCCTCCCCGGACGGGGCCGCGCTCTCCGGCGGCTGGGTATTCCCGCCCAGCTGGTTGTGCTCCGCCCCCCGGCTCAGCTGTCCGTACAGCACATAGGCCCCGCCCATCAGCAGCACCAGGGCCAACGTCACGATGATCAGTGTTTTTTTCTCTTTCATTCCATAATCCTCCTAACTCAGCAGGCCCAGAAGCCGCTCCAGCAGTCCCGTCGCCATCAGCACGCCCACCGCCACCAGGAACACGCCGCACACGGCGTTGATCCTCTCGTAATTGCGCTTGATCCAGTCAAAGGCGGCCTTCAGCCTGTCGATCAGCACCGCGCTGAGGAGGAAGGGCACCCCCAGCCCCAGCGAATAGGCCAGCAGCATCAGCGTCCCTGTCAGCGTGCTGCCCTGCTGGGAGGCCAGCATCAACGCCGAGCCCAGGAACGCCCCCACGCAGGGCGTCCACCCCAGGGAGAAGATCATCCCGAACAGGACGGCGGAGAAAAAGCCCAGCTCCCGGGTATTCATGGAGGCCCCGCTGCCCCGGAACAGGTTCAGCCGGAACACCCCCAGGAAATTCAGCCCGAACACAATGACTACCAGCCCGGAGATCAGGTTCACCGCCGTCCGGTGTTCCCGGAGGAAGCCTCCCGCCGTCCCCGCCAAGGCCCCCAGGGCGGTGAACACCACCGTAAAGCCCAGCACGAAGCCCACAGCGATTTTCAAGGTTTTGCCTGTGGACCGCTCCCCGCCCCCGGCGAAATAGGAGACATAAATGGGCAGCATGGGCAGCAGGCACGGGGAGATAAAGGTGATAATCCCCTCCAAAAAAGCAATGGCGTACTGCATATTCTTTTGATTCCCCCTTACCGGGAGGCGTCGTCAGCCGCCTCCCGCCAGATATTCCTCCGCATAGTGAACCGCCACCGCGCCGTCCGCCGCGGCGGTGACAATCTGCCGCAGGGCCTTGGTGCGCACATCCCCCACGGCGTACACGCCGGGGATCTCCGTCCGGGTGGACTCGTCCGCCGTGATATAGCCCGACCGGTCCAGGGCCAGCTGTCCCTCCGCCAGCCCGGAGGCGGGCTTCCGGCCGATGCTGACAAACACCCCGGCGCAGTCCACGGTCCGCTCCGCCCCGGTGTTCACATCCCGCAGGCGCAGGCCCTGGAAGCCCTCCCCGTGGATCAGTTCCGCCACCACGCTGTTCCAGCAGAACTCCACGTTGTCCGCCGCCATCAGGGGGGCGTGGTAGGCCCGTTCCGCCCGGAGGGAATCCCGGCGGTGGATCAGGTACACCTTGGCGCACACACGGGACAGCAGCAGGGCGTCCGCCGCCGCGCTGTTGCCGCCGCCCACCACCGCCACGGTCTTGCCCCGGTAGAACATCCCGTCGCAGGCGGCGCAGTAGTGCACACCCTGTCCCGCCAGCTCCTCCTCGCCGGGCAGCTCCAGCTTCCGGGGGGTGGCCCCGGTGGACAGCACCACCGTCCGGCCCAGCAGGGGGCCCCCGGCGGTTTCCACCCGCTTCACCGGGCCGGCCAGGGCCAGGGACGTGACCTCCTCCATCCGGGTGGGAACGCCGAACCGCTCCGCGCCCCGGCGCATCTTCTCCCCCAGGGTGAAGCCGTCCACCCCCTCGTCAAAGCCGGGGTAGTTGTCCACCTGCTCGGTGAGGGCCATTTGGCCCCCCGCCGCCATGCGCTCCAGCACCACCGCGTCCAGCCCGGCCCGGGCGGCGTACAGCGCGGCGGTGTATCCGCCGGGGCCGCCGCCCACAATGATCATGTCGTAGATGTGCCCCTGAGGGGCGGCGGACTCCTGGGGAGTGCCGTTTTCATTGATAACAGGCATCGTTTGCGCCTCCTTGATCAAATACTGTAGCTCAGTATGTCCCGTTTTTGGGGGCCGGATGTCCGGGGACGCACTTGCGGCGTGCTCCCGGACGGGCCCTTACCAGACTTTGGAACTATAGTATACCACACCGGGGCGGCGGATGGAAGTACTTTTTATTCTAAGATTCCTCCGGGTTTTCCCAACTCCGAGAGCACGAAATGCGGTGTTTGAGCGTTTACACGCAATTGTGCGGTGCCAGCTCGCCGGGAGCGGGGGCTTCCGGCACTTTCTCCCTCTCGCTGGGGATATCAGCTTACCATTCCACAACTCATGCGCTATTACACCACGATTTTCCATAAAACGCCAAAAGAAGGCTTGCTTATCACCCCCGCAAGGAGTATAATAAATCCATGCGGGAGGCGGGGCAGTTGCGCCTATTCCGCCGGAGAGAACAGGACACTTACGAAGCTTGGCCTGAACACAGCGGAAAGGAACCTATCTATGAAAAAAACGCTATCCCTCATCCTCGCCCTGGCGTTATGCCTGGGGCTGGCGACCGCCGTTTTCGCAACGGACGCCCAGCCAACAGTATCCACCAACAAAAACCGGCAGGACTACACCACATGGGCCTCCCCCGTCAAATCCTATCTGTACGAAAATCCAAACGGCGGTCTGACCCGGGTGGAGCTGACCGGCGGCGTTTGGAGCTACTCCTATGTGGACGGGAAATTGCAGTCCACCCAGAGCAAGCAGGAGATCATCGTGGAGGACTACAGCAGTGCCTTTGCCCTCCGGTCCAGCCGCACCGTCCCCATGGAGCTGTCCATCTGGGGCGGCTTTTACGCCGGAAGGGACTACAATTTCCTGATTTTCGGCCAGGACAACGTGGAGGAGAACGACAGCAAGGAAGTCATCCGGATAGTCAAATACTCTAAGGACTGGCAGCGGCTGGGTCAGGCCAGCCTCAGGGGGGCCAACACCATCCACCCCTTCGACGCGGGCTCCCTGCGCTGCGACGAGTACGGCGGCTACCTCTATATCCGCACCTGCCATGAGATGTACACCTCCAGCGACGGGCTGAACCACCAGGCCAACATGACCATCTCCGTGGAGCAGGACAGCATGACCGTCGCCGACGCCTATTACGACGTGATGAACCAATCCTATGGCTATGTGAGCCACTCCTTCAACCAGTTCATCCTTGTGGACGAGGACGGCCGCATCGTGGCCATCGACCACGGCGACGCCCACCCCCGGGGCGTGGCGTTCAGCAAGTACTACGCCGACGCCGGGACGGGCCGGTTCCGGGGCCAGGGCTACAACCCCTGGTGCAGCTACGGCAACCTGTTTCAGTTTGCCGGGGCCGTAGGGGCCAACACCACCGGAGCCTCCATCGGCGGGCTGGCCGAGACCCGGAACAGCTATGTGTTCTGCTATAACTATGACGGCAAGGGCGGAAACGGCGACCGCTATATGTACTACCACTGGATGGACAAGGCCACCGGAAAGAGCTGGAGTGCGCAGATCACCAAGACCCCCGGCTCCACAACCCCGGTGCTGGCCCCCGCCGGACTGGACGGCGGCTATCTGCTGTGGAACGGCAAGAGTGGACATATCGTCAATGACACCCTGTATTACCTCCACTACGGCGCGGACGGAACTCCTGAGCAGTACAAGACCGCCAAAGGCTCCCTGTCCGACTGCCAGCCCATCTATTATAACGGCCAGGTCGTGTGGTATGTCACCGACAACTCCGCCCCGGTGTTCTACACCCTGGACAGCTCCGGCGTGCAGCAGCATTCCACGGCGGGGCAGACGCCCACCCCTGCGCCTACTCCGGCACCTACGCCTACCCCAACGCCCACACCTACTCCGACCCCAACGCCTACTCCCACGCCCACGCCCGGCCCCGGCGTTTCCGACTTCACCGACGTCCCGCCCAGCCACTGGGCCTACAAGGACGTGACCGAGTGCGCGAAACGGGGCATCGTGGAGGGAATCGGCCACGGCAGGTTTAACCCCCAGGGCGACGTGAGCTACGGCGAGTTCGCCACCATGCTGGCCCGCGCCTTTTACCCCGCCGAGCTGGCTGACTTCAAGGCCAAGTCCGCCGGAAAGCCCTGGTACTGGGCACCAATGACCACGCTGTACTACAACGGCGTCCACCCGGAGGGCACCGCCTCCATGGATCTGGCCAATAACTGGACAGGCATTGCCAACGTGAAGATGACCCGGTATGAAATGGCCATGGTGATGCTGGACGTCATGGGCCGATCCATTCCCGACCGGCAGGCCTGCCTGGACAGCGCGCAGGCCAAGCTCACCGACTGGGGCCAGATCCCCGAGCGTTACCGCTGGCCGGTGGCCGCGGCGGTGGGCAACGGCGTCATCAACGGCACGGACGGCGGCCGGTTCGCGGGCAGCGACCGCATGACCCGGGCGCAGGCCTGCACCGTCCTCGTCCGCCTGGACAGCGTAGTCAACGCGGAGCCCCAGCCTACGCCTATCCCTACCCCAACACCTACACCCACCCCGACACCCACTCCCACTCCCACGCCCGTCCCAACCCCAACGCCCACACCCACCCCGACGCCTACGCCGACAGGAAAAAAGCAGCTGTACCTCGCCAAGCCCGTGGTCACGCTGAGCCCGAATCACAGTATGCTGCTCACCTGCCAGACTCTTGAGCCAGACGGCACGCTGAAGGACATCCGATCCGGCGCGGTCTGGACAAACGAGACCCCGGAACTGCTGACGATACGGGAGGACATTGTCTATACCAAGGGGATCTCCGGCACAGGCTACCTGACGGTCTCTTACGAGGGACAAACGCAGCGGCTGACAATCAGGATCATCCCGCTGGCGGATCAGATCAACCTGAGCACCCTGTTTAGATCCCTGCCGCTGGGCTCCAGTTCTTACACCCAGCTCTATGTGTTCAGTACCAGCAAATACTGTGGACAGGACTACACCGTGTCCTGGAGCGTGAATGACCCCAGCGTCCTGGCACTGGAGGCCGTCGCGGGGGACACGTCCCGCGTCCGCTTCACAGGCAAAAGGGCCGGCGACGCCTATGTGGTCTGCCGTGTGTCCCTGCCGGACGGCTCCACGGCGGAGGAGCGTTGTTACGTCCACGTTTACTGACGCTGGGATAGATTCGGCTAAGGTTGAACTGTTCGCTTCGCTGTGATCAGCAGGGGGCCGCCGGACTGATGAAGCGGCTTGAGGCCGGGGATGTGCGTGCGATTGTGCGTAAAAGAATAGTATTGCAAAAGTGGAAGTGGTGTCTGGCACCGCTTCCACTTCTTTTTTGAAAACACAAGAAAATCGCGTGAAATAGGTAATATTCGCGCAAAAATCGGCAATAATTGCGCAATTAAAGTCTGAGAAAGACAGAAATGCGAGAATCATTTGCACCAATATTTACAGTTACATCTGTGTAGTACGCGAGAACAAAATGAGCACCGCAACAACAAGTGGAGGGCCTCACGGCGTTCGCTTCGGGTGGCCCAGCTGTGCGAGGCTTAGACAATTTCCTTCGGATTGTGGTGGGCTGGGGTTTGATTTCCAGGAGCTACAGAACCGGAGCATGCGGGTCCCGACTGACCATGTCACCACGTCCTCAACGTTCTTCCATGCCAGTCTTATCCCGAGAAAAAGAATATCCCGAAGTTTTAGAGGAAACCCTTGCAACGCAAAGACTTTCCAGTAAAAACTTCGGGATAACATTAGCTATTTGAGACCAGCTAATTTCCGAATCATCTCCTTATCATTCGTTTTCCAGATGGGCTCTGGAACTGTATCAGGTATTGTACTATTTGCTTTCTGAATTGCTTTACGCTTCATTTCTGTATCTGCGTAAGCACATACCTTGGTTATTTCAATTTGGGAATGTCCAAGGAATCGAGAAATCAACGCAAAGGGGACCCCATCCTGGTATAAGTGCATTGCTCTGGTGTGTCGACGCATATGTGGATGAACTCGTTCAGGAATAGAAGGATAGATCTGCCTGGTATAAGTACCATACTTTTTTACAAAAGCGACAACTGTATCCTTAGCCATCCGCTTCTGAGGGCCACTATAAGTATAAAACACATAGTCTGTTGGCTTCCGCTGGGTTGTCGGATGAAATTTATCCAGGTAACTTTTCAGATGTTGTGTGGTTTTCGGAAGGAGTGGAACAACTCTGATTTTGTTCCCTTTTCCGATCAGATATATACAGGGTGCTGTCTGCATCAAGCACAGATCCTGGATTTTCAAGTCAATTAATTCCTGGCAGCGTGCAGCAATATCATACATCACGGTCAAGAACATCATATCACGCAGTCCGTCCTTTTTGAGCGTCCAGCTGAGACAGAAAGGCACCAAGTTCTTCTTTTGTAAGCCAGTGAACGAATTTTTGGGTCGGTTTCCGGAATTTAATTTTTTCTACATCAGCTTGTATGATAGCTGTGCAGACATCAAGGATACCACCGTATTGGATAGGCATGGGCGGGGGTCCCTCCGGGGCTTCCTCTACTTTGGGAATAGAAAAAGCAGAGGGCGCATCCGCGCTCTCTGCTTCCTGGATGGTCTCCATCTGCTCCCGCTGGAAGGGAATGACCGGGGGCATGAAACTCAGCTGTAAATCAGCTCCGACATGATAATTTCCTCCGCCTGGGCCTTGCAGCTGTTCATCAGGCCCACCCACGCCATTTGGTCGCTGGCCTTCAGCTGTTCCGTGGCCCCTGCCGCCTTCGCCAGCTGGGGCATCATGCTCTCCAGACGGCTGTTGGCCGTGTCCTCGATCTCCAGACAGTGGCTGAACAGGGTCCCGTCCATTGTCATGGTCCCCCACAGGACCGGGCGGTGTTCCTTCAAGTACCTCAGACGCATCCTCCCGTACTTGCCCAGGTCCCGGTCCGGCTGTTCCGGCAGGGCCACGTTCGGGAACAAGTAATCCCCCATTTGGATGTAGGTCAGGTTGTTCTCCATGCTCCGTACTCCTTTCCGCGCCTTTCGTGGCTCATACTGTTTGACGGCCCTTTCGATCTGCCGCAGCACCTGTTCGCTGGACTGGCTGACCGCCATGCCCAGGGCGGTCACGGCATCTCTGGTGTTGAAATCGAAAATACTCAGAAAATCTTCGTGTTGGAAGTAGTTTTCCGGTTCCAAACCACAGCGGGACATCAAGGCATAGGTGATGCTGACGGCGGCGGCGCTTCGGAACGCCACTTCGACGTTGAGTTCATCATACTCCTCCAGAAAGGAGCCGTCAACGATATGGAGGATGTCGTACTGATGGTCGGTCCAGTATTCTTCCGCCAGCTGTACGGCGATCTGCTCCAGCTGGTCCAGAAGACCGTTCGCGCCGGAGACCTCAAAACGGTCCTCCAGCGCCGCCGTCACCGTGTCCTGATGTTCCTCCCGGTACTGCCAGAGGTTGGGATTCAGCGCCTTTTCATCCTTCCGGTCTGTGTCGGCAACGTCGAACACATAGCGCAGGGTGGGCTTGCCCCGGCTGTTGTCAAGGAGCGCGATGCCCCTGGAGCCGCGCCGGATGTGGCGGCGCATCCGCTGATTCCAGAAGTCCCACTCCGCGCAGGCGGTGGCTTCGGGCCGCTGGGTATAGATCATCAGCTGCTCCGGGAAGGGATATTTCTAAAGATATTGTCAAGGGGAAATGTGAGATTTTGGATGTTTTAACTTCTGTAGGATTTTGCTATCCAGCTTTATATGATGGACGTTTACAATTTCACCATGAAGCGGATAGCATTCTCTTCTGCCTTGTCAACTGTGATTGATCCTCCATGTGCATGGACGATTGCACGGGCCGCAGACAGGCCAATGCCATAACCGCCGTCTTTCTGAGTTCGGGCACTGTCACAACGGTAAAAGCGGTCAAACAATTTTGCTACGTCTATTTCTTTCAGAATATCGCAGGTGTTTTCTATTTGGAAGATCATTCGTTTCCCTTTTGACGCCAAAAGCACTGTGATATGTCCGCCAGAAGGTGTGTATTTTACCGCGTTATCCAGCAAAATGGAGAATAGCTGCATAATGCTCTCACGGTTGGCGTGGAGCGTAACATCCGGCTGGACATCGGTTTGGAGCGAAATTCCTTTTTCAGCCGCAATTTCATAATATGGATGCAACAATTCCTCTAACAACAGGTTAGCAGAAAATGTGGACGCCGGCAGTTTGCCTCCGCTTTCGTCCATCTTTGCCAGAGTGAGAAGATTTTGCATCAGTCCGGTCAACCGTACTGCTTGTGACCGAATATTTTGGCTCCATTTGTTTGCTCCCAAATGGAGTTCCAGAGCGTCCGTATTGATTAGAATAATAGACAACGGCGTCTTGATTTCGTGTCCCGCATTGGTAACAAACTGCTTTTGTTTTTCTATATTTTCGGCGATTGGTTGAATTGCTTTTTTTGAAAGAATGGTTACAAACAGCAGCATAGCAGCCCAACAAGCAGCGCCAACTGCAAAAGAAATCATAAAAATTGTGGAAATAGACCGTATTTTGGCTGACACATCCAAGAAAATGACAAGGCTGCTTTGCTGGTCTAAAGCCTGCGTTATACGAAACTGAAATCTCTCTATCCGTCCTGTATCGGCAGTCCCATCATAGACTGTTCGCGCCATCTCCTGTGCCTCAGTTATGCCGACAACATGAATATGACTTATATCAGCCGAAGTAATTTCTCCGTCAATGTCAAAGCGCACAAAGAAATAGCGAGCGCCCAGCATATCATCCGTAGTAGGTGACGCTGGAATTTGCGGCCACGTTCTCGTAGAATCCTCTGTGGGCGAGAATTGTACCATAGCCTCCTCTGGCGGAGTATACAGACCTTCGCTTTCAATAAGGTTGTTCATCACCTGGTTTGTCCGCTGGTTGTTCACAATGATATTGCCGGTATTGATTACGCCAAGCAAGACCAGCAGCAGTACGGAAATTGCCAGCATAGCAGTAATGATAAATCTTCGCTGGAGTATTTGAATCATGCCTCTACCTCCAGCCGGTAGCCGGTATTCCGTTTTGCCTGGATGATTGTTTTTGCGTTCAGTTCTTGCAACCGTTTCCGCAAATAAGAAATATACACCCATACAGAACCAAGTTCTGCATCCGTTTCATATCCCCAAACTTTTGTCAGAATGTCTTCTGAGGAAAGGTAAATTCCTTGATGGAGCATGAGCGTTTCCATTAGGCGGTATTCCAGTTTTGAAAGCACCAAAGAACGGCTGACTGTGCTTAACTCGCTGCTGTGAGGATTGAGCGATATATCACCAAAGGTTAAAATGTCCGGCTTGTATTCCTCCCGCCGCCTGAGCATAGCGCGAATACGAGCTAAAAACTCGCCCATATCAAACGGCTTTGGCAAATAATCATCGGCACCCAAATCAAGACCCATGATCCGATCTTCGATTTCCGCCTTGGCTGTCAAGAGCAAAACCGGCGTCCTGTGTCCCTCGCGGCGCAGTTGTTCCAAGACCTCAAAACCGTTCTTTTGCGGCATCATAACATCCAAAATGATACCGTCATACTGTTCTACCTGGGCATACGCCAGCGCGTCCGCGCCATCATAAACAGCATCCACCTGATAATTGTGGTAGGTCAAAATGTCAACAATCGCCTCAGACATACTAACCTCATCTTCCGCTAATAAAAGTTTCACATCATCACCCGCCCTTTTCGTTGAAGCATACCACAGATATGTGAATTTTTCTATATACCCAAAACTCCAAGTGATAAATTTCCACAAGGCAAGAACCGCCCTTTTCTGAGCAGTCCTTGCCTTGCGTGGAAATATATCATTCAAACGGGAGCCGACCCGTAATTTTTACCGGCTGGAAAGGGCTTGGTTAAATATCCAGTTCCTCAATGGTAGAGGCCACCCGGCAGGCGGCAGTTCCGCTCATGCTGGATTTACCGCTGGTAAAGTTAGCATAGTAAGTGGCGGCAGACCACTTCTTGCTGCTATACACGACGGCGGTGGTTCCTGCGGGAATGGATACGTTGCTGCCAGAAACAACTGTTCCGGTGGGAGAGGTTTTGGTAATGGTAAACTTGATGTCGCCGGAGCCATTGTTGTCGATCCAGACCTTCGCGTAGGGATAAGAGGATGTGACCTCAAAATCCTTGCTCATGGAATCGCCGCTGAGGTCGATGCTCCACCGCTTGGTGCTGGCCCTCGTCAGGTCATCGGCAGCTGCCGCCTGAACTTCCTCTTTGGAAACGATCTCAAAGATCAGATCGCCGACAATGTAGCTTTCACCGACCTCGCCGCTGATGACGACTTCTTCATCGGTGGAGGCCAGCATTGCGGAATCGACCGTAGAGACATATTCTCCGCCGCTGAGAATCTTAATCCCCGCCATGCGCCCGGATTCATCGTTTTTCTCATCGCGGACATCCGTGTAGGGCGTGGCGGAAAGCACAGTGCCGGACATGCCGCCGCCAGAGGTGTCAGCGGCGAACGCAGGGGAAACGGCATAGGCCACCGTCCCGAAAAGCGCAGCCGCGCAGCATAGGGAAACGCCGATACGAGTTTTATCCATCTTCATAGTTTTTTCCGTCCTTTCGTGTTAAATCAAATGAGTTTGTGGAACATAGGACATTGACTGTCATTCCAAGTATTGCCGCCGTCCATATTTGTATGTTACATCATTAACCTTGGATGAACTTTAGATATTTCCAAGATGACAGGATCCTAAAAGTCAAGAGAAATTTGCAAAAGACAAGAAAGAATAGCACCTTGCATAAGTGAGGCGGGCATATTTTATGCGTTTTCACAACAAAATGACATGACAAGCCAGCCGGATGGGTCAATCCCATTCGGCTGGTACGCTTATATAGGACCGGGGCGTTACGCCGCCTGGAGCTCCTGGTCAAAGAGCATGGTGGCGGACTTCCAGCCCAGTATCTTGCGGGGGTAGTTGTTGACCCACCGCTCCGCTGCCATCACCTCCTCCTTTGTGACCTCATCAAAGTTGGTGCCTTTGGGGAAAAACCGTCTAATCAGCCGGTTCATGTTCTCATTGCTGCCCCGCTCATAGGCGCTGTACGGGTGGCAGAAAAACACAATAGTCCGCTTGCCCTTGCGCCGGTGGGACATCTCTATGCCCTCGAAGTCTTGAAACTCACAGCCGTTGTCAACGGTGATGCTCTTAAAAAGTTTATAGAACAGTTTACCAAAGCGCCGCTCCAGGCTATTGATGGCCTTGACCACGCTGGCCGCCGTGTGGTCCTCCACCAGCAGGACAATCCCCATGCGGGTCCTCCGCTCTGTCAGCACCAGGAGGGCTTGCTTGGAGCCCTTGCACCCCATAACGCTGTCCATCTCCCAGTGCCCAAAACTGCCCCGGCTCTTGACCTCCTCCGGGCGCTTTTCGATGCTCTGGCCACGGGGAGCCCTGGCCGCCTCCTTTTTGCTCTTGGCGGCGTAGTGGCGGCGGCCTTTGTCATGCAGGTGCTCCGGGGTCAGAAAGAGGAACACGTCCCCACGGTAGATGTAATTATAGACCGTATTCTCACAGATTTCCGTGTCAAAATGCTCTCCGTTGTTTCGGATTTCCGCAAGGGCGGCACCAGGGGCAAAGCCTTGGACCATGATGAGCTCCTCCAGCCGTTGGACCAGGGCGTGGTCATGGCCGATTTTGAGCTCCTTGCCCTTTTCCTTGAGGAAAGCCTTGTATTTGCGGTGTGCCACGTCCGCACAATAGACCTCAACGTCAATGAGGTCCGTGGTGCGCTGGACGC